>Ga0080004_1102324_pt1 | contig 20437 bp, 21 predicted proteins | sample WasSprMetagenome_FD_69207 | JGI IMG/M metagenome (GOLD analysis project Ga0080004, IMG submission 69207) | Sulfidic aquatic microbial communities from Washburn Spring, Yellowstone National Park, USA - WS (SPADES assembly) (version 2) | ecosystem: Environmental > Aquatic > Thermal springs > Hot...
CTGATTTCGTCCAAGATCCGGCCAACTGGCAGCTTTTCAAAGCTAGGATTGAAGGATGGGGCGCTAACCAGGGCTGGAGCACTACCCGGGTGCACATCCGGGGTGTGGCCGATATGTGCGGTACGGATGATGTCTCCTGGGATGAAACTGGCAAGACGGTAACTATACGGCCTACACCTAAGCCCTTTGCCTTTATCGGCGCCCCTACCCAGGCTACCCAGGGCCAGGCGGTGACGATCAATATAAGCGGTACTTCTTTCGTCTCCTCCAGGGTTCCTGAGTGGAAGAATAAGATTTACTACAACCTCTATGCCGATGGCCAGTGGATAGCTGGCGGGGAAGAAAACAAGCAGCAGTTTGTGAGAAGTATACAGTACACGGTAAATAAAAACCCTGGCGAGAAGGTAAAGCTGGAACTCAGGGTGAGTGACGGGGTATTGCGGCGTACGGTGGTGGAGAAATATATTGAGGTACCGGCTTCAGGCATGGGGCCGCTACCTCCGGGGCCACCTACACCCCCGTCTCCACCTCCTGTAGAACCTCCGCCGCCTCCACCCCCACCGCCACCGCCGCCCGATATGAGCCCGGTGGCTGATTTTACGGTGTCCAATCCCAACCCGGCGGAAAACGAGATCGTGACCCTAAGTGACGCTTCGACCCACCCGGGCAGCCAGTACGGGGAGAGGATAGTGTCGTGGACCTGGGACATCCAGGGGGTTGGCACCAGAACCGGCAGGACGGTGAGCGTGAGCTGGCCCGTGGCCGGGACGTATAAGATCACTCTTACGGTAACGGATCAGGACGGGGATAGCAGCAGCAAGACCAAATCGATGGTGGTAGCTGCGGCTCCCCCGGTGGCGAACATATCGGTGAACCCCAAGCGCATCCTGGTAGGCCGGGAAGTTACTATTAGCGGTGATGGCAGTACCGCCGGTGGTGGGAGGACGGTGCTGCTGGACCAAAACGAGTGGCAGGTCTACCGGCCTGATGGCGGCTTAAAGTGGTCGGGAGTACAGAGGTACCCGAAGAACGACCCGCCGCCCAACCAGATGTTCAACTCGCCTGGTATGTGGAAGGTACGGCTGCGGGTGACGGATTCTGGCGGCAATAAGTCGGAATGGGCCGAGGAGACGGTAGAGGTGCTACCGGATCAACCCCCGGTGGCGGATTTCTGGGTGGCTAATACTGCTGCGAGAAATGTAGTTGGCGGGTATTCCTTAACCATACAGGACAGGAGCTCCGTTCCGCAGCCGGACGCCTCTATGGGTGATGAAATATTTAAGCGTGAGTGGACGCTGTATTACGATAAGAACAACAACGGGGTTTACGGCGATGCGGGTGATGAGGTGATACGGCCTGGAGATACGGGAAAAAGCGCAAGGATAATCCAGGCCTCGGATAATGACCCGCAGCCCAGGCTGGAGTTCTACCAGACGGGGCGGTATAAGTTGGAGCTCAGGGTTACCGAGAGATGGTACGGCTGGGGGACTTGGTGGAGCGGGTTGAGCGGGGATACGGCTTCTAAGCCACTTAATGAAAAGATAATAACGGTTGTAAATTTAGCCCCGGCAGGGAGCTTTTCTTCCAACCCGAAACCGGCAACACCTTTTGCCTTGCCCCCTGAGCTCAGCGGCTGGCGGTACGCAAAAGAGATAGTGGTAACCAACGGGAGTTCCCGGAACCTGACCAATTTCCAGGTCCGGGTTATTGTGGATACTGCGGCAGAGATCTCGGCCGGGCGGATGCGCCCTGACTGCGGCGATGTCAGGTTCGTGGTGGTTGATGATGCGGGCCGGGCGTCTGCTATACCTTATTTTATGGACGGCGGGGCCAATACTGGAGCCACGCCTTTCTGGGTTAAAGTACCGTCGATACCTCCTAACAGTTCGGTAAAAGTATACATGCTTTATGGTAAACCTGATGCTCCCCCTGCAAGCAATGGCCTGGCTACCTTCGAGGCCTTCCGCTATGGGGATCTCGATACCTACATTACTTCCGTTTACTACCCGTATCAAAACTTCGCTAATGGCTCATACTTGTACGTCGGAGGTTGGGCGGATTTCTACTACTCTCTCCTTAAGATACCCAGCGAGATGGTTCCTGGGTATGTGAACGCAGGGAACCTGGAGCAAGTGGAGCTTAGAATGATCTGGTGGGGTATGAATCCCTCTGGTTATACACAGACCCAGAGAGCACGCCTCCACAGGGTTACGAGCCCTTGGGAACCGTCTACAGTTACATGGAACACCCGCCCGGGCTTCGACAGTACCGATCTGGTCGTGTTTTCTCAGACAATCCCTTCACCAGGCCGGATGGTCTGGACGCCAGCCACACCCTTAAGCTGGGTTTCCTTCGATATTACAAATTGGGTTAGGGGATGGCTTTCTGGTACCTATCAGAACCATGGGCTGGTGTGGGTACCAGATAATACGGGTGGAGTATGGATCAACTTCGCTTCGGAAAACAACGACGTGTTTATTGATTACCACAGCCATGGCTCTGTCGTAACCGGTCTCCAGCCGTGGTACGTAGTGCTCCGGTATGGCGGAGGTAATGAACTCATGCTAGAACGGAGTATGTCGTTGCCCCTGGCGTGGTGGACGAGGAAGAATATTTCACCTTATCCCACCGTAGCCGTCATGCCTGGATACGTAAGTTTAGAAGTGGAAACCAACTCGTTGCCAAACGTCCTTCTCGTATACCAGCAGGCAGACTTTCCTACTTTGTATGTCGATCCTGAATCCGACCCTAAAATCGCCGAACAGTGGTACTACGAGCATGACCCCGACCACCTCATGGGCTATGACCTCAGTAACTCCTGGGGCCTCAATACAGATGTGCACCAGAAGACATTTTCGCAGCCGGTTACTTCTTTTTCCAAGCCCGGCACCTACACGGTAAAATACCGGGTTCAGGACCAACCGCCCAACAGCCCCTACTGGAACGACCCCGATGCCGGGCGCAAGTGGTCCCAGTGGGTGGAAATGAAGGTGCATGTTCACAGGAGGCCTGTGGCCAGTTTCACTGTTACGCCGTCCAACCCTTTACCCGGCCAGCAGGTAGTGTACCAGGATCTTTCATACGACCCTGATTTGCAGTTCACGGATCCGGAGGGCAAGAAGGGTATCTGGTCATGGCAGTGGCAGTACCGGGTGGACGGCGGGGAGTGGATAACTTCCTCGGAGCCGCCGGCGTATTTCACCAGTCCGGGCAGCGTGGAGGTGCGGCTCAGGGTCCAGGACTTCCTGGGTGCCTGGAGTGACTGGGCTTACGGGAGCATCACCGTGCAGAACCGCAAGCCCGTGGCCTACTTCCAGGCCTGGCCCAACCCGGCGGGCAGGACGGAAGAGGTAAAGCTGCTGGATGCTAGCTATGACCCCGACGGGGACGCCATCACAGCCTGGGAGTGGACGATACAGGGTATAGGGACGCGTACCTCTCAGAATGTGACGGGGATTTCCTGGGCTAACCCAGGTACTTACTCTGTCACCTTGCGGGTGATGGACCAGCACGGGCTCTGGTCTGACCCGTATACGGGCTATGTGATGGTGGAGGACCGCTGGCCCAACCGGCCGCCGGTGGCTGCCATAAGCTTTAACCCGAACCCCGGATACACAGGTGAGACCCTTACCGCCCTGGGAACCGGCTCTTACGACCCTGATCCTGGAGACTATATCAAGGCCTGCCTCTGGCGGTACAGGCCGCCCGGCGGTGACTGGATAGGTCCTATCAGCCAGTACAGGGGTGAGGCGGGCTTTTTGCGGCTAGGGGTGGTGCCGGGTGATGACCAGGTGGGCACCTGGACCTTTGAGCTTACGGTAATCGACAGCCACGATGCTATGGCCACGGTGACGGCTTCGGTGAGGGTGAACCCAGGCTTTGCGGTCCGGGTGGACGGGGTTGTACCCCAGCCCGCGGAGCGCGGCCGGAACATGATCATCCGGGCCAGCGCCTACCGGCCCGGTGACGGGCAGAAGGTAGCCATCGATGCCATGAAGGTGATCATACCTACTGGCAACTTACCTGCCGGCTGGCAGCCCTTTGAAGCATGGATGACCTATAACCCTTCCCGCGGCATGTGGGAATACACTTACCTTATCCCTAACCGGGTGCAGGAGGGCCGCTGGCCGGATGACGGCTGGTATACGGTCAAGGTTATTGGCTACAGGGGTGGGGTGATCAAGGAGGCATATTATGATTTCGAGGTGCGCGGGCACATCTTGAAGAGGCTGATAATACAGACCGAAAGCTGGTAAGTAACTACCCCGGGTTAGGCCCTCCTGGCCCGGGGTTTTTGTATCTAAACTGTTTGGGGAAAAGTACTCCAGTTCAGGATATACAGTAGAACTGAGCCTTTTTTATTTTTCGCCATTCCTCCCAGTTACCGTAGGCACAGAAGGCAATTAAACCGGGAAATATTCTGCGACAGAGGGGAAATCTTATGGGAGTGATATGAGCGCCAGCCTTTTCTAATCGTTGGCGCATAGAATTCTTCAGTATCCAGGTTTTTACCAAGAAAGTTGTTTTGTTCGATTTGGCGTAGCTGGCTGCTAGGATGGCAGCAGCTGTGAACCTCCGCCGGGACGAGCCCGGCGGCTTCTTAAAGCAACCGGGGTATCCCGAACGGTCCTCAGCACCTCATCGGGAGACGCCTGCCTGAAGACAGGTCTTACTCTCCCTCAATGCGCTACATCCTGGCATCCAGGTTAGCCCCAAATGCCGGATGGCCCGGTCCATGGGCATCTACTACTCGGCGTAGATACGTCTTTACGCGGCTTTAACCTTTGCATCCCTGCCCGCTGGGGCAAGCACTACCGGCCGTAAATAGACCACTTTCTCCGGCAGGTTGCGCCCTTCAGTAAAGCGGCCGTGTACGGCCAAATCCAGTATACCCGAAGCCCCTACTACGTCCCGGTGAACCCCGCTGAAGCCGCAGTTACCGCACCGAAACATCCGGCCGCTCTGCTTCGTGTAGTGGCCGCAAACGGGGCAGGTGCCGGAAGTTCCTCGTTCTTCGATTTTCTCCAGGGTTATGCCGTGCCGCTTGAGTTTATATTCCAAAAGGTCCCGCAGGTGGCCGAAGCTCCACTGGCTCATCCGCTGGTTGTGGTATCGGCCGCAGTCCCGCTCCCTTACTCCCTGGGGATCGCCGATATAGACCTTCTTTACCCCGTGCTGCAGGCACCAGTCTGTCGCCATTTTCGTGATGGCATGCTCAATATGGGATATTTGGGCCTCTATCCAGTTCAGGAACCTGTACTTGGCCTCTAGAATCTTCCTCCAGCGGTTTGAACCCTTTTTGCAACGGGAAAGGGCCTTCTGGAACTTTCTCAAAGTCTTGTTCCGCAGGCGGTGCAGCGACCGCAGTTGCCTTCCGCTGATAACCAGAGCTTCCCGGCCGTCGGTAAGGGTTAAGGCATGGACTTCGCCCGGGTCTACGGCTGCCACAGCATCCCCCTGTACTTTCTCCAGGGCGGGCTTGACTACCGCTATATGCAGCCAATAGCCGTTGCGGCGCCAGACGAGCTGGACCTGCTTGATTACCAATCCCTTCAGCCTTGCGGGCAGTTTTATCTTAAGAGGTGGTTTTCCCCTGCCGTTGGAAAGCCTTAAATATCCGTCTTCTATGGTGATGCCGGTCACTTTCCATGTGGAGGTGAAAAAGCGTTTTAACCGCCAGGGGTAGCGCCACTCCGTATGTCCTTCTTCGTGGAGCTTCTTGGTCCTCTCCCAGCATTCATAATAGGTCTCTATGATGGCCTGTACGTCCTGGGAGTGAACGCTGAATCTCCCCTTCAAAAACTCTTTCATCGTGGCTTCGTCTATCCAGACGCCGTATTTGAACCAGAATAAGCGGTGGATGGTCATGACGGTGTTCCAAACTTTAGCGGATTCTCTCTGAAGGCTCCTGGCCAGTTCCTCCTCATGTGGTTTAAGATGCAGCGGGAGCTTTTCTACCAGCACGTCACCCTGCGTTTGTCTTTTACTTTTTTTAGCTACGGTATTGCGTTTCAACCGGCTCATCTTTTTTTAACCTCCTTCGTGTGGGACTGCAGTACCGATATAGTAGCCCCTGCTCCAGAAACCGCTACCCCAGAAGTATGTCCTTTTTAAGCCGGGAAAGGCGGCGAATATCCTGTTGGCCGTAATGCTTTTGGGCCGCTTGACGATCTCCGTTGGGGCCACGGTCGGAGGAGCGGAGAGAAAAATATGCAGGTGGTCCGGCCTGGTTTCCATCTGGATTAGATCGTAGCCGTAAGTAGCACATATTTCTTGAACAACGTCTTTAATTGCTTCCGCGACATCATCCCTAATCACTTTATGGCGATATTTGGGGCAAAAAACGATATGGTAGTTGATGTTGTACACGCAATGGTTAATTTTTCTTTCCATGGCTTTATTTTAACACAAGAACTCGAGTTTGAACGATTCAGCGTTCAAATGTGCCCCCTTCATCCTACCCCACAAGGGGGTAGGTTTTCGGGGGCGGATTTTTATAAAGTCACGGGTAATACAGAGAGCTACTCTTTTGGGCGAACGGCCTAACGCCCATGCTGCGGCGACAAACCTAGGGCGCAAATGTAAAACATAGAAATCCGAATGACTTTTTGTAATTTCAAAAAGAGAAGTCAAATGAACACACATAAGGAAATGAGCTGTTAAGATTAATAGCAGGAAGGTGAGCAAATATTGAAGCAACAACAAATAGAACCCGTGTACCGGCGGTATCCATATGTTAAACAAAAGTACCAATCCAAGGAGGATTGTAGAGGTTATCCACTTAGAGAGAGGCCTTATCCTACGTGGCATTCTATCTTACTTCTCCTTTTCCCGCCCTGGGCATGTGCTTATATATACGCGGACGACTGGTATTATTTGTTACTAAACCACGCCATCCCTCAATTGCTCAGTGGCAACTTATGGTCTTTCTTATGGTATTACCTGTTGCTAGCCTGCCTATTATGGTACACCGCCACTGTTATCGCCCTTTGTATAGAGAGCAGTTTAGTGCGGCTCCTCATGGCAGGCTTTGCCTTGGCAGTTTGGGGCCTTCCCCTTTTGGCGCCTCACTATTTTTCTGCCCCAGTGTCAATGGTCACTTGCTTGCTGCTATGGCTTCCAATGAGTTTGCTGGGTTTTGGGGTTGTGGCTATCTCCTTTATTATTTGCGCGCTTGCTTTTTCTCCTTTGTTGTGAATTTCTTAGTTCATAGCATACCATACCGTACCTCGCAAGAATTGTCGAGCTGTGTCGCCTATTGTTTACCGGATAAATATCTATATCAATCTCTTAGGAGGTAGATCCCATGTTCAGGCTTTTTTTCAATCCTTTTAAAAAGTCACCAGCTGGGCCTTTATTATTTATTGCCCTCTTGACGGGCATTCTGGCTGCTTCCGGAGTTTATGCTGCTTTTGCTAGTGTGTACCAGCCAGCCCAGGTAGTAGTGGCCGCAAGGAACGTGGAGCCGCTAAAAAAGATAGGGCCCGGGGACGTTAAGGTGATTACGATTTCCAGGAGGGATCTCCATCCCCGCGCTTTGACGCAGCTAGGCCAGGCTGTTGGTGCTTACACGAGGATGCCTTTGGTGGAAGGGGAGATGCTTTTCCCAGAGAAGCTGGTACGCGATCCTGGCCAGGCTGTTGAGGCCTACGGCACCATGAAGCCGGACGAGACCCTTATAACCCTTAAATCCAGCCAGGTGAACTGGCCGGATGTATTGCGTGATGGTGACTTCGTTTCCGCCCTGGCCGTGTATCCAGACAGGGTAGAGGAAGTAGCTGCTCATGCAAGGGTAGTCCACAATAGCAAGCCCTTGCCCATCCTGGGCGAGCTCCAGAGCGCCAGGGAGGCGGAGGCCAGGCCTACCTCTGAGATAACCCTGCTCGTAAATAAAGAGGAAGCTAAGAAGATCCTGATGGCTACCGTCTCTGCTAAACTAGTGTATCTCTTGCCTCAAAGCCCGGAGAAGGTTGCTGCCCGGTGAAGGCGGGCGGGTGCCTGCCGGGAGTAGGGTATTTATCTGCGAAAGGACGGTGAGAGAGTTGAATATCCAGAATCAGGAGTGGGATAAGGTCCTGGAGGCCACCAGGAGGGTCCTGGTGGAAAAGTACGGGGAATCCCTGCTTTCGGCCAACGGCAATATGGTGGAACTGGTGAGGGAAGAGGCCAGGAAGGTGCTGGGCCGGGAGGATAAGGAAGTCGAGGATTACGTGGTGAGCTGGATCGCAGGCCTTGGCCCTGTGGACCAGCTTCTAAAGGATCCGCTGGTGAGCGAGATAATGATCAATGGCCCGCATGATATCTTCATAGAAAGGGAGGGCCGCATTGAGAGGACGGGTTTAAGTTACCGGGATAACGAGGAAGTGATGAACCTCCTGTACCGCCTGGTGCAGAGGTGCGGGCGGAGGATTAACTTCTCCTCGCCATTGGTGGATGCCAGGCTCCCCGACGGCTCCCGGGTGAACGCCGTGGTACCGCCTGCGGCTCCTTACCCGTGCGTTACTATCCGGCGTTTTGTGAAGCGTTCCTTTTCCACCGCAGAACTCTTGGATATGGGGTTTTTATCTCCGGAGATGGTTGCTTTTTTGCAGGCTGCTGTAGAAGGGAAGGCCAATATCGTGGTGGCCGGGGCCACCGGGTCCGGCAAGACTACCCTGATCCGGTGGCTCTGTGGCTTTATACCGCACGGGGAAAGGGTTGTTACTATCGAGGATACCCTGGAGCTGGGGCTGGAGCGGGAGCACGTGGTGCCTTTAGAGGCTTCGGATAAGGCGGGGATTTATGAGTTAATGATTAACGCCTTGAGGATGCGGCCCGATAGGATTATCTTGGGCGAGATCAGGGGCAAGGAAGCCTTTGAGCTCTTGCAGGCTATGGGTACCGGCCATGATGGTTCCATAACTTCTGTGCACACCAACTACAACAAGCGGGCGGCCATACAGCGCATAGTGCGGGCGGCTTTGAGGGCTGGCGGGGTGACGGCCTCAGAACTGGAGGAGATGATTGTGGAGGTCATCGACCTCCTTATTTTTGTGGAGCGCTTGCGGGACGGCTCCCGCAAGGTGGTGAGCATAAGCCAGGTGATCCCAGGGGAGGGCAAGCCAGCCTTCAGGGATATTTACCGCTATCGCTACAGCCAGGAGATCCATGAGTGCGTGGGCGAGGTAACGGAGGAGCTGAAAGAGAAGCTCAAGAAGAACCTGGCCGGGTGCCTGCCTCCTATCCGGCCCTTTGGGGGTGGGGGATGTGACTGATGTAAAGCTTATTTCTTTCCTGGTCTTCCTTTTTGCGGCCAGCACCTGCTTCTACTTGGGGCGGGGGAGGCTTGTGAGCCTGCTGGAAGTTTACAGGCGGCAGCAGCTCTTTTCTTCACCCCCGCCCCGGGGCTCGACCTGGTACTTATTAGACCGGATGGGGCGCTCGAGACAGGGGTTTATTCTCCTTACAGTAGTCCTGGCCGCCGCTGGGATTGTGGCCGGGCTCTTGCTTGATAACCTGGCCGCCAGCGTCCTTTTAGCGGTTTTTGCGGTCATTTTTAGCTTTAAGAAGTTAGAAGTGGATTACCGCCAGTACAAGGCCCGGATAGATGAGCAAGCCCAGGCGGCCCTTCAGATGATAGCTTCCCTGTACGATACCACGGGTGATCTGGTCCGGGCCATCGAGGGGGCAGCAGGCTGCACGGCCTCGCCTATGCGGGACGAGCTGGTGAAGACCTTGGTGGAGTACAGGACGGGAGCTTCTCTGGCGGAGGCACTGCAGTCTTTTGCGGAGAGGGCTGACAACCGGGATATAGACATATTCGTGAAAGCCGTCGTCTTATCCGAAAAGTACGGGACAGATACGGCCGAGGTGGTGGCGGAGATCGCCCGGGTGATCCGGGACCGGATAATATTGCGCGAAGAACTTAAAAGCGAGGTTCGCGGGCAAAGGTTTACGGTGAATCTTTTCTTGCTCTTCCTGCCTTTGACCGCCGCTTTGCTCCTTTATTTCTCCAGCGAGGCCCGGCACATTATCACCGGCACTTTCTTCGGCAAAGCAGTAATATGCTTTATTATCCTGGTGGAGTTCGGGGCCTGGTACTTCAGCCGCCATGCGGGGGTGGTGGAGGAGTTATGATTTCCACGGTGTTACCGGTATGCATTCTGGTAGCGGCCGCGGTTTTCCTGTTAATTGTAGCCTGGAAAGCACCTCCTGACCTGGTCAGGCGCGCGGGTAGGAGGTTTTCTTCTGCCGCCACCAGGGAGAGGTACAGGCTTTATCTGTGGCGCTTGGGCCGGGAACAGGAGGTGGACCCGGAGGTTATCTTGGGTTTCCGGGCTATAGCCAGTGCCGCTGCGGTCCTGGCAGGCGTTATGGCCTGGCCCGCAAGCCTACCCCTGGCCGTATTGTTCCTGGGCGCTGGGACCTTGCTCTATATATTCCCGGAAAAGTACCTGGAGAGAAAAGAGAAGCAGCGGCTTCAAAGTTTGCGGCGGGAATTTCCCCTGATGGTGACTCTTCTTAAAGTGTTTGCCCGGGCGAGCGATCTTTACCAGGCTATGCGGGTGGTAAGGGGGGCTGTAAGGGGTGAACTTAAGAGGCAGCTCGATATCCTGGCTGCGGAGCTCGAGGTCTTCCCCTTGCCCGAAGCCCTGGACAACCTGGCCAAAAGGGCCGGGTACGGGCCGCTGGCAAGTCTAATAGGCGTGGTCATGATGGCCATCCAGACGGGAGCCAACGTGGAGGAGGTGCTGGACACCTTCGCCCGGCACGCCTATGAAGAGAGGGTAAACGAGATAAGGCGGAAGATCAAGGTACAGCCTATTTTGATGGCCGTGATACCGGCGGTCATGTCTTTATCCCTTTTACTGCTTTTTGTTTTCCCTATGTACGCCAGCATAATCGATAGACTTCGGGTTTATTAATTCGGGAGGGAGAAAAATATGCTCGTTGCCATTGACCAGGGTTACGGCTATACCAAAGCCGTAGCAGGGGAAAAGAAGGCCGTTTTCCCCTCGGTGGTCTCGCCTGCCAGTGAAATAGATCTGGGCCTGGGCAAGATTTCCTCGGGATACTGCGTTACGGTAAGGCCCCAGGGTTCTATGGTTAAGCGCCAGTATTTTGTTGGCGAGCTGGCAGTGAGGTGCGGGCTTGCTGCCCAGCTGACCCTGGCGCGGGACAAGCTTTCAAGGGACATTTCTGTCCTTCTCATGCTGACTGCGGCCTACCTTGCAGGTGCCGAGGGCCAGGTGACCTTGGCCTATGGCCTGCCGATTGCCTACTTCCGCCACCAGCGGGATGAAGCCCGGCGGTCCCTCCAGGGAACGGCTGCTTATGTGAGCGTTGACAATGGGCCGGAAAAGTATATTAACTTCAACCATGTTGCGGTATTCCCGCAGGGGGTTGGCGCGCTATTTAGTGTGGAGAAGCTACCGCAGGAGGGGCTGGTGGGTTTGCTCGACATAGGCTTTTATACCACGGACTACTTGCTGGTAGATGTAAGGAGAGATAGGGTAGAGCCCCTGCCAAACTACTTCGGCTCTATGGAGATAGGGGTAAGCTCGGCCATGAAGGCCTTTGGGGACCGGTTCCTGCGGTTAACCGGCAGGCCTTTGAGCCTGGTGGAGACCCAGGAGCTCTGGGGTAAGTCCCGCCTGACCTTTGAGGGACAAAAACTAGATCTGGAACCGCTCCAGGAGGAGAGCCGCGTTGTGGTGGCCCAGGCGATAGTTGAGGGCATAACTGCCGCCTGGGCCCAGAAACTTAGCTATGTTGATGTAATCTATCTGGCCGGTGGTGGCGGCCTGGAATTTTTACCTGTGCTCAGGCAGTCCCTGCGCAGGGATATTGTCCTGGTACCCGAACCGCAGTACGCTAATGCCCTGGGCTTTTACCGCATGGCTTTGAAGCAACTGGGCGCTGGAAATAAAAGCGTCGGCTCTATATAGAAGTGCGGGTGAACACACCCGGGACGCTTTGAACATCAAGGGTGGAACAATATTTTTAAAGGTCAGGTGAACACACCCTTCCCGGGCCACTGGCGGGTGTGTTCACCTGGTTTGTTTTTGAAGCCTTTATGCCTTGAGAAACAAAGGCTTCAGGGTGAACACACCCCTTTAAAATGGAGTGATACTGGGTGGCCAGCCATAAACGGAAGGGGAATCCGCAATTACAGGTGCGCTTGCCGCGCGAGCACTGGATCTGGGAGATGGACCCTAAAATGAGGTCCCTGGAGGTACAGAAGGCCCTTGACTTTTACCGGAGGTACCATGACGCATGGGAAGAAATGCGGGCGAACTTAGAAGAGATCAAGCAGCTCATCGCTTCCGGCGCAGCAGGAAGCATTAAGGAGAAAGATGAGACTGACAATAGGCTTTTTGAAACCCTGGATAAGTTTTTGAACATTTAGAAGCAGGATGTTGCGCACCCGCAAAGCTATGAAAGGTGGTGGTGTGGAGGTGGGGGAGAAAAACCCTTTTGTACCGATACGTGTTAAGTGCGAGCTCCCGCCGTTAATTCCAGAAGGCGAGATAAAGATAATCCATTACCGGGGGCAGCCCCCGGTTATTGCTTACCGTGTTAGCCAGGCCCAGATAGAAGCGCTGCTGGAATACTACGAGGCGAGGCGAAAGGCCCACAGCCCGTGGGCCAGGAAGCGCCGGGAAAGGGGTTTTGATGCGCTTGAAGAGGAAGGATATAGAGGCGATTATAAGAAACCCTGCGAGGATACAGGTCTATTACCAGCCCATAGTAGATCTCCTGTTCGGGCGGCTGTGGGGGTATGAGGCCCTGGTCAGGGGGAAAGGCGTGCTCTCCAACCCGGGCAGGCTTTTCCGTGCTGCATATGCAGTAGATTTATTGAAGGAGCTAGATATAGCCTGTTTTAAGCTAATCCTGGCCAAGGGGTTACCACCAGATAGCAAGCTTTGCGTCAATGTTACAGGTGAGGGACTGGCAGGGCTGGACATCTCTTTTGCTGGCCCGCGCCTGGTGCTAGAGCTAACAGAGTATGGTATTCAGGACCTTAAGCAGCTACCACCCGTACTTGAAAAATGGCGAGAAAAAGGAACGAAGGTGGCCGTCGATGATGTGGGGGGCGAGGTTACGCAGCTCCGGGCGGCCTTAAACCTCCGGCCTGATCTAGTGAAGATTAACCGTTCTCTAGTTAGTTACTGTGACATACAGGGGAGTAAAAAGCTTTTTCTAGAACAAGTTCTCGAGGTGTGCCGTTATGTGGGCGCGGAAACCGTGGCCGAAGGGATTGAACGGGTGGAGGAACTAGAAGTGCTGCGGGGTTTGGGGATAAAGTACGGGCAGGGCTATCTTCTTGGGAAACCGCAGCCTTGCTGGGTATCGTACCGGACTGTGGTGCGCTGAAAAGGTGCTTGGTGAACAAGCCAGCCGCCGCCACGCCTGTACTTACAGGCCGGCGTCGCGGCGGCCTTTCAATGTAGCGGTAAGCAGCAGGAAGGCTTTCGCCCTCCTGCTGCTTTTATGGGGGAGGAGGTGGATGGCGTGGGAACCTGCCCGCTGCTGCGAAGGAGCTGTGAAGCTGAATGTTGCGAGTGGTGGAACGTCGATACCGACAAATGTGCAATATTGCTTATCGCAGAGGCCCTGGCTTCTTTCGAGGAGGAGTAATCCACTTGTGTTAATCTTAAGCCTCCTGGCCTTCCGGCTGCCTCTCTATTTTACTGCCGCCCTGGGCCGGGGCTGGCAAGGGCAAGGGCCTGCGGCATAAACGGCCTCCTCCCCGCCCTTCGGGCGGGTCCCCTCCATTTATTCCTCGGCCCCGCCTCCGGCGGCCCTTGCCGCCAGCCCGGGCGGCTGTATTTTGCCCTCAAGGCCGGAAGGCCAAAGGCCGAAGGCCAAAAAAGAAGGAGGCGGTCGTGATGCCGGTGGCCAGGCGGGATTACGAGCGGTTCATAAAGGCCTCGAGATATCACCCTTGCCCTGTCTGTGGCAAGCCGGACTGGTGTGGTTTCAACAGCTACATCTGCAGCTGCATGAGAATTAGCGAAGGAGCGTTTAAGCATGTTATCTTGAGCAATGGCCAGGTAGCCCACCTCCACTGGCTAGAGCCTGGCAGGGTTACTTTTGAGAGAAATCGGGAAGAGATAATACCCGTAGCAAGCGCAAAGCTGGCTCCCATAGAGGTACGGGACCGGGTATACCGGAGTTTCTTGCGGTTTTTATACCTCTATCCCCGCCACCAAGAAGATCTGCACAGGCGAGGCCTAGACGATAAGGGGATCAAGAGAAACGGCTACAAATCGGTACCGGAAAATGAACCTCCCTGGGTAATATGTAGGAGGCTTATAAATAATGGCCATAACCTGGAAGGAATCCCTGGGTTCTACCTGGCTAAGAGTCAACATGGCGGGTATTACTGGACCTTTGACCCTTCTCCAGGATATTTCATTCCCATCCGGGACAGCCAGGGCCGGATCCAGGCCCTGCAACGGAGGATGGACGATATTTCTAACGGTAAATACAAGCTTTTCAGTGGCCACGTAAACAAGGGCGGTTGTTCTTGTGGTACTCCTGCCCATGTGGCCAGGCCGGAAGAGATAAAGGACCCACGGGTATGGATCACTGAGGGACCCCTCAAGGCTGATATTGCCGCAGCTTATCTAGATGCTTTGGTCATAGGTGTCGCGGGTGCCACCTCCTGGAAGCCAGCGCTTTACGTGGTCGAGGAGCTAACAGCGAAGGAGGTGGTAATAGCCTATGATATGGACCAGAAGAGTAACGAGGCAGTGGCCACCGCCAAGAGAATGCTGGCAGCAGAATTGAGCAAAATGGGCATAACAGTCCGGGAGGCAGTTTGGGAAGCCAGGTGCAAAAACGAAAAAGGGATAGACGATGCCTTGGTAGCTGGGTTGGAGATAGGGCTCCTTTGATTGATTTTGCTTATCCCATATGATACGATAAATTTGAAAGGTGGAAAAAGCTGTATGCCCCCGGAAGCGGGAGAATGGCTGAAACAGGCTGAATATGACCTGGAAACTGCGGAAGCCATGTGGAAAGCCGGCAGGTATCTCTATACTGTATTCATGTGCCACCTGGCAGTAGAGAAAGGCCTTAAGGCAATTATTGCGGAGCGTACAGGAACCGTCCCACCCAAAATTCACAACCTTGTCAGGCTGGCCAAACTCGCCCAGGTTAACCTCGACGACGATAAAAAAGAATTCATTTCAATTTTGAACACGGCTGCGATTGGGGCCAGGTATCCAGAATTCCTGGACCAGGCCATAAAAAAGTATTCCAAGAAAGTTGCCCAAGAATACTTGAACAAATCCAGGGAAGTGGTGCAATGCCTCAAGAAAGAATTGCAGTAGAAAAAATAATACGGGACTTCCTGGAGGCCATGAAAGAGCAAGGCGTTAAGGTAGACAAGGTGTTTCTTTATGGATCTCATGCAAGGGGCGAAGCGAACGAGAACAGCGACATAGACCTTGTAGTAATCTCCAGGGACTTTTCTAAAATGCCGGCCTGGCGCAGGTGGGAGGTCCTTGGTAAGGCTATTTCCCGTATCATGGAGCCGGTAGAACCATTAGCCTATACTCCTGAAGAGATTGAAGCCTTAATGAAGAGAGAAGGAAGCTTCCTCCGGCATATCTTGACCCAACCGGAAACAAAGGAGTACCAGTTTTGATTGTTTTTATCCTAAGAACAGCCTAAACAGGCTGAGGTGATCCTATGTCACCTAATCAGAAGGCGATAAACATAGCTAGATTGTACGTAGAAACCTTGAGGAAGAAAAACCTCCCCATTAAGTCGGTAATCCTCTTCGGGTCCCAGGCAAGGGGGGACTACGAGCCGGATTCCGACATTGATGTTCTTGTGGTTACTGAGAGGCTTGATACGGAAATACGCGAGGCTATCTTAGACGAAGCCTTTGAGATTAGTCTTAGTGAGGATGTAATGCTGATACCTCTTATATACGACCTTGAGAAGTTTGACTCTCCTCTATTCCGGTCCGGGCCCCTTTATCAGAGTATAAGCCAGGAAGGGATTATTATCCAATGAGCAAAACCGGACATAAGGAGCTGTTTGCCCGGACTCAGAGGATGAGCAAATTAACAAAGCAATGAGTATTACTTACTATTTTACTGAATTTGGGAGCTGAAAGAAAGTGAAGCCTATTCGTTTTTCCAACCATGCACGGGAAACAATGAGTTTTCGTGGCGCAATAGAACAGGAAGTAATTGAGGCTATTCAGACCTCCCCCTGGGAACCAGCGGAACACGGGCGATTAGAATGCCGGAAAAACTTTGCTTATGGGCAGGAGTGGAACGGAAAATTTTATGCTACTAAACAGGTCCGGCCTATTTTCGTGGAAGAAGATACAGAAATCGTAGTGGTTACCGTGTACGTTTATTATTTCTAGAACGGAGGTGTAGCTTATGAAAATAACCTATGACCCCGAGGTAGATGCCCTATATATTCGCTTCCTTGATACTACTGTTACCACAAAGCATGTTGACGAGGGCATTTCTCTGGATTACTCGGCAGACGGGCGGCTTGCCGGCATAGAAATCTTGGATGCCCGCAAGCGCTTCAGCTTGGAAGTGTTCCAGAGGGTAACGCTTGAAGGCCTTCCAATTGTATCGTTGGCAGCCAAACAGCTTTGACCAGAACCATCAAGGAGTTTTGTGATACGCCGTAGTCCAATACTTCCAGAAAAGGAGCAAACTCCGGCGCCATGAAAACTACCCGATATTTTGAGGAGCAGGTTTTACGAAAGCGTCCGTATATCAAGTTGGAATGGTGTGAGCAGGCTATAACCAAACCCGACTATCGCGAAGTACAACCCGATGGTAGAATACGTCACTGGATATATATCCCGGAGTTAGGGAAGTATTTGCGAGTGGTAACCCTAGAAGATGGCCAAACAGTCCATAATGCCTTTCCTGACCGCAATTTTAAAATTGACAAAGGCTAGAGAGGTGAGAACGTGAGATTTCATTACTATGCCGATACTGACAGCTTGTATATCGACCTTTCGGAAAAAGAAAGCGCCGACTCGGTTGAAGTAGCCCCTGGTATTGTTCTGGATTTTGACGCTGAAGGAAACTTGGTGGGCATAGACATTGATCAAGCGAGCAAGCGAATAGATTTATCGCGTCTTGAAGCCAATGGGTTACCCGTTGGTCGTATTATGGTTGCTAATCAAGGTCCTAGTATAAAGTCGGTAGAAGCAAGCTAAGAGGAGCAAATTTCCTGATGGCTCTGCTACCCAACTCGGCATGTTAACCCTAACTGCCCGGTAGACCTCAGCCGGGCGATGCGTTTATACGGGACCAACTTTGGAGGGCCTGCTCACGCAGGCCTTCCTGATTCTGGTGGAAGGAGCGCCGCAAGGGCGCTCCTTTATGAAGGCAGGTTAAGGGAGCCGGGAAACTTTCCGACATACGCCTGGCAGAGCCAGGCGGTGCCTAAATTTTTTCATACCGGCTCCTCTGTCCGACAAACAAGGTTTTGTGCAACAACTTGCCCGACATTTCCGGCATCTTGCTGGAAATAAGCGCTTCTTTCTGGTCAACAATCTGCCCGACGGGAGGTAAAAGTATGAGGTATAAGACTTTGACCGAAAGAATTTTGTTGCGTATCGACAGAGAACTGTACGGCTTACTAAAAACCGAGGCAAAGGAGAGAGGTATATCCCTCGCCGAAACCACAAGAAGCATTCTTCGCGAGTATTTTGACAAGAAAAGAGAGGAGGCAGAATATGAGGAGCGCTACCGGATGATATTGGAGGAGGCTGACAAAGAGTTGGACCAGTCTGTCCTGGAGTTTCTTGCCGAGGTTGAAAAAATGAAAAGGGGGAGCTCTGATGGCGAAGAGCACTAAGTTTCTCAGTCGGTTGGATATACGTATCCCCGAAAAGCTCGAAAGGCGTCTCCGGGCTGAGGCAACCAGGCGGGGCCTCTCGGTAGCGAATCTGGTCCGGGACATACTGGAGCAGGCCTTGAGCGAGGAAGCAGCCGGGCTGGCAGCCAAGGAGGGGCGGGAGGCCTTGGAAGAAGTCGTCAGGAAGGCCATAAAGCCCGAGATGGACCGGCTGGCAAAGCTTATATCCAAGGCCGGCCATGCCGCCGCTGCAGCCATGTACCTCAACACCCAGGCTATAGCCGATATGGGCAAGAATAACGCTGTAGAGATGTACCACATGGCCCGGAAGAAAGCGGCGACCTACTTCAGGGTAGATGACCAGGATGAGTAAGAGCGTGGTAATTGTCAACATAGCCTATTACCAGCCCGGCACCAGAAAGATGTCCCACAACTACAACCACATACGCTACATTGCCACCAAGCCCGAGGCCGACCGGGGAGACCCGGAGTCCTACCGGGTAGGCGACGATGACTATCCTATAGCCGCAGACACCGCCGCCGGCCATGTTAAATACGCAGCAGAACGGCCTGGCAGCTCCGGCCTCTTCGGACCGCAGGGAGAGCCGGTCCCCCAATGGCAAGAGGTGGGAAGGAAATTAGCCAAGCACAACCTCCCCGTGTGGAGGGTGATAGTGTCCTTGCGGCAGGACGATGCTGAGCAACTGGGCCTAGTGGACAGGGGGAAGTGGCAGGCTGTCATAGAGAACGGGGTAGCTAGGGCCATAAAGGCCATGCACCTGGACCCGGACCATGCCAGGTGGGTGGCCGCCTTCCACCGCAAGGAGGGCCATCCCCACTGCCACGTAGTCATCTGGGAAGAAGAGCACGGTGCAGCGAGGAGGCAGGGCCGCTTGGAGCCGGGAGAGAGGAAAGGCGTCTTCCGCGCCTTTGCCCGTGAGGTCTTCAGGGATGAGAGAGACCGCCTTGCAGCCGAAAAGACCATTATCAGGGACATGATCAGGGAGGTTGCCGGCGATAACATAGCCAGGGCGGCCGGGCTTATGCGGGAGATAGAAGTGGCCGGGCTGGAGGCCAGAACCCTGACCGGAGACAGGCCCCGGATGCTGCCTGTACTCCAGCCAGAACAGGAGGAAATATTAGCGAAGAGGCTGCAAGAGCTGGCAGGGATAATGCCCGGCCACGGCAGGATAGCTTTAGCCTATATGCCTGCCGAGGTAAAAGCCCAGGCTAGAGAGATAGCCGACTGGATACTCCGGCAGCCAGGCTTCGTTCAATCCACGGAACGCTACAAAGAATTAGCCAAACAGATCGCCAGCCACTACACCATGAAGCCCGAGGCCTTGGAAGAAGCAGCGCGGAAGGCCTACGAGGATATCCGGGACCGGGTGGCCCAGGAGGTACTTAAAGGCGCAGCAACCATAAACCGTCTCCAGCAGGCGGAGGCTTCCAGGGAGGGAGGAGATATTATGCGTATAGAAGCCGGTCGTATAGCTCACAGCGTATGGAAGGCCGCCTGGAGGGCATTAGAGCGGGAGCGCACCCGGGCCGAGGCCCAGGCCCTGCTTCTAGCGCAAAAGGAGATGGAAAGGCGGAAGAGGAGGGAAAGAGAGGAGGCCAGAGAAAGGGCATGAAGATAAGACCCCGCCATGTAATGCTATTTCTCCTCTTGCTGGTGGACCTGTTCTTCACACCCCAGCTTCTCACCTTACCCCCTAGCATAAAAGTCTACGGCTTTAAGCCCGGCCTGGAGGCCTGGAAAAAGGAACTGTTCGATCATCCCTTGGCTGGTCCCTTGAGCCTGGCCAGCGACACGAAAACCCGCACCGCCTGGCTTTGGCTCCAGCCGGCAGTAGGAGCTGCCGTTCTTGCCATTCTGTGGCCCTCGGGCAGGCTGAGGGGTAAGGCAAGGGATTTAGGAGGCCCCGAGGCCGCAGGCCGCGGGCAGTTTGGCACGGCTCGGTGGAGAACGAGAAAAGAGATAGCCAGGACTCTAACCGAATGGCACCACCCCGATACGCCCCCTGTTGGGGGCTTTGTTGTTGGCGCAGGAAACGATAGATATTTTACTGCCTGGCTGGACGGCAGCGACACCCACTGCCTGGTAATAGGGGCTACCAGGTCCGGTAAGTCCAGGCGAATAATCTTACCCACCATATGGGTCTTGGCCCAGGCAGGAGAAAGCATGATAATTACAGACCCCAAAGGAGAGCTCTACCGTATGGCCTCTGGCTACCTTGAACGCCAGGGCTACGAGGTAATACTAATTGACCTCCGCTGGCCTTTGAGGGGAAATAGATGGAACCCACTTTTGCCTGTAGTAGAGGCTTTCAAACGGAGTGACATAGTAGGGGCTAGCCAGGCTGCCTGGGACATAGCGCACATAATAACCCACCAGTACCCGCACTACGGAGACCCCATTTGGCCGCAGGCACAGGAAAGCCTTACCGCAGCTCTAGCCCTGGCGGTGGCGGACCGGGCACCTGAAGGAGCTAAACACCTCGCCAGCGCCTACAGGATGCTCTCGGAGCTCGGAGCAGGCGGGGGCGAGGAGCTGGACGGGTACTTCCGGAGGCTTCCCCAAGACCACCCTGCACGGGCG
>Ga0080004_1157732_pt1 | contig 20434 bp, 20 predicted proteins | sample WasSprMetagenome_FD_69207 | JGI IMG/M metagenome (GOLD analysis project Ga0080004, IMG submission 69207) | Sulfidic aquatic microbial communities from Washburn Spring, Yellowstone National Park, USA - WS (SPADES assembly) (version 2) | ecosystem: Environmental > Aquatic > Thermal springs > Hot...
GCAGCGTTTCCTCTATGAGATAGGCCACGATACTGGACTGGCCACTTACGGTGAAGAAGCCGTAAGGAAAGCCCTTGAAGCGGGAGCAGTGCAAACACTACTTTTGTCTGAAGGTTTAGACATTGCCCGTGTAAAAATAAGGTGTAGCGCATGCGGCTATGAAGAGCAGCAAACCGTCAGGGGTCCTATGCTGGTGAGCTTTGAACAAAGCCTTGTGGGAAAACCGTGCCCAAAATGTAAGGCTCCATCTCTGAGCATAATCGACAAACAAGAGCTTATAGAAGACTTCGCCAAACTGGCCGAGTACACAAACACGGAGGTCGAGATAATCTCTGATGAGACTGAGGAGGGACATATGCTTAAAAACTCTTTTGGCGGGATAGCCGCAATCCTACGCTTCAAACTACAAGGTCAATCCACGGTTTGCTATCTATGAGTCTCCCCAAACTTTGTATATCCACCTGTATGTTCCATTATCCCTCAAGGTCCAAGCGTCACATCCTACTTGTCCGAAAACCCATTGGTTACTATTTTCATCCCAATAATACCAGAACCAATATTTCCCCTCCGCTGGAGATGGGGCGACCCCATTAATAGTTTTCATTAAAACATGTCCTGGCTCCATTTTTTGGTAATATTCGTACTCTATTTTGGCTACTTGATTTGTTAGCTCGAAAAGAGACGCTCCCGGACTTGTAGAGACGTTGTACCATCTTACGGTTCCATTTCCATAGTCTATGCATAAGTTCACTTTTATCGTGGTGTTTTCGCCTATCAGATTCTCAAGCTCTTCCGCTACTATGCTTTTCAAAAGTCTGTTAAATTCCATTAGTAAAGGTTCAAACTCATCTTTTGTCACTATATTTTGTTCCTTAAGGTTCTGTGTTGCATTCATTAGATTTTCATAAGCCTCTTTTAATTCTGGAGAACCATTGATTGTTGCTGTGTAGTTATTGCCAAGATTGGAGAGAAGCTGAACATATTTTTCGACAAATATGGAATAATTTTCCTCTGTAAACATGTAGTATTCTCCGAGCAAATCATTGTAGTCTCTTAGGAGAAGATCTTGCCTCCCTAATGCTTCTTTATACCCCTTAGTAACTCCCAAAAGTAACTGTCGATTTGCATTAGACTCTTTCTGATACCTAACCATTTCCAAATAATAATATGCTGCGAAGCCTGTCGCAATTGACGCCCAGACTAATGTTGCCAATGTTGCGATGATTAAGGCCCTTTTTTCAATCATTTATTATCACCATCTATCAAAATGTTTACATTTTTAATTAATGGAAAGAGGAGAGTGCCAAATACAGCGGCGTTTGATAAGACGTGAATTATTGAGAATGGTGTACCATAAGCAAGAGCTGTGAGCAGAGCCAAACTAAAAGGCGTTCCGGTTATGTAATATAATACGGCCACACCAAAGTTTGTAATTAAGTCGTAAAGTGTCGTTAAAAACGCTCCCAGAATAGGTGCTTCCATCAAAAAGTTTGACGATGCAAACTCCCGCGCAAATTTCCTATAGATACCTCCAGCGAACCCCATTAAAGACATACCCGCCATCTGAAATGGCATATTCAGACCAGCGAATCCCCATGGCGAAAGAAAACCATTAACGAACATCACAAACCCCCCGAAAAAGCCGCCAACAATTGATCCGAAAATAAAACCAACAGTAAAAGTGAAAAGTGATGTGAACTCTACATTTGGAGGTCTAGGCGTCAATTGAATAGCTAGGCAAAGCGCTGTTAGAACGCTTATTAGAGTTATCGACACCTTGTTGAAGTTATTGTTTCGCATATGGATGGATTATCCATCCATGAATATAAAGTTTATCCTCCATAATATTGAACTGAAAAGTTACAAAATTAAATGGACCGGGCGGTATGCAGTTAATTAATTAAGTGAATCCTTTTATTTAATTTCGGGCTGATTCAAGGTTTTAGGCCTCCCACCGGCTGGCTTAGAAAATAAAGGTTCTCACAGTTGGTCGAACATTATGCCGCGCGTGGGGCTGTTAAATAATTCTGGAATGTTTATTTTGGAGGGTCAGCCTTCTCCTTTTTTGATGTTTGAAGGAGACTGGCTTTCCTAAGCTTTTGTTCGAGTTGGTGGATTTAAAGCCTATCCGTGGGATATTGTGGGTTGGGCTTCACTTGGTGGTGCAGGTAGGCCTGTTGTTTATGATCCTGCGGGTACAGGGATAAGGTTCCTACTGAGCCCATTTCAGCCAGATTAAGCGGCGCATTGGCAAGGCTGGTTTTAAGGCTATTGAATGCTACTTGCGTGGAGAGGCTTATAGGCTTAGGGTCAAAAATCCACTTTTGGCTTCAGGCCTGATTTAGGCTGCATGCTTTGACGGAACGGACCTTAAGGCCTGGAGCAGCCGAAACCCGAAAGATAACACTAAAGGCCTTGGGGATCCAGAGGCTACGTTTGGAAGAGTCCTGAAGGCTTCTATTTGGGCTACAGAAGCAGGCTTCTATTAGATATGGATGGCTCCCCATTGGGACATGTGGAGGCTCCGGCAAACGTCAACGAGAAGGACCTTGTTAAACAAGTCCTAAACGACGCTTTAGGCGACATGGAGGTTGAAGCTGTGGCTGGAGACAGCCAACTATAGTCCAGCTCGGCTACGACAACTACACATGGAAAGGCTTAGACAACGCGTCAATCCACACAAGCCTAGCCATATGCCTATTCTACGCCGTAACAATAGCAACTTTCAAAATCGGAAAACACACACGCGTTGCCCTGTTGCCCAAGTGCGTTGCCCCTGTGAGAATTTCCATCAGAAAATTTGTTGCCCAGGCGTTGCCTAAGTGACTTGGGCAACGCTTTTTTTAAAAACAAGAAACTAACGTATCATCAAAACACATGGGCAACGTTGCCAAGTCGCCGGAGCAGCGCCGGCTCCGCCCACCTAACGCGGGGCGTTGCCCATCGGGCTATAGATGGCCAACCAACCGAGCATTCCAGCTCAAATCACAAAAATACTCATAAGGTTAAAAACTTTTCGCTTTAGCTTTCCATTTTGCATTCACTTTCCATACACAATTCTACTGAATCTAAAAATACACAATGCTTCCTGCATCAGTTAGGTATTCGTCAACCAAAGTAAATATCCTACCAGACGAAATGCTGGGAAGCAATGTCAGATACTCTTTTATCAAGCTCTGAAGCAAACTCTCCTCATCGTATTCAGAAGACATGATCTTCACAATTTTTCCATCATCTTGCTTGAAAATAACATACTCGCCCATCAGCAATCACTTGAAAAACGGATGAAAATTTCCTATATTGAACTATAAGGTGAATAATGCCGCGCAGAAAAATAATATACTTGCAACCTTTAACGCTGAAGGAAGCTTGAGCGTTATGAAAAACTCCCACTTGTACCCCAAAACAAGAAGCTTTTCGACTGCTTCACGCAAATTTACGGCTGAAAAAGACTCAAAATAGGCTCATTTAATGTTGCATAAAATAAAAGTGGAAGCTTTTAAAAGACGAAAAGTTCGCTTGGCAACGAATAACCGGAATATCTCTTTGCTTAGGCTTTCGTTGACCTTTTTAATAAATATCATTACCATTTTTCTCGTTTGTTCCATCTTCTCAATGTATAATACTTGTTGAGCATTTTTTCGAATTCTTGTTTTTGGATTTTTTCGCCTTTTGAGGCTCCTGTTTTTAGTTCTTCGTTGAAGAATCTTTGTGGTAATGTGTCATGTTTTTTGTTTATGCCTTCTCTTAAATTGAATTTTCTTATCATAATGCTTATGTTGTCAGCTGTTTTTATAGAATGATATTTTTCCAATTTCACTCACACTATTTTTACGAAACGTTTGGTTATTTATAAAATTTTCCAAATCAACCTCCCTTAAGCTGCGTATTCATGCTAAGCTTTTGTGTGTAGCCTTTTAAAACAAAAATTGTTTTATTTTTGGAAAGCTGAACGACAATATTGGAGAATGGCAACGGCATGTGAGAATAAATCATAGTCTAATCTTAGGGGTTTCTACATCCACGTTCCACCAAGGTTTCTCCCACCTTTTGTCGATTGTCGGTATTTTTTCAAGTATCTGCATGGCTTTACTGATTATTTTGTTTATATCAGAAGCGTTTAACCCCTCATTTTTAAGCATGTCTGCTCGGTCTATAAGATTATGGAGGTTTAAGCGGAATGTTAATGTGAATTTTTTGTCGTTCCCTAAAATCTTTTTTATCGTGTCTATGTTTATTTGTTCAGGGCCTTCGCCTATTTCATGGTCGATTAGAATAGCAGCAACATCTTTTAGATCTTTAAGTTCCATACCAACAGCTATTTCGTTCTTTAAATATTTGTACGGTAATATCCTAAAGTCTTGATGCGCTTCTTTTAATTCTGTTTCTTTGTTTTTTGGCAGACTAAATATGAATTGGCATTTCGAGAGCAAGATGTTTTCTAATCCAATTGTGTAAAGGTTTTCTTTCGCTTTTTTGAAGTAGTTTTTGTTGATTTCAACAGTATGTCTGAATGGGAGTTGGTCGCAAAAAATATCCGTGACCCCTACTTGTGGAATGCCATTGTTGGTTATGTCACATAGGCCTCTTACCCGGTATCTTTTTCCTCCTCTTAAGAGGTTAAACCACTTTTCGCCTTGGGTGATGAAGTATAGGTAACAGGAGCCAAAAAGTTTGCTCAGTTCTAACACGAGCTTTATGAATAACTGTCCCTCGCTTTTTTGTGTTACAAAATCAACATCTTTAACGTGCCTATTTAACGGTCCGTTAGGATTGTTTGACGATGGGCAATGAATTTTCATAGCCATCCCTCCAAATAGGAGGGGGTTTAATGGCTCCCTCAATTTTTTCTTGAGCCCTTCAGAGAAATTTAATTTGGGAGCGTTGATGGCTGCCCAAATTGTCACTAGAGCCCTTTTAACTGCCAAATTGTTAATCTCAACATAGTTTGGTATCCCCAGTTCTTCTGACACTCGTTTGACGTCAATGTTGGAGGAGAGTGGCAGATCTACCTCATAAATAGTTCCATCGTAGTCTTCGTAAATTTTAAATTTCATAACTTTTCTTCCCGATATAGCGCTAACCATATGTGAATAGATGATTTTTAACTTTTCCCTTTTCCAGATTAATGAGTATCCCCCTTAGGAACCCTTCACCATATTCGCTTCCTGGATTGAAACAAAGCGTTCTACCGAGTTTTTCAACACCTTTCGATTCATGGATATGCCCATGGAGGCCAATGAGAGGCTGGTTTTTTTCAATGATACGTCTCACGGATTCGCTTCCAACGTGAACAAACACTATTCTTCCCCCTTTCGTTACTACTCTAAGCTCATCGTCCAGTAATGGCGCCATGTCTAACAACGTTTTGTAAGGTGGAACATGAATGTTAAATATCGCTGATTCCGGATCCTTGACATGGTTTAGTAAAGACATAAGCTTTCTTTCCAACTCTTCCTCCGTGTATTCTCTTGGAGTTTTCCATGGGGTTGGGTTAGATGCTCCCAAGCTGAGCATTTCAAACCCTCCCTTTATTTCCAAGACTTTTTCATCAGGATTTACTATGAGTTCAGACCCCTCTAGAACCTCGTCAATTATTTTGCTATCATCGTTTCCAGGCATAATGTAACATTGGACTCCCATGTTTTTAAGTTTCTCTTCAGCCATTTTAACCCATTCTTTCATGATTTCGACTGAAGCTTCGTCGAAGATTTTTTTTATAAGCGAATTATCAGATTTTATTCTATCGTATTCGCCTTCATCCATAATTTTTGGGTAGAAGCCGCTATTACGTATTAATCCTAATAACTTGTTTAATTCTTCCCCTTCTTTAACAGTCCATCTTCTATTGGCAAAATCTGCTTCATAATGCTTTTCTCCGATTCTAACCACAGGTATCACGAGTTTGCCTGTGAGATCACCGCCCAAAATAGCTACGTCCACTTTGTAAATTTTAACGGCGTTCAAGAATTTTCTGAAGCAGACATCGCTTCCGTGGACATCGGCTGCAAAGAAAATCCTTACGTTCATATTAGACCCCGCGCATGAGTAATAAAAAGGGGATAGATATATTTATTCTGGCGGGAGCTCTTTAAATGCTAGACTTATGTCTATGCCTTCTTTTTTCTTCCTATAATACTTGACTGAAATGTAGTATATCACACAAGTTATGTAGGCTATGGCAGCAACTATTAATGATGTAGTGTTCCAGCCTCCGTATAACGGATTTGTTATGAAGTAGTAGAGAAGTGTAGCAAGCAGTATGAAGTATATAATCCCGCTGATGGTTATTAGTGGAATTGGCCCTATCTTATACTTTGAAACTGGTGATCCTTCATACACGCTTCGCATTTTTTTCCTAAATGGCACAATCATAGCTGCTATAGATGTCAGCATAAAACATGTTGCGATCTGTGGGATCATGGCTATGTAACTGGCTAGATACGCTGGTGCCAGAGCATACCATACAACGGCTATCATTCCCAAAACTCCAATGAAGATTGATGCTTTAACTGGTGTGTGAAATCTTTCGCTGACATCCCCTAGGGCTGCAGGAGCCAGCCTATCAAAGGACCAAGCAAGCAGTATCCTAGCGCCAGGGAAAACCGAATAAAGAAAGTAGTACAAAACCCATGCGACAAAACCTATCCCAATAAGCCATTTAAGCCACGTTGGCGCCATCATTATTGCGAAGCCAAAATAGGACGGCGCAAAAGGAAGGGCATAACATTTTAATCCATCACCGTAGGCATAGGAGGTGGCTACAAGAAAATCGTATCCAACTATCCTCTCAAGCAAAGCTGTGGTTATCCACCATGCTATAGCGCAAAACACCAGCGACCCAATAATGCCTAACAACATAGATCTTTCAACCCTCTTTGTTTCGCCCGCTATATAGGTTGCTAAATAAGGATAAATTAGCCCCCAGCCTGCTACCGGAAGCAGTGGCAGCGCGCCCATCACATTCCATGATTGATAGACTGGCGCTTTAATGCCATACGTTGACTCTAGGTACTGAGACGTCTGTTGCATTAATGTATGATAATCAGCTGATCCGTAATTAGCAGCCACGTTATTCCAGGCATTTATAAAATCGGCCTTTGAATACGCTAAAAACAAAGCCCAGATTGCAAAAAACATTATAACTCCTAAAGCAAAGCAGATGATTTGGAAGACTCTAAACGCTTTAAGCCCTAGAATTGCTATGACTACTGAAATTATTATGACAATTGTTCCTCCAATAATCAACCCGATTGGTGATACAACGAATTCAGCTGCCTCACTCATTCCAACGAGGTGAAAGGTTGTCGTTAACCCTGGATCAAAAATATACGCGGTTAACACTCCCATCCACGCAAAGTTTGCAACCATCCATCCCCAACTAGACATTAATCCAAGAATCGGATGTAAAATCCTGCTGTTGAAAACGTATTCACCACCGCTCCGAGGTACTATTGAAGCCAAAAAAGCCCAAGCAAGACCTCCAAAGATCATCATTATCAATGTTATAAGAACACCGATGTAGAGGTTCCCGCCAGGCGCTATATATGGACCCCAAAGAAATAGCCACCAAGCACTTAAACCTACACTCATGTTAAGTGCAGCGAAAATCAATATGTCAACCCAATTAGCTTCCCTTACTAGGCCAGTTGCCTCCCTTAAGAAAACCTTCTCTTTTTCTTTGCCGCTCATTTAATCACCCATTTATTCTAATTTAGAATAAGCAGAATTCTTTATAAGATTTATGTTAGGTCTTTCTACAATAATTTTCATTATGAGTTTGACATAAAGGTGACATGCAACGAAGTACTCCGCTTTAACCTGAACTAAACTGGGCTCCCGTTTTAAATATTTGTGTGCGCGAAGGGGGTCATGGGGAAAGCTTTCCCCATCATTAGGTTAAGCGTAACTTTTTCAGGTCACACCTCCTTAAGGCTTTAATCCCCCTAAAAAGAGACCATGCGCCTATACGCCGACAAAAGCGGCAATATGGCTTCGACATCCAGACACCCCCATGCGCTAGGGTGTTGCTAAATTCTTGGTTTTGACATTTTCTTGTTTATTGGTGATGTTTGGAGGTGAATGTTGGTTTAAGGGATGTTTTGGCATGTTTGGATAATTTGGAGGGGTTTGTCTGTGAGCCTTACCGCCATTCTGGTGCTGGTAGGCCTCCTAGGAATCCTTTGGGCATTTTGAAGGCTTTGGTTGTTAAGCGTTTTAGGAACATTCCAAGCGATAGGCAGTTGTATATGCGTTTATGGAGTGATCCTGAACTGAGGGAGTTATGCGACATAGAAGAGCATGAGAAGCCCTACCATCCATCTCAGCTTACGCGTTTCAGACAGCGCATAGGCCCAGAGAAGCTTGAATACATAATGGAAGCCCTTGTTAGCAGGCTTAGGATGCAGAGGTTGTTAGAGACGAAATAGTTGCCTCGATGCCACATTCATCAATGCCTATAGTAGGCGAGACCCAAAAGATGATTCGAGGGGTTATAGCGATACTGATGCTAGGGTTGGAAGGGCTGAGAAGGGTTATAGGCTCGGCTACAAGCTCCACTTAGCTGTAGACGCCGGCTCAGACCTTCCATTAGCCTGTACAGCTGCACCAGCAAACGAAAACGAGAAGAAGCATGCCCCAAAGCTGTTGGAGAAGACTGTTAAAGCCACAAATGGCCAAACCAAAGTTTTAGTTGCAGATTCACAGTATTCAAGCAGAAAGCTTAGAAGGCGCATATACTCCCATGGAATAAAGCTTCAGCCGAAAGAACCATCTCAAGGCTAAAACAGCACCTAAACTTAGAAAACCACAAGGTCAAAGGCCTAAAAACATCCTCACCCACGCACTACTATGCATAATAGCCATGCTACTCCTGGCTTTAACAGCAATAAAACTTCGAAAACCGGAACAAATAAGAGCAATAACAAGGCTAACATAAAATTAACAAGAAAACATCAATTTAGCAACGTCCTAGCGCGCGCAAGAGATGTATGTGAAATAAAGTTTCCAAAAAAGTTTCTGAAGGAGGTACTTTTGATGAGCTCTATCGCGCGCGTATAACAGGTTATAATGTTGAATAGATGGGTGAGACAGGCGGTTTTCCCCCAAATTGTGAGTTAAGTATAAAGGTGACATGCAACAAAGTGTTTCACTTTAACCTCAATTAAACCAGGCTCTTCTTTTAAACATTTATCAGTGGCGTGCATGCACCTAGAGAAGAAACGGCAACCAAGAGGAGGGCTAATTGGTGTTGGAACGGTTCCATGAAGGATTATTCTCTTTCTTCTAACTGTTGGGTCTGGGATAGGAACAGCTGAAAGCAACGCTTCTGTATACGGATGACACGGGTTAGAAAACAACTCGTCATTATCTGCAACCTCAACAATCTTACCCAAATACATAACCATAACTCTGTTGCTCAAGTATCTAATCACGCTCAAGTCATGTGAAATAAATAAGTAGGTAAGCGCATGCTCTTTTTGCAGCGCTTTTAGGAGGTTGAGAATGCCAGCGCGAACGGAAACATCAAGAGCTGCAACTGGCTCATCTAACACGACGAATTTTGGTTTTATTGCTAAGGCTCTTGCGATGCATACTCTTTGTCTTTCCCCACCGCTAAGTTCATGTGGATACTTATGCATTAAATACGGGCGGAGTCCAACTTTTATGAGCAATTCTCTAATTTGCCTTTCCTTTTCAGAACCCTTAGCTATGCCATGAACTTCTAGAGGTTCGCCAATAGCATCTGCGATCGTCATTCTAGGGTTAAGCGAAGAATATGGGTCTTGAAAAACCATAGCTGTTTGAATACGAAATTTGCGCAGCTTTACCTCGCTAAGTTTGCATATATCCTGGTCAAAGTATATTATTCTCCCAGATGTAGGTTTAATCAGCATTAAGAGGCACCTTCCAAGAGTTGTCTTTCCACACCCGCTCTCTCCGACAAGCCCAAGTGTTTCGCCACTCTTTATGTAAAAGCTCACATCGTCTACCGCATGCACATACCTACGCGTCCTTCGAAAGAACCCCTCTTTAACGGGAAAATACTTTTTAAGATTTTCAACACGAAACATCACATTTTGCAAGGTTCCCACCATCCAAAGCTATCACGACAATTCGTTAACCCTATGACAGAATACAACATGATTTCCTCCCACCACAACTTTTGGCGGGTCTACTTCCCTGCAAATCTTTAGAGCGTAACTACATCTCGGATGAAAGCGGCAACCCAAGGGGGGATTCACTAATGAAGGAACGGAACCTGGTATTGTTTTTAACTCTTCCTTTTTAACATCTATCCTCGGAATGGATTCAAGGAGGGCTTGAGTGTATGGGTGCCTTGGATACTTAAAAATGGATAAGACATCTGCATATTCCACGATTTTACCACAGTACATCACAGCAACTTTGTCGCATATTTCAGCAACTATCCCCATATTATGCGTTATCAAAAGCAGGGCGGATTTAAACTCAGTTTGCATCTTTTTCATCAAGTCGAGTATCTGCGCCTGAATTGTGACGTCTAATGCAGTTGTCGGTTCATCAGCTATTAGCAAGTCTGGATTACAAGACAAAGCCATGGCAATCATCACCCGTTGACACATGCCGCCACTGAGTTCATGAGGATAATTTGAGTATCGCTTTTCCGCATCAGGAATATTAACTCTTTCAAGCATGTTGATAACTCTTTTCCTAAGTTCACGCTTTTCCCTCACTATTTGATGCAGTTCTACTGCCTCTGCAACTTGACTACCTACATTAAAAATCGGATTCAACGACGAACGTGGATCCTGGAAAATAATTGCAATCTTCCCGCCTCTAATTTTCAGCATTTCCCTTTCGCTAAGTGTCAAGAGGTTTCTGTCGTTAAATAGGATCTCCCCTGAAACTATTCTGCCTGGATGAGGAACCAGTCTTAAGATTGATAATGCTACTGTGCTTTTTCCACAACCTGACTCGCCAACAAGACCAACTGACTCAAATCGATTTATTTGCAAATCTATACCATCAACAGCCTTAACAATGCCCTCATCTGTGAAGAAGTGTGTTCTTAAGCCCCGTATTTCAAGCAAATGTTCTTGTTCAGACATTATGTTTTCAAATATCATTAAATCATTAAATTCTAAATAAATTTTTAGCGCACCAAATTGAAACTTAATTTTAATCTTTTTATAGAAACTTTTAAAAATGAAATTCTATCTTAATTTTATAATAGACGATAGTCATGGAGTTACGAAACTACGTTATAAAAAGGCTGCTTATTTGTATTCCCACGTTCTTAATTTCAAGTGTAATTATTTTCTCTTTAATGCATATCGCTCCAGGAGATCCCATAGAAATCATGTTTCGAGGGACACGCCCAACAAACCCACAGATTATCGAGCTGATTAGGGAGAAATTGGGGTTAGACAAGCCAATTTACGAGCAGTATTTCATTTGGATCTCGAACTTTTTAAGGGGAGATCTTGGCTATTCATATGTGAATAATCAACCTGTGATAGAACAGATTAATGCAAGGCTTTGGTTAACTATAGAACTTGTTCTTTTATCACAAGTTCTCTCCTTGTTGATAGGAATTGTGCTGGGTGTTATTGCGGCGGTTAAAAAGAATTCATGGGTAGATAATTTTCTTTCACTGAGCTCTCTTTTTGGCTATTCCATGCCCAGTTTCTGGATGGCTATACTCTTCATATTGATTTTTGCTGTGAAACTTAACTGGTTTCCCGTTTGTGGCTCTCAGACATTAGGGCTGGAATTTGATTTTTGGGGGGCCTTAGTTGATCACTTGTGGCATCTTACTCTTCCCCTTTTAGTGCTTTCCCTTGGAAGTGCTGCTTGGTATTTTAGACTCGTTAGATCTGCCATGCTGGACGTCCTTGAAATGGACTATATAAAGACAGCGAGGGCAAAAGGTTTGATGGAAAGAATTGTTATATATAAACATGCTTTAAGAAATGCTATATTGCCTGTTGTGACATCTTTCGGGGCATCCCTTGGCTTTGTGCTCGGTGGAGCAGTGGTCGTCGAAAGTATTTTCGCTTGGCCTGGTTTAGGTGAATTTGCCTATAAATCCACATTAGCGAGGGATTACCCGTCCATCATAGGTATAAACATGATGATAGTTCTATGCGTGTTAATTGCTAATTTAATAACAGATGTTGTGATAGCTTTGATAGATCCGAGGATAAGATATTAGACTTAGACAATTTGGGGGTGGAAGGGGTGCAAATAGTTCAAGATTTGGAGACAGTAGAAGAGAAAAAAGTAGGGATGCTGCATGCTACTTGGCGGCGATTCAAGAAGAACAAGGCGTCGATCGCTGGGGCTGTAATAACGCTGATTATTGTTGGAATGGCGGTTTTTGCCCCTTTAATTGCCCCCTACAACCCTGAAAAGCTGAATTATGGCAAAGAGTTGCAGCCTCCTTCTTGGAATTTTCTATTGGGAACAGATCCTGGTGGACGAGACATTTTAAGCTTTGTTATTTGGGGAGCTAGGACATCTCTTATAGTAGCTGTTGGAGCAATTTTAATTGAAGTTGCTATAGGAGTTTTGATAGGTGGTGTTGCAGGATATTATGGAGGGGTTGTAGACGAGGTTCTTATGAGGTTCACAGATATTATTATGACTTTGCCAACCATTCTTCTTTTATTAACAGCCGTCAGCATGTTTAAAGTGAGGTCTATCGTGCTTATAATGTTGATTATGGGTGTTCTCGGATGGCCTTGGATGGCTAGGATAGTCAGAAGCGAATTTCTATCCTTGAAGGAATCTCTGTTTGTTGAGGCTGCGAGATCTTTGGGAATTAGAAACCTACGAATAATTTTCCGTCATATACTGCCAAACGCCATATCGCCAATAATAGTTGTCGCCACATTAGACGCCCCATTTTATATAATGTATGAGGCAACGTTAAGTTTCTTAGGTCTTGGAGACCCTACGGCGATCTCTTGGGGCAATCTTGTAGCAAAGGGGAAGAATGTTTTGACAAGCGCTTGGTGGGTTGCCACTTTTCCAGGATTAATGATCTTTATAACAACAATAGGGCTGAACCTTCTTGGAGACGGCTTGAGAGACGCCTTTGACGTGAGAGCAAGAATCTAAGACATGAAAAATCCGAAAGTTTTATATAAAAAGTATCTAAAACATAAAATTGGGCATTATAGTGAAGAAGAAGTTAATAAATGTTATTTTACTGGCCATAACGACAGCGCAAATGATATCTGCGTTGATTTCACCAGCATTTACAGCGGTTGAAGGGCAACCAATTTTTACTCTACACATTCTGGTCAATTCGGCAGATTCTTTACAGCTTGAAATGGCATCCGCGCTGAGGGAAGAATTTGCAAAAATTGGAATTCAACTTGAAATAGTGTCCATGGAGGTCGGTGCACTTACAGACCGCTTATACTCAGAAACAGCTTCGTCATATGAGGATGGAGGATGGGACCTTGCCTTTACAACTTGGTGGTGGTGGCCTACGGACTACATGTGGTTTATTGGATGTTGGACGGCGAGCGGTTGGTCTCCGCAGGGTTGGAACTTCATGAGATGGGCTGACAGCCTTGCGGACACTTACCTGGATAATGCTATGTCAACTTACAATAAAACGGAACGAATTAAGTGGTTACATTTGTGGCAGGAACGCTTTCAGGAAAATCCCCCTGTAGCGTTAATTTATTGGCCTGTTATACCGCAATTGTCTGATGCAAAATTGCAAAAGGTGGACCCAATGCTTTGGACTGGTAACGCGTGGCAATGGTATGTGGAAGGAAAAACCCCGGAGGATAACGTGGTAATTAAGTATTCAGTTGATGGTGACCCTGGCATGTTGAATCCATGGTTTATGGATGGGGGCTACGCTCACCTGGAGCCTATGTTTAGCCCGCTGTTCAGAATGAAACAGGTTTCGCTTGAGCCGCCAGTGTATGAGATTGTACCGGAGCTTGTTGAGTCATACGAGTTTTCAGCTGACGGTTTGTCGGTGACATTTCATTTACTACATAATGTGACCTGGCATGATGGAACGTCCTTCACGGCCAGAGATGTGGTTTTCACGTTTGAGGCCATTCTGGATCCTGCTACTGGAGCTACTTCCTATGGTGATTTTTCAGAATTTGTTGATTCAGTATATATGGTGGATAACTATACTGTCGTTTTAAACTTGAAGAAGGTGGCACCTCACCTTATATCGATGCTTTCCGCTGGCGGGCTTTCAATTCTACCTTACCATGTACTGGGAGGCGTACCACACTCGGAACTTCGCACCCATGAAACAAACACTGTGGCTCCAGCACCTGGAACCGGCCCCTACAAATTTGTCAGGTGGATCAAGGGGCAGTACATGGAATTGGAGGCATTTGACAATTACTGGAGGGGAAGACCATTCGTCGATAAAATAATACTTATGGTAATACCGGATCCCATAACAGCTCTACAAGCCTTAAAAACTCATGAAATTGACGCAATACATCCGAGCCAATGTCAACAACTAATTAATGAAATACCGTCTTTAAAGGGGCTCACAGATATTGCTGTGAGAGGCGGGGTTGTGCCTGCCATAACGTTCTTGGCTTTCAACAATAACCATACGATACTTGCTAACCCGTATGTGAGGAAGGCGTTATGCCATGCAATTCCCTACGAACATATAATTAATGACTTGCTTAAAGGTTATGCCGAGCGCGCTAATTCTCCGGTACCGCCATACTGGTTCGGCTATAATCCAGACGCACCTGCATACACTTACGATATTGAACTGGCTAAGCATTATCTTGAAAAGGCAGGTTATCATTACCCTCTGCCCACGACACCATTGTCCGCATACACGACGGAGATCATCACAACTGCCATCTGCACATTTATAGTGGGATTCTTGCTAGGATATTTCATTATAAAACGCAAACAGAAATAACTTACATAACACAAATGTAGTAGAGATGTCATCGAAAGATGTTCCTGCCATTATCATTACCACTTTTTTATACTCATAATTCCGCTACTCATATACATGCTGATTTTCTCCGCGTTTATTCTCTTTAAAGACATAATCGACTTTCTGTATACGCGTTCAATCAACGTTACAGCCACCGTCGCGCTATTTGCTTCATGTCTGATAATTACATACATTTTAAAACGCTTAATAAAATGGCTTAAAACCTAAAAGGTGTATTTCACAAACTTGTTTTCGCATGGTGATCCATGAGCCAACCAGAATTCACCTTTAGCTGGCACGGCAACCCACGAGTCGAGGGTTAATCCTCTAAATTTTTCAGCAACTCTCTCGTCTGGATGTTTGCAAATGGACAATGGATAATTGACATGATCCCTTAAAAAGCTGATACATGTTTCCAAGTTGATTCTTCCAAAATTCTCTCGCAGAAGCCTTTTCATTCTATTGTAACGCACAAAGGTATCAGCCTTCATTTGAGTCACGTTTTGCTTTGCATAGAATTTTTCTGAAACGTAATGGTTTGCATGCACCACATACTCATCACTGTAATCTATATCAACGTCACTAGGAGTAGCCTCAATGTTGTAGATCTCGGTTTTGTCGGTGATGATAAAGTGAAAGCACCCAGCTCTCTCAGCCCTTAGAACAGCATTTAAAGCATCTCCGATAGTTTTCTGCTTTAAAACCTCTGCCACGATAATGTAAGTAGGAACACCAAGCTTTAACTCTAACCTTGGAACAGAAGTCCAGCTTATCCCCACACCATTCGAGTTTAATCCGGCGCATGTCAGAATCCCTGGGTTCGTGTAATTTAAAATGTCAGGGCCGTTTTTGCGTTTAATCTTGAAAAGTAAGCTGACCTCCCCATCAAACCATTCCCAGGCTAATCCATCCCAGTTCTGTCCATGATAAGTTTCACCATATTCCGTGGATCGTCCCGTCGCAGCAAACGCTGTACATCTTTTTTCAAAGCCTTCCCTTTCTTCAAGGGCATTTATCATCACTATTTCCTCATATAAACGCCCAGAACCATCAGCCACCCCACGCAATTCTTCAGCTAATTCCGGCGAATAATCCTCTATAAAAGGTGCATATTTTTTGGCATGTTTTATTAATTGCTCTTTGGTTAGCCTTCCACTAAACTCTTTATAAAACTCTTCTTCAACCATGCGGGCTATTCGGTTCTTACATTTAACACCATATTCATAGCCTCTCTCATAAGGAGTCCCGGAAAGCTCCAAGACAAGTAAGCCCACGCTATTCATGGAAGTTAACCATATTTTAAATAAAACAGCCTTTCATATTTAACATTTATTAGATTCTCGTAGAAATTCCGTTCGCCCATATTTTCTTGCAGCTGCGACCATAGCGTCTATGTTTCCTGGTGGAACATCTTTCAAAACCGGGGAACCCGTACCAAGGACAAAACCTCCTCCTGGAGCAAGTCTTAAAATCATTTCCTTCACGCTTTCCTCCACTTCCTTTGGGCTTTTTTTCAAGATATTTACGGCGTCAAAATTTCCGAAAAGGCATGCCTTGCCTTTTAAGACGCCCTTAACACGAGGCATATCAATTTTGAAACCTTTTTTGTCCTCTTCGAATGCGAATGCATGCGCGTTTATGGAAGTAATTTTCTCTATGATAGGCATCGGGTTGCCGCAAAAATAGAAAATTGTGTATACGCCTAAACGCCTAAACTCGTCAACCTCCTTTTTCTCGTAAGGTAAAGCTAGCTCCTCATAATGTCTCGGAGAGATCGTGCCAGCGTCAGCAAAAACCTCCTCAATCCAGAAGGCTTCAACTCCAGCTTCGATCAGCGCTTTTGCTTCTTCTATATACCTTCTCAAAACCAGTTCAGAAAGTTTTTTTATCAGGTCTGGGCGTTTAAACATACATAACATGGTTTCTTTTAAGCCTAGCCTACAAGCAACTTCGCCGAAGGGGGCGCCTATAATCGCTGTTACCAGAGCCATTTTTCCAGCCTTTTGCGAAACAATTTTTGCGACTTCACACCGTCCACCCTCTAATATTTTTTTGTAGTCTTCGATTTCCGCCTCCATTCGCTCAGTAGCCTCGTCTATTTTTAAATCTCCAAAACCCGACCAGCTCCCATAAACTGGAGTGTCGTCTTTAGGAAGAAGACACACAAGCCGACCGTCATGCTTGTCCAACAGCTCATATTTATCGCCTCTATCAACAATTCGAATGTTTTTAAGCCAATTTTCCGGCTCGTTTGAACTGACCATTATCCAGTTGTACTTGTGCCTTTCAAAAGCGTTTAGAAGCACTTTTGCCTTCAACTTACTAGAGCCTAAAACAAATTCGGAAATTTTTAACCCTAGCAGTTTAGGCGCATAATTAGTCATTATGTATGGGGCTACGGGCACCATTTCTGGTTCTTTAAGATTTAATGCTGCAATAATATCTCCTTTTAAATCATGTTCCATATATTTTTTTAAAAATAATTTGCTGCTTTAAATTTTTCCATTTTAAAGAGGTAAATGAAATAACATTAATTAAATTTCGAATAAGTTACCGAAAACTTAAATTGACTAAAAGAATGTTATTTATAACACTAATACGATGGGATGCCGAATGGTTGACGCGGAAGAGATCATTTTGAATAAATTGGCAAACGCTATTTTAAAATATGATCCTGATGCCGCTGTTGAGGCAGCTAAGGAAGCCTTGGATAGTGGGGTAGACCCGGTTAAGGCAATTGAAGATGGGCTTGCAAAAGGGTTAAGAATTGTTGGTGAGCGTTTTGGCTCTGGCGAAGCGTTTTTGGCAGAGCTTGTGGTGGCAGCTGAAGCTATGAAGCAAGCTCTTAAAGTTTTGGAACCGGCGATTTCGAAAAGCTCTAAAGAGAAGAAAACGTTGGGCAAGGTTCTCATCGGCACTGTGGAAGGAGATATACACGACATTGGAAAAAACATAGTCAGCACCTTGCTTATGGTGACAGGTTTCGAAGTAATTGATCTTGGCGTTGATGTCCCGACACAAAAATTTGTGGAGAAAGTGAAAGAGGTCAAGCCACACATCCTTGCATTAAGTGCTTTGATGACGACGACGATGACGAAAATGGAGGATGTTATCGAGGCTCTTAAGAAAGAGGGGCTACGTGATAAAGTAAAAATAATTGTAGGTGGAGCACCGACGTCAAAGAAATGGGCTGAAGAAATTGGCGCCGATGGGCACGGAGCAGATGCTATGGAGGCCGTACAAGTCGTCAAAAAGCTCATAGGATGTCTTTAAGCAGTATGCTGGTGGAAGGATGCAAGCTCGAGGTAGTGAATTAGAAATACTGAGTCATGATGAGCTATATGAAGTTCATAGGGCCACTATGGAGATACTGGAAAATGTCGGCGTTAAAGTTTTGGAGCAAAATGCTTTAAAATTACTTAAAGACGCAGGTGCCATCGTTGATGAAAGAGAAAAAATAGCTCGAATACCGGAATATTTGGTGAGAGAAGCCTTAAAGAAAGCTCCAAGTCGCATTAGCCTATATGGTCGAGACAGAAAGTATAAACTAAATCTTGGAGGTTATCGAGTTCATTTTTCAATGGAAGGAACTTCCGTATTCGTTTTAGACTTGGAAACGGGTGAAAGACGAGACTCAACCTATACAGATCTAGAACATTTTTTCAAGCTTGCAGATGCCCTAGAAAATATACATCATGCCTCAATAACTGTTAAAGCACGAGACATACCTGAACCTATCGCTCATGTATATGAAATGTACGCTGGGTTTAAGAACACAACGAAAACTATGGATGGATATACGTACGGCCATACGATTTCGATGGACACCATTAAAATGGCTTCGATTCTCGCAGGGGGAGAAGAGAACCTCATCAAGCAACCAATGTTGTTGGGCTTCCATAACCCAGTAAGTCCACTACAACACTCTAAAGAATTAACAGAAGGACTCATGGTTTACGCTAGGTATAAGCAGCCCGTCATAATAGCGCCTGAAGACCAAGCAGGCGCCACCGCGCCAGTCACGTTGGCGGGACTTTTGGTTCAACAAAACGCTGAAGTCTTAAGCGGAATAGTTATAGCGGAGTTAACCAGTCCAGGTGCTCCGGTACTTTATGGAACTGTGTCAACTATAACGGACATGAAAACTGGCAATTTAGCATATGGTGCTGTTGAGGCAGCATTAATTAATGTGGCGTCTGCCCAACTCGCCCGCTTTTACAGTCTGCCATCCAGAGGAACTGGTGGAGGAACCGAGTCTAAAATTCCAGACATTCAAGCAGGTATTGAGAAGGCAGTTACGCTGATGATGGCAGCAATGGCAGGTATAAACTTTATTTATGTAGCTGCAGGCGCCCTTGAATCTACGCTGACCGCGAGTTACGAGCAAGCAGTCATAGACAACGAATTATGCGGCATTGTATTGCGAGCCCTTAGTGGAATAGAGGTTAATGACGAAACGCTGGCAATAGATGTGATTAAAGAAGTAGGTCCAGGAGGGCACTTCCTTGCCAACAAACATACTTTAAAGCATTTAAAGACGGAGCATTTCATCCCCAAAATCATAAACAGGCAGATGAGGGATATATGGGAAAAAAGTGGTTCTAAAGACTTAAGACAAGTGGCCCGTGAAAAAGCTAAGGAAATATTAACGAAACATCAACCTGAACCATTAGAAACAAGCGTTGAAAAAGAGTTAAGAGCATTCATAAAAGAAGTTGAGGAAAGGGAAAGATGCTCATATAAAATGTTTTAATAGGGGTGTACAAAGTTGTCCTTCTCTGAACCCTTAAAACTTCAAGTGTTGGAAAAAAATGAAATTGAAACCATCCATCTTGCCTCTTTAAGGCTTTTAGAAGAAGTAGGGGTAAAAATATACAACAATAATGCCCTGAAACTTTTAGCCAACAGTGGTGCTGAAGTTGACTTCGAAAAGAAAATTGCATATATTCCACAAAGCCTAACTAAAGAGGCTTTGTTAAAAGCTCCATCAACTATAAGGCTTTACGGCAGAAATAGGAAGGATGATAAGATTTTAGGAGGCGATAATGTAACATTTAATCCAGGATCATCGGCGTTATATATATTAGATTACGAGAAGGCCGAAATTAGAAGGCCTATCTCAAAAGATCTAGAAAATCTTGTAAGATTGGCCGACGCTCTTAAATATATTCATGCCCAAAGCACAGCCATGGTTGTTTCAGATGTCCCTCAAACAATTGTTGACCGTTACCGCCTCTACTTGGTGTTAAAAAATTCTACGAAACCGATAGTAACAGGAGCGTTTAGCATCGATGGACTCTACGACATGAAGCGCATGCTTGAGATTGTGGCTGGAGGTGAAAGAGAGCTAACTCGAAAACCTATGGCAATATTTGATGTATGCCCCTCCTCCCCATTAAAATGGAGCGAACTTGACGCCCAAAACTTAATTGACTGCGCCAAGTTTCGCCTACCCGCTGAAATTATTCCAGCTCTCCAGCTGGGTGCCACTGCTCCAGC
>Ga0080004_1137604_pt1 | contig 20424 bp, 32 predicted proteins | sample WasSprMetagenome_FD_69207 | JGI IMG/M metagenome (GOLD analysis project Ga0080004, IMG submission 69207) | Sulfidic aquatic microbial communities from Washburn Spring, Yellowstone National Park, USA - WS (SPADES assembly) (version 2) | ecosystem: Environmental > Aquatic > Thermal springs > Hot...
ATCCTGACAATTAAAAAGCCTCTGTCCTTCATCGTAGAGCATAGCGGAGTAGCACCCGCAAGGGGGTGTAACCCTTGAGACCTCGGGGAACCCTCGCCCTTCAGGGCGGGGAGGAGGTCAGAGCTGAAGTCGGAAACATGCTGCCTTGCACTAGATGTCTGGAGTTCTAGAAACGACCCATTCGTGCTCTTTCTTCATGCGCATAACGCTCTCTTTCTACTGACCTTCTTGGTCAATATTAGCTTTCGGAAAATCTAAATTCTACCTGTCTCTTGTTAGGATGAAGAGAAAGGTTTATAAGACATGCATTTTCTAAATTTTACGTCCAAGCGTTTCCGTTGAGGGCGAGGGAGATAAGAATCGGAGGGTCCGTGGCTCAGCCTGGTTAGAGCGTTCGCCTGATAAGCGAAAGGTCCGGGGTTCAAACCCCCGCGGACCCATTTTTGTGAGAGTGGTCTGATTCATTCTCCGGGGTTCAATTCGTAATCAATAACCGAAAAGTTTTAATAATTTGAAAATATTCTGCTTTAACATGGGAGTTGTCGAGGGTAAGACATTTGGTTGGGTTGGAAGTTTAATGATCCTGTTGGATCTCTATCTGGGCTACCTGGGTGTTAAGGGCGTTGGTTTGCTTGCGATTCTTGGTCTTCTGTTTGTGCTTTATGGTGTTAGGGAGATTAGCAGAGAAGCTAATTATCCGAGGATATTCAGGAATTACTTCATATTCTTCATCTTTGCAGCGCTATTCTTCATCCTGCAGACATTTACTTCGAATCTCGTTTTACTCTGGATATTGCTCTTGATTGGTGCGTTTTTTATGAGAAGGAGCTTTAAACTGATTGAAATGGCCTCAGAGGTACCTATGTTTAGGTATGTTTATTTGATATTTCTCATCGGAGCTGTGCTGTTCATTGCGATTGTAGGATTACTGCTCCTGCCTGTAGCACTTGCATTACAAGTGGTTGCCTTCTGCAGTATCCCCGAAACCCTAAAGCAAATTCAGGAAGAGATTCAACAGATTGAACCCTCGCTACCTGAGGAACCCAAGCTGCCTGAAGAGCAACCTCTTGAATAGAATTTTGAAAATTTTTTTTATATCTATAGCTTTCTCAAAAAGCTCCAGTGGTCTTCCTTTTCTCCAAATATATCCTCCTTCGTACCCCTTCTCCTTGCAATTCTACCGTAAGATGCCCCAAAATCTGCAAGACTCATCCAGCGCCTTTTGCTATAAATCCTAGAGCGGAAACTCTCCCCCCTTAAATATCTTTCGATGGATCTGGCGATAATCACGGCGGGAATTAGGAGTACGAGTGTCAGACCTGTAATGGGAATCCAATTTGATCCCTGCAAAAGGAAGAGAACATCTAGAGCCGGGAGAATTATGCATCCGAGAATAACTAGGGTTATAAAAACCGTCAGCAGCCCGCCTCTTTCAATAAATTCGTCTTCTCTCATTCCCCTCCTTTTAGATTTTTGAAATTAATAAGTTTTTCGCTGACCTCCTCCCCACCCTGAAGGGCGAGGCTTGGGTCAGCGAGATGTCAAAACGGAAACTTTTTGGGACTCCGAAGCCCTTTCAACCGAAAACTTTGCTAAATCGCGATTAAGATTACGAAAAGCTTTTTAAACCCTTTATAAAAATGAGTGCCCAGAAAACCCAGAGCTTTAGCTCTGGGATGAATGGGGAAAGCTTAAATAGTGCTCTCCCAATTCTACCATAGATGCGGGCATGCTGCCCAAGTCAATGGAAGGGAGTTCAGATGCCCGAAATGCGGGCCGATCTACAATAGAGATTTAAACGCATGCATAAACATAGCCCGCAGGGTAATGAGCTCTGCGGGATGGGAGAGCTTGGCTTTAGAACCGGCAGATGAGGGGAAGGGCGCGAAGCCCCAGCTAAACGCTGGAAACCTCGCCTTTAAAGGCGGGGCAGTTCACTCCAGAAATTCCACTGGGTCGGATCATGTTTACTGTAAAAATTCAGGGTTTGGTCAGGCACTCCAAAAAAATAGTTACACTCTATTTCAATAAAAAAATTCCGTCCTATCCGGGACAGTTTGTCATGCTGAACCTTTCTGGTTATGAGGAGATACCCCTCAGTCTCTCTTCTCCCAATTCAGTAACAGTTAAGGCGGTTGGGGATACAACTAGGGCACTTGTGGAGGGAAATTTTGAGTTCGTCGGCCTGAGGGGGGCTTTTGGGGAACCATTCACGATCTCTGATCGTGCCCTCTTAGTGGCAGGGGGTATAGGAATAGCTCCTCTGAAATACCTTTACGATTTTCTCAAAAGCCTAGGATATGAGGTGGAACTCGTTTACGGCGCAAAGAGCTCTGAAGAGATTATATGGAAAAATGAATTTGAAAATGCTACATTTGCAACCGAGGACGGTAGTTTTGGGATTAGGGGAACAGTTTTAGATGTGCTTAAGGGCAGAAATTTTGAGAAGTACAGCAAAATTTACTGTTGCGGAAAGGAGGAAATGATGAGAGAAGTTTACAGGTTGCTTGAGACCAAAAATTGTCTGAATAAGGCTGAATTTTCCCTTGAAAGGTTTATGAGGTGCGGGATTGGTGTGTGCGGATCCTGTGTGCTGAAGAATGGGCTTAGAGTGTGCAAAGACGGACCAGTTTTTAAAGCTGAATGTCTTGAAGGCATTTTTTAATCCACTCATCAAGCTTTTAAATCTGGATGGAGCTTCTCCTTCTTGTGAAACCCGATAGGTTCATTGTGATCGAGGAAGTCGAACCCGATGAAAGATATGGCTGCCACCCTTCTAAGAGAAAAATTGAGGATCATATAAGGAAGGGTTTCGTCTGCATCGACAAACCAATGGGCCCAACAAGTCATGAAGTTGTTGTATGGGTTAGAAAGATCCTTGGTGTTGAAAAAACAGGACATGCCGGGACTCTGGATCCCAGAGTAACAGGAGTTCTGCCAGTTTTCATAGAGACTGCCACGAAGCTTGTAAAGTTCCTACAGGAATCGGGAAAGGAGTACGTCTGTCTTATGCGGCTTCATGGAGACGTGAAGGAGGAAAAGATTAGGGAAGTCCTCAGAATGTTCACCGGAAAGATCTTTCAGAAACCGCCCCTGAAATCTGCGGTAAAAAAGCAGCTGAGGATCAGGGAAATCTACAGTATGGAGGTTCTTGAGATCTCGGGGAGAGATGTTCTATTCAAAGTCTCCACGGAGTCTGGCACGTATATAAGAAAGCTCTGCAAGGACATGGGCGAAGTCCTTGGTGTAGGAGCGCATATGCAGGAGCTTAGAAGAACAAAGACCGGTAATTTTAACGAAGAAGAATGTTACACTCTGCATGATCTTCTGGATGCATATGTGTTCTGGAAGGAGGAAGGGGAGGAGAAATACCTGAGGGAGATTATAAGGCCTATGGAAGCCGCCGTGCCCCATCTACCAAAGATAGTCATAAAGGACACGGCAGTAGATGCGATTTGCCACGGAGCGAACCTTTCGATTAAAGGTGTGGCATACATAGAAAAAAGTATTAAGGAGGGGGATTTCGTTGCAATCTTCACGGCTAAGGGAGAACTCGTTGCTCTCGGAAAAGCATTGATGTCCGCTGAAGATATGGCAGAGCTCAAAAAAGGCTTCGTTGTAGACGTCGAGAGGGTAATAATGGATCGTGGAGTCTATCCGAGTGTATGGAAAAGCTCTCGGTAGCCATCCCCTCCTCAGCCCTAATCAATGAGACTAACGAAAAAATAAAGATCTACAAGCTGGGAATAATCGCAAGAGCCCTTGCGATTTTCAGGGTTGAAGAAGTCGTGATCTATCGTGATCCGGTTCTTGACGAAACGGACCTGATAAAGGAGGTCTTTGAATACCTGGAAACCCCACAATATCTAAGAAAAGAGCTCATTCCGTTGAGTGAGAATCTAAAATTTGTCGGAGTTATACCCCCGCTAGCGATTCTATCCCACAAGTCGAAACATTTAAAAATCGGTGAGTTGAGGGAAGGGGTCGTAAAAAGGGTGGCTCCTGACGGTACGCGTTGGGTGGACATTGGTGTTGGGGCCCTTGCACCTCTCAAGTGCGAAGATCAGAGGGGTGCACGCGTGACCGTCAGGGTCGTTTCGAAGACCCCGTTGCTCGTCGAGAAGGCGAAGCCTGAGGAATACTGGGGGTATAAGGTAAGGAAAGCGGAGCTTGAGGAGGTCCTGAGAAGGAAGGATGCGATCGTGACCTCCCGAAAGGGGAAGGTTCCGAGACCTGAAGAGGTGAGAAAGGGCACCTTCGTCTTCGGAAACCCGAAGGAGGGTGTCCCTGAAATAATGAAGAGGATGGGAATAGAGATGAGTGTTGAAACCTGGAACACGATCCCCATGCAGGGGGTAAGGACTGTGCGTCTGGAGGAGGCAGTACTCTGCACTCTCGCAATTGTCAATTTCCTCTCATTTAGGGGTGGTTTGGAATGAAGGAACATAGACCAAAGCGTGGTTCTTTGGCTTATTCTCCAAGAAAAAGGGCCAAGAGGATTGTACCCAGGATAAGAAGCTGGCCGGAGTGTGGTGAAGTCAGACTACAGGGATTCGCTGGATACAAAGCCGGGATGACACACGTTGTAATGGTAGATGACAGGAAGAACTCTGTAACATACGGAGAAGAGATAGTAATCCCTGTTACTGTTATCGAAACTCCACCGATGAAAGTAGCGGGAATAAGAATTTACAAGGAAACACCTTATGGCATGAAGATTCAGAAGGAAGTCTGGGCAAGTGGTCTGGATCAGTTTCTCGATCGCAGAGTTAAGATACCAAAGAACCCCACTAACGTCGATGAGCTGAAGGAAATCGAAGGCGATGAGGTCAGGGTACTGACCTATACTCAGCCCTATCTGATTACGGGAGTGCCAAAGAAGGTACCGGATCTGATGGAGCAAAAGGTCGGTGGCAGCTTCAAGGAGGCTCTGGAGTATGCGATATCCAAGCTGGGCAAGGAGGTTTCGGTTTCCGAGGTTTTCAAGGAGGGTAGCATAGTTGATGTAAGTGCAATAACCAAAGGGAAGGGTTTTGAGGGCGTCGTAAAGAGATGGGGAGTGATAACGATGAACGCAAAGCACGCCAGAAGCAGCAAGGGTCGAAGGGTCGGTACTCTTGGACCTTGGATGCCCCACCGCATAAGGTGGACGGTTCCGCAGTACGGTCAGATGGGCTTCCATCAGAGGCTGGAATTCAACAAGAGGATCCTGAAGATCGGCAGTAACGGTGAAGAAATAACACCAAAGGGAGGATTTCCGCATTACGGAGTTGTGAGAAATAGCTATGTTTTAATCGCAGGGACCGTTCCGGGAACTGTTAAAAGACTTGTAAGGATCAGGGACGCGATAAGACCGCCCAAAGCAGAGTTTGCAGGTATAAATCTGGTTTATGTTAGCACAAGCTCTAAACAGGGGAAGTGATATGAGGGCCGAAGTTCTTAACCTGAAAGGAGAAGTTGTGGAGGAAATCGAGTTGCCCTCGATATTTGAGGAGGAATTCAGACCGGACATAATAAAGAAGGCCGTCCTTTCGATTCAATCTCACCGCAGACAGCCTTATGGACCAAATCCACTTAGTGGTGTAAACTATGCTTGGGAAAACTGGGGTCCAGGGCACGGATACGCAAGAGTTCCGAGGTGGAAACTTGGTCTGAGATCTGTAGTGGTTCCGCAGGCTGTGGGTGGCAGAGAGGCTCATCCTCCGAAGGTTCAGAAAAAGTGGGAGGAGAAGATCAACAAGAAGGAGATGAGAAAAGCACTTCTTTCCGCAATTTCCGCTACTGCTGTCGAAAGCCTAGTAAGAGCGAGAAATCACGTATTCGAAGGTAAGCTACCAAAGATCGTTGTAGACGATCTGGAGTCCCTGAATAAAACAAAAGACGTCGTCGCGGTTTTGAAGGCAATTGGAGTTTACGGTGATGTTGAGAGGGCAAAAGAGAGAAGGAGGCAGAGATCAGGAGTTGGAAAGATGCGTGGAAGGAGATATGTTGGAAAGAAGAGTGTTTTGATCGTCGTGGCCCAGGACAGGGGTATTGTGAGATCTGCAAGAAGCCTTCCGGGTGTGGATGTTGTCTTGGCGAAGGATCTCAATGTTGAGCAGCTCGCCCCTGGTTGTCATGCGGGAAGACTTGTGGTCTGGACAAAGTCCGCAATAAAAGCTCTGGGTGAGAGATTATGCTGATAAGGTGCTTCCTGGTTACTGAAAAGACAACTGCAGAGCTTGAAAAGAATGTACTTACCGCAATAGTAAACCTGAAGGCAAGAAAGGAGGATATAAAGAAGGAGATCGAGGAGCTTTTTGATGTTGAGGTAGAAAAAGTGAGAACGCTTATAACTCCAAAGGGAGAAAAGAAGGCCTACATAAAGCTGAAACCTGACTACTCCGCTGAAGAAATACTTTCAAAGTTAGGGGTGTTCTGAGGTGGGCGTATGGGTAAGCGCATAATCTCACAAAACCGAGGGAAAGGAACTCCGACCTACACGGCACCTTCGCACAAGTACAAGGCACAAATAAGACATCTCCCGTTCAGAGATAAAGCAGTAGCTGCAAGAGTCGTCGACATTGTGCACGATCCCATAAGGAATGGACCAATTGCGCTAGTAAGGATGCCGGACGGAAATGAGAGATACGTCCTGGCAGTGGAGGGAATAGGTGCTGGTGACTGGATATATGCAGGCGATTCGGTGGAGATAGCCCCTGGAAATTCAACTTATCTGAAGAACATTCCTGAGGGTACGCCGATATGTAATATAGAGGCAAAGCCAGGGGATATGGGAAGATTCGTAAGAGCGAGCGGAACTTTTGCATTGGTTTTATCGAGAGAGGAGGACAAGGTTCTTGTTCAGATGCCTTCTGGAAAGCTTAAGTGGTTCCATCCAATGTGCAAGGCAACTATTGGCGTTGTAGCAGGTGGAGGCAGGGTGGATAAGCCCTTCGTCAAGGCGGGGAAGAAATATCACAAGATGAAGAGCAAGGCCGCAAAGTGGCCGAGAGTTCGCGGTGTAGCTATGTGTGCCGTCTACCATCCCTTCGGCGGTGGAAAGCACCAGCATGTAGGGAGACCGAAGACCGTCAGCAGAAACGCTCCACCCGGAAGGAAGGTTGGAAGCATAGCTGCGAGGAGAACTGGTGTGAGGAGGTGATTGCATGGCCCTGAAGAGCAAGATAACAAGAGCTAAGGAGTTTGCATTTCGCGGTTATACCTTTGAGGAAATCCAGAAGATGTCCTTGGAGGACTTCATGAAGCTGCTACCGTCGAGAGAAAGAAGAAAGCTGAAAAGAGGTCTTACCGAGCAGGAAGAGATTCTTCTCAGGAAGCTGAGAAAGAAGGGTTCTGCGAGAACACACTGCAGGGACATGCTGATAATACCCGAAATGGTCGGAAAGGTCGTTTTTGTGCACAATGGCAAGGAGTTCGTCAGGGTCGAGATAAAACCAGAGATGCTGGGCCATCGACTTGGAGAGTTCGCGCAGACAAGGAGATTCGAGAAGCACAGCGGTCCAGGAGTCGGGGCTACAAGGAGCAGTAAATTCGTACCGCTGAAGTGATGCCTATGGCGAGAATCGCGTATTCCTACAAGCCGCAGGATGAGACAAAGGTCGTAAGGGCAATGGGCTATGAGATTCCGATGAGTTTCAAGCATGCAATGGAGATCTGCAGAGCTCTTAAGGGGAAGAGGGTCCCTCAGGCAATGAGCTTTCTGGAAGGCGTTATACAGCTAAAAGTTCCCGTTCCTTTTAGGAAGCACAAGAAGAAAGTTGCCCACAAGAATATTCCTGGCTGGTATGCTGGCAGATATCCGCAGAAGGCGGCGAATGAGATTCTGAAGGTTCTGAAGAACTTGAAGGCAAATGCGGAATACAAAGGTCTGAAACCTGAAGAGCTGGTAATAGTGCACGCTCAGGCTAAGAAGGGCAGAGCGATTAAGAGATACACCCCTAGAGCATTTGGAAGGGCTGTGCCAAAGATAAAGCAGCTTACGACTGTGGAATTCGTTGCAGAGGTGAGATGATGGCAGTAGAGAGAAAATTCGTTCAGGACAAGGTCAAGAAGATGATGGTGAAAGAATGGATCAAGGAGGAGGTAAAGAGCGCCGGTTTTGGCGGGATTGACATTCTTAGGACTCCTCTCGGGACTCAGGTAACTCTTTTCGTTGAGCGGCCGGGAATAGTCATTGGAAAGGGTGGAAGAAGAATAAAGACCATCACCGAGAAGCTGAAGGAGTTTGGGCTTGAGAATCCGCAGGTCAGCGTAGACGAGGTCGAAAAGCCAGAGTTTAACGCTCAGCTGATGGCCTCTCTTCTGGCAAGGGCTCTCGAAAGGGGCTGGTACTTCCGCAGGGCAGGATACAGATTTCTTTACAGGATCATGGAGGCTGGAGCAAAAGGGTGCGAGATCGAAATAAGCGGAAAGCTTGTAAGTGAAAGAGCTAGGAAGGAAAAATTCCTTGCCGGTACGATTGTACATACTGGCGATCCCGCTTATACTGTTGTAAGAAAGGGATTCGATATTGCTGTTAAAAAATTAGGGGTGCTTGGCGTTACCGTTCGAATAATCCCACCTGATGCTAAACTTCCAGATGAGTTTGAGATAAGGGGTGTTGCAAATGAAAATGAGGGAAATAAGGGAAATGAGCAGGGAGGAGATGGAGAAAAAGCTGAAGGAACTGGAGATCGAGCTTCTGAAGCTTAGAACCTTGGTAAGAAGTGGAGGAGCAATAAAGAATCCTGGAAGGATTAGGCAGATAAGAAGAGACATTGCGAGGTTAAAGATGCTATGCGGAAAGTGAAGATTGCAGAGCTGATAGCTAGGGACTGGATTGGTCTGGAGGTTGAAGTAGCCGACAGTCCGAACAAGTTCGAGATAGGTATTAAAGGCGAAATCGTCGATGAGACTGAAAAGACGTTTAGAATCATGACTGAAAAAGGTTTAAAAGTCGTTGCAAAAAAGGGTAGAAGCTTCAGGCTCAAATATGGTGATGTAACCGTGAGAGTTAGCGGAGATTTAACGGCCTTTAGACCTGAAGATAGGATAATGAGGGGTTTGATGCTGATTAAGAGATCGAAGGGGGTATTGGTATGAGAAATATCGGAATAGAGGTAAAACCACCGGAAGGAACATGTAATGACGAAAGGTGTCCTTTCCACGGTACTTTGTCGATTAGAGGTCAAATTTTGAGCGGGAAAGTTCTGAAAGTTTACGGAAAGACTGCGGTTATCGAGAGAGAGCTAATAAAATATGTTCCAAAGTACGAGAGGTATATGAGAAAGCGATCCCGGCTTCACGCTCATAATCCTGAATGCATAAGGGCCAAGCCCGGAGATACTGTTAGAATTGCTGAATGCAGGCCAATAAGCAAGACAAAAAGTTTTGTTATAATAGAGGTGATCAAATGAAGGCCCTGAAGGCAAAAATCCCGAGAGCTTTGCCTACCGGAGCCATGCTCGTATGTGCGGACAACAGCGGTGCGAGGGAAGTACAGATAATTTCAGTCATCGGCTACAAGGGTGTCAGAAGAAGGTATCCCGCAGCAGGTGTGGGAGACATGGTCGTGGTGAGTGTTAAAAAAGGATTGCCCGAGATAAGGAAGCAAGTACACTACGCGGTTATCATAAGGCAAAGAAAAGAATTCAGGAGGCCAAACGGGGAGAGGATAAAGTTCGAGGACAATGCAGCCGTCCTCGTCAATGAGGAAGGAGAGCCTAAGGGCACGGAAATAAGAGGGCCGGTAGCTAGAGAAGCAGCGGAAAGGTTTTCAAAGATCGCAACAATTGCTACAACAATAGTGTGATGGTTATGCAGCCGAGAAAGCAAAGAAGGTGGTTATACCGAACCTCGAAGCTTCATGAAAAACACAGGCTCCTTCACGCAACTCTTTCAGAGGATCTGAGAAAGAAATATGGCAAGAGATCTGCAAGAGTACGCAAGGGAGACAAAGTGAGGGTTATGCGAGGAGAATTTGCTGGTCACGAAGGTAAAGTGCTTGAAGTGGACATGAAAAACTGCAGGATAACGATTGAAGGTGTCACAACCACGAAGGTAAACGGAACTGAAGTCGCGGTCCCTGTCCATCCCTCGAATGTGATGATCCTCAGCTTTGGGGAGGTTGATGACGTGAGGAAGAAGACACTCGAGAGGTGAGGATATGCATCAGAAGAGGCTTTCGGCGCCAAAGACGTACAAAATTCCGAGAAAAATCGGAAAGTGGGTAATAAAGCCGTTACCTGGGCCCCATGACAAGTCGGCAATTCCACTTGCATTAGTACTGCGAGACCTACTCCAGATAGCCGATACGGCTAGAGAGGCCAGAAAGATAATCTCGGCCGGCGAGGTTCTTGTGGATGGAGTGGTCAGGAGGGACTACAAATTCCCGGTAGGGCTTTTTGATGTCATAAGCATTCCGAAGCTCGATAAAAGCTACAGAGTCCTTTTTGATGAGAGGGGAAGATTAGTCGTTAAGGAAATCGAGGATGATGACAAGAAGCTGTTCAAGATCACAAATAAAACAATACTGAAAGGTGGAAGGGTTCAGCTTAATCTGTTTGATGGAACAAACATTCTGGGAACGAATGAATACAAGACAAAGGACAGCATTCTGATGAAGATTCCAGAAAAAAAGATCTTGGATCATCTCAAGTTCGAAGAAGGCGTGCTGATAATGATCGTTGGCGGAACCCATGCCGGCGAAATTGGAAGGGTGAAGAGCTACAAGGTTGTAAAAGGTTCGGGATCGAACCTGGTTACGGTTGAAACCCCCCAGGGTGAAATAACCACCACGGAGAATTACGTATTTGTTGTCGGAAAGAAAGGAAGCGACAAACCCTTGATCGATTTAGGGGTGTAGATATGATGGAGGTGGCAAAAGAGAACCCAATGAGGGAAATACTCCTCGAGAAGGTCGTGATAAATCTTGGAATAGGGGAGAGCGGAGAAAGATTGCAGAGAGCTGAAAAAATGCTTTCCAGTCTTGTATCTCAGAAACCTGCAAGAACTATTGCAAAAAAGACGATAAAGAATTTCGGTATAAGGAAGAAGGAAACAATCGGATTGAAGGTAACTCTGAGAGGGGATAAGGCAATGGAATTCCTGAAAAGGGCCCTTCAGGTAAAGGAAATGAGGCTAAGCCGTAGATCTATAAATGCTGGCAATTTCTCATTTGGGATCGCTGAGCATATTGATCTTCCCGGGGTTGATTATGATCCTGAGATCGGTGTTTTTGGAATGGATGTTTGCGTCTCGTTGAAGAGAAGAGGTTATAGAATTGCAGAGAGGAGGAGAAGGAACAGCAAAGTTGGTAGCGCGCACAGAATAACGAAGGATGAGACCATTAGGTGGCTTGAGAGTTTGGGGGTGGTGGTGGAATGACAAAGACAAGAACAAAGAAATTTGGGCGGGGAGCAAACCAGTGCAAGAGGTGCGGCAGAAAAAGAGCACTTGTCAGAAAGTACGGGATATACCTGTGCAGGCAGTGCTTCAGGGAAAAGGCCATGGAGCTCGGATTTAAGAAGTATTGGTGAGTCTTATGAGTGTTGACACTCTCTCCGGTGCGATGATTGCGATAAAAAATGCCGAGATGGTTGGAAAAAGGTTCTGCGAGATCAGACCCGCCTCCAAGCTAATCGGCAACGTACTTAGGGTTCTAAAGAATCACGGATACATTAAAGGCTTTGAATTCGTTAAAGAGAACGTTGGCGGGAAATTTGTCGTGGAACTGACGGGCAATATAAACAATTGCGGTGCAATTAGGCCCAGGTTCTCCTCAAAGGCCAATGAATATGAGTTTTACGAAAGGAGATTTCTCCCGGCTAGGGGATTCGGTATTCTGATAGTCTCAACAACCAGAGGCATTATGAGCCAGATTGAGGCGAGAGAGCAGGGTTTGGGAGGTGTTCTCCTTGCTTACGTCTACTGAGTACTCCTCTCTCGTGAAGATTCCTGAAGGCGTGGAAGTGCAAGTGGAGGGAAATCCGGTTGTCGGATACACCGTTAGGGCAAGGGGACCTCTAGGGGAAAACTCAAAGTTTCTTAAGTTCAGAGATGTCTTCATTGAAAAAACCGAGGGAGGCATAAGAGTCTACACCCCTGTACTCAAGGCAAAGCACAAGGCGATTGTCGGAACTTACACGGCCCACATCAACAATCTGATCAAAGGGGTTACCGAGGGTTTTGAATACAAGTTGAAGGTCTTTTACGCTCACTTTCCCGTAAAGCTTAGGGTTTCCGGAGGCGAAGTTATAATAGAGAACTTTCTGGGTGAAACAACCCCGAGGAAGGCGAAGATTGTGGGAAACGCAAAGGTTGAGATAAAGGGCCAAGAAATAATAGTGAAAGGCGTTGACATTGAGGAATGCGGTCAAACTGCAGCTAATCTTGAGAGAGCAACAAAGATCAGAAACAAGGATCGTAGGGTGTTTCAGGACGGAATCTACATTGTGAAGAAACCTTAAGGTGATCGAAATGAGAGCATTACTAAGGCTCAGAAAAAGGTTAAAATCAAGAAAACCGGAGTTCAGAAGATACTGCTGGGATAGAAAGCTAAAACTTAGAAGAAAAAGCTGGAGAAAGCCGCGCGGTCTGGACAATGCGATGCGAATGGAGTATGGTGGGAAGTGGTCGGGCAGGAAGAGAGTGAAGGTAGGATTTAAGTCACCGCTGGCAGTCCGGGGACTGCATCCAAGCGGTTACGAAGACGTTCTTGTTTATACTCCTAAGGATCTAGAAAAACTGGATCCGAAAAGGCAAGCTGTCAGAATTGCCAGCTGTGTTGGGCTTAGAAAGAGACTCGAAATTGAAAAAAAGGCGAACGAAATGGGATTGAAAATTTTGAACCCTTCAAGGTGATCTTATGGACCTGAGAATTCAAAGGAGGCTCGCCGCGGAGGTTTTGAATTGTGGTAAGCACAGAGTCTGGTTCGATCCCGAGGCGCTTGAAGAGATATCTACTGCTTCAACAAAGCAGGATATCCGCGAGTTGATCGAAAAAGGAGTAATAAAGAGGAAGGCGGTAAGAGGGGTCTGCAGATCAAGGATAAATCGGATCCGGCTTAAGAAAAGGAAGGGCAGACGCTCCGGACATGGTAGCAGAAAAGGGAAGAAGACTGCGAGATTGCCAAGAAAGAGACTCTGGATCCTAAGAATTAGGGCGATAAGAAAAAGGCTGAAAGATTTGAGGGATAGCGGTCAAATAGATAGGAGAACCTACAGGATTCTTTACCGGAAAGCGAAAGGTGGGGAATTCAGGAGCGTTGCACGTCTCAACGCTTATCTTGAGGAAATAAGAAGGTGAGAAGATGGCAAAGGGGCCGAGATACAAAGTTCCACACAGAAGGAGGAGGGAGGGATACACTAACTACAGGAAGAGGCTGAAACTTCTAATGTCGAAGAAGGTGAGGTTTGTAGTAAGAATAACTAATCGGAGAATCATAACGCAGTTCATAGCTTACAGCCCCGAGGGGGACAGAGTTCTGTTGCATATCGGTTCTGAGAAGCTCAGGGAATACGGCTGGAAGGGAGATCTTAACAACACTCCTGCGGCGTATCTTACTGGTTTGCTCGCGGGAAGAGAGGCCTTAAAGAAGGGGATAAGGGAGGCAATTCTGGACATAGGCCTGAGATCTCCCGTTAAAGGCTCAAGGGTTTTTGCCGCTCTAAGGGGAGCAGTTGAGGCAGGGGTTGAGATACCGCATGACGAAGAAGTTCTGCCGGACGATTCAAGGATTCTTGGGGAACACATAGCAAAGTTTTATGAAAACAACCCGGAAAGGTTTGGTGAGTACGAGAAGCGTGGTTTAAGTCCTTCAGATTTGCCCCTTCACGTTGAAGAAGTGAAGAAGAAGATTATGGTGGTAGAATGACCGAATGGGTTCCGAAAACAAGGTTGGGAAAGCTGGTTGCAGAGGGAAAAATAAAGACAATGGATGATGCACTTTCAAGCGGATTGCCAATAAAAGAGCCGGAAATCGTTGATGTTCTCCTTCCGGATCTCGAGGAGGATATTTTGGAAATTTCCATGGTTCAGAGAGTGACCGATAGTGGTAGAAGAACGAAGTTCAGGGTTACGGCAGTGGTCGGGAACAGGAACGGCTATGTCGGTGTGGGCACAGGAAAAGCCTCTCAGGTGGCTCCAGCCATCCAGAAAGCCATAGAGGATGCCAAGATAAACATTTTTGGGGTTATAAGGGGTTGCGGTTCGTGGGAATGCGGATGTGGTACCGCTCACTCGGTCCCATTTAAAGTTATGGGAGAATGCGGAAGCGTTAGGGTTACGCTTATTCCCGGGCCAAAGGGGCTTGGAGTTGTTGCTGCTGACGTTGCAAAGAGAATTATAGAGCTAGCGGGCGTTAGGGATGTTTGGTCCATAACTTCTGGAGAAACAAGGACGACTTTGAGTTTTGCACTTGCAACCTTCGACGCGCTCAAGAAGACCTGCTTTATTAAGAGGTGAAGTTATGCTAGCTGTTGTTAGGTTGAGGGGCACAATAGACGTTAACAGGAAGATCAGAGAGACTCTAGGACTTTTGAGGCTCCATAGGAGATACAACTGTGTCGTGATTCCGGACACCCCTTCTTACAGGGGAATGCTTCAGGTTGTCAAGGATTACGTTGCATTCGGCGAAATAGATCATGAAACCCTTGCATTGCTTTTGAGGCACAGGGGCAGACTAGAGGGAGGCAAGCGCTTGACTGATGAATACGTTAAGGAGAAGACGGGTTATGCATCTATAGAAGAATTTGCAAGAGCAGTAATCGAGGGAAAGGTTAAGCTTTCGGATCTTCCGGGATTAAAGCCCGTTTTTAGACTGCACTCTCCTAGAAAGGGGCTGAAAAACATAAAGTGGCACTATCCGAGGGGAGATCTCGGATACCATAAGGAGATAAAGGATTTACTCTATAGAATGAGGTGATAAAAATGCCAAAGCTGAAGGTCAAGAAGTTCAGGGGCTCCAGAACTTGTGGTGGAGGCAGTCACAAGAAGAGAAGAGGGGCCGGACATAGAGGGGGAAGAGGAAATGCTGGCGTTCACAAGCACAAGTATCTGAAGTTCATTAAGCTTGAAAGACTCGGGCTCTATGAATTCGGTAAGCACGGATTTACCAGACCCAAGGTAGTAGTTGGGGAGTTCAATCGGGAGAAAAACGTTAAAGAAACTCTAAGGAGCCTGAAGGAGCAGGGCAAGCTTGACGAGGATACGTATAAGTTCCTATACTCAAGACCGGAGCTGAACGTGGGGGATCTTTCCAGAGTTATAGAAAAACTCGCAGCACTAGGGATTGCGGAAAAGAAGGAAGAGAAATTCTTCATAGACTTGGGCACTTTGGGCTATTCCAAACTCCTGGGTGCGGGGGAAGTTGATAAGGCCATAGAGGTTAAGGTCGAGTATGCAACCCCCAAAGCCGTTGAAAAGCTGAAATCTGCCGGTGGAGGGATAGCATAAAATGGACTCCATTATCCGGAGTCTAAAACCATATCTGGAGAGAATTCCAAGCGTAGAAAGGCCAAAAGGTCACGTTCACTTCAGAGAAAAGTTCATGTGGACATCCGCAGTCCTGCTGCTTTACTTCATTCTGGTCAATGTTCCCGTTTTTGGCCTCTCGAAGCAATCTGTGGACATCTTCCAGGCCTACAGGGCCCTGTTTGCCGGGGCAACGGGCTCGATTTTGGCTTTGGGCATAGGCCCTATAGTTACGGCATCTATCATTCTCCAGCTGCTCGTTGGAGCAGGAATAATAAAGCTCGATCTTACGAATCCCGACGATAGGGCAGCCTATCAGGAGTTCCAGCGCTTCCTTGTTTTTGTGATGATTGCCGTTGAAGCATTGCCACAGATCGCTGCTGGTCTGCTTTTGCCCGATACGGAACTGGCGGAAAAGCTCGGTGTCTCTCCCAGCTTTATCTCGTTCCTGATATTCATTCAGCTGTTCATTGGAGGGGTTTTGATCGTTTACATGGACGAGGTTGTTTCTAAGTGGGGAATTGGCAGCGGTGTCAGCCTGTTCATTCTTGCCGGAATTGCCCAGGCAATTGTTGTCGGTCTTTTCAATTGGATTATCCCTCCGGGAAGCGTTTTACCGGCGGGGATTATTCCTAGGTGGATATACTTCGCTCAGCACTATTCCATTGAGCAACTGCTAAGCGGCGCGGGTCTTTTAATGTTGCTGCTCGAGGGCGGAATACTTGCACTCATAACAACGGCCGTTATAATACTCCTTGTGGTTTTCTTTGAAGGGACCAGGGTTGAGATCCCGATGGCACATGCAATGGTCAGGGGGGCCAGAGGGAGGTTCCCAATAAAGCTGATTTACGCGAGCGTTTTGCCGATGATATTCGTGAGGGCCCTGCAGGCGAATATAGTAATGATCGGGCAAATTTTGTATGCAAGAGGGATTTCGGTTTTCGGTGAATTCGTCAATGGTCATCCTGTGAGCGGTCTGATGTTCTATCTTTCCCCCATAAACAGCCCGTACGACTGGGTTCCGGAACTCGTCAAAAGCAAGGGCGCCGCCTTTGCGGCGATTCCGGACTGGGCAATCTATCTTCACTTACTCATAGATTCTCTTATTCTCGTGGTGGGCGGCATAATATTTGCCGTATTCTGGGTTCAGACAACGGGAATGGACGCAAAGACGGTTGCGAGCCAGATTGCAAAATCGGGAATGCAGATTCCGGGATTTAGGAAGAGCCCAGTGGTGTTGGAAAAACTCTTCGAGAGGTATATTCCCAAGGTCACGATCATAGGCGGTGCTTTGATCGGAATTCTGACGCTCATATCGAATATGCTCGGAACTATTGGTAACGTAAGTGGAACAGGGTTGCTTTTAGCCGTAAGCATAGCATACAGGTTCTATGAGGATCTTGCAAGACAGCAGATCACAGAAATGCATCCGCTAATAAGGAGAGTGCTCGGGGAAGAGTGATGAAAAAGGAGGTTTCTAGGATTCTTTCAATTCTCGGATTTTTGCTCTTTTTTGGGCTCGTATTAAGTTCTGAATTTCGTCTGATGCTAGCCTTGGCGATGGAGTATGTTTTCTTTCCCCTCTCAAGTCTGAAGTTTTACATAACTGTTTTTCTGATGGCCTTGCTCACGGGATTGTATTCAAACCTGATTCAGAAATACACTGTGGACTATAAGCGTATGAAAGAAATTCAAAAGAGAGTTTCTGAGTATCAGAAGGAATACATGGAAGCCGTGAAGCAGAAAAATCAGTTCAAGCTAAAGCAGCTGGAAAAGAAGAGTGAAGAAATTAGAATGCTTCAGAGCGAGCTAATGAGCATGCAGTTCAAACCCATGTCCTACACTTTCTTGGTTTCAATACCAATCTGGGCATGGCTCTGGGAGAAGGCCTACTTTAGTTATCAGCACGTAAAATTCGGCACTACGAGTGAATTCTTCAAGTTGAATGATTCGCTGTTCTACATCACTACACCATTTTGGGGAACAATCCATGTAAGTGAAATTCACGCCATATTTCCGTGGTGGATACTCTGGTACATGCTCTGCTCAATTGCAGTAAGTCAGCTAATTAAGAAGCTTTTGAAGGTGGGTGTGTGAAGATAACGATATCTGGACCTCCGGGAAGCGGAAAAACAACTGTTGCAAAAATCTTGAGTGAAAAACTTAGAATAAGACTTATTTCCGCGGGGGAAGTATTTAGGCGGTTAGCTTTTGAGAAAGGTATGAGTCTAGAAGATTTCAGCAGGTTTGCGGAATCTAATCCCGAAATCGACATTTTAGTGGACAAAATCCAGAGGGAGATGGCAGAAAGGGAGAGGGATGCAATCGTAGAGGGGAGACTTTCTGGATGGATGATAAAGGATGCAGATTTGAGGGTTTACCTATTTGCAGATCCGGAGGTCAGGTACAGCAGGATCTCCAAGAGAGAGGGAAAGGATGTCTCCATAATCAGGGGAGAGACCAAATTAAGGGAAGAAATAGAGAAGAGAAGGTATCAGAAGTTCTACAACATCGATATCGATGACTGGAGAATCTATGATCTTGTAATAAATTCGAATAGAATTTCGGCGGAGAAGATTGCGGAAATCATAATTGCTGCGGTGAAATGATTCTCGCTCGAGAACGAAAATATTTAAATACTTCACTTCTATGATGGATTGGGCTTTCGGGTTTATCCAAATGCAAGAAACTCAGTAGACCGGGTTAATGCGCCCGAATAATCTGGGCTCGTAGCTCAGTGGTAGAGCGCCGCCTTCGCGAGGCGGAGGCCGCGGGTTCAAATCCCGCCGAGTCCATTTTTGTTAAAAAATATTGGAATTCAGACAACGCCGTAACCAAACATCACGCTGAAACCAACGTATGCTATCAGGACCATTATGAGCGAATGTTTCATTCCGGCCGATATGCTACCCTCGCCCATAACTCCTGCAACTAGTCCGCCAAACAATCCTTGGAAAATTGCCGCATGCATGAAGACGTTTCTGTAGGTTTCAACGTCAACGTTTTTCAGAATGGAAATCTGGGAAGCACCACCGGATGCCTGAACCTGTGCAGCTGCCTGAGCCAGGGTGGAAAGGAAAGTGGAGGCAATGATGTAGACTATTCCTATGAAAACGAAGAAGGAAACGTAGATGATTACGACGTAGGTGAACATACTTGTAGCCCTCTCCCTTCTCAAAAGCTCTGCACTACTTGCGTCTTTTGCCGAAGTTGTTAGCACTTCAGTAACATTTCCGCTTGATTTTAAAGCCTCATTTAACAGCGCAATTGTTCTGGAGACCTCGAATATTTTCAATCTGTTTGCAAACCTTATCAGAGCATCCCCTAGGCTGACACCCCATTCCAGATTAGCCTTTATTTTTCTGATTTCCTTCTTGAGCGGACTCGTGTCTGTTTTGGCAAGCATCGTAATGGCTCTGTAAATCGACATTCCGCTCTCATTTGCGGAGGCTAGCTTGTTCAGGAATATGGGAGTCAGTCTCATGAAGGTTCTAACGCCTCTCCTGCTCCATTCGTAGAAAAACACAAAGGGCGCAAGTATTATTATAATTGCAATGAATATGTAGTCGTCTATCGCGAAGAACCACTGTTTTGGATCCATTCCCGGAATGTAGGGAGTGGTTGCAAATCCGTATACCATGAATATGAGCCCAATGGGAACCGAAATCGCAAACGCGTAATTTGGATTGCTGCGAATTAGCGATATTGGATTTTTGAGCTTTTTGATTAGCTGTCTAGTTCTCACCTTTTTTTCGATCTCCTTGCTCTTTTCTTTGTCAAGATCCTTCGCCTTTGGAATGTATGTGTATCTTTCCCGTAGATATGGAACTTTTTCCCCTTCGGAGGGTGTCATCAGCTTTATTAAAATCGCGAACATGAAAGAACCGATTGGGATAACCAAGTAGATTATTGCGAAAATTGCGATATCGTTCGCACTACCCATAACGGACATCACGGTCTGGATTATTATAAGGAACAGCGGTCCTGCAACAAGCGCAGTTACATATGTTTCTGCCATTAATGCCAGAAATTCTGTAAAGCTCTTCTGATCTTGTCTGGCCTTTTCGAAGTAGAATTCTGCTCTTTCTTCGAAATATTTTGTCAGATCTCCACCGCTGTCTATTATCGTAATGATTCCATGTAGGAAATCTCTGAAGTTTGTGGAGGGTGAAGTCTCTATTGCATCTGCAAGTGCCGTTCTGAGGTCTTTGCCCAGCCCCTCTACCTCCCAGAGAATTCTAGAAGCCTCTTTTGAGATTTCCCCGTAAACCTCATGGTTATCAGAGAGCGATTTTAATATCTGCACCAGGTTCATTCCGCCCCTGCTGAGTGAGAGCATGAATGTAATCGCATGCGGCAGCGTGCGGTCTATCTTGCTCTTTCTGTCGCTGATCACCGTCGATGGATAGATGGCGAATATGAAATTGCCCAGATAGTAAAGAGCGAGTGTTATCAGAATTGATAGAATGCCCACGTAGACGAAGACTCTGTAAAAGTTCCAGTAGGTGGCGTATGGTTCTGGGAGCTGTATCGGGAACAGTGGTGGAACGCCTATAAAGTTGACTACCAGATACGCTATTATAAGCCCTAGAATTGCACCGCAAACTCCAAAGAGGAAAGAGAACATTCTCGCCGTAGCGATGTACATCTCCGGAGGCATTGATATCATTGCTTTTTTCAGATTTCTCTCCAACTCATAGTATTTTGCCTTCTTCTTTTCAATTTCCTTTCCAAAGAGCTTATAGCCCAGATAGGTCAGGGAATTTGCCTGCTTAAACATTTTCCCACCCTATCTCTTTTAATATCTTACTGGGCTTACTTTGATAGGTGTGGATTATGTTGCTCACTTTCTTGAAGTCCCTTATGTTGTGGCTGACCATGAACTCCAGAACCCTCCTCCTCCTTTCCAGCTCCTGGTTCAGCTCCGTCACGCTCCAGCCCCTGTGCCTTCTGATCTCCTCCAGCGCCCT
>Ga0080004_1116882_pt1 | contig 20423 bp, 16 predicted proteins | sample WasSprMetagenome_FD_69207 | JGI IMG/M metagenome (GOLD analysis project Ga0080004, IMG submission 69207) | Sulfidic aquatic microbial communities from Washburn Spring, Yellowstone National Park, USA - WS (SPADES assembly) (version 2) | ecosystem: Environmental > Aquatic > Thermal springs > Hot...
TAGTAAAGCAGGCTCAGGTCACAATCCTCGACTACACCACGTTCTTTAACCAGCTTCAGCAGCTACAATCAGCGTTCCAGCAGGTGGATCAGCTCCTCACCCAGGTGGCAGCGACAAAAATCTTGGAAATCTCCCAACAGGTGGCCCAGGAGCAGGGGTACGATATCGTTCTCCGCACGAAAGACGTGGTCATGTATCAGCGGGCTCCCGCTATCACCGATCTTTCCTCTGAGGTGGAGAAGCGGCTTTGGAACCTTTTCCCCACCAAATGATGGATATTGAGGAGCTGAAGCAGGCCTTGCCCCTTGGCTACCCGTATCTCCTTCTCGATCGGGTGCTTTCCCGAACTGAAGAAGAGGTAGTGGCCCAAAAGTGCGTGACCATCAATGAGCCCTATTTTCAGGGCCATTTTCGGCCGCCGTTTCCTTCCGTTATGCCGGGGACGATGATTTTGGAGGGGATGGCTCAGGCGGCGGGGCTCCTTTTTGGGGAGGGAAAGCTTGCGGTATTGGCGGAAGTGGAGAGGGCCAGGTTTCGCCGGCCTGTGGTCCCGGGAGATCGCCTCACCTTTCGGGCCAAGGTCCTGCGTCGCCGCGGCCCTCTCCTTCAGGCTCAGGTCCAGGCCGAGGTGGAGGGCGAGCTCGCCGCCGAAGCCGTTGTGACCCTCATGGTGCGCGATGTGGGAAAACCTAGTTGAGTGCGTGCCCAACGTCTCCGAGGGCCGGGATAAAGCGGCCATCGAGGCCATGGCCGAGGCCATCCGCTCAGTTCCTACGGTGCGCCTTTTGGACGTGCAGTCCGACCCCGATCACCACCGCTCCGTTTTCACCTTCGTGGGCGAGCCGGAGGGCGTGGCCGAGGCCGTCCATCGCCTGTTTCAGGCCGCGCTTCCCCGGATCGATCTCCGTCGCCACCGCGGGGAGCATCCCCGAATGGGCGCAGTGGACGTGGTGCCGTTTGTGCCCGTCCGCGGGGTGACCATGGCCGACTGTGTGGCCCTGGCCCGCAGGGTTGGCGCGGAAATTTGGCAAAATTTCCGGGTTCCCGTCTACCTCTACGCCGAGGCCGCCACCAAACCAGAGCGGGAGGACCTTTCGGAAATCCGTAAGGGCGAATTCGAAGGTTTCTTCGAAAAGATCAAGGACCCTAAATGGCACCCGGATTTCGGGGAGCCCATTGTCCACCCCACCGCCGGGGTTACCGCCGTAGGTGCCCGGGAATTCCTCATCGCCTTCAACGTGAACCTCGGAACCTCTGACCTCCGCGTGGCCAAAGAAATCGCTAAAGCCGTGCGTTTTTCTTCCGGAGGGCTTCGGTACGTAAAAGCTCTGGGAATGGAGCTCAAAGAGCGCGGGATGGTCCAAGTTTCCATGAACCTCACGAATTTCCGGAAGACCCCGATCCCGAGGGTATTGGAGCTTGTGCGCCGGGAAGCGGAAAGGTTCGGGGTTCCCGTGGTGGAAACGGAAATAGTCGGCCTCATCCCCGAGGAAGCCCTTGTGCAAGTGGCCGAGTATTACCTTCAGCTCGCGAGGTTTTCCCTTGGGCAAATTTTGGAACGCCGAATTGAGGAAGCGTTCCGCTCCGAATGATCCTTCCTCCCAAAATTTCTGTCCTTGGTTTTGGCCGGACTGGTCGGGCTTTGGTTGAGGCCTTAGCTGGGAAAACTGAGATTTTCCTCTCGGAGTCCCGGTCCCTTTCCCCTGCGGAACGGGATTTTCTGCGGGGAAAGGGCGTTTCCTTTGAGGAGGGCGGGCACACGGAGGCAGTGCTGGGCGCTGACCTCCTTGTGCCAAGCCCCGGGGTTCCCCCGCACCTTCCTATCCTCCGGGAAGCCCTGCGCCGGGGGATTCCCATTTGGTCGGAAAGTGAACTTTCCTTTCGGTTGGCCAGGCCGAGCCGGATCTTCGCTGTCACCGGCACGAACGGGAAATCTACGACGACCGAGCTCATCGGCGCGATCCTCCGGATCTGGGGGCTAGAGCCGGTAGTAGCCGGAAACATCGGCCGGCCAGCCATCGGGACCGTGGGCGAAGTGGCGGGCCGGCCCTGGGTCCTCGAGGTTAGCTCCTTCCAGCTCCTTTGGACGGAGAAGTTTCAGCCAAACGTGGCGGTCTGGCTGAATTTTGCTCCCGATCACCTGGATTACCACGGGAATCTTGCCGCCTACTTTGCGGCCAAGGCTCGAATCCTTCGGCGCCAAACTGAGGAGGATTTGGCTGTGATTGGCCAAGAAGTCTTGGCCCTCCTTTCCCCCCGCGCCCAGGTGAAGCTGATCGAGGAAGTGGCGCTACCAAAAGGATGGGAGACGGACCTTCCTCAGCATCTTCGCTTTGATCTTCAAGCCGCATGGGGAGCGGCTTCCCTTGCCTTCCCCGGTCGCGATCCCCCTCCGCTAGAGCTCCTTTGGCCAGTTCTCCATGGTCCGCATCGTCTGGAGAAGGTGGGGGAAATCCGAGGGATTCCGTTCGTGAACGACTCTAAGGGGACCAATGCTCATGCTACTTGTGCGGCTTTGGAAGCGATTCCCAACTCGGCCGTTCTCATCCTCGGCGGCCGGCATAAACGCGGAGGCTATGAGGCCTTGGCCCCGCTTCTCCGAAAAAAGGTGCGAGCTTGCGTGCTCATCGGAGAATCTCAGGAATTTTTCGCTCAAATGCTTTCAAGGTGGAACATACCCTTTGTGTACGGCACCGATCCTTTGGATGCCCTGCGCAAGGCCTATGCTCTGGCTAAGCCTGGGGATACCGTCCTTCTTTCCCCTGCATGTGCAAGTTTTGACCAATTCCGGGACTATGCCCACCGGGGTGAGGTGTTCAAGGAGGCTTTCTTTCGGTTGCAGAGGGAAGCCCCATCTGTCTCATGAATTCCGGAATTCCCGCACTTCCTTAGGGTACTGACGGCCAGCGCCCAAGGGGTTCCTTTCCTTCGGCTGAGGGCAGTGTGAGCCGATACTTCCGTTGATGCTCGGCCTGGAGGGAAGGGTCTTGGTGGTGGCTGTGTTTTTGCTCCTTGCTGGACTGGTCTTCGTTAGCACCGCCTCTGCGCCTATCTCCACGAGGCTCTATGGTGAGCCGTGGGCCATGCTCCGTCGTCAGGCCCTGGCCGCCGGGCTTGGTCTCCTCGCCCTCTTTATCTTTTGGCGGGTGGACTACCACCAGTGGTTGGCCATCGATGACCTTTTCCTTGTCGGGTGTTTTTTCCTGACTTTGCTCACCCTCGTTCCCCATTTGGGCTCAGGCGGACGGTGGCTAACATTCGGGCCCGTAAATTTGCAACCCTCGGAATTCGGCAAGCTTGCCCTCCTTCTGTACCTTTCCGGCTCCATCGTTCGCCGGGATCGTCTCCTTGAGAACCCAAGGCATGGGCTTCTTCCGCATCTCTTGGTATTGGCCGCTTTCGCCGGGGTCCTCCTTCTCCAACCGGATTTCGGGATGACCCTCGTATACGCCTCCCTCACCTTCTTTCTCCTTTGGGTCGGTGGCGTTCCCACAGGGCATCTCCTTCTCACCGGTCTTTTCGCTCTTCCGGTGAGCATGGTCCTCCTTTTTTCCGCCCGCTATCGGCTGGAGAGGCTTTTGGCCTTCCTTAATCCCGAGGCTTATCGGGATACCGTGGGATATCAGCTTTACCAAGCCCTTTTGGCCATCGGTTCTGGTGGGATTTTCGGCCGAGGGCTTGGCGCTTCCCGGGCCAAGCTCTTTTACCTTCCCTCCGCCCACAACGACTTCGTTTTCGCCGTGGTCGCCGAAGAGATCGGTTTTCTGGGGGTGTCCATAATCCTTGCCCTTTATGTTGGTCTCGTGATCCTCGGTTTTTTAGTGGCCAAACGAGCGCCAGATAAACTCGGTGCCCTCTACGCTTTCGGAGCTTCCTTCCTTTTGGGTTTCCAGACCGTTCTCAACCTGGGAGTAGTGGTGGGAGTGGTGCCCATCACCGGTTTGACCCTTCCTTTTCTCAGTTACGGCGGTTCCTCGGAGATAGTGAGCCTCGCCCTGGTCGGGCTCCTCTTAGGGGTGGCCCGGGCTAGCCGCGCTTCGCGGAAAGCGTTAGTGGTCCCGGAGGGTTTGGTATGAGGGTCCTCGTGGCCGCAGGCGGTTCCGGTGGGCACGTCTTTCCAGCTTTGGCTGTGCTCGAAGAGCTATATCGGGAAGGCGGGCATTGTCTTGGCTGGATCGGTGCTCCCAAAGGATTAGAAGCCCGAGTTGCCGCCTCTCGTTCCTGGATCGAGTTCTTTCCGCTCAGTAGCCGAGGGTTACCCCGGAAAAGGCCCTGGGCTTGGCCGGGCGCGGTTTTCCAGGATCTCCGGGCCTTAGCCCAAGCCAAGCGGATAATCCGCGAATTCCAGCCGGACGTAGTGCTGGCCATGGGAGGCTACCCTTCCGTAGCTCCGGTCCTTGCGGCCAAAACCTTGGGAATCCCCGTGGCCCTTCATGAGCAAAACGCCGTGATGGGTTTAGCTAATCGCTTCCTTGCCCGCTTTTCTGACCTCGTTCTCCTTGCCTTTCCCCACACCCAAGGCTGCCCGCGCGGGGCCAGGGTCCGCGTCACTGGAACACCGGTTCGGCGGGCGATCACCGCTATCCCCGAAAGTTTGGGCGAGAAATTTTTGGTCCTCGGCGGATCGCTTGGCTCCAAAACCCTGGTGGAGGCGGTGGTAGCCATGGCCCCAAAGCTCGCGGCAATTCGGGATTTTCGAGTCCATCTTTTGGTTGGCCGCGCTGGCGATCCTAAAGAGCTCGCCCAAAGGCTTCGGGCAAAAGGGATTTATGTGGAGGCCCAAACCTTTACGGAACGGGTGGAAGAGCTGCTAGCCCAAGCGAGGTTGGTTCTAGCAAGGGCTGGCGGGTCCACCGTGGCGGAACTGGCTTGCGCCGGAAGGCCAGCGATTCTCGTCCCCTGGGAAGGCGCGGCCCATGGCCACCAGCTGAAAAATGCGGAGTACGTAAGCAAAGAAGGTGGCTTCCTCCTTGTGCGCGAGAGGGAGCTTTTTTCTCCGGGGCTCGCGGGGTTAGTGGAAGAGCTTTGGGCTGACGGGAAGAAGCTTCAAGGGCTAAGTGCGGCGGTTCGGGCCCAGGCCCGGCCAGACGCAGCCCGCGAGGTAGTGAAAGCCCTAAAAGACCTGGGAAAGGAACTTTCATGAACGGGGAATTCCGGAAAGTCCACCTGATTGGGATCGGCGGGGATGGCATGTCCGGTTTAGCCCGCCTTCTTTGGCAGGGCGGGGCCAGGATCACCGGCTCAGACGCCCAGGATTCCGGCAAGCTCAAAGAGGTCGCGGAATGGGCAGAAGTTTTCGTTGGGCACGATCCTGAACACCTTCCGCTTGGGGCGGATTTGGTGGTGTTTTCCTCGGCAGTTGCTCCCACCAATCCGGAACTACAGGCGGCTAGCCCCCGATCCCTAATTCCCCGGCTCCATGCCCTGGCTCAGCTTCTGCGGGGGCAGACCCTTGTGGCCGTGGTCGGAACCCATGGCAAGACCACCACCGCTACCTGGATCACCCACCTTTTGCGCTTCAGTGGAATTAATCCCGGCCATTACGTCGGCGGGCAAATCCCGGGCTTACCCTCCGCCACTTTAGGGAAAGACAAAATCTTTGTGGCCGAGGTGGACGAATCCGATGGCCGTTTCGTTTGCCTCTCCCCAACCCTTGTCGTCCTCACCTCGGTGGACGGGGACCACCTCAATAACTACTGCGGGTTTTCCGGGCTCAAGCGGGCTTTTTCCCTGTTCCTTAGCCGATCGGAGCGCATCGTGGCTTCCCTGGACGATCCCACGGTGGCCGAGCTAATCCTCGGCCGAGCCAATGTCCTCACTTTTGGGCTTAACGAGGCTGCGGATTTCCGGGCCCAAGGGGTCTCCTTCTTTGGGGAGCGCACGGTGTTTGAGCTTTCGGTATTTGGCCGATCCGTGGGGGAAGTGGAAGTTCCCGGTCCTGGCCTACACAACGTGCGCAACGCTTTGGCAGCTCTCGCCGCGGGATATTCCCTGGGTTTACCCATTGAAATTTTGCGGCAGGGTTTGGCCTGGGCCCCTCGGCCCCATCGCCGCCTGGAAATCCTCGAGGAGAACGGCTATCTCGTCGTGGACGATTACGCTCACCATCCCACGGAGCTTGCGGCGGGGATTTCCGCCCTGCGCGCGGGCTGGCCTGGCCGGCGGATCATTGCAATATTCCAGCCCCATCGGTATACGCGTACCGCTCTTTTGGCCCACCAATTCGGCGAAGTTTTAGCCCGCGCAGATTTCGTGGTGGTAACCGACATCTATCCAGCGTTCGAGGAGCCAATCCCTGGGGTAAGTGGGCGGAACGTGGCGGAAGCCATCCGGCGTGCCGGGGGAAAAGCCCTTTTCAGGGCGGATTTGAACGGGGCCATGGAGACAGCGGCTGAGTTCATCCGCCCCGGGGACATCGTGGTGGGTTTCGGTGCGGGGGATATATGGCGCTTAACCAAAGAGATGGCCCGCTCGCTCTCCTCAAGCTCATAGAGGATTTGCCCGGGGAGCGGCGGATAAACGAGCCTTTGGCGCCTTACACCACCTTCCGCATCGGTGGGCCAGCGTGGGTCCTTTTCTTCCCCGAAACTGTGGAGGCCTTGGCTGAGGCTGTCCACCGGGCCACTGCCGAAAAAATCCCGTATCGGATCATTGGAGGAGGAGCAAAGGTCCTTTTCCCCGACGAGGGTTTTCCTGGCCTTATTCTCCACACCGCTTTCCTTCGCCGGGCCATTACCCAAGAGGATAGGCTTTGGGTGGAGCCTGGTTTCCCCATTCCTGAGCTAGTCCGCCGCGGGCTTTGGGTTTTAGCGGGAATCCCCGGCTCCGCCGGCGGGGCAGTGGTCATGAACGCCGGCACCCGCTATGGCTCCATCTCCTCCTACGTCACCTCCGTCCAAACCCTTCTTCCCAATGGCTCCTTAACCTCCCTCCCTCCGGAAGAATGCCGGTTTTCCTACCGGAGCTCGATATTTCGGGAAAAGCGGCTTCCCGTGCTTGGGGTGGGGTTGAGACTTCCGGAGGAGGTGCGGCCAGTTGAAGGGATTCTCGCCGAGAGGCGCCGCACTCAGCCCGTGGGTTTCCCCTCTGCAGGCTGCGTTTTTCGTAACCCTGAGGGCACATCCGCCGGATGGCTCATCGATCAAGCCGGGCTTAAGGGCAAACGGGTTGGCGATGCTCAGATCTCCGAAAAGCATGCGAATTTCATCGTCAACCTAGGGAGGGCTCGCGCCGCACACGTCTTGTCCCTGATCGAGGCCGCACAAAATGCCGTGCGTCGGATCTTCGGCGTCACCCTGACCCTGGAGCTCGAGGTCGTCCTTCCTTGATCCGGGCCTTTCGAAGCTTTTTGCTCTTGGCTCTCGCAGCATTGCTTAGCTTTTGGGGTTTTCGGTGGAGCGGGTGTTTGAAGGTCCAAGAGGTGAGGATTTTCCCCACCCGGTATGTGGCCGTGGAAAAGTTGACAGGAGGAATACTTGGGGCCAACATACTTCGATTGAACCTTAAACCATTGTGTCAGGCAATCTTGAGGGATTCGCGGGTTTTGGGTGTTGTCACCCGAGTTGATTTTTTCCACTTGCGCGTAGAAATTGAAGTTCGTGAGAGGAACGCTCTTGTGACTGTTGGCTTAGAGGGTGGCGGGAAATTTTGGGTTGATAGGGATGGTGTCATTTTGGAGCCGGCGGAAGAGGCTCATGTGGTGGGAGTAAAAGGGGAAGGGGAAAGGGTGGGGAAGGAGGTGGTGGAGGCGGCCTTGGCCTGGGAGCGCCTCCCCCAAGCTCTGCGCGAACGCTATCCCATTCTAGATCTTTCCACGGGCGAGGCGGTGGCTCCGGGTGCCCCCACTCTTTTTTTAGGTGCGATTTGCCAAGTACCCGAAAAACTCAGTATCCTCACAGCGCTTTGGCGGGAGGGGCTGTTGGAGGGATACGGGGCTGTGGATTTGCGTTTGAACGATTTGGTGATCCTGAAAAGAGGCAGATGAGGACGGTGAGGGCATGAAGCGCGAGCAGTTGGTGGTGGGGCTGGACGTGGGCACAACCAAAGTGGCCTGTCTCATCGCCAGTGTTGTGGATGACCTAATTGAGATCATCGGTGTAGGCGTGGCGCCTTCCCGGGGCCTGGAAAAAGGGGTGGTGGTAGATATCGGCCGGACCATCCAATCCATCCGTAAAGCGGTGGAGGAAGCCGAAAACATGGCCGACGTCAAGGTCCGGGAAGCCTATGTGGGGATAGCCGGGAAACACATCCGCTCCATCAACAATTCCGCGATCATCTCCATTACCCGCTCCGACCGGATCATCACCCCCGAGGATGTGCGGCGCGTGATCGAGGCAGCTAAGGCTATTCCCGTCTCCCCAGACCTTCAGATCATCCACATCATTCCTCGCCAGTACATCGTGGATGGGCAGGAAGGCATAACTGATCCGGTGGGGATGACCGGGACTAGGCTTGAGGCCGACGTGCACATCGTTTTGGGCTCAGTCACAGCCGTGCATAACCTCGTGCGCTGTGTGGAGGCAGTGGGGATCGGGGTAAAACAGATAGTTTTGGAGCCTCTGGCCTCAGCCATGGCGGTTCTCTCCTCCGCGGAAAAGGAATTGGGAGTGATGCTTGTGGACTGCGGCGGAGGGACCACGGATATTTCGGTCTTCCGGGGAGGCGATATTTGGTTTGCCAAAACTATCCCCATCGCCGGCGAGCACATCACTAACGACATCACTGTTGGCCTCCAAACCCCCATTGAGGAGGCGGAACGCATCAAAAAACTCTACGGCACATGCCTTGTGGATTCCGTTGGCGATGACGAGAAGATCGAGATTGCCACGCTGGGAGGGGAGGGGACCCGCCAGGTGCCGCGCAAACGGCTAGCCAAGATCATTGAGCCCAGGGTGGAGGAGATTTTGGATTTGGCCATGCAGGAGGTGGAGGACGCCGGCTATCGGGACCTCATCCCCGCGGGGATGGTTCTCACCGGTGGGACCTCTCTCCTTCACGGGATCGTGGAATTTGCCCAGCGGCGCTACGGCATCCCCGTTCGCCGCGGAAGCGTGCCCAAGGATATCCATGGATTCCAGGAAATCGTGGAATCCCCGATTTTTGCCACCGGGGTTGGGCTTTTGAAGTTCGCCGTGGAGGGGAAGGATTTTGTTCGCGGCATACAGGCCCGGCGCACCAAAGGCCTGATGGCTCGGTTATTTGGGTGGTTCCGGCAGTTTTTGCGCGGTGGATGATGAACGGGGAGAGTCCGGCACGGATTTTGGTGGTAGGGGTGGGCGGCGGCGGGGGAAACGCTGTGAACCGCATGTTCCGCGCGGGACTGCGGGGCGTGGAACTCGTGGCCATGAACACCGACGTCCAAGTTCTCTCCCTTGTTCAGGCCCATAAGCATCTTCAGCTCGGCCCTCGCCTCACCGGCGGGCTCGGTGCTGGCGGCGATCCGGAAGTCGGGAAAAAAGCCGCAGAGGAATCCCGAGAGGACATCGCCGACATCCTCGAGGGTGCAGACATGGTGTTCATTACCGCGGGGATGGGCGGAGGGACTGGAACAGGGGGAGCGCCAGTTGTGGCGGAAGTCGCAAAGGAACTGGGGATCCTTACGGTTGCCATCGTCACGAGGCCCTTTAGTTTCGAGGGCCCGGCCCGGGCCCAAAAAGCGGAAATGGGGATCCAACGCCTCTCCAAAGTGGTGGATGCCCTCATTACCATCGCGAACGATAAGCTCCTAAAAATCGCTCCGCCGGATATGCCCCTCACCAAAGCCTTTGAACTTGCTGACGAGGTTTTGCATCAGGGCGTTCAAGGGGTGACTGAGCTTGTGACCGTTCCCGGCCTCATCAACTTGGATTTTGCCGATCTTGAGGCGGTGCTCCGCGGTGCGGGAACAGCCCTCATGGGAATCGGCGAGGCTGAGGGCGAAAACCGCACCCGGGAAGCCGCTCGCCGGGCTATCTCCTCGCCCCTTTTGGATTTCAGCATCAAGGACGCAAAGAAGGCCATCCTCAACATCACCGGCGGCGAGGACCTCACCCTGGAGGACGTGGTCGCTGCCGCCAGCGTCGTGCGCGAAGCCCTTTCGGACCGCGCCGATATCTTCTTTGGCGCCACCATCTGGGAGGGATTCAATCGCACGCGGGTTACGGTGATTGCCACCGGCTTTTCCGCGGTGTCCACTGCCGAGCCCGCTCAAGAAGAAAAAGCGGTGTTGATTGAGCAGCTCCGCCGGGAAGGCGTGCGCGACGACTACGATATCCCCGCGTTTCTTCGCCGAGCTAAACCCGAAGGCCTGGTCTAGCCCGAAAATCCGTGGGTGATGGGAAAGCGCCAACCCAACCCGAAAGCTTTTGGTGTAACTTTCAAAACGATGGGGAGTTGGCGACGTTTGTACTCCGAGCGATAAAGTCGGCGCAGAACCTCATTTGTCAACTTTTCCCCGAATTTTTCGGCCAACTCCGAATAAGACGCGTTTTCCTCAAACAGGGCCCGTAGACATGGATCAAGAATGGAATAAGGGGGGAGGTCATCTTCGTCGCGCTGGTTTGGTCGGAGCTCCGCTGAGGGTGGTCTAGTAAGGACCTCTTCGGGGATGATCGGCCTTCCTGCCTTTTCGTTGATGAGGCGAGCCAAGGAATATACGTCGTCCTTCAAGAGGTCACCGATGGGAGCCAAGGCCCCGACGGTATCACCGTAAAGGGTGTTGTATCCCATGGCGATTTCTGCCTTATTTCCGGGACAAAGGACGATGGCCCCGGTGGCGTTGGCCAAAGCCATGAGGATGACCCCCCGGATCCGCGCTTGCAGGTTTTCCTCCACTAAGCCTGTGACGTTTATGGCCTCACCCAAAGTTTCCCTCAGCGTCTCAAAGGCGGGAACTATGGAAATTTCCACAAATTCAATCCCCAAATTTTCAGCTACCCTCTTTGCCCCTTCTTTGGAGATAGAGGCGGTATAAGGTCCAGGGAGGAAGGCCGCAAGGACGTTTTTAGGGCCGAGGGCTGCGGTGGCCAGCGCTGCTACCACCGCTGAATCCACCCCACCTGAAACACCAACCACCGCTTTTTGTATCCCGTTTTTCCGGAAATAATCGCGGATCCCCAAAACTATGGCTTGATAAATGTCGTTAAGATCTTCCGCGGAAGGAGGCGGGACAGGCGGAGCAGCGAGGTCCATAACGAAAACCCCTTCCGCAAATCCCGGACAGGTTATGAGGAATTGGCCATCGGGCCTGACTGCGAAAGACTGGCCATCGAAAATTAGGTCATCTTGGGCTCCCACGAGGTTAGCGTAAACCAAAGGGGCATTGGCCTTTTTTGCCCACCCTTTCCCTAGCTCGTACCGGAGCATGGCCTTTCCCCGGAAAAATGGAGAGGCCGAAACGTTTATGAGCAAATCAACGCCAGCTTTTCCCTGGTCAGCTAAAGGACCATCCGTATACCAGAAGTCTTCGCACACCGAAAGCCCTAGCCTAAGCCCCGCGAATTCCAGGATCTCCGTTTCTTCTCCGGGATAAAAATATCGTTCCTCCTCGAAGACATCGAAGGAAGGGAGGTGTTTTTTCGCTTGGAAGCCGAGGATTTTTCCGCGATCCAGCAAGAAAGCGGCGTTTTGAAGGGAATAAGGCCGCCAGCGGAAGGAGGAGGGGTCGGTTTGGTTCCCAAAGGTAGTGGAAGTGACGGCGATGTGACCGATCACTATCGGCACTTCCACGCTTTTCCTTACGACCTCTTGGAAGGCTGCGTCCGCGGCCTCCACAAATCCCCGCCGAAGAAGGAGATCCCGCGGGGGATAGCCAATGAGGGCGTGCTCAGGAAACACAAGGAGATCGGCCCCAGCCTTTTTCGCCTCAGTTACGGCCTCGCTGATTTTCTCCAGATTCCCAGGGAAATCCCCCACCTTCGGGTTGATTTGACCGATCGCGATTTTCATAAAAAGTGATAACCCACGAGCCTCTCCCTGTCAATTTAAAGGATCCCCTTGGCTTTGGGGCCTTTTTGAGTGAAAGAAAGAGCCCTTCCGCCCGGGGGAGGTGAGGCGTGAGGTGGAATGGGGTGGGTCTCAGGCGGAAGGGCTCTGACTGCAAGCTCGATTATACCGCGCAGTCCTGCGTTGTCCACCACCCCTTTCGTTTTTGTACAATGGGCATAGATCATGCGGCGATTTCTGGTTTTTTCTCTTCTGCTCCTAAGTGGCCTTCTTCTGGGATGTAGTTCTCAGGCTCCGGTGAGCGAGCGCGGGATAGTGGTGAAGCCGGGGCAATCCATTCAAGCTGTGATTGACTCCGCTCCAGCTGGGAGTACTTTGGTCCTCTCCCGCGGTAGCTGGGCGGAAAACCTCCGGATTGAGAAGTCCCTTGTGGTCCGCGGGCAGGGCCCGGAGGCTACAGTAATCCAGGCTGAGCGGGCCGGTCCTCCGGTCCTGTGGGTGGGGAGGGACGCGAAGGTCACTGTGGAGGGGCTGACCATAAAAGGCGGCCGCGGAGGCTATATCAGTCCTGAGCTCTCCTCGGCAGGCGTTTTCCTCGCGGACCAGGCGGTTCTGAATCTGCGCCAAGTCAAGATCACCCAGAACGCGGCTTCCGGAGTGTTCGCTTGCGGTAAATCCGTTTTGAGTGCGGAGGAGGTGGAGATCGCCCAAAACATGCGGTATGGCGTAGAGCTAGTGGCTGAAGCCCAAGCCCACTTTGAGAAAGCAAAAATCCTCCAAAACAGTATGGGTGGCGGTTGGCTCTCCTCAGCTAGCGCTCTAGAGCTCGAGGATTCCGGGGTTAATGAGAATTCCGGGCCAGGTCTTTGGGCACGAGATGGGGCCAAGGTCAAGCTTTGGGCCACCGAAGTGCGGGCGAATCACGGGCCTGGGATACGCGGTCAGGATGCGGCCGAGGTCGCGCTCCTTGGTTCCCAGGTTTTTCGCCATTCAGAGGTTGGGGTGGAAATCCTGGACAACGCCGTCCTGTGCGCATATGGGACCATCTTTCAGGGGAACTGGCATGGGCTAGAGATTAAAGGAGGGGTTGCTGAGCTCCAGGGATGTTCCATTGTGAGCAATCGCTGGGATGGGCTCGCTGCCCGCGGTTCTTCCTCAGTTTTCCTGGAGAGGACAGAAATTGCCGGAGGCCAGGGTGCCGGTGTAGTTAGCTCGCAGACGGCTAAGCTAGTGCTGAGCCGTTGCGTGATTCATGGGTTCCTCGCCGCCGGCGTCTCCGGGTTCTCCACTATCCCTGTGACCGGTGAGGAAAACGAACTTGAGGGAAATGGCGTGGCCCTTTTAGGGGACGTCGAGCCCAAATTGCGAAAAAAGAAAGTCCCGCAAACCCTGGCCTTTCTTTCCTTTCCGGATCCGGATTATTCGGATCTCCAAAGCGCTGTTGATGCAGTCCTTCCGGGAGGAGTGCTAGAGATCCAACCCGGAACTTATGCGGCTGGGGTGACCGTAGATAAACCTCTGGAGATTCGGGCCAAGGGGGAGGTGGTATTGCGGGGGATCAGTTCCACCGCTCCGGCGTTATCCGTTGTGGCCGGGGCTGATCTCCGCCTTTTTGGCCTGGGGATCACCGGCGGATCCGAGGGAATAGCCCTTGGGGCCAATGCTGTGGCCACGCTTGCGAATTGCACCGTTTTTGAGAACACCGCGGGAATCAAGCTCTGGCAAAATTCTCGCCTCTTCGCTGAAGGTGTCGCCATTTATCATCACCAACAGGGAGGGGTTTGGCTTTGGGACGAAAGCCAGGCCGAGCTCAGTAAAGTGGCGGTCCACGATAACGAGATGTGTGGGATCGGTGTGGGTGGCCATAGTTTTCTTCGTCTTGAGCAAAGCTTAATCGCGGATAATGGTTGGTTGGGCGGCGTACTTTTGCGGGAAGCTGGGCGTGTTGAGCTTTGGGATAATATCTTCTCGGGGAATAAAGGCTACGGCCTAGCTGTGGAAAGCTCAGGATGTGTGGGCTCAGGCCCAGGATTTTGGGGCGAGATCGTTGGGGGAAGGAATGAATTTTCCGGGAACTACAAAGGCGCAGTTTGCCCAGGGGATTTTATTTTCCTTGGGCGCTGAGTAAATCCCGCACGCGCCTAGCGAGCTCCGGATCCGGACGCAGCTGCCGATAAGGGAGAAGGGAGTGCAGGGATTTCCCGCCATCCCCAGGGAAGCGGGGGATGAGATGCAAATGCACATGGGGGACCCCTTGGCCAGCCACTAGGCCGTCATTCAATCCCACTGTGAACCCAGGGGCTCCCAGGGCCTCCGCCAAAGCTTTTCCCACAAGTACAGCTACGGTGAAAAGGCGGCAAGCCTGATCCTGGGAAAGCTCGGTGAAGCGCTCCACATGCGTGCGGGGGACGATCAAAGCATGACCAGGAGCCATGGGCGCAGCGTCCAAAAAGGAAAGGACTTGGTCATCCTCGTAAAGGAGATGGGCAAAAAGTTCGCCTTTTGCGATGCGGCAAAACGGGCAATTCATAGGACCAGCCGGGCGAACCTTCTCCTTCCCACTCTGAGGATCATGCCGTTTTTCACTCTCACTCGGTCCTGATCCGCTGGGAGTTTTACTCCATCGAGCCAGACCCCGCCTTGGGAAAGAAGCCGGCGAGCCTCGGATTTGGAAGCCACTAAGCCCGAGGCCACCAGTAGCTCCACCACCGGCACCTTCTCCTCTTGGTCCAAAAGGTGCCCGATCTTCACTTCCGGCAGAACCTCCGGAGGCCGCTCCTCCTCGAATACCCGCTCGAAGTGGGCCTGGGCTTTCTCCGCCTCTTCCACGCCGTGCAGGCTTGCCACCACCGTCCACGCGAGCTTCTTTTTCGCTTCCTTGGGGTGGAGATGGGCCACTTCCTCCCAGTCGATGTCCGTAAGGAGCCGGAAGTATTGGGACATGAGCTCATCGGGGATGGCCATGAGTTTCCCAAATTGCTCCTCGGGCGGCTCGGAAATGGCGATGTAGTTTCCCCAGGATTTAGACATTTTCCGCACCCCATCCGTTCCGATGAGGAGGGGCATGGTGAGGATGACCTGGGGTTCTTGGCCGTAAGCCTCCTGAATATCTCGGCCCACGAGGAGATTGAAGCGCTGGTCCGAGCCGCCCAGCTCCACATCCGCCTCCACCGCCACGGAGTCGTAGGCCTGTGCCAAAGGATAGAGGAACTCCATGATGGAAATGGGTGAGCCCTCCTGGAAGCGCTTGGCGAAATCCTCGCGCTCGAGCATCCGCGCCACCGTATAGCGGGAACTGAGGACGAGGATGTCGGCGAACGTGAGTTTCCCAAGCCACTCGGAGTTATAGCGCACCTCGGTTCTTGATGGGTCGAGGATGCGGAAGGCCTGTTCTCGATAGGTTTTCATGTTTTCCGCGATCTCTTCGGGGCTGAGGGGCTCGCGGGTCTTAGAGCGGCCGGAGGGGTCGCCAATGCGGGCGGTGAAATCGCCCACCACCAGGACCGCGAGATGCCCAAGGTCCTGAAATTGCCGGAGTTTCCGGAGGACCACGGCATGGCCCAGGGTGAGCTCCGGCGCAGATGGATCGATCCCGAGCTTTACCCTGAGAGGCTTCCCCGTAGTGAGGGAGCGGGCAAGTTTTTGGGCCAGCTCCTCCCGGGGAAGGAGAGTTTCCGCATTTTTCTCGATGATCTGAAGCTGTCGCTCCACTTCCTGGGCGATATCCACGGTTCCTCCTTACACCACCACTGCGGAGACCACCCGATCGCCGGGATCCACCTGGATGAGCCGCACCCCCCGCGCGTAGCGGGAGAAAGTGCTCACCTGGGCGACTTCGAAGCGGATGACCTTGCCCGAGGCGGTGGAGAGGGCCACCTCGTCCTCTTCGCCGACGAGCACGGCAGCTACAAGCTCCTCACCGTCGAGCTTGATCCCGATTACGCCCTTTCCACCGCGGCCCTGCACGGGGATCTCCGGCAATGCCACGCGTTTTCCGTAGCCCTGGCTCGTCACCAAAAGGAGCTTCTTTTCGGCCCCATCTGGCGGGAGCCAGACCATGGTTACCACCTGATCCCCGGGATCGAGGCGCATCCCGATCACACCTTTGGAGGGCCGGCGGGTGATGCGGATTTCCTCCTCAGGAAAGCGGATGAGCTGCCCTTGGGCACTAGCTAAAACCACATGGCCACCCCCATGGGTGATGGTTACGTCCACCAAGCGATCCCCTTCCTCCGCGTCATGGGCAATGATCCCGGAAGTTCTGGCATTGGCGTAGTCGGAGAGAGCGTTTCTGTTGACGATGCCTTTCCTTGTGGCCAAAAGCGCGTATCCCTCGGAATAATCAGTCACCGGGCAGACCGCCCGGACTTCCTCATCCGGTTCCATATCCAGGAACTGCCGGAGGTTCTTTCCGGGAGAGTCCCGATCCCCGATCTCCAAGCGGGAAAGAGGGAGCCGAAACACTCGGCCGCGGTCAGTGAAGATAAGGAGATCTTGTCTGGTATTGGCAGGGATGATCTGCCGGAGGAAATCGCCCTCTTTGGGGCGGATGCCGATTACGCCCTTCCCGCCCCGGCCCTGGGCCCGGAAGGCATCGCGCTCCGTCACGTTCACATACCCTTTATTCGTCACCCCAAGGATCACATCCACCGCGGGGGCTTCCGTGGGGATGTAGGAGAAATCATCACGCTCGAGGATTGTGGTTCGGCGGGCATCACCATAGCGGTCAGCTATGGCCCTCAATTCCTCACGGATCACCTCGTCAAGCTTTCGCGGATCACCCAGGATTCCTTCGTATTCTTGGATCTTTTGGCGGAGCTCAGCCAATTCCTCGTCGATCTTTTGCCGCTCCAATTTCGTGAGCTGGGAAAGGCGCATGCGCAGGACAGCCTCGGCCTGCTTTTGGGTGAGGCCTATCTCTGCGGCGAGCAAAGCCTCGGCCTGCTCAGGTGTGGCCGAACCCCGGATGATCTCAATGGCCTCGCTTAGGCGAGCAAGGGTTTTTTGGAACCCTTCAAGAATATGAGCGCGTTCTTGGGCTTGACGCAAGCGGAATTGGGTCCTCCGGCGCACCGTCTCCCGCCGAAAAACGAGAAAAGTCCGGAGGATTTGAGGAAGGGAAAGGGTGCGGGGATTACCGCCGTCGATAACCAAAAAGTGGCAGGAAAAGGTGCGCTCAAGGGGGGTGAGTTTGTAAAGTTGAGCCAAAACTCTTTCAGGATCGGTCCCCTTTTTCAGCTCCACCACGACCCGCAGACCTTCTCGATCCGACTCATCCCGAAGGTCGCTTATCCCCTCGATCTCCCCTTCCTTGGCCTTTTCAGCGATGGCCTCAATGATCGCGGTTTTTCTCACCTGATAGGGAATCTCGGTGATCACGATTTTATGGTCCTCGATGGTGGCGCGGCCGCGCAGGACGAACCGGCCCTCGCCGGTGGCGTAGGCTTCGCGGATCCCTTCCTTTCCCACGATGATCCCGCCTGTAGGGAAATCCGGGCCAGGAAGGAACTGCATTAGCTCCTCCGCCGTGGCCTCGGGATGATCTAGGACATAGAGAGTGGCCTGGATGAGCTCCCGGAGGTTATGGGGCGGGATCTGGGTGGTCATCCCTACGGAAATTCCCCAGGAACCGTTCGCCAGAATGTGGGGGAAGCGGACGGGGAGGACTTCCGGCTCCATAAGGGATCCATCGAAGTTGGGGAGGAAATCCACGGTTTCCTCGTCGAGTTCCTCCAAGAACTCCATGGCGATGGGCGCGAGGCGGGCTTCGGTGTAGCGCATGGCTGCGGGCTCGTCGCCGTCCACGGAGCCGAAGTTTCCTTGGCCATCGATGAGGGGGTAGCGGGTGGTGAAGGGCTGGGCCAATCCCACCATGGCCTCGTATACCGCCATGTCCCCATGGGGATGGTATTTACCGAGGACCTCGCCCACGATGCGGGCGGATTTGCGGTGGGGACGGTTGGGAGCAAGGCCAAGCTCCCGCATCCCATAAAGAATCCGGCGCTGCACGGGCTTTAACCCGTCCCGCACATCGGGGATGGCCCGGCCACGGATTACGGAGATGGCGTAGTCGATGTACGACTGCTCCATCTCCTCTTCGATGAAGGCAAGCTCGATCCGCTCAGACATACAAGCAAAATTTTACGACAGGCACGAGAAAAGCGCAATGTTGTAGGGGTGATTTTTGGTTGCTACCCTTAAGGTGATGCGCCGCAAGTGGGGAACGGTTCTTTTGCTCCTAGGTTTGGGAGCGTTCGCCTTGCTTGTGGCCTTAAGCGGGCCGGGGGAGATCTGGCGAGCGGCCCGGGAATTGCCGTTTTGGGCTCTTTTTCTTCTCGGCGGGTTTGAACTTCTGGGCCTGAGTTTTTGGGCGTTGAGCTGGTACACGCTGCTTTGGGCCTCCGGTGTGAAAGTGTGCTTTCGCACAAGTTGGGCTGCCGCTTTGGCCGGTTATTCCGTGTCCTACATCACTCCCGTGGCTTACCTCGGTGGTGAGCCTGTTCGGGGTTGGATCGTGGTGCGCCGTAGCGGTGCTGATCCTGCTAATGTGGCTGGAACGCTTGTCTGGGACCGGGTCATCGCTGGCCTTGTCCTTTCAGGATTCGCCCTCTTCGGCGCCAGCTTGGCCCTCCCTTTCCTTTCCCCTAAAGAGCGTGTTTGGGCTTTAGGTGGCCTCGTTGCCCTGGGGCTGGCCACGGTTTTAGGGGCTTTGAACTTTGCTTTGGGCTGGCATTGGCTTAGCCGATTGGTTTCCCTTTTTGGCCGGCGCTGGCCGCGCATCCGCAATTTCTCCAGAAAAATCCAGGAGATGGAAGCCGTCATGACCGGGGTTTCCCATAGCCACTGGGGCGCCTTTTTTGCAGCTTTTCTCCTCCAGCTTCTGAGCTTCCTTTGCCATTATTTCCGCCCGTTTTTCTACTTCGGGCTTGCCCAGGGACGTTGGCTTTCCTGGCGGGACATGGGCGTTTATTTCAGCCTCAATGCTTTTCTCTCCTTGTTTTTGTGGTTGACGCCCGCGGGCGTGGGCACAGCTGAAGCCGGGAGAGTCGGAATCCTCGGCCTTCTTGGGATCAGTCCTCCCGCGGCTTTGGCCTTCTCCCTCACTTACCGCCTAATTGAGCTTACCCTTGTGGGATTTGGGTTTGCCATCATGAGCTGGTACGGGATAGAAAAGCGTGCCTACCGAGGATTCGGCCTTTTTCGAGGCCTTGCCGAGGTTGGGAACCTCTTGGTCTACGGTCTGATCCTCCGGCCCCGCTTCCTTCCCAGCTTTTTCAACCTCCGCTTCCGAAAGGAGGATCCTTGGGACTATACCAAAAGCCCGTACGAGCAAAGGAAGCATGCGCTAATGTTAGCGATCCTGCCCAGAAAAAGGGATGGGGATGCTCCACCTTATCGACACGCATTGGATTTGGGTTGCGCGGAAGGGCTTTTTACCCGCAGGCTCATCGAGGAAGGGGTGGCGGCCCGTGCTACGGGAGTGGACTTTTCTTCCAAAGCCTTGGCCCGGGCCCGGGAAAGAACTGGGGAACTTCCCTTGGAATACCAGGAGATGGACATCGGCGAAAAGTTACCTGACGGCACATACGATCTTGTTTTTTGTTCGGAGGTGCTTTATTACCTGGGCTATGGCCGGCTAAAGAGGCTTCCTGAGCAATTGGCCCAGCGGCTGGAGCCCGGTGGGCACTTGGTCCTGGTGAGCGCTTGGCCGGCGGCGCGCCTCTTTCACCGCCCGTTCCTAAAACATCCGGCGTTCAAAATGGTGGCTGAGCACGTGGAGCCCCACAAAACCAGGCCCTATGCCATCACCTGTTTGGAACGGGTTCAGTGAGGACGCCGTGGGCATAAAGCTCATTTTGCCGCACAAATGCCGCGAGGAATCGGCCATTGGTCACGCGCTGGGAACTGTAAGCGCGAAGCGCCTCGAGCTTCCTCTCCACCGTTTCCTCGTCTAACTCGAGGGAATGCCAATCCCAACGGTCCACTAGGTAACTCGGGGCCGAAAGCTCAGCATCGGGAACGAGACGCAATGGGGTGGGCCAGCGTTCACCGTGCACCAAGTAATAACGGATCTCCGGGGAAATGGAGACCTTCGTCAAAGCTGCGGCCAAAAAGTAGGCGGTGGCCCGATGATCAGGGTGAGCATCCTCGGGATGGGGACAATAAATGATTGTGGGCTGATAGGTCTCCAAGATCCTGCACAGATCTCCGAGCAGATCCTGCCCGGTGTAGTGAGCCGCGGGATTGAAGCTATTGCGATAGAAGGGATGGTCCATTTTGGTATACGGGCTCCGGTAAGTCTTTTCCCAATTGGTGGTCCAAAGGGCATAGAGGCCGCGGTCGGGATAGCCCAGGAAAAGGAGGTGATCCCAGGGGACGCCGAGGATGCGCGTGGCTTCGCCAGCTTCCTTCATCCGGCGATAACCCAAAGCCTGGTAATCCTCCGGCCGATTGAGGGGGTTCCAGGTAAAAAATCTTTTTGCAGCGGTATTGGCATTGCC
>Ga0080004_1080123_pt1 | contig 20421 bp, 20 predicted proteins | sample WasSprMetagenome_FD_69207 | JGI IMG/M metagenome (GOLD analysis project Ga0080004, IMG submission 69207) | Sulfidic aquatic microbial communities from Washburn Spring, Yellowstone National Park, USA - WS (SPADES assembly) (version 2) | ecosystem: Environmental > Aquatic > Thermal springs > Hot...
TCCTACCTGTCGCTCCGTAAACCCACGTCGTACGACGCGGTAAAAACGGCCTTCAGGAAAATAGGCTTCTCAGTAGCCGTGGGCCTGGCCAAGCCCGGCAAAATCGGCGTAGTGGTCTACACCAGAGACCTCAAGATGCCGCTGTCGAAAGCCCCGTGCTCCGCCAAGAGCTTCCTAGTTATAGCAACAGCGCTGGAGCTCAAGCCGGACCTCCTCTTGGTCGACAACTTCGACTACTGCCTCACCCGCAAGACAACGGAGGCGCTGGCGGCGCTCCTGAGACAGAAGCCCACCAAGCTAATAGCCGAGATACACAACGAGGAGGTGGCAGAGTGGTTGGATATCCCTAACAAGTCTGTGGTGGAGGTTAAGCTGTAAACGTAAAGTATACGTCTACGTCACTAGAGTCTTAAGTTCGCCTAGGATCTTCAGCACTTGTCTCAGCTCCTCGATTTCGCGTTTCGCCATCTCTTCGGCCTCCTCCAAAACCTCGAGGGAAGGCCCCCCTACGTCGAATTCATATATGACGTAATTCATGATGGATCTAGCCCCCAGCCCCTCCAGCTCCTGAACAAACTCCCTCAGCTTCCTGGCTGTGTCTTCAGGTAGGCGTTCCATGCCGGGGCAAACATCTATCTTTTTAACGCTTCTCTTAGAGATGTCAGAAACGTCCTCATGTCTCCTCTCATGGCCAGCGTCTTCCCCCTAACCTCTACGTATACAACGTCGTCTCCATGCGAAACCTTTAACACGCCTCGGTACGCCTGTTGTTTGTCGAACTTCACATATAGCCTCGACTCCTCGATTCCTGAAAGCATGAGGAGGAACTCGACGTCGTCGAGCCGCGTTATTATGGACCTTAAGGCCTCGAAGGCATCGCATTCCGTCAACTTGACCTCGACGATATGTATTACGTTGCCGTGGTGCCCCCGCGTGGATTTCATGACGTAGCGCCCCTCTACAACGTTTCTCAGAGCCTTCATTACCTTGTCGGGGTCCTCGGTGGCGTGGACGTACACACGCGCTATGAGCATAGAGACGGGGCATGACACAGAAGACGCGCGGCTTATGTTTATAAATAAGCAGAGAACCAACCGCCGTGAGCATATACGTGCTCCAAAGCGGCAAGGCGGTGCTGGAGTGCGACATGGAATACGGCGAGGGCAAGGAGATCACGTGTGTCGTGAGCGGCGTGAGCCGCGAATGCGTGGAGGAGGCTGTGAAAAGAACGGGGTACGGCGGCTACATAACGCTGGAGGGGAGCCGGCTTTACATATCGACCTCCATCTTCAGGGCTGGGAAGACGCCTGGGGAGCTGATAAAAGAACTGGCTACGTTGCTCCGCCTCTGTTAAGCCTTCTTGGGCACCTTAGCCAGAAGCGTAGCAACCTCGTCGGCTGTCATTTTCCTCATCTTCTTCTCCTCCACAGTGGCGTAGGCCACCTCTATGCTGTTGCTGTCGGTGATCTCAACTGCGGAGGCTAATGCCCTCACGGCCAGCTCCACACATTCACCGATATCCAGGTCGTGTTTGTAATTCTTCTCTAGGTATTCGGTGATGGTCCCCGACTCAGCGCCTATCGCGGTTGCTAAGTAGCCGATGTACACGCCGGAGGGGTCCGTCTGGAAGAGACGGGCTCCGTGTCTATCTATGCCGGCAACTATGAGGGCCACGCCGAAGGGCCTCGCGCCGCCAAACTGGGTGTACTGCTGCTTCAGGTTGCAGATGGCCTTCGTGAGAAACTCGACGTCGATTGGCTCGTCATATATGAACCTGTGGCTCAGCGTCACGTCGCGGGCGTAGTCTATCAAGATCCGGGCATCTGCCAACAGCCCAGACGGCGAGGCGGCCACATGCTCGTCGATTAGGTAGATCTTCTCCAGAGAAGAGGGGTCGAACAACGCAGATATCTTCCTCTTCTCGGCGGCCAACACGACGCCGCTTTTACATTTCACGCCGACCGTAGGCCACCCCCTCTTTACGGCCTCGCCGGCGTACTCCACCTGGTATATCTTACCCTCGGGGGAGAATATGGTTATAGCTCTGTCGTAGCCCGCCATAGCTGGTGGGAACATAGGCAAGCCAAGATGCGACTTTAAAAATATGCCGGTTGATCACACAAAGCCGTAGTTGCGGGGAGGCGCAGTAATATTATAAACTCCGCGGGTTTCTTCGTGGAGCGCGCCATCTATGGGGTTGCAGTGGGGCGTAGGCGCGACATAGTGCTTCTTTTGCAGAGGGAGGGGCCCTTATCGCTTGCCAAGTTGCGGTCGTTGTTGGGGATCTCGGCGTCTACCCTCTTGTTTGAGCTCTCGGCGCTGGAGAGCCTGGGGGTCATTAGGCGGGAGGACTCCCTTGTGTATCTCACGGAGCTGGGGGAGAAGGTGGCGTCCATCATATCGACCATGGAGCCTCTCAAGTCTCTGAGCTTCCTCTCCGTCGTCGGCCTTAGGCCGTTGGTGGTGTGGCTCCTCATGTCTCCATTTCTACACATAGCCGCGTCGGTTTTACTGATGGGCTGGGTTGCCGCCCTCATGTTTGGAGCCCTGCAGAACCCCCCGCTTGCGCTACTCGGCGTCGCGTATGTTGGGTACTACCTACCCCTCTCTCTGAGGCTCCCTCTTCACTACGCGCTAGCTCTTTCGCTGATCTCGGCGGTGGCGCTGGTGGTTGCGTCGCATCTCTTGACGAGGAGAAGGGTTACGCCGCTTAAAGCCGCCGTGGGGCTGGCGCCGCTTGCGCTCTTCCCGGCTGTCCACCTGACGCTTGTCTATCTGGCGCACATGTGGGAGTTCCCCTACCTAGTCACTTTGTCGCAGGTTTTGCTTTTCCTAGCCTTGTTGCTTACGGCTACTATGTACGCCGCGGTGCTCTCGCTGGAGGTGGGCACAACCTACGAACACACACTCATCCGCACGCTACTCATCTTCTTCGTGCTTCCGGCCTTGTTCTACCTAGTCCCCCTCCGCTGATGCCCTACACGCCGGCAGAGGACAGCTACTTAACTCTGGAGGCGCTGGAGGAGCTCAGCTCTGGGGATCTCTGCGTAGACGTGGGGACGGGGTCTTGCATGCTGGCTGAGGCGTTGCTTGGCAAGTGTAGACAGGTGGTGGCCTTAGACGTAGATCTGGAGGCCTGTAGATCCTGCCCCCGGGAGGTAGATGTGGTGTGTGGCGACGCTGCGGAGGCGTTGAGGAGGTGCGACGTGTTGGTGTCAAACCTTCCATATCTGCCGCCCGAGGAGCCCCTAGACATTGCCATACACGACCTTGGCATTGTGCCGAAGTTGTTGAGGTGGGTGGCGGCTCACAGGCCGCGGCTCGTCGTGTTTACCTTCAGCTCGCTGGGAAGGACGGAGCATTTGATGGATGCGTTGAGGGCCATGTGCCGCGTGACGAGAATATCGAAGCTCCACATGTTCTTCGAAGACATAATCACAGTCGTCGCCACCTGTCCCCAGGCTGACGCTCAAAACGAGAACGGAGCTGGTCCTACCCCACCCTAAGAAGTTCCCCTGGGGCGGAAGGCGCCCCGTCTTCATCGGCTGTCGTGGGGCCCGGACCAGCGCCGCGGGTCGCTGGGGGTTTCAGACAAGGTCTTGACATACACAACGGGCTGTGGAGATTCGTCCTCTTCGTAGGCTCATCCGACAAATCCCCTTCTAAGCCCTCTTTTCATCTCCTCCACATTCTACCACGCCGCCTCGTTGGGGTGGTTTTCCACAGCTTGTCCAGTCCTCTCTCCGCCGCGTAAACAGCCCCCTCCGCAATCCTCCGATACGCTTCCTCCACGGCGTTCAGGCGGCGGAACCCGGCCCGACCACAACCCTCCTCAGGTGTCCCATGGATTCTCTATTGATGAACCAACAAACCCAACCTCCTAAAGGGCAAGGCTCGTTTTGTAAGCGCCGGAGGTAGGTCGGCTGAAAACTTATAATGTCCGAATATGTGTGGCGACGTGTCGTCTATGTATGCTTATGAGGCTCTCCCGGTGGCTGAGTGGTTTCGACGTAATAGGGAACTTGCCGGCTTCCACAACCCCACTAGGGCGTTGTACCAGACGGTTAGGGAGCTGGTGGAGAACTCTCTCGACGCCACGGAGACCTACGGGATACTTCCCACGATTTACCTGAGGATAAACATAGAGGATGAGCAGAAGAGCTGGGTGTCTGTGTACGCTGAGGATAACGGAATCGGAATTCCCGGCGCCGAGATACCAAACGTCTTCGGCCGTGTCTTTTACAGTAGCAAGTACAGGATAAAACAACATAGAGGCGTCTTCGGGCTAGGCCTCAAGATGGTGGTTTTATACGCCCAAAGTACGACAAATAAGCCGGTATACGTCAGATCCGCCGCGTTGAAATCCGACAAGATATATGAGTACCAGATAATGATAGACACAAACAGCAACAGCCCCATCATACTCGACAGGAAGGAGTACCCCAATAAGTACAGATGGCACGGCACCGCGGTCAAGGTCTACCTAGAGGGGAGCTGGCTGGCGGCTAAGAAGAGGATAGAGGACTACCTTAAAAGGACTGCGATTATAGCCCCATACGCCGAGATAGCGTTTAAAGGCCCCGACATGGAGCTTTGGCTAAAGAGGCGCACCACCAAACTTCCCCCGGCGCCTAAGGAGGGGTTGCCGCATCCAAAGAGCGTTGATGTGGATACGTTGAAGCAGATGGTGGCTGAAAGCAGAGGCATGACCCTCCTCGAGTTCTTGATGGAGAACTTCGACGCCGTGGGCGAAGGCACGGCTAAGGTGTTCCTCGAGTGGGCAGGCTTCAACCCAAACATGAAAGTCACGGCTATGACGCCGGAGGAAATGGTGAAGCTTGTGGAGAAGATGAAGCAGTACGGCGGCTGGAGGAGGCCGCGTTCCGAGTGGCTCTCCCCCGTAGGGGCTGAACTTCTGGAAATAGGCGCCAAGGCCATCCTCGGCGCCGAGGCGGTCTTCGCGGTGACGCGGAAGCCCGAGTCCTACGGCGGCCACCCATTTATAGTAGAGGCCGCGGTGGCGTGGGGCGGCCAGATACCTCCCTCAGACAAGCCGGTTCTGTTGCGTTACGCCAACAAAATCCCGTTGCTATACGACGAGGGTGCCGACGTCGCGAGGAAGGTCGTCGATGAGTTTAACTGGCAGAATTATAAAGTGAAGTTCCCCGCCTCTCTGGCTGTGATCATCCACGTCTGCTCCACTAAGATACCATACGCCTCGGCGGGGAAGGAGGCCATAGCCGAGGTGCCCGAAATTGAGAAGGAGATGCGCTTGGCGCTTAGAGACGCGGCGAAGAAGCTGAGACTATACCTCTCCAGGAAGGAGAAGGAGATGGAGATGTTTAACAGGTACGTGTCTCTCGCGAAGTACGTGGACGAGATAGCACACAACTTGGCGATAACTTCAAGGCTCGACAAAGATAAGCTTGCTAAACACCTCCACAAGCTGATTGAAATGAAGATAGGTCTCACCGTTGAGGAACTGGTCAAGCACACTCTTTCCCTTTCAGCGGCACCGCAGGTGGCAGAGGAGGCGGCCGCCCAGCAGCCCTCCGCCCAATAGGGCGTCGTTCTCTCGCCCAGCTCAAGCTTGGCCGTCTGTAATACTTTTATTTTAGCCACTCTCATACGCCGTGACCACCAGAGCCGAGTTCCTAAAGCGGCTGGAGAGCTGGGGCGTCAAGCTGGCAAAAGATGTCTTGGAGCTGAAGGAGCCTGTCATGGAGATACCTGCCAGGACACTGAGTAACACCGTTTGGGATGAGAAGGCAAGGATGTTGAAGCTAGGCCCCGAGAAGATGCATAGAAGGTTCCTCGACATGAAGGAGGCGCGCCGCTTCATGCAGACGGTTCTTATGCTCCGCCTCATCGTGGAGGCCATTAGGGAAGACGTGTACCCCACGATACGTGACCTGTACTACAACGGCAAACACACAATAAGCTTCAAAGACCCGCTGAGCAGGGTCCATAGGGAGAACACCTGGGATGAGCAGTCCGAGTCTAACGCCGTGATAGAGGACATAGAGGTGGCGACAAATGTTCTCCGCGAGGAGATGGGGGTTTCGGCCGATGTCAAGGGCAAGATCGTCGGTCCTATAGTGGTTAGGTCGCAGGGCTATGAGCTGGACGCGTCTAAATTCGGCGAGACGGCGCTCAGCCTGCCTGTAAACGTCGACGGACTTGAGATCGTGAAGGTCGAGGCGGCGTATGTCCTCGTGGTGGAGAAAGACGCCATCTTCCAGAGGCTGGTTAGGGAGAAGTACTGGAGCCAGGAAAACGCCATATTGGTAACGGCTAAGGGCATGCCTGATAGGGCCACGCGGCGCTTCGTGAGGAGGCTGAACGAGGAGTATAAACTGCCGGTGTACGTCCTCACAGACGGCGACCCGTATGGATGGTATATATACTCGGTCTACAAAAGCGGCTCGATCAAGCTTAGCTACGAGAGCGAGCGCCTCGCCACTCCAGACGCCAAATTCCTCGGGCTAACCGCAACAGACATAGACGCGTACAAGATTTCGGACAACTACGTCATAGCGGCAAACGACCGGGACGTAAAGAGGGCACAGGAGCTGTTGCGCTACCCCTGGTTCCAGAAGCCTGAGTGGACACGCGAGGTGAATCTTTTCTTGAAGAAGAAAAAGAAGGTGGAGATTGAGGCGTTGTCGACACACGGCCTTAAGTTCCTCCACGACTACCTAAAGGACAAGATACGCGGCAAGAAGTTCATCGACTAGTATATAGAGCCGCCGAGGCCTCCTTTAGTTTTACTAAAAATATATTTATATATGTTGTCTATTTAGACCTATGCGCGGCGAAACGAGGAAGGTCCAGCTCACAGGTGGGGCCACCCTCATCGTGAGCTTGCCCAAGGAGTGGGCTAGGAGGATTGCTCTTTCTCCCGGCGACGAGGTCATAGTGGTGACGCAACCGGACGACACGTTGGTCGTCATACCGAAGAAGCTGGGTAAGAGGGCCGGCGTCGTGGCGGAGCTCGCGATAAACCAGCCAGTTGCGGTGGAGGAGGTGAAGAAGCTTTTCATGACGCTTTACATAGGCGGCGCCGAGACGATTGTGGTCAGATTCTCGCCGCAGGCCATGGGTTTGCGGAGGCAGATCAAGGACTTCATCAGGAGGAGGGTGGTGGACATGGAGATAGTGGAGGAGGCCAGCGATAGGCTGGTGGTGCAGTCTATGGTATCCGCCACGGAGCTCGCCGTGAGCGATATTGCGGGGAAGATGATGCGGCTTGTGGGTAACATGTTAAGCGATCTGCTGGCTGGGCTTGAGAGAGACGACGTGGCGCTTCTGAAGGATGTGATCGAGCGAGACGACGAGGTTGACAGGCTGTATTGGCTTATGGAGCGGCAGCTCAAAAGGGCGGCTATGTCGAGGTATGTGATGCTTGAGCTGAAGATCGACGACCCTAGAGACATCGTGGAGTTTGTGATAATATCAAAGTCCATTGAGCGCATGGCGGATCACATATGTAGAATAGCTTACGTAAACCAAGAGGAGAAGGTCGATATGCGCGTCTTGTCGCCTATACTGACCAATGTGGCTGAGTTCCTGAAGCAGGCTGAGACGCTTCTGGTTGGCGAGTCAACTCCGCGGAAGATAGCGGAGCTCCAAGGCGAAATCACGGCGTGGAGCCAGAGGGTTAGGAAAGAGGAGGTGCTGTCGGACCCCGCAACTTCCATAGCCAAGGAAAGCGCGGTGAGAATAGGCGAATACATAGGCGATATAGTGGAGTCCCTCGGCAGAATAATGCTGAAGGACAAGACAATAGTCTTAGGAGAAGGCATGCCGTAGCAGTAAACCCAGTTTCTACGCCGCGGTAGTGTCAGGAACATGTTGCAGTCTCCTGCCTGCTAGCAACGCCACGTCGTTTCTAGATTCCGGCGAGCTCCGTGGGTCGCGGGGCGTACGTCAGGGCGCTAGTCGGGGCTTAGGCGAAAATGTTAAAAACCCCTTCAGTCAAGGCTCACCCATGGCAACCGAACAAACAATACTAGTGGGTAAAAAGCCGACCACAAACTACGTAATTGCGACAGTAATGGCGTTCAACGCCGGCGTTAAGAAAGTTGTGTTGAAGGCCAGAGGCGCAGCCATATCCAAGGCTGTGTCGACAGCCGTTATGGTGAGAGATAGATTCCTGCCTGGCAAGGTGCAGATTAGAGACGTAAAGTTGCTGAGCGACAAGGTCCAGGGTCAGACCGGCAGAGAGCGCACAGTGGCGGCGGTAGAGATCGTCATCGAAATGGCGTAATTTTTTCCGCGTTGACGCCTCTTTTTGATGTCGCTCGCCGACGTTGCGCAAGATCTTTCTGATTTACGCTTCCACGACCCTCCCTACGGGGAGTTTACCATTGCCCGTATTTTGAAGGAGTCGGAGGGCCGGTGGACCCCCCTCTTTAGGGGTGTCCGCTGGGGTTTCGTCGGCATCGGCAACATCTTGGATAGCCGATCTAAGCTTTATAGATACCTGGGCGTCGGAAGCGACGAGGAGGCGTACGAAAAGCTTCTTAACGCGTTGGAGAGACCTGGGGGGCTGGAGAGGGTTTCCGCCTGGAGGGATGTGTACAGGGAGGTTGAGTCGCTTTACGACCTGCCCATGGTTCGGTACTACGAGAAAGAGGCGCGGCCCTACGTAACATCTGGGGTGGTTGTCGGCGTTGGCGTGGACGGGACTATGAACGCCTCCATCCACAGGTTTTCGCCCATTGCCGCGAGGAGGGCTGTTGTGAGGCTGGTGCCCCGCCACCTCTACCAAATATACAAAGCCGGCGTGGAGGCGGGGAGGGAGGTTCCTATCGCTGTGGCGTGGGGGGTGCACCCGCTGGTGTTGCTGGCGGCCGCCTCCTCTCCTCCTTTTGGCGTTTTTGAGCTGGGAGTTGCCTCTAGCCTAATGGGTGGGTTGAAGGTGATGGAGCTGGACAACGGCGCGGTGGCGCCTTTTATGGCGTCTGTGGTCATAGAGGGACATCTGACCAGGGAACTGGCCGAGGAGGGCCCGTTTGTCGACATCGTGGGTGTTTACGACCGCGTGAGGAGGCAACCCGTGGTCAAGGTGGAGAAGATATATGTGCTCCGGGACGACGCCGTTGTTCATTACTTGTTGCCCGCCGGCTTGGAGCACATGTTGTTGATGGGCTTCGAGAGGGAGGCCAAGATATGGCGCGCCGCGAGGTCCGCGGTGCCGAGGGTTAAGAAGGTTAGGCTCACCAGGGGCGGGTTCGGCTGGCTTGTGGCCGTGATTTCGCTGGCAAAGTCCGTAGAGGGCGACGCCAAAAACGCCCTCTTGGCGGCTTTCGCCGCGCATCCAAGCCTAAAGATAGCGATAGCGGTAGACGAAGACATTGACCCAGACGACCCCGTGTCTGTGGAGTGGGCCATCGCGACGAGACTCAGAGCAGATAGAGGCATCTTTGTTGTGCCGTACGTCAGGGGGTCCACCCTAGATCCTGTTGCGCTCAACGAAGAGGGGCTGACGCATAAGATGGGGATAGACGCAACGCGGCCTCTCGACGCAGACCCCACGCTCTTTGAGCGGGCGAGGATACCGGACTGACCTCCTCCTCGCCCTAAAGGGCGGGAGTTCCCTCTGGGCGGGGAGGTGCCCTCGCCCGGCCCTCAACGGCTCCTTGGGCGGGGGTCATGGGGGCGGCCCGGGCCAGCACCGCGGGCCACTTGCTACCGGCCTTCAGCGCCATGAGCGAAGTCCAGACGGCGTAAGCGACTGGCCGTGGAATGATGGGATTCGCCTTCCCCACAGCTTCCCTCGGCACGATCCCCTTTTTCAGCCTCTTCCTCGCCTCTTTCACGTCCCACCAAACTGCTTTCACCCACCCCGTGGGGGTGGTTTTCCACAGCATGTTAAGGACGGCCGCCGCGTCTCTATCCACGGCGTGGCCGCGGGGGCAGTGCAAATCATGCCAACCACCGCCGTTTTTCAACAAGGCGAAATGGGTGGGACACACCCGGCTGTTGCGATACGGCGAGACGTAAACTACTACAGAGCCGACCTCTCTCGCCTTGTCCTCTATTGTCTTAAGCAACTTCTTAAACGGCGTCTGCTTGACGCGATGCCTCAGTTCTCTTTTCTTCACCTTCTTCTTCTCGACGCCGATCATCTCTTCCTGCGGGTTTTTGCCAAGCTCCTCCGTTATAATCAAGGCAGGGCTTTTCGTCATTTCGCGGGCGATTTGCCTCACCCGGCCCTCCTTCCGCCTCCTCTCCCTAAGCCTTCTCGCAAACTTTCTAAACTCCCTCGTGTCTGTGACATTTTGCACTTTTTCTTCGTCGTCTCTCCCGGCGTATGGATATCTGCGCTTGAGCTCCTCCAGCTTTGCGTTTCTGACAGCCTCGTACCTCCTGGCGAGTCTGCCGAAGTCAGTCTTTATGGAGTAGACGGCGGGGTCTACGTACTGCCTATTCCACTGCGCCACGGCGTCTACTGTCGAGAGCAGACTCACGCGGGCAACAGCCACCGAGTTTTCGTTTACGTCAAAGGCGACAGCCTCCGCCGGAGACTCCCTCTTAGGCACTATATCAAAGACGAATATCGCAAACCACCTGCCCCTCCGCCGCTTCAGCATCAGCGTGGAGGCAAGCTCGGCCTCTTTACGCAAGACTCTCCACCAGTAGAGCCAGAACCTCTTGTGGGGCTTTATCCAAATCTCTCTCCTCCCGCTGGGGAGAGACAGCGCCAGCCGGACGGGGGCTACAGAGCTGATGGCTTTCTTGTAGCTCCAGCTGTCTTTAGCGAATCTTATCGAAACCCGCCCCACCTCGGGGTGGGGTTTGTGGACTCGGCCGTCTCTCTTCAGCTCCAGAAAAGACTTGCCGGTCTCGACGCCTTGGTTTATGGCCTGCTGGATTAGCTGGGAGGGCAGGGGGTACAGCTTTCTGAAGCGGCGGTACAGCTCGCTGTACTTCTCCTTTTCCAGCGTCCTCCTCTCTGCGACGTAGGCCGCGACTTCTTCCACGATCTTCCGATACGGCTCCTCGACGGCGTAGAGCTCAGGCGGCGGGTTCTCCACCTCCACAGCAACAGCCCTCCTCACACACTCCATGCCCCCACCACCCATAAAAACTTTAACGAACCGCATCCCCGCCCTAAGGGGTGAGGCTTTCAATTATCTGCAAAGATATATAGTAGATACGCATCTCTGGTGGTGTCTCGCGAGTATGCGAGGGAGGTGGTTCTCAAAATCGCCGATGCGGTGGCTGGGGGGCAGGTGGTGTCTGTGGAGACTGCGCACGTCTCCGGCGTCTCGTACCTCACCATAGGGGACTACGGGGCTGAGTTTTTGGAATTCCTGGCGTCTACGGGCGCCAAGGTTTCAGTCTTCACCACGTCTAACCCCGCCGCGGTGGATCTCGGCGGTGTGTTGACAGTCAGCGACGAGGTGCTGAGGGGGCAGGAGAGGATCGCCAGAGCTTTGCGTGCCTTGGGCGTAAGCGTCACGTTTTCCTGTGCGCCTTATGACTTCATCTTGACTAGGCCCCGCACATTCCATGCTTGGGCGGAGTCCAACGCCATAACCTACATCAACACGTTTAGGGACGCCTGGTCCGACAAGAACCCAGGCCCCCTCGCGTTGCTGGGCGCAATTGCGGGCTTCGTCCCAAGGACCAGTCTCTACACCCTCGAGGGGAGGCGCCCCACCGCGTCTGTGAAGATAGACGTGGGACCCCTAGACTCTTTGGAGGCCGGCATTGTGGGCGCCCTCATAGGAGAGCGTTTGGGCTCCGGCGTGCCGTATTTAAGAGGGGCGTCGTTTATAGATGAAGAGAGTAGGAGGGAGTTCGCGGCGGCTCTCTCCACATATTCCTCCATGGTATTCGCCGTGGTGGAGGGGGTCACGCCGAACTGGAGGGAGTACCTAGCCGTAGCGGAGTTTCGCGACAAGATCGAAATCTCCAGAGACGACGTGGCTGGTTATTTAAAGGATGTGGGGGAGCCCGACGTTGTCTATTTCGGCTGTCCCTTTGCCGACGTGGATACAGTCTTGTGGATCCTCGGCGAGGTGAAGAAGAGGGGGCGCGCCAAGAGGCCCATATATGTGTCGACGTCGCCCGGGGTGTACAAGCAGTTAGGGGATCTGGCGAAAGCCGCGCTTGACCTCAACGTGCATATATTTGCGGGGGCGTGCCTAGTCGTTTCGCCGTTTACCAGAAGGTTCAGACACATAGCGACCAACTCCCTCAAGGCCATTTTCTACATCCCGCGGCTCCACGGGGTCGAGGTCTTTCCCTGCAGAAGAGAACGGTGCATAGAGCTTGCATATGCTTAAAGCGGTCGTAGGCGGCAAGGGGCGGGTCTCCGCGCCTGTCGTGAAGCTGTCATCTCCGGTCTCCTTCCTAGGCGACTTGGACCCTGAGACGGGGAAGCTCGCGGGGTTCGACGTGGCTGGGAGGATCGTGGCATTGCCTTTTGTCAAGGGCTCCACCGTAGGTCCCTATGTTTTGTGGAGCGCGGCGAAGAAAGGCAAGGCGCCGCTGGCTATTGTGGCGGAGAAGCCCGACCTCATGCTTGTAACCGCCTGCGTCCTCGCCGGCGTACCGCTGTTTCAGGGGCGCGTAGACGCTGAGTGTATAAATATCGACCTAGAAACTGGGGAATATGGGCGTTGCTGATAGGGAGCTCCTAGCTAAACTGGCGCTTCTGATGCTGGAGGAGCTGGCTCTTAGGTGCAACGGCAGAGTCAAGCCGAATTACTGGAAGACGTACAGACTGGCGGGGTTTTGGCTAGGCAGAGAAACCGCGCGCAGGGTGCTGGAGAGGCTTGTTGAGGGGGGTTACGTAAAGATCGACGGGGAATACGTCGTTTTGCTGAAGCGTTTTACTCCTCAGAAGTCCCTCCGCGCCGTGTTGAGAGACGCCTACAGCCTCCTCGCCACTGGAGCGCCTCGATGATTTCGTCAGGTATTCCGTGTATGTTTTCTCCGTAGAGGACAGCCCTCCCGGCAAGCCATAGAACCGTGTCGATGTGAAGCGGCGGCACGCCGCTCTCCTCAGCCACGCGGCTCCACACCGCCTGTACGTCTCTCTGCCGCCTCATGGCCTCCGCGGGCGGCATGTCGATGAGGCCCGCGCACCAGGTCAGGTGCGCTACTCTGAAGTCTACGGGTATGGGTATTTCAAAGGGCAACGGCCTGTCTACATTTCTGCTACACATATATGCGTAGTTTAAGATCTTGATGGAGAAGACAAGGGTCTTCTGGTGGGGATACACGTCTAGAAGAGTGGAAAGCCCCCTCAAAGTGTTTAGTAAATTCTCAAGGTCCGGTGAGTACCTACATACCTTGGCAACACGCCGCCTCCTCGCCTCAACCCCGATTTTGAGGAAGGGGCTCGTCTCTAGGTAGACCAGGAAGTCTCTACAGACATCTGTAACCCCCCTCTGGGAGAAGTAGCGGCCGAAATACTGCCAATGCTCCTCTCCCCTACCGGCGAGTCTGTAGCTCACCAACGCGTTTAACATGGCTAACCTCGCCCCCACCTTCTCGCCGTGTTTCTTAATAACATCGCATACTGCGACGTACTGGGGGTCTCTCCTCTCAAGTTGCAGTATGGCCCCTATGCCCAGGCGTCTAAAGACCTCAACTACTCCTCTTAATCGCCACTCTACGGCCATACTGGACGGGGTTTTTTACTCCACATCCTAGGTTTGTTGGGCACAGCCCCCAGGAGTTCATGGTTTCGCAACTAGGCACTGTGTATTGCTTCCTGCCGCCTGTCTGACCCGCGATGTGTTGCACTTGGTAGCGGGTGATCTTTTCGTTGAAGTCGGGGGCTGTGCGGAAGAGGTCCACGATTTGGTCTACTTCCCACCCGCGCCAGAGCAGGTAAGTTGTTATGGCGAATCTGGCGGTGTGTGGGAGGTTCTCGCCGTTTTTGAGAGCGTCGAGTATGGCCTTCATACACGGCGGGTCGTCTCCCTTTACTACTTGTTGAGACATCTGCAACGGACGCTGGGCATATCTCTTAAACACGTCATCGAGCTGGGACAGGTCCACCGAAGCCGCGACTCTGCCAACTGCCAGCTCGTTGTCTCTGACTATTTGGAAGATGCGTTCCTCATACGCCTCCTCGAGGAGGCGTTCGAAGTCGTCGATGGGCACTACCACCCAGCCCTTGACCACAGGCCTGTTTATCATAGCCCAGTAGGGGTCCTGCGGGGCATATCTCAAGTAGGAGGTCCACCTTACAGCGATGGGGGTGTTGTAGACGGCGACCACTATGCCGGAGACCACCTCATGGGCCGGCCTTGCGTCTACGCCGAGGTCTCTTGCTATCTCTATCTTGCATCTGGGGTCTTGTATCCCCGGGATCTTTCTTAGGAGCTCTCTGAAGCTTTTGCTCTCTGCGTCCGCGAACCTCCTCAAGACGTACTGGTTTTTTGTGGCCGCCGCCACGTAGAGGGCCAGCCTAGCCGCCGCCGCGGTCTCTTCAGGCGCGTCTATACACCGCCGGGGGTTGAAGGGCTCCCTGGCCAGGGACTTCTTAAGCCTCTCCACGGCTTTCTCCACGGCGGTTTTATCGCTCAACACAAAGTCTAGGAGGAGACCTCTCCTGGAGAGATATACGGCCGACTTGTCGAGAAAGGGGAAGTAACACGCCAACTCGCTGGAGGCGACGTTACAGCTCACAGACTTATGGCTTCTCCTCTTTAAAAACTAGCTGTGTAAACCGAATATGTCTAGGGTAGGTGTGAGCTCTCCGTACCGCCCGCCTGTTGTTTTGGCTATTTGTCTTAAAAACGTGCTCCTCTCGGTGGCCACCACGTGGAGCCTTCTAAACCTCCGGGTGAGATTAAGAACTCTCTCCGCGTCTGCAGTCCTCCCGTCGGAGATCACCACGACCTCTCGGCGGATGCCGTGGCTGTGTAGAAGCTCTAAAGCGGAGGCGAGCTCTGTGCCGCCCATGGCGTATATGTACTTGACGATCTCGGCCATTTCCCTGAGGTAGACGTGCACGGGATGAGGGGTCCACATGAACTCGGCCTCTGTGTTGAAGAGCACCAGGGAGACGGAGCCTCTGAGATGTGCCATCTGGCGGAGGTACCTGACTATGGCGCCTTTTGCGACCTTTAGCTTTGTCCACCTCCCGACGTATTCCTTCATGCTCCCCGAGACGTCGAGAGCTATGTATACCGGCTTGTCGACTATATGGGTGTATTCGCGTATGTAGATGTCATCATCCGAGAAAGGCTTGTTTTGCATAGACTTCCTTGTAATCGATATCGCTGTCTTGATAACGTCGAGGTCCGCGGCCGAGGCGTAGGGGTAGTAACGCCTTATAGTCTTCACGGCTGACTTCACGTGGAGACCTCCCTCGCTCCGCGCCGTTATGCTACTTCGCGCCTCCTCATGAGCCTCCTTGGGAAGGTCCAGCCTTCTTATTACCTCCAGTTTTACACGTGGAGACGCGTCCACGGGCACGTGTCTATTTACTATGTGTGCAAGAGTGGGGGCTTTTTCGCTTCCCACCGACCCCACGGCCAGCGCGGCGACGGGCCCCCCCGTGTTTTGGACGCACGTAATGGCGTCTTCAACCATCTTCTTCGCGGCGTGTAGGTCGGCGCGGAGGGCTCCGGCTAGGTTCTGCGCCAAGATCTCAATAAGCTTCTCCCTGTTTACCTCACCAAGTTGCGACCTGGCGTATACGTCGGCAACCGCGTAGATGAGGCTACGGATAGACACGCCCCTTAGGCATTCGTATATAGCGGCGACTAGGCTTATCAGCTCATCCATGGGCCGCTCGGTTGAGGAGGTCGATCAACGCCTCTTTGGTCTCGGGGCTGTGGGGGAGGTTCGCCGCCAACGCCTTTTTCAAATCCTTCAGCTCCGGCTCTCTGCGTTGCGTCCAGGCGGAGACCACGGCGTCTGCAAGGGCGTAGCTAAGCGACCTTATCGACTGCGGGTACCCCACCCTCTGCGCCTCGGCGGCGAAGTTCGCCAGTATCTCGGCCAGTTTAGGCGGGATCTCCGCCTCCAACTCCCCCAGCGCCTCCCTCGCCTTCCACAGCAGTATCGACCTCAGAATTTCTTTATCCGGCATCTTGACCTCGATGAATTTAAGCCTATCCGCAAGCGCCTCCGACAGCTCATACACGCCTTCGTACTCGCTGGGATTCGCCGTGCCTATGAGGGCGAAGTCTGTCCTTATTCTGTAGCCTCTGATGTAGACGTAGTGCTCCTGTATTGCCTGTAGCAAAGCGGCTTGTGCGTACGGGTTTAGCCTATTGAGCTCGTCCATCACAAGAACGGTGCCGTGCGCCATGACCAGAGGCCCCGGTATGTAGGAGAGGGGGTGGTCGAAACCCACTTGCAACACAACAGCGATGTCTATGTCGCCGGTTAGGTCCACGGCCGTCATGTGGGAATGACACGCCACCTCCACATAGGGGGGATCCCCCAGGGCGAGAAGCTCGGCCACGGCCTCGGCCAACGTGGTCTTCCCCAGCCCCACCGCGCCTACAAGCATGACCGGCCTTCCTATCATCAAGCCGCTGAGAACGTCGAGCACCACGTCGTCAAGCCCCCTCAACACTCGGTTTATCCTAGCCCTGATTTCGCTCACCCCCAACTGCCTCACCCTGCCCCTCACCATCTTAGGCACGTCGAGCGGCTGCCTCTGCAGAAGATCCGAAAGCCTCACGTCACCTACGGTTCACTGTTTTAAATAGTAACCCCCTTCATACCTTCATCCTACCGGCGGCGTTTCTGATGCTCACCGGGGTTGAGCCGGCCGCTTCAGCCAGCTTTGTAAGAAGCCCCAGCTTTTTAAACGATGCCAGCCACAACGCGGCGGCTTTTCGATGCAAAAAGATAAAGGGGAGGAAAAAACGGTTAGAGTAGTCTTACGTATTCCCTCGCCGCTGTGGTGAATGCCAATAGCCCCCTGAGGCGGTATACCTCTCTAATCCTCTCCTCATATACCTCGTACCGGCTGAACGCCAGCTCCAGCTTGACCGCCCTCACGGCGCCGTTTTGGGCGCAGTATGCCCTTAGCTGGTTAAGCGAGAGGCACGCCTCAGAGCCGTCTCTCGCCACATACACCTCAACCATATACGGATGCGGGTTAGCCACCGATCTGCTTTCAAAAACCTCAACCATCCACGTGTACCTGCGCTAACCTTGGCAATCTCCACCAGCCTCTCTCTGACATACGGCACCCACGCTCTAACCCACTCCACGCCGAATGCCTCCAGCTCAGGCCGCTCCCGTAGAGGCTCCTCCGCCGGGCCAGTCCTGATAACCATAGCCGGGCTTAGGCGGCTTTCTATCTCCGCCGCGTCTCTGTGCCTGGAGATTTCTGTTTTTCTTATAGTTGTTTTTAAACCGGCGCATGGAGTTGTGGCGTAGACGCGGAGAAGCCGCCTCAGCCCGGCTCTCGGCGGCGCCGTACTCCGTGCGTCGTGGGCTGTATTCAGAAGCCGTTATTTCCTCTGCCGCGCTGGCGGAGGCAAGCCGCTTCAAAGAGGTCTTTGAGCACGTGCAGAGGGCCGCTAAGGCGCTGTATGAGGCGGCTAAAGAAGTATTTGAGCATGTAAAGGTCGCCGTCCAGTGCCTCGTTGAGCTCTTCGTCGAGGCGGCGGCGTGGGTGCTTACACGGATCGACGAGCAGAGGGCGTATCTCTTCTTGAAAACGGCTGTGGCGGCTGGGGCGGTTGCGCTGTCTGCCGCGTTGAATCTGTGGGGTTTGATTGAGCTTGGGAAGTCGGCGTATGCGTCGTCTCTGACGCCGTTTGTAGCTGGGCTGGCGGACGCGGGGGAGAGAGCGACTGGCGTTGGCTCGCGGGAGGAGATGTTGAGGATTTTGAGGAGCGCCCCCGACCCATACGAGAAGTTTAGAGAAATAGCCAAGGCGGCTAGCGCCGAGAATGTGAAGCTGGCTGAGCCTTGGGAGTCGTTGAGGATGATCGTTGCGCCGAAGCCCTCCGAGGAGAGGAGGCTCATGCACAGCAAGGCGTATAGAGAGCTCGACGAGGGGAAGAAGAAGGCCCTCTTCTACGCGGCGCTGGCCTTGGAGGAGGCCTTTGCCGTCTACAGCTCCGCATTGAGAAAATACGCGGCTGGCCTTAAGGAGGCGATGCAGAAGAAGGAGGTGGGCGAGGAGCCGCTCAAGAGGGTTGCGTATCTGCCCGACCTCGGCCGGCTAACACAACTGGCCGAGGAGGAGAGCAAGGCCTTCGGGGACGTCTTGAAGATTCTTAGGGAGAAGCTCAACGAATACGCAGTCAGGCACGGTCTGAGGGACCTCCTAGACGTGAATGAATATATGGCTAGAAGGCTGGCGGAGGCAAAACACGCAGAGCTCTCTGAGTTCAGCGGCGCTAGCTTCGGCGTTAAGGCCCTTGCGGCTTTAATTGCGTATAGGGATTATGCGTTGGGCAGGAGAGGTGCCTTCGGCACCGCAGCTGAGCACTGGCTTGAGGTGGGCGGGTCGGCCCGGCTCCTCTACTACGCGCCGTGGACGACGTACGTTGAGGCCATAAGGGCGAAGGTGGAGAGACCTGCGGCGGTGGAGGATGCGATCGCGGAGGCCTTCCGCCGCCTCTTCCTAAAGCCCAGCGCCGACCACTACCGCGGCTTCGTTGAGCTTCTGAGAAGCGGCAAGCTGGCGCTGATGCTGGAGAATGAGGCCGAGTCGTCCTACGTGTTTAAGCTCTACAAGCTTGAGGAGGGCGGCAAGCTCAAGGAGCTGGACATAAAGCTGTGGATTTCAAAGGTTGGAGAAGGGGAGGAGGCGAGCATAACCTACACCCTGGTCTTCAAGGTGAAGAGGTGGCGGGAGTTCTTCAAGCAGGAGCTTGAGGCGGGGATGAAGGCGGCGGAGGAGGTTGGGGAGCGCTTGCCCGTGGAGGACCGCCTCCCCTACATGCTGGGCTGGGATGCCTCAGACGTGGCGATAACAAGAAATAAGAAGGGCAAGAGAATGTTGCGGATGACCACCTCTCATCTGTGGCAGATGGCTGAGACTCACGCCTTGTTCGACTGGTCTAGAGTCGTAGGGCTCCGCATGACCTTAACTCTTGAGGAGCCAAAGTTGCAGGTTATAGTTGAAGCCCCCCTCGACAGACTTGACGAGGCGATCAGGAGGAGTGTAGAGGGTGGGTGGCTTAGGATGTTGAGCGACAAGGAGGGGCTGGAGGACCTCATGTACGTGAAGAGCTGGGACGGCCTCAGGCGGTGGGTTGCTGACCACTGGGACGTCGTGGTGGATGCCGCGGTGAGTCGGCTACGCAAGGTGTTGACGGAGGAGGAGTTGAGGAGGCTCTTGGCGCCGGAGGGCGGAGATGCGCCGGAGGGGCGCAAGGGTGGGCAGGTGGCGCCGAGAGACAAGCAGAAAGACGGCGAAAATGTGTGGGAGGTGCTCAGGTGCAGGATGAATGCACTGATGGACATGCTAAACGACGACAAAATCGCAAGGGAGGCCATAGCGCCTGCCCTTCTGCTTATTCAAGCAGAGAAGCTGGGCGTAAACGAAACAACGCTGAGATACTTCGGCGCGGTGACCTCCGGCGCAATAGGCGGAGACGGGTACGTGTCTGCGGCGATGAGGGTGGTTGGCTTGACTAGCGGCGAGCGCGGAATCGCCTTGCTCTGGGGGGCCGTCTTAGCGGCCTACGGCATTGAGGCGGAGGTGAGGAGAGTCGGGAGCGCGTTTCAAGTCATTGTGTCCGGCGATGATGCCGTCAAGCTGGCCGGCCTATACTTCCTCTACGGGCCTCCCTTGCTTGAGGGAGATGAAATAGTAATTAACCACAAGCTGGCTGAAGCCGTGAGACTCGGGGCCGGGAGGCTTAACGTCAGCTGGGAGGGGCCGAGGAGGACTCCAAGCGGCCTCGTCGCCGCCGATTTGACTCTCTCGGAGGCCGGCGCCGCTATCAAATACAACATATATCTGCGTATAGACCACATCCTGCTTGAATTCCGCTCGGCGGACCGGAGCCGCGTGGAGCTTGCGACCCATCTCCTCAGACTGGCTGGCGTCGGCGCAGAGGTGAGGAAGGAGGGCGGCAGAGACGTGTGGCGGGTCAGAGCCACCACCAACAGGCTTGCGGTTGGACGCGAGGAGCTCAGAAAAGCCCTCGCCGAGATCGTTAGGGAGGCCATCGCGAGGGGCTGGGTGGACGCCGGCAAGGCGGAGCGTTGGCTGGAGAAGCTGGAGGGCGGCCTCACGCTGAGGGAGGGCTGGCCGAAGTACCACGTAGGGCTTGCGCGTAGCGGCGCGCTTGATGTCAGATTCGTCTCCACCAACCCCGACAGCAAAGCAGGAGACACAACGGCTTGAGAAGATGGGCCTTAAGAGGGGCGTCCACTTCTCGGTGAAAATGCCGGAGGGTGGGGATGCGGGTTACCTGTATATCCTTAGGGAGGGTTTGGCCTACGCCGCATGGCTTTCCG
>Ga0080004_1126959_pt1 | contig 20415 bp, 16 predicted proteins | sample WasSprMetagenome_FD_69207 | JGI IMG/M metagenome (GOLD analysis project Ga0080004, IMG submission 69207) | Sulfidic aquatic microbial communities from Washburn Spring, Yellowstone National Park, USA - WS (SPADES assembly) (version 2) | ecosystem: Environmental > Aquatic > Thermal springs > Hot...
GTATTTCAAGAAGTTGTAATAATTCCTGAGGGATACCTTCTATTGCCTCCTCATATTTTTTCATCTTTCCTGTTTTTAAATACTCTTCAATTTTTTCTGCCATTCCCTTACCGATACCTGGGATCTTCTGAATTTCTCCCTTTCTCCATAGTTCTTCAACATCTTCAGGATATTCCCTTAATATTCTTGCTGCCTTTCTATAAGCACCAATACGAAAAGAATCATCTCCTTTAAATTCTAAGGCATCAGCAATTTTATCAAAAATATCAGCTATTTCCTGATTTTTGCTCATTTTTTACCTACAGGACATAAATAAAATACATCCTCTTTTATTCCAAGAACTTTTTTAACTCTTTCATCATCAAATGCGCCAATCATAACTGTTCCAAGTCCAAGTGCTTCTGCCTGTAAATGAATATTCTGTCCGCAATGACCAACTTCCATATAAACATACCTTTCACCTCTTTTACCATATCTATCTGTTGTTCTCTCAAAAACACCGGAAATAACAATTACAACTGGTGCTGTTCTTACTGATGACTGATTTAATGCTGCCTTTGAAAGTTCTACTCTTAAATCTCCTTCCTTTAAAAGTTTTAATGAATGGGTATCAATTTCATAATGATATAATCCTGGTTTTAATCCTTCAACATTTCCAGCAACAGCATAAATTTCAAGAGGATATGTTGCACCTGCAGAAGGAGCGGTTCTTCCACCCCATTCAGCGGTTTTTCCATCGGTTGCCCATAAAATTTGAGACAATTCTTTTATTGTTAAAGGGATCTGCTTATAACTTCTAACCGACCTTCTTTTCTTTAATGCTTCCTCAACAGATAAATTTCCTTTAAAATCTATCTGTGGCAAATTTATCCTTTCCATATTTTCACCCCCAACAAAAATTGTAATTATCAGGTATAAAAAAATAAATTGTTTCATCATAATAATTTTATTTTTAATAAAGAAATTTTTCAAGTTTTGGGAAGAATATTCTAACACTATAAACCTTTAAAAATTACATCAAGGATTTTTTCTGCTTCCTCTTCTTTTATGTAATCAACATATTGAAATATTTCTTCTTCTCCAAAAGGTAAATTATGACTTAAAAGTTCTATTTTTTCAGAAGAGGTAGAAGCAGATTTTTTAAAATTAGAAGTATAAATTCTGATAAATAAAAAGGTAGAAAAAAATATCAAAACAAGAGAAATCCCTGTAAACACTGGTTTTAATTTAATCCTGAATGAAGATTTTTCCTGAATATATTTAAATTTCTCTCCCCAGTAATTTTCATCATAATGAGGAACATCTATTTTAGTAGAATTGTTTAAAATCAAAAGAAAATCATTATAAAGTTTTCTACATTTTTCGCATTCTTCCAGATGCTCTTTTATCCTTTCTGTTTCCTTTCCTTTTCCTTCAATAAAATCTAAAATATTTTTTTCTATATTTTTACATTTCATTTTTTATCACCCCCTTCTTTTTTAAATTTTCTCTTATTTTCAATAATGATTGGAAATAAGTTGCTTTTACTGTTCCAACTCTACTTTTCAAAATGTGTGCTATTTCTTCGTAGGTTAATTCTTCATATGTTTTCAAAATAAAAACTATTTTCTGTTTTTCTGCAAGATTATCCACTTCCTTTTTTATTTCTTCCAATATGTCATCATAATGGACACAATCTTCAAAATTTGTTTTATTACTGTAAGGTAAAATATTTTCATAGTCTAAATTTTCAACTTTTTTCATTTTATTCTTCTTTCTTAAAAAATCATATGATAAATTCACAGCAATTCTGTATAAATAAGTAGAAAACATAGAAAGTCCTTTAAAATTATTCCAGTTTTTATAAGCCCTTAAAAAGGTTTCCTGAACTATATCCATTGCATCATTGTGATTATTTAACATTCTATAAGCAACACTATAAATTTTATTTGCATACATTACATAATATTCTTCAAAATTTTTTTTATCTTTCATTACTATTTAGACATAAAAACTTGATTAAAGGTTTATTTTATGTTATATTATACCACAAAGTTAAGGGAGGATATTATGGCAAAGAAAAAAAGAAGTGTTTTGAAAAGACAGAGACAGGAAATAAAAAGAAGATTGAGAAACAAAATGGTAAAATCAAAAATAAAAACATTAATTAAGAGAACCAGAGATGCAATTCTAAATAATGACCCGGAATATAATAATATTTTGAAGGAAACCCTTAAGGAAATAGATAAAGCGGTTGCAAAAGGAATTCTACATAAAAATAATGGTGCAAGAAAAAAAAGTAGATTGATGGAATTTGTTAAAAAATATAAGATTCAACTGGAAACAGAAAAAAAGTAAAAAAAGAGATATATTTCCAGTTCTGAACCTGCTTCAATTACTCCTGTTTTTAAAAAATAGTCAAGGTTATAAAGTAAATCAAAATTTTTGATTGTTTCTTCCTTTAATTTTCTTTCTTTATATAAAATGTTTCTTAAATAAATCTCAATACCGCTTATGAGAGGAGAAAAATTTTTTTCTCTACTTTTCATATAATCTCTTAAAGTTTCTATAATTTTTTTCCTGTCTTTTTCTTTTAACTCGTATATTCTTTTAAAAAAAATATTTTCAGGTGAAACAGGTTCTTTTTTAAATTTGCTTTCTTCAAAAGGAGGATTTATTGAAATTCCATAAAGTATAATAATTATATCTGATGTGAGTTTTTTTATCGTTTTGTATAATTTTTCACAATCATTTTTAGAAAAATTTTCTACATTTTTTATTATAAAAAGGGATTTTTGAGAAAAAATTGGATTATAATCAAATTCACTTAATATTTTTTCAAGTTCAATTTTTTCAGCATCATAAATTTTTATATCAAAATCATTTATATTATATTCTGCTTTCAAATCCTCAACCAATCTCTTTAATCTATCAATATCTTTCAAAATAACTACAGGATTTTTTATCATCTTTTATTACCTATGAGTTCAAAATATATTTTTTGTGCAATTTGTTCGGATAATTTTTCAAAAATTTTTTCTTCCCTGTATTCCTTATAAATTGAAGAAGAGATATTTTCAGTCAAAATTTTATTTAGAATTACATTTTCCTTTTCTTTAAGTTCCAGTTCAATATCAATTTTAAATTTTGCACCAACTATATTATCAGCATCAGTTTTATCAAAAAAAATAGGGATTCTCTCAAATTTTAGAATTTTGATAGATAGAATAAAATCTGCATTTTTCTTTGTATCAGTTATTGTAAAATTAGGGTAATTTATAAGAATTTCTTTTATTTTTTCTTTCAGAATAAAACTTAAAATGGACTGTCCTGTTTGGTTTTCTATTTTATCAAGATAAATTTTATTTTTTACTGAAATATTCTTATTTATGTAACAGGAAGAAAAAAGAAAGAGTAAACTACATACCTTTATTAATTTTTTCACCTGCAATTTTTCCATATTTTGTCTCAGGAAATTGAATGAATATTTTTTTATAATAATAAATTGCACTACTTTTTTTGCCTGCTTTCTCATAATATCTTGCAATCTGATAATACTTTTCTGCTTCCTTTTCTTTGAGTGTATTTTCTATATTTTTTATTTCATCCTTAAATTTACTGTTTGGATATTCAATCAGAAATTCATAAATCTGATTTTTTATATCTTCAATTGCATCTATATCAAGAGACACTTCAGATATTGAATTTAATGAATATTTTATTTTCAAAAATTTTGCTTTTTCAGCATCTTGTGTTTCAGAAAAGTTTTTTATAATTTTTTCTAAAACTTCTATACCTTTATCATATTCTTTAAAATTGTAATAAAATTCAGCAAGTTTAAACATTCTATCAACTGCGGAAGCATCAAATGGACTATTTTCTATAACTTTATTCATAAATTCTGCTTTTCCTTCTGCTCTTGAAAATAAATTTCTGAAAAATCCTTTTTTGCTTTCCAGTTGTTTTTCTGCTATTTCTGATTGAATTTTTATTGCTGAAAGAACAAGAGGAGAAGAAGGATATTCATCTATTATTTTTTGATAATAATCAAATGCTTTTTTAGTATCACCTTTTTCTCTATAAATTTCAGCAAGAATAAAACATGACTGTGGAGCATATTCTGACTTTGGATAATGTTTTAAAAGTTTTTTATGTTCTCTTATAGATAATTCAATTTTTCCATTTTTTCTGAATTCTTCAGCATATTCAAATTGTTCTTTAGGAGTATCTTTAATTGCATATTTAGGATTAATCCATTTTTTTGTCTGTGGTGTCCATTCCCAGTAACCTAAACCATAAAAACTTCTCATTAAAATTATTAAAATACATAATTTTAATTTTTTCATAATAATATTTTACCATTTTAATATTTAAAATCAAACTTTTTCTTTGGAATTGTGTTTACTAATTTTTTTGCAAGTAAACAAAATGGACAAAAACAATTTTTATCTAATAGAATAGCAGGGTATTTTTTTAAAATTTTTATCGTTTCTTTATATAGCACTCTTATCAAAACAACTCTCACATCAGCCTTTCCTATCTTCGTCTTAGAAACCAATTTTTTATTTTCAAGAATAGTAAAAACATTTTTAAAACACCTATGTCCGGGAGGATTATTTTTCACTTTTATCTTCTTTTTTTGCCCTTTTTCATTTTCTATGAATGCTTCCTCATCTACTAAATAAGGCATTCCCACCCAATCTTCTATAGCATGAAAAAAAGAAATTGTTTCTTCTGATACGCCTAAAAGAAGTATTTTACCATTTAATTTATATAACTTTCCAAATGGACCATTTCTGGAATATGGTCTTTTAATATCATGAGATTTAGTCAAAAGTTCAGAATATTTCCCCCAAACCGCTATTGAATGGGTTGGTGATAAACTTCTTTTTACATCTTTTTGGTTTCTAAAAAATTCAGGGATTGTTCCAGTTTGAGAAGGAGTTTTTTTTGGATTAAAAGGGTTATTTCTATCTATATAAGAATAGGTAAATGTAGGAAATACGAGAGTTCCATTTTTACCAACAATTTCTTTTAACACATTAATTATAGTTTTTGCTCCACCTTCAATATATCCGAAATTACTCAAAGAACTGTGAACCATAACTACATCTCCTTTTTTTATACCTACTTCCTTAATACCTTTTCTCAAATCACTTTTTGTGACAATTTTGACATTTTTAAATGGATATAATCTATAAAGTTCTTTTACAGTTCTTTCTACTATTTTTTCGCCAATCCCAGGTTCAAAATTGCAACAACCAATACCTACTCCATAACCGTCTTTTTCAAAAGATTCTCTATCAGGCAAATACCCGGAATATCCATTCATATGTCCCAAAGGGAAAGTATATAAAAATGGAGAGAATTTTTCAATTTCAAGTTCCAATTTCAAAAATGGTTCTCCTGGAACACCAATAAAAGCAATTTTATCATCTAAAGTAATTATCATTATTTCTAACTTATCGGTTCTATCATAAAATACTTCTTTTTTCAATTTCCCTTTTACTTTTATAGATGATGTGTTTAAATTTTCAATTACTATACTTGCTTCTATATTAGAAAAAACTTTTATAATTTCTCCTGCTAACATCTTTCCAAATCTATCCGATTCTTTCAGACACATCTCTACTTTTGAATTTGGTCCAAATACATCAGGAGCGCAATATGCCTCACGGGGAACTTTCATATATTTGAACGGGTCTATATCTCCACAAAAGCCATTTAAAAAAATCGGTATTACTTTTTTCCCAAAAATCTTTTTAATAATTTTACATGCTTTCCCTGGAAAGTCAGGAGAAATTATTCTATTCGCCCATAAAACATTGGGATGACAAGTAAAATGAAATAAAATTGATTTTGTTTCTTTTTTTAAATTTTCTATTTTTATTACTTTTACAGTAGGGTCTTCTAAACCCCAATCCAAAATATCCTCTGATTTTGGTCTATTCCATGTCATTATTACTTTACCATTTTTCCCTAAAGGTCTTCTATTTCCTGCAATTCCTTCCACTTTCCCTTCTCCAAAACCTATCGTAACTTCTTCTAAGTCATCAATTGCTTCCTGGACGGACATTATTATTTTAGATTCTAATTCATTAAACCAATCTAACAATCCTCCAGTAGGAGAAGTAATTCCAGTTTCCCAATAGGTTTTTGGTGCAGAATGATTTTGAGTAGTTCCCAACATTATACATTTTGGAGGTATTTTTGTTTTTTTATAAATTTCATTTCTCATTTTTGTAACAAAATCCTTGTGAAAACATATTAAATCACATATAATAATACACGCTATTTTCTTCTTATCTTTAAAAATTATAGTTTTAACATAAATATCTTCTTTTATCTCTTTGCATAATCCACACCACTTTTCCTCTGCCATTGGTAGTAGTTTTTTTGGTGTTATATCTTTTTCACTACATCCAACTTTTATCATTTTTTTACTCCTACCAGTAAAAAATTATATGACCTTGTATTTTTAAAAGTCCATCTATTATTATCCATAAACCTGCAGAAAAAAGTTCTCCAAGTGAAATTCCTATAAAAAAGGGAATTAGTTTCTTATACAAACTATTTCCACCATATTTCAAAACCATAGTTTTTACAAACCATGCAATAAAAATTGAAAACCATTGATACCTCATTGGCCATGTCAATGATATGGGAAAAACAATCGGATTAAATGGCCACCATAAAAATCGGTTATACATAAAAATTAAAAAACTCATAAAAATCCCGCCTAAAAGAGTAAAAGTAATTTTATATTTTATCATTTTAGGTTGAAAAATAACTATTTCAGAAAAATATTTGTAAGGCCATTGAGGAGCTTTAATGAAAATCCAGTTATCTAAATTTAAACCTCCAAATTTGTAACTTAAAAATATAATGAATAGGAAAGATGTTAAAAACGAAGTAATCACTGATAAAAAAATACCAACAAGATAAAATTTTCTGTTTAAATTTTTTTCTATATAAATTTTAAAAGAATGAATCAATGCATTTAACATTGTGGTTCCTGTTTCTCCTATGTATAAAGTTGATAAAGACAAACCAGTTATGTTTTTAGCAAAAAAAGAAATGGGAAGAATAGAAGAAAAAAATGTCTGTGGAATTAATGGAGTTTGTGCAGTAGTAACCCCTGAACTCGCAACAATCTTAGCCAAAGAAATGTATATAAGCAAACCAAATAATAAAATTAAAAGTGAAAGAAAAAAGGAAATGCCTAAAATTGCTCTAAATAAAAAAAAGAGAGAAAAAAAAGAAAATAAAAAAATAAAAACTTCGTTTTTAAATAATCTAAAGTGATTTTCATTTTTTATTTTTATAGAATGCCAAATTCTCCATAATATTGTTTGGTATATCAAGATAAATCCTAAAACTAAAAGAGAACCAAACTGTTGATAAGAGATTAAAACTGTTTGCCCGGTAGAAGTCCATAATTCTAAAGAGGGCATATCAAAACCTGTTTTTATAAAAAAGTAATATTGTAATTGTATCAATAAGAAAAAAAACCATAGAGAAAAAGAAATGTTGGATGGTATTAAAAATGCAAACCCCAGCATTGCAAAATTGATAAAAAACGGAATTACCAATATTTTTTGTATTGTAACAGAGTACATAAGTTTTATAGGAGAAACTATTGAAAAAATGTTTGCAATCCCATTTAAAAAATGTATTATAAATACCAATAAAAAACCACTCCAGAAAATTTTATTCTTGAACAAAATATAATTTTCTGAAGAAAGGAAAAGAGGAACTGAACATAGTGGAAAAACAAGTTTTTCTTCATTTATCCATCTTTCACTTAATAAAGAGGCAAGTGATAAAAATAAGAAAAAAATAATAAGAAGAAAAATTGTCCAAAATATTAAAGGCATTATCCAATCTCCAAAAGGAATTTTTTCATTTCCTGGCAGTCCTTCAAAAAAATATTTTATTTTTTCTATATTCTGAGGAATTATAAACTTTTTAATATTTGGTTGAAATAAAATATCCCAATGATTGTTTGGATCTGCATAATAAAAAGGAGTTAAAATTAAAGGAAGTAAAGAACCTGTATAACCTCCAGTTGAGATAAAAGAAGCAACCAAGCCCATACAGTAAACTAAAAGAAGTTCTTTTTCATTTAATGCTAATTTTTTATTTAATTTTTCTAATAATATATTTAACAACGCTATAATAAAAAAAGGAAAAACAGTTGCGATTGGTATCGCATTGTAGCACAAAGAAGAACCTTTAATAAAAAATTCTCCATAAGGTCCACCTATTCCAATAATTATTGAAAAAATTATACCTATTATTATTCCTTTCATCTCTTATACTTTAATTCAATTTCACCATTTTTATATTCAGCACTTGTTGGAATAGAAAGAATAAAAAGTCCTTTTAATGTTGGAACATAAAGTTTCCCATTTCTTACCATTCCAACAGACCATTGATAACCAATATGTTTTCTATCATAAAATTTAGGATTTTCAGGGTCTGAAATATCATAACATTCAATTTGCCCATAATTTCCAATAAAAAGAAAATTACCTGAAATAACTAAATCTTGATAAAAATCAGCCCAAGATGAACTACATGGAGATTCCATTAAATCAAACAAAGGAGTGAAAATTTTAACTAATTTTGGGTTTTTTATCTCTGAAATATCTATAATTGCTAAATTTCTTGAAGGACAAGAACCTCCTATTATTGTGAGATAAATATAATTGTCATAAATCGCTATTCCTCCTATAATTTCCTCTTTAGAAATACTATTTTCTAAATTTAATTTTGAAACAATTTCCATTTTTGAATCAGTAAATGTAATTAAATATAAAGTCTTATTTGAAGCAAGAAATACATTTTTATTTTTAACAAACAAAGTATTTATTTTTTCAGGCATTTCTAAGTATGAAAGCAATTTGGGATTTTCGCAACAGGAAATGTCATAACAAATCAATTTTTTAGACTTATCAATTACATATAACCTGTCCTTTCTAACAAATAAACACGCGCCGTGTCCTTCTACCTTATTTCCCTTTTCATCCAAAAGAATACCAATTTCTTTAGGTTTTGCCGGATTTGAAACATCAACAATTGAAATCCCCTTATTTAATTTAGAAACAAAGAAAAAGTTATCTTTACCTACGATAGTATAGTTCCCTCTGAACCAATTATCATAATTAATCCAACAACCATCCCAATAATTTCCCATCATTTTGGGGTCTTCTGGATTTGTTATATCAATGATAAATATAGTCCCACCAAATGTTTGCCACATATAACCATATTTATCTCCAACCCAAATAGCATCCGCTTCTCCGGCAGTTGGTATACCTGAAATTTTTTGAGGGTTTTTAGGGTCCTTTAAATCAAATATCCATAATCCATAATTGTAATCTGCAATGTATCCATAGTCATCTTTAACTATAATTGAAGAATATGCACTTGGATATTTATCTTCATAAATATATATTGGTTCAGAATTTTCCTTTATTTCATAAACCAACCATCTACTTTTTGGAGAATTATTTCCAATTGAATATTGACCCGGCCCTCCCTTACCATCAATAAGATAAAAGAAATTTTTATTGAATGTTGCTACAATAAAACCACACCCGGATGGAATTTTTAAAGAACCTACTTTTTCTATATCTTTTTTACTTCCATATCTATAAATATGAATTTCATCCCCTTTTCTTAATGCTAAAAACTCGTTTGAAACACAAATTATTTTCCACTCTTTATCCAAAAATGAATTTACAATAATTGGTTTTTCTGGATTCTTCATATCAAGTAGCGTAATTTTTTCATTTATATATGTAAAAGCATATTTTTTATCAGGCGAAGTGAAAAAGTTTTCTGCTTTTTCTATTTTCTCTATATTTTTAGGATTTAAAACATTTTTTAATGAATGTATAAATAATCCCTCTTTGCTTTCGCTTATACCAATATCTTTATCCTCATAAATTTCTTTCATCCAGCCATATTTAGAACGATCAAAATTAACAGAGCGAATATACCCTGGTTTCCAAGGGTTAGAAATGTCATCCACTAATTTTAACCCTCTACGTGATGATTCAAAATAAGCGTAATTTTTATAAAATAAAATGTCATGGCAAAAATACCAGGAAGGAATAAAAGAAACCAATTTGGGATTTTCTTTATCCGAAACATCTATAATTGTATATTCCCCTTCCCCGGGTGGAATAAAAATAAAGTTGTCTTTCATTCTTATTCTTCCTGAACCTGGAACTCCAAAACCAGTATATAATTTACTTAAAATTTTAAGTTTTGTTTCACTTCCAGAATGAAATTTTATTCTTCCTAAAATAGGATCAATTGCTACAATACCAGGAGGAACTTCTATTTCTGGCCAACCATTTTCATCCGATAAATCAAACCCTATAGGAATTAAAGGACTGCTTAAATTATTTATTTCTGCATATTCCTGCGAAGTAATATCTAAGTTGTTGCATGTTATAATAAATTCTTTACCATAAAGAGATGAAACTTCTTTTCTTTTAACTAAATTACCATCTTGTTTTTTTATTGGTTCTATATAAAAACACTTAAATTTTTTTTCTAAACTTAACAAATTTTCTTTTGCCTCCACTCCAATCGAAAAAAATAAAAACTTCATTTCACTTTGTCCAACCGTATAGAAAAATTTATAAGTCCCTTTTCCTTTTAAGATTTTTTTATAAGTATAAGAAATTACTTTTTCAGGCGGAATTAAAATCTTTTTACATTCTAAAGTCCTTAAAAAACTCCTTTTGTCTATAAATTCATAAGGATAAGGTTTCCAAGTATAATAAATTTCACCAAATTTTTCATATTTTGTTTTGTTCTTAACCATTATTTCAACACTTACAAGTTTTTCTTCTTCAGAAATATTATCAACTTTCAGAATTTTTGCTTTAATTTCAAAAGGTTGTTCAAAAAATGGTTCTCCCCAAATTACTTTAGTAGATGATTTTTCACTCTCTTTTTTAAATATTATATATTTAATTTCAAGAGGATAATCAGGAATTCCGTCATTATTACCACCTTCAGAAAAACAAACCTCATCATCAGAATCTTCTATTTCTGAAAATACTGGACTTAAAAATTCTTCTGGTTTCTCTCCAGTTTTGTCAAAAAATAAAGGTTTTTTTTCTGAAATAGATAAAGGTATATTATGGGAAAAAAGTTCATATTTCCCTTCAGTTTTAGATTTATTAGATAACCAAGAAAAAAATGCTTCTCCATTATTATCAAAATATATAATTCCTACTTTAATATCTGGAGTTATACCTGAAATAAACATACTTATTTGTGAATCTTTATTTCTTTCACTTCTACCTTCACTGCTTTTTATAGATTTTATTTTCTCAAAAACTAACCATCCTGATTTTTGAGGAAATTGAACTTCAATTGGGAAATAAAAAATATCTTTTTCTCTTCCTAACCAATTAATTTTTGCTTCATTACATAAATTTCCAAAAACTCTATAGTCAGAAACTCTTTTACTTTCTGAGAAAGAAATATCATTTGGAATATCAAAAGGTAATTCATAAATCTCTTCTTTATCAAACAATTCAGAAGGTAAAATACGTTCATCCTCACAGAAAACTATTTTATCCAACTTAACAGGTATTCCAACTTTTTCAAATGTCAGAAGATGTTTTCCTTTAGTAAACTTATATTCTCCTAAATATGCCCAAAACCATATTTTTCCATTTTCGCAGAAGACAGTTTTTTCCAAAACACCATCAATTGAAAAATACAACTGATTTGCCATTTCTTCCATTGTATAACCTTCAAACATGTTTTTACCATCAAAATAAATTTTAACCCAAATATGAAAATTTCTGTCATCTTCATTAAAAATAAGTCCTGCAACCTTGTCATTTTCTTTACTCAATTTAACAACTAAATTTTTCCCTTCCTTTTCTATAATTCCATCTACCTTTTCAAAATTTTCTATTTCTATAATAGTTGATTTCTGTTTCCCTAAAATATATTGTGGATTTTTAGAAATCATATAAGACGAGGGACCAATAAACCACTCTCCTTCTAAAATATTTTTCCCATAATATAAAGCTATCTTATCTATTCTTATTGAAGGACTTTCAGATTTAATAATTATTTTATGTGTTCCTTTATCTAAAGAAACTTCTCCTATATCAAACCAATGCCAAATTTGAAAATTTCCAATATTCCATCTTCCTGAATTATCCTGTTTAGCTGTTGCTATATATTTATTATCATCTATTTCAACTATTAGTGTATCATTACCTAACCAAGGGAAATAAACTCGTATATAAATATTTGCTTTAACCGGTTTTTCCAATTGAAAATTGGTTTCAATAAAACCTCCTTTCTGTTTAAATAAAATTCCTTTCACTCCACCAAAATTTCTCATCTCTATATTTTCTTTTTTTTCAAATTCTTCTGCTTCAATTATAATCTGGTTTTCTGTAAAAACTTTTATAGGAAATAGAAACAAAATTAATAAAAAGAATACTTTTTTAATCAACATTCTCTCCCTTTTTTATAAAATAAAATTTATATGCTAATTTAAATAAATTTGAAGGTTTCACAATCTTAAAATCTGGAAAATTATTCATTATTTCTATAACCTCATCATAATTTATACAAACTAAATGAGTTGTTATAAATAAAGGTCTTTCCTTCAATTGCGAAATTTTTTTTAAGTCCTCTATTAAATCTTCTTTTTCATAATTACCTCCACCCAATTTGGTTTTTAAACAAATTAAATTTTCATAAATAAAATTTTCTCCTTCCCATTTTCCATAACCTTCTTGTAAACATAAAAATTTATTTTTAAAAGAATTTCTATATTTTTCAACAATTTTTTCATTTAAGGGATAATATCCAGGTAAAACTACCAAATTATTTAAATTTACTTTTTCCATATATTTAACAGTTAAATTTAAATATTTTTCCAAAATGTCAAATTCCATTTCGGTTGGAAAAGTATAACCAAGACCAGAGGCAGCTGCCCAAATCTCATCATTTTCTGTCAATGTTTCTATATAATAATTCCAAATAGAGGGAGCATAATCTAAGAGAAAAAGTTGCAATTCCCATCCAAAAGGTATTTTACCTCTATTTGGTGAAAGATATTGTTTATTTTGAAAACTTAAATCCCAATGGAAAGCATCTCCATCTGAAATAATAAAACTTATATATATTTTATTTTCTAATTCTATACACTCATCCCTTCCTGATTCCTTTAGTTTCAATATCTTATCAGGTTTTATATGACAATGGAATGACAAATTTGGTGAATTTAAACAACAGATTACAATCAAACCATTTTTGGAAGATTGTTTCACATGAAATGCTTCACTCCCTCTATTAGTTCTCCAACCAAAAACTATTCCTAATTTATTTATATTTTGGAATATTTTTTCTTTCATTTCATATTCATCTTTATAATTAGGATTTGAAGTAAGGTCAAATGAAAACATTTTTTTACTTATAACTAAATCTCTTATGTGGTTATGACAAGGGAAATACTCAATGTCATTAATTAATTCCTTTTTAGGAACTTCTAAACACGCTACAGAATTTCTATTACATATATTTATAAATTTTTCAAAAGAAATCCCATATATTTCTGCTTTTGTTTTACTTTTAAATTTTCCTCTTAAATCTTCAATTTTTTTTAATCCCAACTTTTTCATATAACTTTCTCTTTCTGGATGAATAATTAAAACATCATATAATCCTGAAAAATTAGAAGAAATATTTGCAGTATCCGGAACCTCTGGGTCATAAACAATGTATCCTTTCAAATATTGCCTAAAAACTTTTAGTAATTCATCCTTTTCGCAAACTTCTTTACAAGAAAAATCTAAAAATCTTTTATAATATTCTAACCATTTAATATCATAATCGTTAAAAATTAAATAAAGATTGGGATTATTTTTGTTCACTATTCCTTGCAAACTTGTAATTTCCAATGTATCTTTCCAAATTTTTTTATCAATTCTATATAAATAAATTTCCATATTTTTTATCTAATTTTAACTATTCTTAAATTCCAAAGACCGGGATAAACTAATATTCCTTCTGAATTTATATTCCCAAATGTCCAACCCATTTCTTTCCAAAATTTCCCTTTTGGAATTATTTTATTCCCTTTTATTTCATAAACATAACATACCCAATAATAATCAGAAAGCAAAAGATAATTTTTGTATATCTTTATATCCAAAATACTGCTTCCATAGGGAAACTTCTGTTCATAAACTTTTACAAAAGGTTTTGTGGATGTATCTATAACATAAAATAAAGGCAAATCAGCTTTTTTCCCTTCCATAATTATTGGAAGATATACCCTTTTTTCTTTTACTACGAATCTACCCGGATAGTCCATGTTAAATTGTTTACCTAATCCCCAATCTTTTGTAGAAATTTCTCCTATTTTTTTCATTTCTCCATTTTCATTAAATTCCCAAACAGAAAATATATCTGCACTTAAATCATTAACATATAATCTATTGCCTTCAACTTCAATATTAGGCGGCCAATTACTGCCATTCACATTTTCATCTCTAATCATTATTTCTCCTATATCAATAAATTTATCTTTTACTAATTTTTTTATTTTTATGTATGCTTGCCATTTTCCCCAGGATGGTGATTTTGTATAAGAAATAAATATAAAACCTTTGTCAGGAACTGTTAAAATTCTTCCTCTAAATTCCCATCTTTCAAACAACTTTGGATTTTTAGGGTCAGAAACATCTACAACGCTTATTCCATTTTGATGGGGAACTATAACAAAATTAGCAATACTATATGGTTGTTGAAGTGTCCATTCTTCCAACCAAAACTGTGATATTTCCTTTGGATTTTTTATATCTGAAATGTCATAAATTCTCATTTGTGAACCAAATGTAGGAAAAACATATACATATGGTCTATTGCTATCTAAACAACACCAATGTCCCTCTGCAGGAGTCATAAATCCACTTATTTTTACCCAGTTTTTTTCTCTATCTCTTCTCAGAACCCAAACTCCATAATTATAATCACTAATAGCAAGATATTTTCCATCAGGTGAAAGAGAAAGTGATTTAAACCTACTTCTACCCCACGAGGGAATTTTATATATTTCTTCCATTTCCCATTTTTTATTAACTTTAACACCTAAAATACAACTTGAACCTTCTCTTTTGCCTCCTTCGCTTTTTTCCCAAACAGTATCCTGTGCCCCTGTCTCATATGCAAGAGAAAGAATAATTTCACTGTTCTTTCCATCATAGATTGCACCATTTACACATGGATATTCTTTTATCTGATATTTTGAAATCATCTTCCAAGATTTATTTTCTTCTTCTAATTCCCAAATTTGTAAATATAAATTTTTTTCTATCGTAGTTTTAACAAAAATATGAGTTTCATCAAAAGAAAAAAGTAAATTTGTATTGTCCTGTGGAAACCAATTTATAAATTTAGGACTTGTTATATCACTTATATCAATAACTGCTATTCCCCATCCTTTGTCTTTCCTCCCGCATGCAAGCAATAAAAAATCTTCTCCTAAATTTATCCCTCCCCAATTATCAACCTTTGGAGTAATTTCTAAATAATTTACTAACTTAGGAGTCAATATATTTTCAGTTATATCAAAAATTACAAGGGAAGTTTCTGAATATGGATTAGATGCAATTAAATATTTTCTACCCGATTTTTCTATTATATTAAATGCTCTAAAATCAATTGGTCCTTTTAATTTTGAAATTTCTTGTGGATAAATAATTTTTTCTTTTAATGGCTTTTCCTTATTTTCAAAATTTAAAACAAAATCTTCTCCTCTTGGTCCAATTATATATTTATTTTTACAAATTTTGCCAAAACCACCAAGAAATCCTGCTCCTAATTGACCTATAACTTTTGGTGTTAATACATCAGAAACATCTGTTATTTGTATATCACCTTCTCCAGGAGCAGAAATAATAGTATTTTCGTCTACCCAATCTATTCCATATCCAGGAATGCCAAAACCATACCACACATAGGAAATATCTTCAATTCCTTTAAATTCAATATATTGTATTGGAATTTCACAAATTTTCAATATAGAGGGTATTTCTCTATTAACCTTTAAAAATTCAATATCTTCTTCATCTTCAAAATGATTTTCATAAATTAATTTTTCTTTACCGCTTGAAATTTCATAAACAAAAATATCATCAACTAACACAGGAGAATTTCCAACAATTTCAAAATATAAAAATATTTCTAAATCATCAGGCCTATTTAAATATTTTCCCTCAAAAATCTGTTTCTCATCTACCCATGCTGAAAGTTCTTCTCCTTCCAATTTTAGAACATATTTATGAAAATTTATTGGATATCTACCTTCAGAAATTGTTAATATCTTTTTATCTTCCAAAATATTCAATACATAATAATGATGACCCCATTCTTCCCAACAAAAATACAAACCTTTTATCTTTTCAAATTTTATATCTTTTAATTCTCCTTTATAATCTCCAACAATTAATCCACATATTGTATTATTCCATGGAGCAAGCATCTTAACCTCTACTTTTAAATCCCTTAATTTTTTCTTTATGGGTAGAGAAACAACAAAAGAATTTATTTTATTTTGTATTGCTACTTCATTATTTATTCCTAATGCAAAAGGTAATTCTTGAGAAAATAAAATTTTAAAAAACAATAAGAAAAATATAATTTTTTTCATAATCCCTCCTTTTTTTTATTCCCCTGGATCCCAACCAGGGTTAAGTAAATAATTGTTTGGTAAATAAATATCCTCTTTTTTTCTCCATTCTGCATGACCATCCATAAAAAGTAAAGTAGCCCCTCCAAGATGTTCCACCCCTATCGTTTTAGCATCTATCATTTGTTGCATTGTATAATTTGCTCCAAAACCACTATCTGCTCTTGAACAAGCAGCAAAAATTGTTCCTGCATAATTCAATCCCTCATTCAAATTTCTACTACAAGCATGTGCATTTAAACCATAACTCATTGGTCTAAAGTTCCCATCATGCCAATATCCTCTTGGTTTTCTATCACTTGGACATATAAAAACTTTATTATGGGTAATATAAAAATTCTTAAAATTAATATACCAACTATTACAGTTGTTATAATAAATTGGGAAATAACCATCATAATCCTCTGCATACATACGAACAAGAGTCCCTATTTGCTTAAGGTTATTTAAGCATGACACCATTTTTGCTCTTTGCCTTGCTTTAGAAAGTGTAGGTAATAATATCCCTGCAAGTATAGAAATTATAGCAATTACTACAAGCAATTCTATTAAGGTAAAACCATACTTTTTAATCATTTTTACCTCCTTAATTCAACCACCAGGGTCTTTTTTTATTGAATGGGTCTGTTGAATCAAATTTCGTTTTTTTCCATGCTTCAACATGTCCATCAACAAATAAAACATTTCCGAATCCACCTGAATATAAATTATAAGCTCCTAACTTACCCATATGTCTTTCAGAAAAAGGACAATTATTGTGCCATCCAACACATGCACCAGCATCATCAAGTTCATATATTAATATTCTTTCAGATGGATACTTTATTTTTTCCAATTTTCCAGCAGCATCAGTTTTATGATAAATGGTTCCAGACCATGACCATCTAACTCCTAATGGAATTATATTACCATAAGCATTAATATACCATCCTTCTGAATTTTTTCTTGAATTTGGTGGAACTATTTTAGGACAATAAAAGGTGTCTTTTGTTTTAATATATTTTGGATATAGAATTGTTGCCCAATAATAACTATTATAAGAATATTGATATAAATAATTTGGCCATATCTGTGCTATTGGTGTCCAAGGTAAATAGCCATCCCAATCAAGAGTATATACATGAGATGCCATTCCTATATTTTTTAAATTGTTCATACAAGTTGATTGAATAGCCCTTTCTCTTGCTTTATCCAGAATAGGTAATAAAATTGTTACCAAAATACCAATAATTGCTATTACTACAAGTAACTCTATCAAAGTGAAGCCATGTGATTTTAGAGATATTCCTTTTTTTATTTCCTTATTCATAGTCCAAATCACCCCCTTTCTATATTTCTAATTAATATTTTACATAGGGAAAGTTAAATTTTAAAGTAATATTTCTGCTATTTCAGTAATATTTCTGCAATTTTTTTATTTAAGTTATATTTTTAAAGTACTCTATAGCCTCTTTCACTACATTTATTGCCTCTAAATGTCTTTCATAAAAATGTTTTATAGTGGGCCTCCAAACTGTTTGTAGAAATCCTAATATTCTTTTTCTTTCAATATTCTTTAAACAAAATTCTACTGTCTTTTTAAAATTTTCTCTACATATATCATTACTTCCTGTAGGTATTTGATAAAAACCGTTTTTATCTAATTCAATATATGTTCTTATACATATATCTTCTTTTTCAAAATTTCCGTAATACCAATTACTTTGAATAACTGTTTTTGGCATATTTCTTATAAAATCATCTCTATTTCTCCAAAAGTAATCACTCCATATCCATCCTTTCATATTTTTCTTCTCTACTTCATTCAAAAGAAAGTAAAAGTCATTCCACCATAATTCATACTGCCTAACACAAATATATAAATAGTTCTTTTGATGCTCACATGTCTCTTCATCCATACCGAGATGAAAAAATCTTGGTCTATCAAAAATTTCTGCAACTTCACTTATTATTTCCTTACAAACTTTATAATAAATATCTGTAGAAATACATCTTGAATATTTACCAAGCCAATTATCATGAGTTGCAGAAAAATTTAATTTAGGAATGGGTTCAATTCCTATCTTTTTTATTTTTTCTATTTTCTTTTTCATTTTTTTTACACTCCAAGAACCTTTTACAGAAATTTCAGGATGAGATTTATATTTAATCCCTTCTCCTAAATCTATTACTAACATATTCATTCCTGCATCTTTTATCTTTTCAACAATTAAATCAAATATATCTTCTTCACATCTTAAATAAGTTCTCGGTGGAAAAGGTATTTCTTCTCCTTCTACTGGTCTATGCCAATCTCCTCTATCATCCCACATATTATAACCAAGATGAATTAAATATGCCCATATCATCTTCCCTCCTTTTTGTAAAAATTATAATAATAATTTTAACAGAGGTAAATTAATTTTTCTGCTATTTTTTTAATTCTTCTGCTACTGAAAAGGAAAGACGAAATAAAGAGGGAGAAAGACCAAAAAATTTTTTGAACTGAACATAAAAGTAATTTGTATTATTAAAACCAACTTTTCTTATAATTGTCTTTATAGGTAATTGCGGTTGAGATGTAAGATAATACTTTGCCATATTTAATCTATATTGAATTAAATAATTTTTCATGGATATGCCATATATTTCCTTAAAAATATGTGCAACTCTACTATAACTTAAACCAAGTTTTTTTGTAATATCAGAAAACTTAATTTGTTCAGCGTAATTTTCTTCAATCATACATCTAATTTTTTCCGCCCAAAAAATCTTTTTCTTATTATTATGTAAAACCTTCTCTGATTGTAAAAATATCTCAAATTTTAACATTTCTATCAAAGAATTTAACAAAAACTTGATTATATTTTTATTTTCGCTTAATGTATAATATTTTAAAAGTGAAGAAAGCAAAGAATGGAAAATTACTCTTTCTTGACAAACAAAGTCAATACTTTTTTCTTTTTTCTTAAGAATACCCCAATTAGGATAATCAATAAAAAGGCAATACACTAAATAACCATTTTTTCTGGATTCGCTTGAATGAATAATATTAGGCCTTACTAAAATTACTTTCCCTTCTTCTAAGGTTAACTCTTTATTTTCTATTTTAAAAATACCATTTCCTTCCACAATATATATCAATTCCCAAAAAGGATGAGAATCAAAAAAATATTTTTTCTCTTTTTTTATCCATTCTCTTCCAATTAGTTTCAAGATAGGATATTTTTCCATAATTTAATTAACTTCTTCCATTTCAAGAAAATTTTTACCTTTTTTAACATCAACCTTTATTGGAACTTTAAGAATCACAGCATTTTTCATTATTTCCTTTACAGTATCTCTCACCAGTACTTCTTCCTCAGGAATAACTTCAAATAAAAGTTCATCATGGATTTGAAGAATAAGTTTACTACTCAATTTTTCTTCCTTAAATTTCTGATAAATTTTGTTCATTGCAATTTTAATTATTTCAGCGGCTGTTCCCTGGATAGGCATATTAATTGCAACTCTTCTTCCAAATTCTCTTTCATTTTTATTGGAACTTCTTAACTCAGGAATATATCTTCTTCTCTTCAATAATGTTTCAACATAACCATTTTCTTCTGCTTTTTTTACCACTCTTTCTATATATTCTTTAACTTTTTTAAATTTTTCAAAATAACTTTTTATAAATATAGATGCCTCTTCATTGGATATACCAAGTT
>Ga0080004_1133615_pt1 | contig 20414 bp, 15 predicted proteins | sample WasSprMetagenome_FD_69207 | JGI IMG/M metagenome (GOLD analysis project Ga0080004, IMG submission 69207) | Sulfidic aquatic microbial communities from Washburn Spring, Yellowstone National Park, USA - WS (SPADES assembly) (version 2) | ecosystem: Environmental > Aquatic > Thermal springs > Hot...
CTCCGTTTAGACACGTCCCAGCTTCTCCGCCGCGGCGGAGGACTCTTCGGGGCCAACCCCCAGACCGGTACCATCGGCGTGGTGACGCTGAACCTGGCCCGGCTGGGCTACCTGGCGGAGGACGAGGACGGCCTGTTCGCGAGGCTGGCGAAGCTGGCCGGGGTCGCCGTGACGGCGCTGGAGGTCAAGCGCAAGGCGCTGGAGCGCTTCGCCGAGGCGGGGCTGTACCCCTTCACTTCCCGCTACCTCGCGGGCGTGAAGAAGCGGTTCGGAAGGCTCTTCGCCAACCACTTCTCGACGATAGGCGTGGTCGGCGGCAACGAGATGTGCCTGAACCTCCTCGGGGTCGGCCTCGCCCACCCGGAGGGCAAGCGGCTGGCCGTGAAGGTGCTGGAGTTCCTGCGGGAGTTCTGCCGCCAGGCGCAGGAGAGGACGGGCAACCTTTACAACCTCGAGGCCACGCCGGCCGAGGGGTGCTCCTACCGATTGGCGAAAATCGACAAGGAGAAGTACCCGGACATCGTCGTGGCCAACGAGGAGGCCTGGCGCAAAGGGGCGGCGCCGTACTACACGAACTCGACCATGCTGCCCGTGGACGCGACCGACGACGTCTTCGAGGTTTTGGATCACCAGGACGATCTCCAGGCCCTCTACACCGGGGGGACGGTCGTCCACGTCTGGATCGGCGAGGAGAGCCCCGACCCCGGCGCGTGCGCCGAGTTCGTGCGCCGGGTGTTCGCCAGCTACCGGCTGCCGTACCTGTCCCTGACGCCGACCTACTCGGTCTGCCCGGCCCACGGCTACCTCTCCGGCCGGCATGACACGTGCCCCAAGTGCGGGGCGGAGTGCGAGGTGTACTCCAGGGTCGTAGGCTACTACCGGCCCGTGAAGCGGTGGAACGCGGGCAAGCAGGCGGAGTTCGGGGACAGGAAGACGTTCTCCTTGCGGTAGCGGCGCGCTTCCGGCGCCGGGCGAAAGAAACGAGAACGGGGGAAGCGGAGGAATATGCGAACGAAGGTTTGCTCTTTTTCCCAAGCCGCGGAATCGCTTTGCGCGCTCGTCCGGGCCGGGCGGCCGGCCCTCGCGGCCGGGCCGCGGGCCTCGGGGAAGACGAGGCTGCTCGAGGCGGTCCGCGCGAGGCTCGAGGCCGACGGGGTTTCCGTGGAACTCGCCCGCGGATGCGCGGTTCCATTCCATGCCGGGCGCGTCTCGTCCGGCGGGGGCGAAGCCGCGGCGGGCGGCGCCCAAACACCGGCCGGCTCCCCCGGCTTCTGCTGAACGCGACCCGGTCCTTCCGCCCATGGACCTTCTGCGGCCGGACAGCGCGGCCGGCGTGGATGAGAACGGCGACGCGCAGTTAAAGGCGGAGATCATCATCGAAACGCTGGCCGGCTTCGGCATCCCGGCGCGGGTGGTGGATATTCACCGTGGGCCGACGGTGACGCAGTTCGGCATTGAGCCGGGGTATATCCGCCGGCGGGGCAAGGACGGGCGTGAGATCCTGCGCAAGGTGCGGGGGAGCAAGATTTACGCCCTGGCCAATGACCTGGCGCTGGCGTTGGCCGCCTCTCCCATCCGCATTGAAGCGCCGGTGCCCGGCCGGCCCTATGTCGGCATCGAGGTCCCTAACTCCAAGAGCGCACTGGTCTCCCTGCGCGGCGTGATGGAGAGCGAAGCGTTCACCTCCATTGGGTCGCCGCTGGCCATCGCGCTGGGACGCGACGTCTCCGGCGAGCCGGTAGCGGTGGACCTGGCGGCGATGCCGCATCTGCTGATCGCCGGCGCCACCGGTTCGGGCAAATCCGTCTGCATCAACTCCATCGTCACCTGCCTGCTGATGCAGAACACCCCGGATATCCTGCGCCTGCTGTTGATTGACCCCAAGCGGGTCGAGCTGGTGGGCTTCAACGGCGTGCCGCACCTCATCGCGCCGGTCGTGGTGGACCTGGAGCAGGTGGTGGGCGCGCTCCAGTGGGTGACGCGAGAAATGGATGCCCGCTATAAGCGCTTTGCCGATATGGGCGTCCGACACCTGAACGATTACAACCAGAAGGCCCTGCGGCACGGCGAGGAGATTCTGCCCTACCTGGTGGTGGTCATTGACGAGCTGGCCGATCTGATGATGGCGGCGCCCGATCAGGTGGAGCAGAGCGTCTGCCGCATCGCGCAGATGGCGCGCGCCACCGGCATCCATCTGGTGATTGCCACACAGCGTCCGAGCGTGGATGTGGTGACCGGCCTCATCAAGGCCAACTTCCCGGCGCGCATTGCCTTTGCGGTCACCAGCCAGGTGGACTCGCGGGTGATCCTGGACACCGCCGGCGCCGAAAAGCTCCTGGGCCGCGGCGACATGCTCCTAATGACACCCGACTCCAGCAAGCTCCGCCGGCTCCAGGGCTGTTACGTCTCCGACAAGGAAATCCGCGCTGTCGTGCGCTTCTGGCAGAAGACCTATCAGTATGAAATGTTCCCGCCGGCGCAGGGAGAGCCGACCCCGGCGGAACAGCCGGCGCCGCTGTACCCTTGGGAAGGGGAAGAGTGGGCCGCCGGCGATGAGACCGACCCGCTCTTCGACCAGGCAGTGGCCCTGCTGAAGGGGAAATCGTCTATCTCGACCTCATACTTGCAGAGGGCACTGCGCATTGGCTATCCGCGTGCCGCCCGGCTGATGGACCTGCTGGAAGAGCACGGCTACGTGGGGCCCAACGTGGGGGGCGGCCGCTCGCGCGAGGTACTGCGCGGGCCGGAGGAGTAAGGGCACAGCGGCGCTGTGTTCCTGGGGGAACCCAGTTCCCCGGCCCCTTCTGGCCTTTGAGGCAGATATGCGGGGGGTAGCCCCTGTACCCCCCGCATGTGAGGCACATGGGGACGCTGTTGTGGGATGACATCCGCACGAGTATAATGATGAGGTCAGCCGGCCGTGTCCAGCCCCAACCCATCTCAGGAGGAGTGGCGCATGCAAGCGATGGAAGCCCTGTGCGCGGAGATCCGCGCCTGTCAGAAATGCGACCTGGGCAGGGGACGCACGAATGCCGTGCCGGGAGAAGGCCCGGTGCCGGCGCGCATCATGTTCATCGGGGAAGGACCGGGCTATCATGAGGACCAGCAGGGCCGGCCCTTTGTGGGGGCCGCCGGCCAGTACCTCTCCGAACTGCTGGGACGCATCGGCCTGCGGCGCGAGGATGTGTATATCACCAACGTGGTGAAATGCCGGCCGCCGCGCAACCGCGATCCCCTGCCGGAAGAGATCGAGGCCTGCCAGCCCTACCTGGACCGGCAGATCGCCCTGGTTCAGCCGGCCATCATCGTCACATTGGGCCGCTACTCCATGGCGCGCTACTTCCCCGGCCAGAGCATCTCCCGCATCCACGGCGTTCCCAAATACGTCGGCGGCATCTGGTGTTTCCCCATGTTCCACCCGGCCGCCGGCCTGCACCAGCCGCGCTACCGCACCATGATTGAGGAGGACTTCCAGAAGCTGGCGAAGCTCTTGAAAGACCTGGAACATGCGCCCAAAGCGGAGGAAGAATCCGGCCCGCCGGCGCCTCCGCCGGCCCAGCAGTTGAGCCTGTTCTAGCTGGAGGGCGGAGATGGAGCTTGGGCTTCGGGATAAGGTGGCGCTGGTGACCGCGTCCAGCAAGGGCATTGGCCGGGCCGTGGCCCTGGCGCTGGCCGGCGAGGGAGCCCGCGTCTCCATCTGCGCGCGGGGAGCGCCGGCGCTGGAGGAAACCGCCCGATTTATCCGCCGGCAGACCGGCGCCGAGGTGCTGGCGACCCCGGCGGACATCAGCACCGCCGCCGGCGTGGAGCAGGTGGTGGAAGCGACGCCTTCCCATTTTGGACGGATTGATATCCTGGTCTGCAACGTGGGCGGCCCACCGCCCGGCACCTTCTTCGACTTCGACGATGCCGCCTGGGAACGGGCGTTTCAGCAAATCCTGATGAGTGTGGTGCGGTTGTGCCGGCGGGCGGCGCCGGACATGCGCCGGCGCGGATGGGGCCGTATCATCACTATCACCTCGATGGCGGTTAAAGAACCTCGGCCGGACCTGATCCTGTCGAACGTGTTTCGCGCCGGCGTCACCGCCCTGGTCAAGAGTCTGGCCAATGAACTTGCCCCATTCGGCATCCTGGTCAATAATGTCATGCCGAACGCGGTGCTGACCGACAGAATGTATGAGCTGGCCTGCCGGCAGGCGCAGGCCGAGGGGATCAGCGAGGAGGAAGTGCTGGCGCGCTGGGCGCAGGCCATACCGGTCGGGCGCATTGCCGCGCCGGAGGAATTCGCCCAGGTGGTGCTGTTCCTGGCGTCGGAACGGGCCGGCTATCTGACGGGTATCAGCGTGCCCGTGGACGGCGGGAGCATGCGGAGTCTGATATAGACAAAATTTACGGAAACCGTGTTGGATATCATTCATAGGTTGAGGGATGAGAAGATGGAAGAGATTAGATCTCAAGCGCTTCCTCTAACAATTCGCGAAGCAGATCAGCTTTATCGTTCCAAACTGCCAATTCCATTTACTCGAACCTGTTCATGTCCGTCTAACCACCTGAATTGTCTCACGGCTAGGGAATGGATTAAATGCCAAATTGGTGTGTGGCAATTTGCATATGAAAGCAGGGACATCAGGGACAAGGACATCCACCCCGCTACATTTCCTATTGCGCTCTCGAAGAGGATAATCAGCCTATTCACTCATGAGGGAGAACTGGTCTTGGATCCGTTCGTTGGTAGTGGGACGACCCTGGTTGCTGCCAGAGATTTAAATAGAAATGCTATAGGATTCGACCTACAAGAAAAATACATTAGAATTTGTGCCGAGAGGCTGGCAGAGAACAATTTATTTAATCGTGCTCAACAAATTGCGATTCAAGATGATGCGCGTAATATCCCTGCATATTTGTATCCCGAGACGATCAGCCTGATATGGACATCACCGCCATACGCAAATTTGCTAAATAGACGCCGGCAAAACAAATCCCGGCGGGTGCGCAAAAATGAGCAGTTCGGTAGAATTGAGCAATATTCGCAGGACCCGCGCGATCTGGGTACTATGCCCTTGGACGAATATACCAAGGCAATGGGAGACATTTTTGAGGCATTACTCCCTCTACTACGCCCTAAAGCCCATTGTGTAATTAACGTACCGGATATGTGGTGGGAAAATAAGCGAATCACAATTCATGTAGCGTTGATTGAAGAATTGAGAAAGCGAGGATATGAACTCAGAAATATAATTATCTGGGACCGGACCAATATTGTAAACCAGATCGGTATTTTCGGCTGGCCTAGCAATTATATAACCATGGGCACAACGTTCGAGTACTTGCTAGACTTTTGGAGGCCCCCTGATGAAGATCTACACCAAAGATGAACTGATCCAATCCATTCGCGAAATCAGTAGCAGGGGATGGCACCGAAGTGTCAAAGCTACGATTGATACAAGAAATGATGGGGCGGTAGGAAATACTTTGGAAGTACTGCTGGGAATAGAAGAAAATAATCTGCCTATCCCGAATATGCAAGAATGGGAACTAAAAGGGCAACGACTACATTCAAAATCATTAGTTACCTTAAAGCATATCGAACCCTCACCACGCGCGTCAAAAATAGTTGCAAACTTGTTACTGCCATTTTACGGATGGACTCACAAAGATGCTGGGAACAAGTATCCTACAACGGAGATGAGTTTTCGCTGTACTATGAGCGCGACGACCTTTACAAACCGAGGATTTCGTCTGATCGTTGATCGCAATCAAGGTAAATTACGAGTCCAATTTGATCCTTCTTTTGCAGATGTTCATGACCCAAGCATTGTCGAATGGCTTGAGTCCGTTGAAAGACGAATTGGATTAGGGAGGCTCAACCCAGAACCATATTGGGGATTTGAGGATCTTCGTTATGAAATCGGTTCAAAGATCAAGAACTGCTTTTACGTAATAGCCCAATCAAAGATTGAGAACGGCCATGAATGGTTTAAATTTGAGACCCTTGTGGTACTTTCGGGCTTTTCATTTGAGAGATTCTTACAATGCGTTGAAGATGGTATAGTTGTGGTCGACTTTGACGCTCGCACTGGTCATAATCACGGGACCAAATTTCGCATTAGGCAAAACCATTGGACCTCGCTATATTCCAATGTGGATTACATTGTTTTACAAGAGGATTAGGGCATGGCAGCTCCTTTCACTATTCGGGTACGGGCCTCCGGCTATTTACAGCAGAAAATGCCTGGCCGCAAAGCCGAGCGAGAGCTACTGCTCCCGGTGGGCAAAACCGTGCGGGACCTGATCGAAGAGCTGGGACTGCCGGCCTCGCAGGTGTGGGTCATTCGCGTCAACGGCGAACATGTCAACCCCACCCACACGCTGAACGACGGGGATTACGTGGAGCTTTTCCCGCTGGTGGGCGGCGGATAAGAGGGACTATCCATCCAAAGGAGATGCTATGGTTCGCGTCGCGTTAATCGGATACGGATACTGGGGGCCGAACCTGGCCCGCAACCTGCATCAGCTTCCTGAGAGCGTCTTCGCCGCCTGCTGTGACCTGGACGCCGGCCGGCTGGCCAAAGTCGCCGCGCTCTACCCCGGCGTGCGCACCACCACCCGCCTGGAAGATATCTGGGAGGACCCCAGCATCGAGGCGGTGGTCATCGCCACGCCGGCGCGCACCCATTTCTCCCTGGCGCGCCAGGCCTTGCTGGCCGGCAAACACGTCTTGGTGGAAAAACCCATTGCCATGAGCAGTCCCGAGACGGAGGAGCTGATCGCGCTGGCGGAGGAGCGCCGGCGCGTGCTCATGGTCGGCCACACCTTCGAGTACAACCCCGCCGTGCTCAAGATCAAGGAATTCATTGATGCCGGCACCCTTGGCGATATCTATTACCTCTATTCCACCCGGGTCAACCTGGGCCGTGTACAACAGGACCTGAACGCCCTGTGGAGCATCGCACCCCATGACATCTCCATCATGAACTTCTTGCTGGGCACCATGCCCGTGGAGGTAAGCGCCCGCGGCGCCAAATACCTCAGCGGGCGGGTGGAGGATGTGGTCTTCGCAGACCTGGCCTACCCCAACGGGGTCATCGCCCACATCCACGCCAGTTGGCTGGACCCCAGCAAGGTCCGCAAGATGACCATCGTCGGGAGCCGCAAGATGATCGTCTACGACGACATTGACCCCGAGGGCAAGGTGCGGCTGTACGATAAAGGGGCGGACCGCATCAACGGCTCGCAGATTTACGGGGAGTTCCAGTACAAGCTCCGCACAGGGGATATCTATATCCCCAAGATTGACCTGACGGAACCGCTGTATCTGGAGTGCGCGCATTTTGTCGAGTGCGTGAAGGAAGGCCGCCGGCCGCGCACCGACGGGGTCAACGGACTGCGGGTCGTGCGCGTCCTGGAGGCGGCGGAGCGCTCCATGGCCAAGAACGGCGCCCCCGAACCGGTGGAACCGGTCTCCCTCTGACTCCACCAGGATGACCGCCATGCCCAAGCGCTGTCTGGTGACCGGGTGCGCCGGCTTCATCGGCTCCCATCTGGCGGAGCGGCTGATACAGCTCGGCCACACCGTCGTCGGCATTGATAATTTCAGCGACTTTTACCCGCGCGCTGTGAAAGAGGACAATCTGGCCTGGCTGAAGGGACAGCCGGCCTTCACCTTCGTCGAAGGGGACCTAGCGCAGATGGACCTCGCCCCCTGGCTGGAAGGGGTCGAATGGGCGTTCCATCAGGCGGCACAGGCCGGCGTGCGCTCCAGTTGGGGCAACGACTTCGCCATCTACACCCAGTCCAATGTCCTGGCGACCCAGCGCCTGCTGGAAGCCGCCAAAGGTTCCCCGACCCTGCAGGCCTTCATCTATGCCTCCAGCTCCTCGGTGTACGGCGATGCCGAGCGCTATCCCACGCGCGAGGATTTCCTGCCCCAGCCCATCTCGCCCTACGGCGTGACCAAGCTGGCCGGCGAGCACCTCTGCCGGCTCTACGCGCGGGCCTACGGCGTGCCGGCGATATCCCTGCGCTATTTCACCGTCTACGGCCCCCGCCAGCGCCCCGATATGGCCTTTCACCGCTTCATCCGCGCCATGCTGGCCAATGCGCCGCTGATTATCTACGGGGACGGCATGCAGACGCGCGATTTCACTTTTGTCGGGGATATCGTGGAGGCCAATCTGCTGGCCGCCGGCCGCGGCCGGCCCGGCGAGGTCTATAACATCGGCGGCGGCTCGCGGGTGACGGTGCGCCAGGTCATCGCTTTGCTGGAAGAGATCATCGGCCGGCCGGCGCGGGTGGAGTTCGCGCCGGCGCAGAAAGGCGATGTCCTGCACACCGCCGCGGACATCAGTAAGGCCGCGCGCGAGCTGGGCTATCAGCCAAAGTATTCCCTGCGAGAGGGACTGGCCCAGGAGGTCGCCTGGCTGGAGGGCCGGCTCGCTTCTCAGCGTGACCAGCTCGGCAGGGCATAATACCCGCTGCCTTTGGTCAACTGCTGGATATCCTTGCCGTCCGGGGTCATGGTGTACAGGTTGACGGCCCCGCCCGGGTTGGAGGCGAAGACGATGCGCCGGCCGTCCGGCGACCAGGCCGGGTCCACCGCGTAGGCCGGCCAGTCCCGCGTCAGCTCCACCAGGTTGCCCCCGTCGGCATCCATGCGGTAAATCCCCTTCTTGGTCTGGTCATCCCCCATGAAAATGATGTACTTGCCGTCGGGGGACCAGCGCGGGCTCCAGGCGCTGATCGTCAGCTCCGGGGTAAGGTCTCTGGGCTGGGGGTTCTCGGGATTGATGTCTACAACGTAAATATGAGCCACGTTGCTCACATTCATATAGGCGATCTTCTGGCCGTCGGGGGACCAGCTCGGATACAAGGAGACGTCGTTCTGATCGCCGGTCAGGCGCACCACGTTGCGCCCGTCCGCGTCCATGACGTACAGCTCCAGGCCCGACGACACCTCCAGATTGCCCCCTTCCAGCGGCACAAAGTAGGTGCGGTCGCTGACGAAGGCGATGCGGGTGCCGTCGGGCGACCATGCCGGCATGTAATCCGCGGCGGTGTTATCGGTGAGCTTCACCAGGCCCGAGCCATCCATGTTCATAACGAAAATCTCGGGGTCACCGTCGCGGTCGGAGGCAAAGGCCAGCCGTTTGCCATCAGGGGAGATGGCCGGCGTGCCGTCCCAGGCGGGATCGGAGACCAGGGTCGTCAGCTTCTGATCCGCCAGCGAGAGCAGGAGGATGTCGGAGCTATCTCCCTGGCGGGATTCGAAGGCAATGGCGCCGGCGGAGGAGCGGCCGGCGCACCCCGACAACAGCAAAGCTACCAGGCCCAGCCAAAGCCACAGCGTACGGGATAATCGCATGTCTCTTTTCCTCGGATCAATCAGGGTTCGCCGGCGGGGCGCAGGCCGATGCGCCGGCGGAAGGCATCCCGCAGGCGCCCCCAAGGCATCAGCTTGAGCACCGCCTGCATATCCGGCTCGCGGAAGGCTCCCAGCGCCACCAGCAGGCCGAGGTACACCAGGACGGCCAGGAGCAGGCGCAGGAAGATGTTCCAGGAGGCGGTGAGCCAGAGGCCGGCGGCCATGACGCCGGCGGCCAGGGCCGGCCGCCACACGATGGCCGGCCAGGGAAGCGGCCCGATATTGCGCCGCACACAGTAATAGAATGGCATCAGCAGGACGATTTCCGACAGCACGGTGATGACCGCCGCCGCCTGATACCCGAAGCGCGGGATGAACAGCAGGTTGGCGATGAAATTGAAGGACACGCCGATGAGGAACGCTTTGGTCAGGAAGCGCTGTTCGTCCAGAGCGATGAGCACATATTGGGTGACGCTGTTGATGTAGCTGAAGGGCAGGAAGCCGATGAGCAACTGCAGGGCGATCATGGAATGCGGCAGGAACTTGCCGCCGCCCAGGATGAGGATCAGCTCGCGGGCGATGAAGGGCGTGCCGGCGGCGATGGGCAGGCTGATCATCAGCAGGAACTTCAGCGAGGCGATATACGCCCGTTTCAACGAGTCGCGCGCCGATTCGGCGAAGCGCGACATGACCGGGAAGATAGCGAGGGTGAAGTAGGCGGGGATGATGTTCAGCCCGTCAATATACTTGTAGGCGGCGCTGTAGTAGCCCACCACGCGGTCCCCCTGCATCGGCTTGAGCAGGAGCATGTCGATGCGGAAGAAGACCGTTGCCAGCAGGTGGTTGATCATCAGGGGGTAGGAGGTCTTCAGCATTTCCCGCTGGAAGGCCGGCTCCACCTCCAGGCGCGGGCGGAAGAAGAGCCGGCTCATCAGCAGGAAGAGCGTGCTGGCGGTGAAGATGTTGACCACCACCGAGACGCCGGCCAGCCCCACAAAGCCCCAGCCGATGAGCAGGACCAGCGTGCCCAGGCTCACCTTCAGCACGTTGGTGACGGCGCTGAGGCCGGCGGGTATCTCCATCCGCTCATGGGCGTAGAAGACGGCGCTCAATACCTCGGAGATGTTGCTGAAGAACAGGGCGATAGCGAAGAGACCGATGGCGGCGGCGGTGTCCGCGCTCAGCGCCCCCAGGCGGTAGTAAATATAAGCGACCAGCGCCATCAGCGGCAGGGCCGCCAACCACAGCATGATGCGCAGGACCACCGTGTTGCTCAGGTAGCGGTTGGCGCGCGAGCGGTCCTTCGATACCTCGCGCGTCAGCAGGGTCCCCAGGCCGAACAGGGTCAGGATCTCGAAGTAGCCAATGAAGATGATGGCGAAGGCATAGCGCCCTTCCCCCACCGGTTCCAGGATGCGCAGGCGGAGCATGGCAAAGGCGAAGTCAATGGCCTTGTTGACCAGCGACAGGATCATGGGGGTCAGGCTGTTCTTGGCGACGCGCTTGAGCAGTGCATCCTCCCCCTCTTCTTCACGGTAAACCTTGCGCCAGACATAGTAGGCGAGCAGGAGGAAGATCAGCACGCCGGCCAGGAAGGCGGTGAACAGGCCGATCTTGAAGCTCATCGGAGTGTAGACGAAGCGCACGGTATACCGGCCGGCGTCCACCCGCACGGCGCGGAAATTGCCATCGGCGCGGTAAATGGGCCGCTCGACCTCGTCATCCTGAGAGCCGCCCTGCGGCCGCACGTACGCCTTCCAGCCGGGGAAGTAGCTGTCGGCCAGCACCAGCCAGCCGGCGCCGTCCGCGGTGATATCCACCTCGACCGAATTCATGGCATAGCGGACCGCATCCGCCGGCCGATAGGGGGTCGGGGCGCGGCCGGCCTCCAGCGCAGCGCGGTCTGCCGGCGCCGGCTCTTCCTCCAGCAGGACCTCGCGGGTGGGCTCCAGGGCCGGCAGATATTCCAGGAGCGCCGGCCGCGGCAGGACCTTTTCCTGGGCGACGAAGAAGGCTCGCGGCAGTGCATCCTGGTTCTCGTATATCCGCACCTCCCCCTGGTACACCAGGCGGTATCCCGGGTTGGGGATCGCGTGCGTGGTCATCACATAGCGCACGTTCAACAGGTCCAGCAGGCGCGAGTCCAGGGCGTCGTACTGGGGGATATAGATGGGCGCGATGCGGTTGTACAGCAGTTCGTTGGCCTGGGGCGCGATGCGGTCCATGTACTCCACGTACTGTTTGGTGATGATGGAATCATAGCCGCGCACGTCCTCCAGGCCGTAGAACATGCCCACGTTGGCGTTAAAGGTCTTCTCGCCCGGCGCGTTGAAGGTGGTCAGGCGGAAGGGGCGGGCCTGCGCCTCCAAGAATGCCACCGCCGGCGGCTTGAACGATAGGAGCGCCGGCTCCACTGCCGGGTTGAACTCATGCCCCAGGATGAACAGTTCCCCGGCCGTCAGCCCGATGGGGAGGATGCTCCAGAGCAGGATGCGGCCGAAGCGCCGGCGCATGAGCGGCCAGCGCGTCAGCAGGATAGCGATGCCGCCGGCGCACAGAAAGGCGAAAAAGATGAGCAGGTTGCGGAGCTGATACGAATAAAAGGCGCGGCCGTCCGGAAAGGCGCGCTGGGCCAGCTCGGAATGGCGCAGGACCCAGTCCCCGATGGCGAAGAAAGGCTCGGGACGCGCCAGGCTCACGGCAAGGGCCAGCAGGCCGGCGCCGCCGGCGGCGGCCGCGCCCCAGCCGATGAGCCGCCAGATGGCCGGCAGGGGCCGCTTCCCCTGCACGATATCGGCCAGCGCATGGGCGCCGATGCCGGCCAGCACCGCCATACACAGCGTATAAGGGAAGACCCAGCGGAAGGGGGAATGCAACTGCTTGAAGCCCGGCACGCCGTAATAGAGCACGGCGTACAGAGGTGTGCCGAAAGCCAACAGCAGGGAAATGAGGGCCAGCAGGGCGAAGAAGGCCTCGCGGCGGGTGCGCCGGCCGGCGGTCAGCGCGACAACAGCGAGGAGGATAGGGAAGGTGCCCACCCAACTGCCGGCCTCGACGTAGTTCTTAATGCCCCAGAAGATGTTCTGGATCGGCTCGCCCAGGGCATTGCGCGCCGCCGGCACCCACTGCCGCAGGACGATGTCCCAGTAGCCGTGATGGCTCGGATTGCCGAAGAAATCCGGGATGAAGAACGTGATGATCTGACGGGTCGGATAGGCCCAGCCCACCACGTCCTGATAGCTGGCGGAGCCCTCGCGGAAACTGCGCGACACCAGCTCGTACAGCGGCACCCACTGCACCGCTCCTAGGCCCAGCCCCAGCAGTCCCATCAGCGCCAGGTGGCCGACGGCGCGGGCGGTAAGGTGCAGATCGCGCGTGTCGCGCGCCAGCCATGCCAGCCGCCACAGGGCGTAGAGGGCCATCACCATGAGGGTGTAGATGCTGATCCCCACATGGCCGCCCAGGACCTGCACCGCCAGGATGACGGCGCCGGCGGCCACCCACGGCAGGGCGGAACGCCGTGCCCCGCCCGGGCGCTCCGCATGCCGCTGGATGATGACCTCGATGATGGCCAGGAGCGCCGGCAGCCAGGCCGCCGCGGCGATGATCATGGAGAAGACGACGCTGACGATGAAGAAGCCGCTGAACATGTAGGTGATGGCGGCGACCAGACTCCCCAGCCGGCGGATGCCCAGCACCCGCGCGAAGGCGTACATCGCCAGGCCGGCCAGCATCAACTGCAGGGCGCTGAACCAGCCGTAGGCGTGGGCCAGCGGGAGGATGTAGAAGATGATGCTGAAGGGATACAGGGCGGAGTGCTGGCCGGCGGCCAGGAAGGGGATGCCGGCGAAAACGTAGGGGTTCCAGAGCGGCAGGGCGCGCGCCCGGATGCTTTCCCGGATGAAGGTCTTCCAGGCGTAGTTCTCCAGGATGAGGTCGCTGAGCAGTTCGTTGTGGGGGACGGCGGCGTTCCACTGCTGGGCGAAGGTGCGCCAAGGCTCAAAGGTGAACAGGTTATCGGCCGGCAAAAGCGTCTTCCCGCCCAACGTCACCGGCCAGAACATCCACAGCGCCAGGGCGCCGATGAGCGCCACTGCCCATATGTCACGTCGGTTCAGGCCCATGGGCCGGCCAACCCTCTCCTTCCGGATGGAGTCCGCGTACCAGGTCCCTGCATTATACAATGGGAGCATGGCGCCGGCAAAATGTAGGGGCGACCCATGCCTCGCCCCCACGTGCGGTTGCCCTGCGGAGCGGCCCCACCCCGGCCCTCCCCGCACGCAGGGAGGGTACCCCGTCAATTTGCCGATGGAAGGGTAGGTCGGTATATTAAGGGGAAATTCGGCTCGCAGAACGCTGTCAGCGGAGATGCAAGCCATCGGAGCCACGACGAAGCAGTTCCGGATTCCAGCAGTATCCTGCACCTCGCGGCGCGCGGCGTGCCGGGCCGGCCTACTGCTCCTCCTGGTGGCCGGCGCGCTTTATCTCCTGACCCTGGACGACGGCCTGCGGGTGGGGGAACTGCTGGGCGGCGACCTCATCACACACCAATACGCCCAGGTGCTGGGCCGGCCGGCCAATGCCCCCGGCTATCCCGTCTATTCCATGCTGGGATGGCTCTGGTTCCGTATTGGGCGGGCGGTCCTGCCCTTTTTCAACCCCACCCAGGTGCTCTCGCTCTTCTCCACCCTGTGGGCACTGGCCTCCCTGGCCGTGCTCTATATGGTCCTTCTGGAGATCACGGACCGGTGGCCGCTGGCCTGGCTGACCGCCGGCTTCTACGCCGTCACCTACTTTTTCTGGTACTATGCCGTCACCACCGAACAGTACGCCTCTGCGGTCTTCCAGACCCTGCTCTTTGTGCTGTGGGCCTTTCGCTGGCAGAAGTCGCGCGCCGACCGCTATCTGCTCTACAGCGCCCTGAACGCCGGCTTTGCCCTCAGCAATCTCATCACCGTGCTCTTCATCGTCCCCGGGCTACTGCTGTTCTACCTGAGCCAGGAGCCCGGGCTACTGCGCCGCCGGCGCCTGCTGGCCCAGGCCGCCGTCTTGGCCATCCTGCCGCTGACCAGCTACCTCTTCGTGTACTGGGCCGGCCGCGCCCACCCCGATTGGAGCGGCATTGTCTGGCGCGGTGGGAACTGGTTCTGGGAGTTCCTCAGCACCCAGCAGGGCCGTTCGGAACTGACCTGGAGCTTCGGCGGCGCGCCGCTGGACTATCCCTGGCTGTTTCTGGCGGAGCTGACGCCGGGCGTCGGCCTGGCCGGCCTGGCCGGCGTCCTGCTCCTGGGGAAGCCGCGCGCCCTGCTGATATACCCCACTCTCATCATCTACCTGCTGTTCAGCTACATTGACCGTTTCGGCAACTGGTATCAGGTCGTCATGCCGGTATACCCGCTGGTCCTGTTGGGGTTCGCCGGCCTGCTGGATGCCCTTCTGCGGCGCGTCCCTCCTACGAAGAGGGCGCCGGCCCTCTGGCTGATATCCGCCGGCATGATCGCGCTCATCGCCCTGCGGCTGGCTGCCAATTACCCACATGTGGACCAGAGCCGGCGGCCGGATGACGACGCCATCCCGCTGGCACGCGCTCTGCTGACGGACGCGCCGGCGCGCGGGGCGCTCATTTACGGGACGACAGAAGAGATGGCCACTGTGCAGTACCTGACCACCGTGTGGGGGGAGCGGCCGGATGTGGCGCCGGCCAATACCTATCAGGCGCGGCAGTGGCTGGCCGGCGGCGATCCCCGCCCGCTCTACGTGACGATAGGGGCGGTGGCCCTGTTCCAGCAGGAGATCGGCCAGCCGGCCGCCTGGTGGTCCGCCGGCGCGCATTTGGCGGAGGCACTGCGTCAGCCCCGCTGGGAGCTGACACAACCGCCCACTGTACCCGCCGGTTGTTTCCCGGTGCCGGGGCTGGAGCTGATAGGGCTGGACATCCTACCGGCGGAGAAGGACACTTTCCACGCCGCGCTGTATTGGCGGGCGCGCCAGCCCCTGGCGGACATGACCGTATCCGTGCGGCCTCTCCAGGCCGGCGGTTACCTCTGGCTGGAGGGCACGCTGGCGGCGCAGGATCACCCGCCGGCATGGAACGCCTATCCCTTCTCGCGCTGGCGCGCGGGCGAGGTGGTGCGGGATGATTACGTCATCCGTCTGCCGGCGGGGGCACAGGTGGACGGGCTGGAGGTACTGCTGTATCAGCCGGGCAGTGCTGGGGAACTGGGCAAATGCCGGCTGAATCTGCCGCGCCAAGCTAGCGCAGGCCCGCGATAAGCTGTTCCGCCGCTGTCTGCGCCGATTGGAGCGCCTCCGCCGGCGGCTGACCATCCCAGATGGCCTCGAGGGCGTCGCGGACGGCGGGGAGGACTGCCTGCCAGTATGGGGTGGCCGGCAGGGGCTGGCCCAGCTCCGTCTGCCGGGCATAGTGTGCCACGATCCACAGCCCTTCCTGGCCGGCGCGCTGGATGGCCAGGCGGTTGGCCGGCACGACGCTATGTCCCCGCGCCAGGCGCAGGGCGTTCTCCGCGTTGGTCAGATAGGCGATGAGACGGGCCGCCTCCGCCGGCCGCTGGCACTGCGAGGTGATCATCAGCCCGTCCGCCGCCACCAGGGGGCGTGCCGGCATGCCGCTGGCGCTGACCACCGGCATGATCTGCAGGCCGTAGCGGATGCCGGCCGCGTCCAGCTCCGCCAGGTACCAGATGCCGTTGACGGTGATGGCGGCCTGGCCAGCCTTGAAGAGCGCGTCCGCTTTCGTGAGGTCAATATCCGCCGGCATAATTTCCCGCAGGGAGGCGATGAATTCCGCCGCGGCCACGGCCGGCGGCGTGTTCAACCCCACACTGCCGTCCTCGCGCGCGTACCAGGCGCCGGCGCCGTAGAACCAAGCCGCGGCGAAAAAGACATCGTTGCGCGCCGGATACACCAGGTACCAGATTCCCGGATGGGCGGTCTGGTACTGCCGCGCCTTCGCCGCCAGCTCAGCGGTATCGGCGGACAGCTCCGCCTCGGAAATCAGGTCCATGTTGTAAATAAAGGTCTGGGTATGGAGGTTCAGGGGGAGGCCCCATAGATGCCCCTGATAGCGCAGGGCTTCCAGGCCGGCCGAAAGATAGGTCTCCTCCAGCATGGCCGGGTCGAACAAAGGCTCCGCCGGCTGGAGCCAGCCATTCCCCACCGCCAGCGAGAGGTAATCGCCGGGCATGGCGACCACATCGGGGAGCCGGCCGGCCGCTCGCGCCTCGTTCAGCGCCTCATGCAGGCTGGCCTGGTAGGTCATCTCCACGTGGATGCCGGCCGTCTGCTCGAACTCGTCGAGCAGTTGGCGCACCGAGGCCGCGAAGCGTTCTGGCCAGCGGTGCCACAGGGTCAGGGTAACGGGGCCGGCCGGCGTCGGCGTCGCCAGCGCCTGGGATTGGGGCACGGCGGCCGGCGAAGGGGTTGGCGCGGCGGAGGGCGGCGCTCCGGCACAGCCGGCCAGCAGGCCGATGATGACGCCCAATGTGATGATGCCGACAAGTGCGTGCCTGTGCATAGAGAAGTTCCCCTGCCGCTGGATGCGCGCTCCTGACTTGACGTAATGCGATTATAGCACATCCCGGCCGGCGCGCCAACTGCGGGACACGCCCGCCGGCCTTCACCGCCCAGCGCCGGCATCGTCCCGCCGCTCAGGCGCCGAGCTGGAGGGCAGGGCCGAGAAGTCCAGCGACAGCTCTTCCTCTCGCGGCAGGCGCAGGGGCAGTTCGACCACGAAGATCGCGCCCTGGCCAGGCTCCCCCTCCACCCAGATGCGGCCGTGATGGCGTTCCACAATGTGCTTGCAGATGGTCAGGCCCAGGCCGGTGCCGCGATACGGCCGGGTGGGGCCGCCCTCAATCTGGTAGAAGCGGTCGAAAATGCGCTCCCGCTCTTCCAGGGGGATGCCGATGCCGGTGTCTTTAAAGTAGAGGCGCACGCCGTCGGCGGTGACCTCGCCGGCGACGGTGATGGCCCCGCCGGCAGGGGTGAACTTGATGGCATTATCAATCAGGTTGCTGAAGACCTGCTCCATGCGGACAGGGTCGGCCTCGATGGCGGGGAAATCGGCCGGCAGTTCGTTGACCAGCGTCAGCCCGCCCTGCTCCGCCAGCGGCCGCAGTTTCTCCATCACCTCGTCCACCAGGCTGGAAACCGCCATCATCTCCGGCTGGAGCTTGATTTGCCCCGACTCCAGCCGCGAGAATTCCAGCAAATCGTTGATCAGGCGCTGGAGCTGAGCGGTCTGGTCCTTCACCGTGCTCAGGAAGTCGCGCTGAACCTCGTTGATGGGTCCCGTCTTCCCCATCAGGATGATGTCCACGAAGCCCTTGATGGAATGGAGCGGGGTCTTCAGCTCATGGGAGATGACCGACAGGAAATTGGACTTCATGCGCTCCAGCTCTTTCTGGCCGGTGATGTCCCGCAGTACGGTGACAATGCCGCTGATGTCCCCGTCGGCGGAGCGCAGGACCGAGGCCAGGCCCTGATAGACCGGTTGGCGATCGCGCGTGGGCGGCAGGGGAATTTCCCGCACCGCCATCTGCGCCGGCGCCTTGCGCGTCTCCTCCAGCAGTTCCAGCAGGGCCTCGTTGCGCACATAGGCACGCAGGGGCTGGCCCATGATGGGCGGGCTGGTCAGCCCAAAGATGCGCATGGCGCTGGGGTTGATGAGCACGAGCCGGAGCTGCGCGTCGGTGACGATGACGCCGTCGCCGATGCCCCGCACGATGGCCTCCAGCTCACTGCTCTTTTCCTCGGAGCGCCGCTTTTCCTGCGCCAGGTCGCGGTACAGGCGGGCGTTCTTCAACGCCACGGCGGCCTGGTCGGCAAAGGCGGCCAACAGGTCCAACTGCTCATCGGTGAAGGGGTGGGGTGAGAGCGCCATCAGTGCGCCCAGCGGCCGGCCCTCCACCATCAGCGGCGCGCCGATCAGCGCCTGGTCGGCAAGCCCGGCCTGCTCGCCAAACTGCATATCCCGCACCACATGTGGGTGGGAAACGGGCTGGCCGGCCTGCACAATGGACTGCGCCACCTGCTCCAGCAGGGCCAGCAGGGCCGGCGCAGGGGCTTCCTCGGACGTCGCCGTCCAGGTCAGGAGGGCCGGCTTTTGTCCCTCCTGCTCCACAGCGGCCAGGTAGCAGGGACTGCCGGCCAGCACCTGCGAAGCGTTCTCCACAATCAGGCGCAGTACATCTTCCAGCGCCAGGGCGGAGCTGATGGCCTTAATGCCCTCCTGCAGGGAACGCAGTTCCACCACGCGGTTGCTCAGCTCCGTGGCGGTGCGCTGGAGCACCGAGGTTTTGCGCTCCAGGTCGAGGTTTTTGGTGCTGAGGAGGTGATACAGCCGGCGGATGCGCTGTTGGCGCACGCTGAAGGTGTGGCCGGCGTAGGCGCTCAGGCCGGCCATGGCGAAGAGCAAAGCATAGGTCGCCAGGAAATCCGCCTGGCGCACGAAATAGAAACTGCCGGCCGCGGCAAAGGCCGCCGCCACGTACAACGGCGCGAACAGCACCGCCAGCATGAGCGCCTGGGGCATGTAGGGATAGAGCAGTGCTCCCTTCCACAGCGGGAGCAGATACAGCAGGAACAGCCGGCCGGTCGCGCCGCCGTCCTGATAGACCAGCCAAGAGATATAGGCCGCATCCAGGACGGTGCCGGCCAGGATCAGGGCACGCCCCACCTGCGGGATCAGCCAGTTGGCCGCCGGCAGTACGCTGAACATGGTGCCCAACACAACGTACACCAGCAGGAGCGCCAGGGCCGGCGCGCGCAGGAGGCCGCCCGTCACCAGCAGGGCCAACCCCAGCGCGGCGATGATCAGGCGGGTGGCGGCCGCCAATCGCAGTTCCAGGGCAAACAGCTCGGTATGTTCTACGGGTTCGCGATAACCGAATGTCTCCCCTTTCCGTTCCATCGTCAGGCCTTCTCTCCGCCCTTTAGCGCGCCGGCGTCGGTGTGGCCGGCGCCGGCCGGGCCGGAAGCAGTTGGCCACTACTAGCCTGTTTGACGCCCTGGTGGTAGGCTTTGGGCAGGGCCTGGCCATAACTCCGGGACTATCCCGTTCCGGCACCACCATTGCCTTTGCCTTGCTCCGGGGAATGGAGCGCCGAATGGCCGCCCGCTATTCCTTTCTGCTTTCCATTCCGACGGTGCTGGGGGCCAACCTTTGGGAAGCCAGAACCTTGGCGGGCCAGGCCCCAGGGACGGGAGTCCCGGCGGCTTATTGGCTGGCGGTCGCAGTTGCCGCCCTCAGCGGCTATGCCGCCATTCGGGTGTTCCTGGCGGTCCTGGAGCGCGGTCGCCTTCACTACTTTTCCTATTACTGCTGGCTCCTGGGTGCGGTAGTGTTGCTTTTGCGAGCGGCCACCCTCTAATATGGGGTAGGTGCTCAGAAAGCTCCAGGAAAATCCAGGTACAAAATGCATGGTTGCCACGTAGTGTCATTAGCGGGCAGCGCCAGAAACAAGGCAGTTTGGCCTGCTAAGCCAGAAGAGGCCAGGCCGCAGAGCACTGCCTGACGGAAAATCCGTGGGTCGCAGGTTCGAATCCTCGGGCGCGCCAGGAACGACAAGGGTTTCAGGGTTCGGGCGCATCGCCCGGACCCGTTTTTTGTGCCGAATTTGTGCCCGACAGAAGGTGCTGGTTCATCCTCTCGGCGGCCTCCCGCTGCAGCCTGGGCGTGACGTGGGCGTACGTGTCGGCCGTGATGGCTATCTGCGAGTGGCCCAGGATCTCCTGCACGACCTTGAGGTCCACGCCATGCTCGAGGAGCCTCGTCGCGAAGGTGTGCCGCAGCGCGTGCAGGTTCACGCTGATCCCGGCCCGCTTGCACGGCTGGTAGAACTTGCGGTTGAGGTTCCGCGGCAGCAGCCACGGCCCCTTGCGGGTGCAGAAGACCGGGCGCTCTGGGGAGTAGTTGCCCTCCTCCGCCATGGCTTCCTTGTGGCGGCGAAGAACCTGCGCCAAAACCTCGGGCATGGCTATCGAGCGCACGGACTTCTCCGATTTCGGCGGCTGCAGGATCAGGCCCTGTTTG
>Ga0080004_1100681_pt1 | contig 20404 bp, 18 predicted proteins | sample WasSprMetagenome_FD_69207 | JGI IMG/M metagenome (GOLD analysis project Ga0080004, IMG submission 69207) | Sulfidic aquatic microbial communities from Washburn Spring, Yellowstone National Park, USA - WS (SPADES assembly) (version 2) | ecosystem: Environmental > Aquatic > Thermal springs > Hot...
CCCTTTACGCCATCAAGGGCTGCCCCATGCACGAAGAGCCCCTGCACCTGGTGCCGCGGGAACTGCGGGAAGAGTTCCAGCGGGAGTACGGCGTTTACATCGAGGGCGAACTCTGCCCCCTGTGCCGGTTGCGCCTGGAGACCGAGTTCGGGGGACGTATCGAGAGGGTTCCGGTGCAGCGCATCTTTCTCTCGGAAGAGAAGCGCGTGGGCGTCGGAACCTTCACGCCTTCGGACCCCAAGTCCCAGGACATCGCAGAGCTCACCGGGAGCGTGGATTTCTCCACCATCATGGAGTACGGCGCGGAGTCGGACCCCCGGGCCTACCGCTTCGACGGCGAGCTGAACGTCGCCAACAGGGGAATCATGGAATTCCAGGAAATGTTAAAGTGTGACGAAAAATTCCTCTGGAATCTGCTGAGCCTATCGCAGGAAGGAAATTTCAAGGCCGGACGTTTTTCCCTGATATACGCCGACGAGTTGATCGTGGCCCACACCAACGAGGCCGAGTACCGGGCCTTTGTCGCCAACAGGAAGAACGAGGCCCTGCAATCCCGTATCATCGTGCTCAAGGTGCCCTACAACCTCAGGGTCAGCGAGGAAGTCAGGATTTACGAGAAGCTCATCCGGCAGAGCGATCTGCGGGACGTGCACATCGCGCCCCACGCCCTGAAGGTGGCGGCCATCTTCGCGGTCCTCACCAGGCTCAAAGAGTCCAAAAAGCAGGGGATGGACCTCATCAAGAAGCTGCGGCTTTACGACGGGGAGGACGTGGAGGGGTTCAAGTCCAAGGACGTGGCCGAACTCCAGGCCGAGGCACCGGACGAGGGCATGAGCGGCGTGGACCCGCGCTACGTCATCAACCGGCTTTCCTCGGCCCTGATCCGCGTGGAGAGGCCGTGCCTCAACGCCCTGGACGTCTTGCGGACCCTGAAGGACGGCCTGGACCAGCACCCGTCCATCACCAGGGAGGAGCGGGAACGCCTTTTGAATTTCATAGCCATGGCCCGGCGGGAGTACGACGAGCTGGCCAAAAGGGAGGTGCAGAAGGCCTTCGTGTACTCCTTCGAGGAGTCGGCGCGGGTGCTCTTCGACAATTATCTGGACCACGTGGAGGCCTACTGCCACGGAGTCAGGTTGCGGGATCCCCTCACGGACGAGGAGCTGGAGCCCAACGAAAGGCTGATGCGCGCCATCGAGGAACAGATCGGGGTCTCCGAAAACGCGAAAAAGAGTTTTCGGGAAGAGATCCTGATCCGCCTCTCCAGCTACGCCCGCAAGGGGAAGCGCTTCGACTACCGCGCCCACGAGCGGCTGCGGGAGGCCATCGAGAGAAAGCTCTTTGCGGACCTGAAGGACGTGGTGCGGATCACCACCACGACCAAAACGCCCGACGCCGAGCAACTGAGGCGCCTGAACGAGGTCATGGCCCGGCTGATGGACGATTTCGGCTACTGTCCCATTTGCGCCAACGAACTTTTGAGGTACGTGGGCAGCCTGCTGAGCAGATAGCGGGGTGAGGGGCGCGTGGGACCGAAGTTCACCGTCGGCAAGGAAGACTGGTCCCTCTACCGCAAGGGGCAGACGGACCAGGAGCGGCACCGGCAAAAGGTGCGGGAAGCCATCAAACGCAACCTCATGGACATCGTGGCCGAAGAGAGCATCATAGTATCGGACGGACGCAAGGTGCTCAAGGTGCCGATTCGCTACCTGGAGGAGTTTCGCTTCCGCTTCAACGAGGGACGGCGCAGGCACGTGGGGCAGGGGGAGGGCGGGACCAAACCGGGGGACCTGCTGGGCCAGGAGATCCGGGGCAGGGGTGGCGGCAGAGGAGCGGGGGACCTGCCGGGGGTGGACTACTACGAGGCGGAAATAACGGTGGACGAACTGGCGGAACTGGTGTGCGAGGACCTGGGCCTGCCCCGTTTGCGGCCTCGGGAACCCCGCCTGGCCGGCGAAGCTCCGGATTTCCGCGACGTGCGCAAGAAGGGATTGAGCGGGAATCTGGACCGGCGCCGTACCCTGCTGGAGGCTTGCAGGCGCAGCGCCAGGGAAGGTCATAAGGCCTGCCGCGGGCTGGTGCCCGGCGACCTGCGGTACCGCGCCTGGGACGTAACGGTCCGGCCGGAGGCCCGGGCCGTGGTGCTGGCCATGATGGATACCTCCGGGTCCATGGGTACCTTCGAGAAGTACGTGGCCCGGAGTTTCTTCTTCTGGATGGTGCGTTTTCTGCGCGCACAATATCAGAACGTGGAGGTCGTTTTCCTGGCCCACCACACCGAGGCCCGGGAAACCACGGAGGAGGAGTTTTTCACCCGGGCGGAAAGTGGCGGCACCAGGTGTTCCTCGGTCTACCGCCTGGCCCTGGAGATCATCGGGCAGCGTTTTCCGCCCCGGGATTACAACATTTACGCCTTTCACTTTTCCGACGGCGACAACCTGGTGGCCGACAACGAACTCTGCGTGCAGCTGGTGCTGAAGCTTCTGGAAGTGGCCAATATGGTCGGGTACGCGGAAGTCGAAGGGTCCTACCGTTCCGGCAGCAGTCTGCGCAATGCTTTTAAGAGGATACGGCACCCGCGGTTCGTCTCGGTCCTTATCAGGGACAAGACCGAGGTCTACCAGGCCCTGCGGGCCTTTTTCGGGATCCACGGGTAATAGCCGGGGTCGCTCCGGAGGGAATGCTCGGGGGTCGGCCCGCTACTTGGTGGTACCCGGGTTTTGGGCGTTCTTTCGGGGAAGTGGGGCCGCGGCGGCGAGGGGGTGGACACCGTGGAACTGGCGGAGCTGGAGGCCGCCGTAGGGGAACTTGTGGCCCGGGCCCGGGCTCACGGGTTGGACTTCTTTGACATGCACTTCGAGGTCTGCCCGGCGGACGTCATCCACACCATAGGGGCCTACGGCGTGCCGACCCGCTTCGGCCATTGGAGCTTCGGCAAGGCTTACTACAGGCTCAAAACGCAGTACGAGCACAACCTCATCCGGATTTACGAACTGGTCATCAATGCGGACCCGTGCTACGCCTTCTTGCTGGAAGGCAACTCTCCGGTCCAGAACAAGCTCGTAGTGGCCCACGTGCTGGCCCACGCCGATTTTTTCAAGAACAACGTCCACTTCCGCCGTACCTCGCGCGCGGCGGTGGAGGCCATGGCGCGCGCGGCGGAGCGCATCCGCACCTACGAGCTGTGTTACGGGCGGACGCGGGTGGAGAGTTTCCTGGACGCGGCCATGGCGGTCCAGGAGCACGTGGATCCCCATCGGGGGGTAGAATCTCCGGGGGCAGGGGAACGTGAAGTCCCGCATACGCCCTACGACGACCTGTGGGATCTCGACGGTCCGCGCCATGGCAGCCGGGAGGTCGGGAATCTTGCGGCCCGGCCCGAAAAGGACGTGTTGCTCTTCATTTTGGAACACGGCCGGGAGCTGGCGGACTGGGAGCGGGACGTGCTGGCCATCCTGCGCCAGGAAATGCTTTACTTCTGGCCTCTTATGGCCACCAGGATTGTCAACGAGGGCTGGGCCACCTACTGGCACCTGCGGCTGCTGCGGGAAATGGACCTCGACGAGGGGGAGGCCGTTGAGTTCGCGCGCCTGCACGCCGAGGTGGTACAGCCCCTGCGCTGGCAGGTCAACCCCTACGCCCTGGGCTTGAAGATCTTTGAGCACCTGGAGCGGCGGTATGAAAATTCCGCTCCGCACGAAAGGGAGCTTCACGGCCGCCCGGGAGGCCAAGGCAAGCAGAAGATTTTCGAGGTGCGGGCCACCGAGGACGACGTGAGCTTCATACGCAACTATCTCACGCGGGAAATTGTGGAGGAATTGAACCTCTTCGTGTACGCCCGCGCGGGACGGGACTGGCGGGTGGTATCGCAAGACTGGCAACTCGTGCGCGACACCCTGGTGGCCCGCCTCACCAACTGCGGCTTCCCCTACATAGTGGTGGAGGACGGGGATTACGGCCGGCGCGGCGAACTTTACCTTAAGCACTGCTACGAGGGCATGGAGCTGGACGTGCACCACCTCGAGCGCACCCTGCCCCACGTTTACCACCTGTGGCGCCGGCCCGTACATCTGGAAACGGTCCTCGAGGAGCGGCGTGTGGTCTTTTCCTACGACGGTGAAAGGGTGCGGCGGAGCTTTGCGGACTGAGCAGGTACGGGCCGTCCGGGCCGGTCCCCGGCCCGCGTTTTCGTTTTATGGGGAGGGAACCGGAGGCCCCGGCGCGGCCGGGCCCTTGGCTGTTACTCGTCCAGGGTATGGAAGGTGCAACCCAGCTCCTTGAGCTGCCTGATGATGACCGGCAGGGCGGCCACGGTGGCCTCCCTGTTCTTGAGGTAAACGTAGCCGGGGGTACCGGGCGCCGGTCGCCCCGGGCCCGTTTGGGTCCCATCGTGCATCAGCACGATGGCCGGCGCGTTCCCTTTGAGGTTCCGCACCCCTTCCACCACGTTGCGCACCAGCTGTTCGGCGGTCACGCCGTGGGGATCCGTATCGGCACTCGTGACGTTCCAGGCCACGACGCGGTAGCCCCTGGCCCGCAGGATCTCCCGGCACGCCGGGGTAAGGTGGTGGGGGCCGCCGGGGGGGCGGTAAATCCTGGGCCGCACCCCCGTTATTGAGGAGATGGCGGCCTCGGCCCGCTCCAGGTCCGCGGCAAACCCGGCGGGGGATCGGAAGAGGCCGTAATCGTGGCTGTAGGAATGGTTACCCACGGCGTGGCCTTCCTGGCGGATGCGCCGCAGGACCGCGGGGTTTATCTGGGCGTTGCGGCCCACCACCATAAAGGTGACCTTTACGCCCTGGTCCCGCAGGATGTCCAAAATTTGCGGCGTGAACGCGCTGTTGGGTCCGTCGTCGAAGGTGAGGTACACGACCCGCCATGTGGTAGCGGGCCGGGCGGGCGATAAGGACGACGCTGGCCGGGTGCCGGCCGGCCCGTTGCCGTCCGGAAGGCTTGCGGCAACGACTTGCGGAGGCGCGCTGCCCGGCACACCGCCGCCCTTGACTTCGACACCAAGCACCGAGGCACCGAGGGCAAGAAGGAGCGCCAGTGCCACCATGCGCCATTTCATCTTTTCAAACCCGCCTTTGCCGCGCTAAAATAGTAAGAAAAAGGGGATGATGGTCGTGTTCGTCAGGGATATCATGACCCCTTCGCCCATCACCATAGACCACAGCACGCCCGTGCTGGAAGCCATCGATATCATGAAGCGCCACCGTATCCGGCAGCTGCCGGTCACCAGGCAGGGCCAGCTGGTGGGGCTGGTGACCGAGCGGGAACTCCTTACCGTCTCTCCTTCGCCCGCCACCACCCTGAGTATCTTCGAGCTGAACTACTTGCTTTCCAAGATGAAGGTCAGCGAGGCCATGGTGAAGAACCCGGTTACGGTCGGCCCGGACACAACAATAGAGCAGGCGGCCCTCATCATGCGCGATCAGAAAATTGGTTCGCTGCTGGTGACCGAGAAGGGTCAGCTCGTAGGTATTATAACCCAGACCGACATCTTCGAGGCCCTGCTGCGCTTTTTCGGTTTGCGCCGTCCCGGGACAAGGATCGTCATAGAGACCGGGGACCGCATCGGGCTCCTGGCCGAGATCCTCCAGGTGGTCAAGGAGCACCGTATCGACGTCATCGGCATCGCCTGCCTGAACAAGGACGACCACCGCGTACAGATCGTCCTGCGCCTCAGCACGGCCGAGCCCGCCGCCCTGGTCGCGGACCTGAACCAGCGCGGTTATCCGGTGGTGCACGTGAGTTGAGGTTCGGCGTACCAGTTCGTATCTCCTTTCGGGGGTCTGACGTTCTCCGCACCGGAAGTTGATGCCGACCCGTTGTTTCGTGGAGCCGGATACGTATCCGGCTTTTTTGCTCAGACTATTAGTAGCGGCAGGATATCGCGGGCCGTTCGCGAATACCCATGTAACCATGGGTGTAACCCGGTATACAATGGGTGATAGGCTCTACTGGCTGGCCTGGCAGCTGGCCATGCCCGGCCAGGCGCGGCGGGTCTGGGAAATCGTAGAGGCGGCCGGGGGACCCCGCCGAGCGTGGGAGGCCACGGCGGAGGACCTGGCGCACATCCTGGGGGACCGCGGCCGGGCCGCGGAACTCGCCGCCCGCCGCGGGGCCGTGGACCCGGTGGGAGCACTGGAGCGCCTCGAGGCCGGGGACCTGCGGGTCCTCACCTTCGCGGACGGGGATTATCCGGAGCAGCTGCGCACAATTGCGGATCCGCCGCCGGCCCTGTTCGTGAAGGGTGCCCTACCCCCCGGACCGTATGTGGCCGTTGTGGGCACGCGCCGGGCCTCGCCTTACGGCCGGACCGTGGCCGCGCGCCTGGCGGCGGGGATGGCCAGGGCCGGCGTGGTGGTGGTTAGCGGCATGGCGCGCGGGGTGGACGCGGCCGCGCACCGGGGCGCCCTTGAGGCGGGTGGCCAGACCGTGGCGGTCCTGGGGTGCGGTCCGGACGTGGTCTATCCCCGCGAACACGCGGCCCTCAGGGACGAGATCGCCGCGTCGGGGGCCCTGGTCACGGAGTTTCCTCCGGGAACGCCGCCGGAGCCGTGGCATTTCCCGGTGCGGAACAGGATCATCAGCGGCCTGAGCCGGGCCGTGGTGGTGGTGGAGGCGGGCGAAAAGAGCGGGGCCCTCATCACGGCGGATCTGGCCCTGGAGCAGGGAAGGGACGTGCTGGCCGTGCCGGGCCACGTTACGAGCCCCCTCAGCCGCGGGCCCAACCGGCTGATCAAACAGGGGGCCCGCCTGGTGGAGGGGCCCGAGGACGTGCTGGACGAACTGGGCATTGGAACCATAGTGTGCGGGCCGGAGGGCAAGCCTCCCCTTCCGCGCCTGGCGCCCGACGAGGAACGGCTCTACGGCCTGCTGGGGCCGGAACCCGTACCCCTCGACGTCCTGGTGGCCAGGTCGGGCCTGCCACCCCAGGCGGTCGCGGCGGCTTTGGTTTACCTGGAAATGAAGGGGTTCGCCCGCCGGTTGCCCGGTCCGGCCTACCTGAAGAGGGAAGTGGAGTGGTGAGCGTTGGCCAAGACCCTGATCATCGTGGAGTCGCCGGCCAAAGCCAAGAGTATCAGTAAGTTCCTGGGGAAGCATTATGTGGTGAAGGCCTCCATGGGCCACGTCCGGGACCTGCCGAAGAGCGAGTTCGGGGTGGACGTGGAGAACGGTTTTCGGCCGCGTTACATAACGATACGCGGAAAAGGGGAGACCATAAGGGAACTCCGGGAGGCATCCAGGAAGGTGGAGCGCGTGCTGCTGGCCCTGGATCCCGACCGCGAGGGCGAGGCCATTGCCTGGCACCTCCAGCACCTCCTGGACCTCGACGGGGAGTACCCCTGCCGCATCGAGTTCAACGAGGTGACCAAGCCGGCGGTCCGGCAGGCGGTGGCCAACCCCCGGCCCATCGACCTGAACCGGGTCAACGCCCAGCAGGCGCGCCGCATCCTGGACCGGTTGGTTGGTTACAATCTCAGCCCGCTTCTCTGGCGCAAGGTTAAGAAGGGCCTGAGCGCCGGACGGGTCCAATCCGTGGCCGTGAGGTTGATTTGCGAGCGGGAGGAAGAAATCCGGAATTTCGTGCCGGAGGAATACTGGACGCTCGCGGCCCACTTCCTCAAGGAGGGGGTGAGTTTCGCGGCCCGGCTGGTGCGCCGCAACGGGGACAAGATCGAAATACGTACCGGGGCGGAGATGGAGGCGGTCCTCCGGGAGCTGGAAGGGGCCGTCTACGTGGTCAGGGAAGTGAGCAGGCGCGAGAGGCTGCGCCAGCCCGCGCCGCCCTTCACCACCAGCACCCTGCAGCAGGAAGGGCTGCGCAAGCTCAACTTCTCCACGCGTAAGACCATGCTGGTGGCCCAGCAGCTGTACGAAGGGCTCGATCTGGGCCCGGAGGGCCGCGTGGGACTGGTTACCTATATCCGCACGGATTCCACGCGGGTGAGCGCGGCGGCCCTGGAGGAGGCGCGGGCCTACATCGGCAAACGGTTCGGGCCGGCCTACGTGCCGCCCCAGCCCCGGCAGTGGCAGGGTCGCGGCCGCATCCAGGACGCCCACGAGGCCATCCGGCCCACAAGCGTGTGGCGGGAGCCGGAGGCGGTCAAGGAATACCTCACCGAGGACCAGTACCGGCTTTACGAACTCATCTGGCGCCGCTTTGTGGCCAGCCAGATGAGCCCCGTGGTGCTGGACGTGACCCGCGCGGACATCGGGGGCGGGCGCTACCTCTTCCGGGCCACCGGCTCGGTGGTGCGCTTTCCGGGTTTCATGGAGGTTTACACCGAGGGCCGGGACGACGGGGAATTTTGCCAACCGACCGATGCCGGGAACCGGAGAGCTTTTCGAGGGCAAATTTCCCCGTCGGACGAGGGGGCGGCCGAGGAAGGGGAGCAAGAAATGCTGCTACCCCCCCTGGCGGAAGGCGAGGTGTTGAGCCTGGAGCGCCTCGAGCCCAAGCAGCATTTCACGCAGCCGCCGCCGCGTTACACGGAAGCCACCTTGGTCAAGGTGCTGGAAGAAAGGGGCGTGGGCCGGCCGAGCACCTACGCACCCACCATCGAGACCATCTTGAAACGTGGCTACGTGGTGCGGCGCGGCAAGTATCTCCATCCGTCCGAGCTGGCCTTCGTGGTGGTGGACCTGCTGAAGCGGTACTTTCCGGACGTCATCAACGTGGAATTCACCGCGGCCATGGAGGAGAAGCTGGACCGGATCGAAGAGGGCGAGGCCGACTGGGTGGAGGTCCTCCGGGAGTTCTACGGCCCCTTCCGGCAGGTTCTGGCGCGCGCCGAACAGGAAATCCTGCCGCAGGAGGTGGCCCCCGAAAAGAGCGAAGAGACCTGCCCCTATTGCGGGCAGCAGTTGATCGTTAAGACCGGACGTTATGGTCCCTTCCTGGCCTGTCCCAGGTATCCCGCGTGCCAGTATTCCAGGGGCTCGCCGCAAGCAGAGACCGGGGCCCACTGCCCCAGGTGTGGCCGCGCGCTGGTTATGCGCCGCACCAAACGCGGCCGCAAGTTCTACGGTTGCACCGGGTACCCCGCCTGTGATTTCGTGACCTGGGACCGTCCGGTTCCCGAGCCCTGTCCGCGCTGTGGCGGGCTGATGGTGGAGAAAGGCCCGCGGCGGGTTTGTTCGGCCCGGGAATGCGGGTATCAGGAAGGGCCGGGCCAGGGGACGGGGGAGGGCCGGGGTTGACGGTCACGGTGATCGGAGCGGGCCTGGCGGGCGCCGAGGCCACCTGGCAGCTGGTGCGGCGCGGGGTTCCGGTGCGGCTTTACGAGATGCGCCCGGTCAAGATGACGCCCGCCCACCATACCGGGGGGTTCGCAGAACTGGTCTGCAGTAACTCCCTGCGGGCCACGGCCCTGGAGAACGCCGTAGGCCTGCTCAAGGAAGAAATGAGGCGCATGGGCTCCCTCATCATGCGCTGCGCCCTGGCGGCGCGGGTTCCGGCGGGCGGGGCCCTGGCCGTGGATCGGGAGCGGTTTAGCGCCTGCGTGACCGCGGCCCTGGCGGAGCATCCTCTGGTCACCGTGGTTCGGGACGAGGTGGAGGAACTGCCCGATGACGATCTGGTGATCGTGGCCACGGGGCCCCTGACCTCGGACGCCCTTGCTCGCAGTATCAGGGAGTTCTCCGGGGAGGAGTACTTTTATTTCTACGACGCGGTGGCACCCATCGTGACCGCCGAGTCCGTCGACATGGAGCGCGTATTTCGCTCCTCCCGCTACGGTAAGGGGGAGGCGGCCTATTTAAACTGTCCCATGACCGAGGAGGAGTACGACCGCTTCTGGCAGGCCCTGGTGCGGGCCGAAAGGGCGCCGCGCAAGGAGTTCGAGCGGGAAAAATACTTCGAGGGGTGCATGCCCGTAGAGGTGCTGGCGGCCAGGGGCCGCGATACACTGCGCTACGGCCCCCTCAAACCCGTGGGGCTGGTGGACCCCCGAACCGGAAGGAGGCCCTTTGCCGTGGTGCAGTTACGCCCGGAAAACGCGCCGGCCACCCTTTACAATATGGTGGGCTTTCAGACCGGTCTGAAGTGGTCGGAACAGGATCGCGTTTTCCGGCTCATTCCGGGTCTGGAGAGGGCCGAGTTCGTGCGGTACGGCGTGATGCACCGCAATACCTTTCTCAACGCGCCCGTGCTCCTCTCTCCCACCCTGGAGTGCCGTAAAAGGCCCGGCCTGTTCTTTGCGGGTCAGATCACCGGTGTGGAAGGATACGTGGAATCGGCCGCGGCGGGACTGGTGGCGGGCATCAATGCGGCCCGCAGGGCCAGGGGGGCCGAGCCGGTGGCCTTTCCGGTCGAGACGGCCCACGGGGCCCTGCTCCACTACATTGCCACCGCGGACCCCCGGCACTTTCAACCCATGAGCGTCTCCTTCGGGCTTTTTCCGGCCCTGCCGGAGCACATCAGGGACCGCAGGGCGCGCAACCTGGCCCTGGCCCGCCGCGCCCTGGAGCGGCTGGCGGAGTTTCTGGCCGCCACGGGGGAGGAGGCTTTTGCATGCGAGAATTCGTAGCCCCTTTCCTGGCCTACCTGACGGCGGAGAGGAACGCTTGCGCCCACACGGTGGAGGCCTACCGGCGGGATCTGGAGCAGGGTCTCGCCATGATGGCGGCCCTAGAAGGGGGCCGCCCCGTGACCCCCGACCGGCTGCAGGCCGGTCTCGTCAGGCGCTACCTGGCCCGTCTGGTGCAGCAGGGGCTCTCGCGTACCTCCGTTGCCAGGAAGCTCGCGGCCTGGCGCAGCTTTTGCCGCTACCTGTGCCTGAAGGGCGTGCTGGCCGGCAACCCCTTTGCCGGATTGCCCGCGCCCCGGGTGCGGCGCAAGATCCCCCGCGCCCTTGAGGTGGACGAAGCCTCCCGCCTTGTGGAGGCCCCCGCCGGCGATGACCCGCTGCGCCTGCGGGACCGGGCCCTGCTGGAACTGCTCTACGCCGCGGGGTTGCGCGTGGCCGAACTGGTGGGGCTCGACCTCCGGGACGTGGATTGCGAGGGCGGCACGGTACGCGTACGGGGGAAGGGCAACAGGGAACGGGTGGTGCCCGTGGGCCGGCCGGCCCTGGCGGCCCTCGAGCGATATTTGCGCGCCGGGCGCCCGGCCCTGAGGCCGCGGGACCAGGCCGTGTTCGTCAACGGCCGGGGCGCGCGGCTGACCACGCGGGGTGCGCGGATGGTGGTGGGCCGCTACGGGGGTAAGGCCGGTCTGGCCGGGGACGTGCATCCCCATCTCTTGCGCCACACCTTTGCCACCCACCTGCTGGAGGGAGGGGCGGACCTGCGCGTGGTGCAGGAGTTGCTGGGCCACGCCCGGCTGACCACCACCCAGGTGTACACCCACATCACGGTAGACCGGCTAAAGGAGTTGTACCGCCGCACCCATCCCCGGGCCTAGCCGGGAGGGCGGGGTCCCGGCGCCCCGGAAAAAGGCCCCGCGGGCCGCGGCCCTCCTTTTGGGGTGGGCCGCGGAAGGGGCCGGCCGGAAAATCTCCCTGGGGTGCACGTATGCCGTACCAGGTGGCCTTCCGGGGCCGCATTTTGCGCCATCGGGCGCAATGCGGCCGGCAGGCCGAGGATTGCCGGAGACTACGGTAATTTGGAGTTGGTGGAAGTTGCTTTTGAAGGGAACCACCATCCTGGGCATCAGGCGGGGCGGCCGGGTGGCCATGGCCGGTGACGGTCAGGTGACCCTGGGGGAACACGCCATCATCAAGCACCGTGCCAGGAAAATCCGGCGCCTTTACCAGGGCCGCGTGCTGGCGGGATTCGCCGGCGGCGTGGCCGACGCCTTCACCCTGTTCGAGAGGTTCGAGGCCAAACTGGAAGAGTTTCGCGGCCAGCTCTCCCGGGCCGCGGTGGAGCTGGCCCGGGACTGGCGTACGGACCGCCTGCTGCGCCGGCTGGAGGCCCTCCTCGTGGTGGCGGACCGGGAGCAGATCCTGATCGTCTCCGGCGCCGGGGAGGTAATCGAACCCGACGACGGCATCGCGGCTGTGGGGTCCGGCGGCGGTTACGCCCTGGCCGCGGCCCGGGCCCTGGCGCAGCACACGGACCTCTCGGCGGCCGAAATCGCCCGTATTGCCCTGGAGATCGCGGCCTCCATCTGCGTGCACACCAACCGCGAAATTACCCTGGAGGAGCTGTAGCGACGGTGGAAGACCTCACACCCCGGCAGATCGTGGAGGAACTGGACAAGTACATCGTCGGGCAGGAGGAAGCCAAGCGCGCGGTGGCCATCGCCCTGCGGAACCGCTACCGGCGGGCGCGCCTGCCGGAAGAACTGCGCGACGAGGTCCTGCCCAAAAATATTCTGATGATCGGGCCCACGGGCGTAGGCAAGACCGAGATCGCCCGGCGCCTGGCCCGCCTGGTGAAGGCCCCCTTCGTCAAGGTGGAGGCCACCAAGTTCACCGAGGTGGGTTACGTGGGGCGGGACGTGGACGGCATGGTGCGCGACCTGGTGGAAACCGCGGTGCGTATGGTGAAACAGGAACGCCTGGCCGCCGTGGAGGAAAGGGCCCGGCAGATGGCCGAGGAGCGCATCGTGGAACTGCTGGCCCCCATGCCCGACGAGACGCCGGCCCGCAACCCCCTGGAGTTACTTTTCGGCGGGGCCCGCCCGCCCCGGGAGGATCCCAGAATGCAGGAGCAGCGGGCCCGGCGCGTGGCCTTCGAGCGGGAGATCCTGCGCGAGAAGCTGGCCCGCGGTGAACTGGAGGACGAGTTCGTGGAGGTCGAGGTGGAAGAGCAGGGCCCGCCCATGCTGGAGATTTTCACGTCCGCGGGGGTGGAAGAACTGGGCATCAACATCCGGGACGTGCTGGGGGGGTTGATACCCAAGAGGAAAAAGCGGCGCCGGGTGACCGTGCGCGAGGCGCGGGGCATTCTGACCCAGCAGGAGGCCCAGAAGCTGATCGATATGGAAGAGGTCACGAGCGAGGCCCTGCGCCGGGCGGAGGAGCACGGCATTATCTTTCTGGACGAGATCGACAAGATTGCCGGCCGCGAGACCACCGTGGGCCCCGATGTCTCGCGCGGAGGGGTGCAGCGGGACATACTCCCGCTGGTGGAGGGTTCCACGGTGATCACCAAGTACGGCCCAGTGAGGACCGACCACATCCTGTTCATCGCCGCCGGCGCCTTCCACACCGCCAAGCCCTCGGACCTGATCCCGGAACTCCAGGGCCGCTTTCCCATCCGGGTGGAACTCCACAGTCTGACTCAGGAGGACTTCAAGCGTATTCTGACCGCACCGCGGAACTCCCTGATCCGGCAGTACACCGAACTGTTGGCCACCGAAGGGGTGCACATAAAATTTTCCGAAGATTCTCTTGAAGAAATAGCACGGATCGCTTATACTGTAAATGAGCGCACGGAAAATATCGGAGCCCGCCGGCTGCACACCATCGTGGAAAAGGTGCTGGAGGACATATCCTTCGAGGCGCCGGACATGGCTAAGGGAGAGGTGGTGATCGACCGCGAATACGTGCACCGTAAGCTCGCGGACATCGTTGAGGATACGGACCTGAGCAGATACATCTTATAGAGAGAGAAGGTTTGGGGTAAAGGATAAGGTAGGGGTGGCATCGTGGGATTCAAATTGGTGCGGTGCCTGTGCGTTGTTTTTTGGAAAGGGGGCAGGAGATGATGCGGCGTTTGTTGGAGAGGACCCGGGCCATCAACCGGCTACTCCAGAAATCGGGGGGCTATACGGTAAACTTCGGTGAGGTAGCCCAGGTGCTCAGCGAAAACATCGGTTCCAACACCTACATCATCGACGAACAGGGCCGTGTTCTGGGCTACGCCTTCATGGAGGACTTTTACTGCCCTGTCATGCAGGAGATCGTGGAGGAGAAGCGGGGCTTTCCCGAGCAATACACGTACTACCTCCTGCAGTTCAGGGAGACCCAGGCCAACTTCTGCCAGATGGCCAATGCCTGCGTTTTTATGTCCGGCCAGCAATGCCATTTTAATAATAAGGTGAGTACGGTGGTACCCATCCTGGCCAGCGGTTCGCGTCTGGGTACCCTCATCCTGGCCAAGTTCGACGAACACTTCACCGAGGAGGACCTTATACTGGCCGAGTACGGTGCCACCGTGGTGGGCATGGAGGTCATGCGGGCGCGGGTCGACAAGATGGAAGAAGAGGCCCGCAAGCGGGCCGCCGTGCAAATTGCCCTGGGCACGCTTTCTTACTCCGAGCTGGACGCCATCAAGCATATCTTCGAGCAACTGGAGGGCGAGGAAGGCCTGCTGGTGGCCAGCAAGGTGGCAGACCGCGCGGGTATCACGAGGTCCGTAATTGTCAACGCCTTGCGCAAGTTCGAAAGCGCAGGGGTAATCGAGGCCCGCTCCCTGGGCATGAAGGGTACCTACATCCGGGTCCTGAACAATTGCCTCTTTGAAGAACTGGCTCGGCTGCGCCAGCACGGCTAGGTCTTGCGCGGACCCGGCGTTTGTGCTAGAATACTTGCTGGCGTGGAACCGGATTACGCACGCCGCTCTGATTCCGGCCGGGTCTCCGCACTGCCGGGGCGGACCGGGTGATGAAGGCGGCGGAGGAACAAAACCATAAGGGAGTGGAGTGCGTGGCCATTGTTTCCATGAAGCAGCTTTTGGAGGCAGGGGTGCATTTCGGGCACCAGACCAGGCGCTGGAATCCCAAAATGGCACCTTATATTTTTACGGACCGTAATGGTATTTATATCATCGATTTACAGAAAACGGTTCGGAAGATCGAGGAGGCCTACAATTTCGTCCGCGACCTGGCGGCCGCCGGCGGCACCCTGCTCTTCGTGGGCACCAAGAAGCAGGCCCAGGAGGCGGTGCGCGAGGAAGCCACCCGTTGTGGCATGTTTTACGTTAACCAGCGCTGGCTGGGCGGCATGCTGACCAATTTCAATACCATCCGGCGGCGCATCGACCGTCTGCATGTTCTGGAAAAGATGGAAAACGACGGTCTTTTCGAGCGCCTGCCCAAGAAGGAAGTGGCCGAGCTCCTGCACGAAAAGGAGCGGCTGGAAAAGTTTTTGGGTGGCATCAAGGAAATGAAGCGGTTGCCCAACGCCCTGTTTGTGGTAGACCCGCGTAAGGAGCGCATTGCCGTCAGCGAGGCACGCAAGCTGGACATTCCCATCGTGGCCATTGTGGACACCAACTGCGATCCTGACGAGATCGACTACGTGATTCCGGGGAACGACGACGCCATCCGGGCCGTGCGCCTGCTCACCAGCAAAATGGCAGACGCCGTGATAGAGGGCCGACAGGGGCTGGTGGAGTAGGGGTGCGGGCGGGAGCGGTTGGGTTCCCGCTTTTTGGTGATACCAAACTACCGAGGAGGTCCACGATATGGAAGTCCCAGCCGCCCAGGTCAAGGAGCTGAGGGAAAGGACCGGCGCCGGCATGCTGGCGTGCAAGCAGGCCCTCGTAGAGGCCCAGGGGGATATGGAGCGGGCCATCACCATCCTGCGGGAGAAGGGGCTGGCGGCGGCCGCCAAGAAAGCCGGTCGGGTGGCCAACGAGGGCCTGGTGGAGGCCTACATTCACGGCGGCGGCCGCATCGGCGTCCTGGTGGAGGTCAACTGCGAGACCGACTTCGTGGCCAGAACCGAGGAGTTCCGGACCCTGGCCAGGGACCTGGCCATGCAGATTGCGGCTGCGCGGCCCGAATACATCCGGCGCGACGACGTCCCGGAGGAAGTCGTGGCCCGGGAACGGGCCATCCTGCGGGCCCAGGCCCTGCGGGAGGGAAAGCCCGAAAAGGTTGTCGACCGCATGGTGGAGGGCCGGCTGGAAAAGTTTTTTAAGGAGCAGTGCCTCCTGGAACAGCCCTTCATCAAGGATCCCAACATCACGGTAGGGCAGTTGATAACCGAAAAGATTGCCAGACTGGGCGAAAACATCACGGTGCGCCGATTCGCGCGCTTTGAATTGGGCGAGGGCCTGCCCGCCGGGGCCGACTGATCCCGCGCCTGCGGAGGGGGACCGGTAAAGTGGTGACGCCGAAATACCGCCGGGTCGTCCTGAAGGTTAGCGGTGAGGCCCTGGCCGGAAGCCAGGGTTATGGCATCGACCCGGAGGTGGTGGCGGGTATCGCCCGGGAAATCCAGGACGTTGTGCAGTACAGGGTGGAAATGGCGGTGGTGGTGGGCGGGGGTAACATCTGGCGCGGCCTGGCGGGGAGCGCCAAGGGGATGGACCGCGCCACCGCCGACTACATGGGCATGCTGGCCACGGTGATCAACGCCCTGGCCCTGCAGGATGCCCTGGAGAAGCTCGGGGTTGAGACCCGCGTGCAGACGGCCATCGAAATGCGGGCCGTGGCCGAGCCGTACATCAGGCGGCGCGCCATCCGCCACCTGGAGAAGGGGCGGGTTGTCATCTTCGCCGCGGGGACCGGCAACCCCTACTTTTCCACCGACACCACCGCCGCTCTGCGGGCGGCCGAGATCGAGGCCGACGTCATCCTCATGGCCAAGGGCGTGGACGGTGTCTACGACTCGGATCCCCGGGTCAATCCCGCGGCGCGCAAATTCACCGAACTCTCCTACATCGAGGTGCTGAACAGGGGCCTGGGCGTCATGGACGCCACGGCCACCTCCCTCTGTATGGACAACCGAATTCCCCTGGTGGTCTTCAGCCTCAAACAACCGGGTAACATCAAACGCGCCGTCTTCGGGGAGGACATCGGTACTTACGTGGGGAGTGATTGCCGTGCAGGACATTATCAATGCCGCGCAGGAAAACATGAAGAAGACCGTGGAGGTAATCAGGCGCGAACTGGCGGGTCTGAGGGCGGGAAGGGCCACGCCGGCGTTGCTGGATAAAATCACTGTCAACTACTACGGCACCCCGACCCCGGTCAACCAGCTGGCCACGATCAGCGCCCCGGAAGCACGCCTCCTGGTCGTACAGCCCTGGGATCGGAGCGTGCTGCCGGAGATAGAAAAGGCGATTTTGAAGTCGGACCTGGGGATCACCCCTGTCAGCGACGGCAATGTCTTGCGGCTGGTAATTCCCCAACTCACCCAGGAACGGCGACAGGAACTCGTAAAGCAGGTGCGGAAAAAGGCCGAGGAAGGGCGCGTGGCCATCCGCAACATCCGGCGGGAGGCCAACGACCAGCTGAAGGCGCGGCAAAAGCACGAGAACCTCTCGGAAGACGAGCTGCGCCGCCGCCAGGACGAGGTGCAGAAGCTGACCGACAAGTATATTAAAGAAGTGGACCAGCTGGCGGCCCTGAAAGAGCAGGAGATCATGCAGGTATAGAACCCCATGACACCGGACATCCTGGGATTAGAGCTGCAACACGCCCTGCAACGTCTGGCGGCCGAGGGCTGGGAGGTCACGGTGGTCATCACCAGGGCCCCGGGCGGGCGGACCGATGTCGGAACCTTGCGGGTGGCGCGGTGGCTGGTCCTGGGAGAACGGCGTGGCATCATCACGGCGGTCGGCCAGCAGGGCGGGAAAGGGGGTGCCGTGTTGGCCTACCGCATCACCGACGACTGCCAGGCCTGCGGAACGTGTGCCGAATCCTGCCCCAACCAGGCCATTGTGGAGGGCGCTCGCTACCACATCGATCCCGAAAGGTGCGAGGAGTGCGGAACCTGCTTCGATGTCTGTCCTGCGGGAGCCGTGGTCAGAGAATAAAGCCGGTGCGACCCCCTCTCGGACGAGGGGGTTATTTTCGTGGCCGGGCAGGGCCGGTGCGGTGTTGCGTTCGTTTTGCTTGCGCAACCCGAAGCCCCGGGAGGAATCCTTGCGCCGGCGGGTGGACGCTGGCCGCCTGCCGCGCCACATTGCCATCATTATGGACGGGAACGGCCGCTGGGCCAGCCGGCGGGGATTGCCCCGTACCTTCGGACACCGTGCGGGGGTGGAGTCGCTACGTCAAGTGGTGGAACTCTGCGCCGAACTGGGCATCCAGGTCCTGACTGTTTTCGCCTTCTCGACTGAGAACTGGAAGAGACCGCAAGAAGAGGTCAACGTGTTGATGGATTTACTGGTTGAATACCTGCACCGGGAAGCCCAAGAATTGGAGCGCAACGGCATTCGGGTCCACGCCATAGGCCGCCTCGACGAATTGCCGCCGCCGGCCAGGGGTGCGGTCTACGAGATCATGGAACGGACCGCGAAAAACGAACGCATGGTGCTCAATCTGGCTTTGAATTACGGTGGCCGCACCGAACTGGTGGATGCCGCGCGCCGGCTGGCGGCCGACGTGCTGGCCGGTACCTTGCGGGTGGAGGACATCGACGAGAGCCGCATGGCGGGGGCCTTGTATACCGCCGGGCTGCCGGACCCGGACCTGGTGATCCGGCCTTCCGGGGAGATGCGTATAAGTAACTTCCTGTTGTGGCAGGTGGCCTACGCCGAACTGTGGGTAACCCCCGTGCTCTGGCCGGATTTCCGGCGCGTACACTTGCTCGAGGCCATCCTGGACTACCAGCGGCGCGAGCGCAGGTTCGGAGGTCTCAAACCTCACCCCTGAACTCTTCCGGTGTCTTCCGGCCGACGTGCGGGCGGATCGGGTGTGGCATGCTCTGGCATAGAATTCTCACGGCCGTCTGGGGTATACCGCTGATGCTGGCCGCGGCCTGGGTGGGCGGCGGGACGTTTCTCGCTTTGCTCGCCGCGGTGCAGTTGCTGGCCCTCGCAGAAGGCCTCCGGCTGGCGCGCAAATGGGGTCTCAGGCCCCTGCCGTGGCTGGTGCTCGGGGGCGGGCTGGCCCTGCCCCTGGGGCTTTATTACGGGCAGGGTTACGGCGTGGCCCTGACGCTGAGTCTTCTGTTATTGGGTCACCTGGTGGCCTGCGTATTGCTTTTTCCGGGCTACCGCCCCCCGGACGCCGCGGGGGGGTTTCTCCTCTCCTGTTACACCGGGCTCGTCCTTTACCTACACGTCCTGCGGTCGTTGCCCGAGGGTCGCACCTGGGTTTTCCTGGTTTTGCTGAGCACGTGGGCCGCGGACACGGCGGCCTACTTCACCGGACGCCTCGCCGGGCGCCGGCCGCTGGTGGCCGGGCTCAGCCCCGGCAAGACGCTGGAGGGTGCCGTGGGCGGGGTCCTGGCCGCGGCGGGGGTCGCGGCCCTCGTGGGATATCTGGTCCAGTCGCCCCACATCCTGGCCCCGGTGGGTCTGGCCGTGGGGCTGGCAGCTCAGCTCGGGGACCTGGTGGAATCGGCGATGAAGCGCCATGCCGGGCTCAAGGACAGCGGTGGGTTGCTGGCGGGTCACGGGGGGATTCTGGACCGCTTCGACAGTCTGCTGTTTTCGGCCCCGCTGGTATACTACCTGGCCGCTCTCGTCTATAATAGGTTGAGGTGAAAATTTTGCTAAAGAACGTGTTTTTATACAGCGGGGCCATGCTGTTGCTGGCCGCCGCCGGCTGGGTAGCCTACCTCGCGGTGAAGCTCCTCTTCCCCGTACTCTTGCCCTTTTTGCTCGCTTTCATCCTCAGCATGTTGCTGGAGCGGCCGGTCCGCTGGCTGGAGAGGCGCCTGCGGTTACCCCGGGGGGTGGCGGTATGCGTTGTCCTGCTGGCGGTACTAGGCGCCGTGGGGGTAACGCTAACATGGTTCGTAGTCTATCTGGTTGATGAGCTAAGCCGTCTTATGGCCTGCATACCGGCCTACAAGCAAGAGGTGGAGTACCAGCTGCAACGCATTCTGGCCTGGAGCTGGCACCTCTACGGGCGCCTCCCCACCTGGGCCACCGGCTACCTGGATCAGAACCTGACCGCGGTGGCCAACGGCTTTCACGGGTTTGTGGCCCGCGTGGTGAATTCCCTGCTGCGGGGCCTGGCCGCGCTGCCGGGCGTGCTTCTGGTGCTGCTGGTGGCCCTGCTGGCGACCTATTTTCTGGGACGGGACCGTCCGCAACTGGTACGCTGGTGGCTGCGCTGGCTGCCCGAACCCTGGGGCGTGCGGACCCTGGAGGCCGTGGCGTGCGCGTGGGGGGCCTTCGGCGGTTACGTGCGGGCCCAGGTCATCCTGGCCTCTATAACGACCGTCATAGCGCTGGTGGGGCTTCGTGTCATCGGCTCTTCTTACGTCCTAAGCCTTGGTTTGACCATCGGTCTGTTCGATCTGTTGCCGATCTTGGGGCCGAGCGCGATTTTTCTGCCCTGGCTGGCGTGGTGTCTGGCCACGGGCGGGACGGTGCTGGCCGTCAAGTTGCTGATACTCTACGGCCTCATTCTGGTGGTACGGCAGTTGCTTGAGGCGCGCGTGGTGGCGGCCGCGGTAGGCCTGCATCCTCTGGCGGCCCTGGTGGCCATGTACGGCGGTCTGAAGCTCCTGGGGGTCGGGGGCCTCATTCTGGGTCCCATACTGTTCATCGCCCTGCAGGCCTTCGCGCGGTCGGCCGTAGATCTGTGGCGTACCAG
>Ga0080004_1121371_pt1 | contig 20397 bp, 25 predicted proteins | sample WasSprMetagenome_FD_69207 | JGI IMG/M metagenome (GOLD analysis project Ga0080004, IMG submission 69207) | Sulfidic aquatic microbial communities from Washburn Spring, Yellowstone National Park, USA - WS (SPADES assembly) (version 2) | ecosystem: Environmental > Aquatic > Thermal springs > Hot...
CACAATGGCGATAGATCTTGATCTCCGCCCGGGAAAGACGTGCCCCATCGATGATCGAAGCATGGTTGAGTTCGTCCGAGATAATGCAGTCCCCCCGGCCCACCAGCGCAGGAATGCAACCCGTGTTCGCCGTAAACCCCGCCTGGAACACCAACACCGCCTCGGTGTGCTTGAACTCGGCCAGCTTCCGCTCCAGCTCCAGGTGCAGGTCCATCGTCCCGATGATCGTCCGCACCGCTCCCGACCCGGCCCCGTACTTCTCCGTCGCCTCAACCGCAGCCCGGATCAGCCGCGGATGGGTGTTCAAACCCAGGTAGTTGTTCGAAGAAAGATTCACCACCTCTTTCCCATTGATCACCGCCCGCGGCCCCTGCGGACTCGACAGCACAGCCAGCGGACGGTATATCCCCTGCTCCTTCAGTTCCCGCAACTGGTCTTGCAGGTAAGAAAGAGCACCCGCCATCGCCGCACCCTCCCCCACCTCTCGCTGTTCGGAAACGCCCCGGCACGGTCAAGACGGTACCCCGCCAGGGTACAGCACCACCTTGCCGCACTCACCCCGCGCCATCAGCTCCATCGCCAACTGGAATTCCTCCAGCGGCAGCCGATGCGTGATCACAGGAGTCACGTCCAGCACCCCCGAATCAAGCAGCGCCCTCATCTGATACCACGTCTCCCACATTTTGCGCCCCGTAACCCCCTGCACAGTCAGCCCCCTCATGACCACCTCGTTGCTCAAGTCCATCTCAAAAGGCGCAGACGGCAGCCCCAGCAGCGCCACCTGCCCGCCGGAACGCGTGCCCCGCAGCCCCGCCCGGATAGCATCGGGGTAGCCTGACATCTCCATCAGGACGTCTACCCCGAGGCCTTCCGTCTCCTCGCGCAATGCTTCGGTAAGATCTTCCCTGCGGGGGTCGATCACCCGGTGCGCACCCATGCGCAGCGCCAAATCCTGCCGGTAAGGGTTCACCTCTGCCGCCAGTACCCGCGCCGCGCCGGCCGCCCGCGCTATGGCCACCGCGCACAGCCCGATGGGGCCGCAGCCCACCACCGCCACCACACGCCCCACCACAGGAAAAGAAAGTGCGGTGTGCACCGCGTTCCCCAGCGGCTCCTGCATGGACGCCACCTCGGGGGGCAGGGTCCTGCTGTTCCGCCAGGCGTTGGCGGCAGGAATGACCACGTACTCGGCAAAACAACCGTCCCTGTCGACGCCCAGGATCTTCGTGTTCTGACACACGTGAGACTGCCCCGTTCGGCACTGATAACAGGTACCGCACACCACGTGGCTCTCCGCCGAGACGTAGTCGCCTACCGACACGGTCTCGACCCCAGGACCCAGTTCCACCACCTCTCCGCAGAACTCGTGCCCCAGCACGAGGGGAACCCGCACCCGGCCCGCCGACCAGGGATCCCAGCGGTAAATGTGGTAGTCCGTCCCGCAGATGGAGGCCGCCGTCACCTTGATGAGCACCTCCCCGGGACCCGGCCGCGGCACCTCGACCTCGCACAACTGGGCGCCGGGACCCGGCACCGCCTTGACCACCGCCTTCACTACCCGGTCCCCCCTTGCTCGCGCCACCAGGGCCATCCCACCCGTCGCACTGCCGCCAGTGCCGCCTCCACGTCGGCTGCACCAATGTGGCGGTGGGTCACCATGCGCACGCGGCCCCCCAGGCACAAGCACAGAACCCCCTCTTCCGCCAGGCGAGCCACAAACTGGCCTGCCTCCAGAGGGGGCAGCACCTCAAAGAACACGATGTTGGTGTCCACACGGTGCGGCGGCAGGCTCAGGCGCACGAACGGTAGCTCAGCCAGTCCCTCGGCCAGCTGGCGGGCACGGGCATGATCTTCTGCCAGCCTGGCGGGCATGGTGCGCAGGGCCACCAACCCGGCAGCGGCCAGAATTCCTGCCTGGCGCATGGACCCGCCCAGCAAGTGACGCAGTTCCCTGGCCTCCCGCACGAAGTCACGGCTGCCCGCCAGCACCGAACCAGCGGGAGCGGACAGGCCCTTGGACAGGCAGAACATAACGGCATCGGCAGGTTCCGCCAGACGGGCCACCGGCTCTCCCACCGCCACAGCGGCGTTGAATATGCGGGCGCCGTCAATGTAGACCCACAGCCCGCGCCGCCGTGCCACATCCGCCAGGCGGGCGGTTTCGGTAGCGCTCATGGCCACCCCGCCCCCGTAGTTGTAAGTGTTCTCCAGGCAGAGCATCCTGTACGGGCCGAATCCAGACTGGAGTTCTGCCCGGAGCTCATCCTCAGCCATGTGACCTTCAGGGGCAGACACCTCGCGGGCGGTCACTCCCACGAACCCGGCCAGGCCGGAAAGCACGATGTGCGCACCCCTCACGCAGGCCAGCCAATCGCCCGGGCGCAGGAACACCCTCAGCGCCAGCGAGTTAGCCATCATCCCGCTGGGTACGAAGAGAGCCGCCTCTTTGCCCAGGATCTCGGCGGCTTCCTCTTCCAGGTGGGTCACAGACGACCGATCCCCCAGGGTGTCGTCGCCCAGCTCTGCCTCGGCCATCGCCTTCCACATTTCGGTAGTAGGTTGGGTGACCGTGTCGCTGCGCAGATCGATGACCGCTGTTCCCCGCACCACCATATCCCCTCTCAACACGGCAGCCACGCATCCGTCTCGCCCGTCAGCCCGTCCCGGTACACCACCCCGCCCTTCATCACCAGGAGGGGTCGGCGCAGGACGCCCAGGTCCTCGAGGGGATTGCCCTTCACCACGATGAGATCGGCCGCCTTGCCGGGTTCCAGCGTCCCCACCTCATCCGCCAGCCCCAGCAGCTCCGCCGCCCAGCGAGTGGCGGAAAGTATCGCCTCGTACCTGCCCAGACCCCTTTCGTGGAGAAGGCTCACCTCCGTAGCCAGCATGCCGTGGGGTGTCAAAGTGACTCCGGCATCAGTTCCGGCCGCTACCTTTACTCCCGTAGCAACGGCCAGTTCCGCACTGGCCCAGTGCCTGGGCCTGAGTTCGCGCGCCCGGGCCAGGATCCAGCCCGGCACGCCCTCCCCACGGCAGAGATCCAGCAGGGCGTACGAAGGGGTCAGGGTGGGGACCAGGTAGATGCCGCGCTCCTTCAGGAGTTGCGCAGTACTCTCGTCCAGGAAGACCCCATGTTCGATGCTGGCCACGCCCGCCAGGGCGCAGGCCCGGATGCCTTCCGCAGCCTGGGCGTGGGCCACCACCTTCTTGCCCACCCGCGCGGCCTCCCTCACCACCGCCCTCAATTCCTCCTCGCCGTACTGGGGCAGGCGGGGATCGGACCCCCTGGTGATAACTCCCCCGGTGGCCATTACTTTGATCTGGTCAACGCCCGCCTTGACTTCCGCGCGCACCGCCTTCACCAATTCCCGGACGTCATCGGCTTCCTGGCCCATCTGATGGGCATGGCCGCCCGTGATGGTCAGACAGAGCCCGCTCGCCAGTATGCGTGGGCCCACCGCAGCGCCACGGGCGATGGCATCCCGCAGCACCACGTCTACTCGCCCGGGAGCACCGCAGTCCCGTACCGTAGTGACGCCCGCCATAAGGTTCCGCAAGGCGTTACTGGCCGCCCGTGCCATCGTGGCCTCGATCGGCTCGCGCACCAGGGGGGCGAAGGGATTGCTGCTCCCATCCAGGGAAAGATGCACGTGACAGTCGATAAGACCGGGCAGCACAGCACATCCCGATGCATCCACCACCCTGACCCCGGCCCCGGGTCGCAGGGCCTGTCCCAGAGAGGCGATGCGATCCCCCTCCACCAGGATGTCGCCCGGGAAGGCTTCCGGCGAGCAACAATCGATCACCAGGGCATTTCGGATGAGCAGCCCCACAATGACCCCTCCGCACCACAAACCGTCGAGGGCTCACTGCCTTCAGATCAGCTTGTATATCCGGGCCAGGTTTTCCCCGAATATGAGCGCCTCCGCTTCTTTCCCGAGGTTCAGCCGGCGTATGGCCTCCACGCAGAGATCAGGGTAAGCACTGGGCGCATTGGAACCGAACACAACCCGCTCCGGCCCCAGTTCCTTTACCGCGAACTTGATGAGGATGGGTTCCACACAAACCAGGGTGGTGCCCAGGTAGATATTCGGACACATCTGCGCCGCCAATATGGCCTGCTGTTCGCGGAATCGGTAACCCATGTGATCCATGATGATGGGTACCTCGGGATACCTCCGGGCCAGAGCGGCAATCTCGAGCGGGTAGCAGTTGTACGACCCGGAGTGGATGTTCACCGGTATCCCCAGTTCGCGTGCCTTCTGCATGACCGGATCCACCACCGGGCTTTCGATTGCATAGCCGTGGAAGGTAGGCATAAGCTTCAAGGCCTTAAGTCCCCATTGAGTGATGGCGATCTCCAGTTCGTCCACCGCCTCCTGTCCGAAGCGCGGGTTGACCTGGGCGCACCCGATGATTCGGTCCTCGTAACCACGGATGGCCTCCGCCAGCCCGCGGTTGTCGGGCCGGAAGTCGGGGGAAGGCATGAGCACCACCATGTCGATCCCGGCAGCATCCTCCATCTCGAGGATCTCCTTCGGCCCATAGACCTTCCCGTCGAGGGGTTCCGGCGACCAGTACGCTTCGAAGTCGATCTTCAACGGCAAGACCTCCTCCAACGCAGGCTATAGTGCTATCTCAAGCCAAGCCTGTGCCCCATCCGCATGGACATGCGTTTGGCCGTTTCCAGCACGACGGGCACCAGCTGGGACAGATAGCCGGACTCCGCTTCCGCGGTGGCCGCGGTCACGCTGACGGCAGCCACTACCCGCCCCGCCACGTTCCGGATGGGGGCTCCCAGGCAGCAGATCCCAGAGGCACTCTCCTCCAGGTCGAAGGCGTACCCCTGCTCCCGTACCTGGGCCAGGTGCTCCAGGAAGCGTTCGGGGTCGGTGATGGTGGCTGCCGTCCGGCGCGGCAGCCCGTGCGAGGCGATGATCTGCCGAATCTCCTCCTCAGGAAGCCAGGCCACCAGGCACTTGCCCAAGGCCGTAGTGTGCACGGGAGCCCTCTGGCCAACGCGGGCGTGGAAGACAAAACCCAATTCACTCCGCTTCTCAACGTTGCGAATGTACAGCACCTCGCCTTTGTCCAGTATGGCAAGGTGAGCCGACAGCCCGGCCCGTTCAGCGAGCCGTTCCAGTTCGTGGGTGAGGCCTTCGATGCCGTAGTCACTCAGGAAGAGTTCGCCCAGCTCAAACATCTTGGGGCCAATGCGCCACTTGCCCGAGTGGGCGTCTCTCTCCAGAAAACCGCGCATCTCCAGTGTCACGACGAGCCGGTGCACCACGCTCTTATGAAGGCCTAGCGCCTCGCTCATCTCCCGAAGGCCCAGTTCCGGCGTCCGCTCACTGAACAATTCCAGCACGGCCAGAGCGCGTTCAACCGACTGCAGCAGGAAATAGGGCCGCTGGCCAGGTACAGCCTCTCGATCGAGAGCTTGACGCTCCGTCAACCCATGACCCTCCAAACAACGACGAATTTAACCGCCTCCTCGCTGGCATCACCTCCGGCGATGACTCACGAAAAACCGGAGCCGAACGGCTTCGCGAAGGGGTCCGAGAAAACCTCGAGGCCTCCTGCTGACTTCCGTAACCCAAGCGGGGTGCCAAAGCTCGCGTCTGGACAAGGAAAATCGCTGCGGTAGTGGGACCCCCGGCTTTCCCGACGCACCAGGCATGCAGTCAGGACGGCTCTGGCTACCTCTGCCAGGCTGTTGGCTGCCAGGGCGACAGAAGACGAGCCTCGGGCCAGCCAATGCTTGGGGTCGTACCTGTGCAAGAGCTCCGCTACAGCATTGACGGCTTTCGCCAGGGTAACACCTTCCCGAACCACATAGGCAGCCTTATGCATCAACTGTTTCACTGTGCGGATAACTTCGTGCGGCGCCAAGCCGCCGTCCGTCATCACCTCGCGGAAGGGATAGCCTGCAAGCGCCTCCGCGGCTGCCCGCCGGAAAACGCCTTCGCCCAGCTCCTCCGTGCCCAGCGCCCACTCGAGGGCCGAGCGCCCGGCCCGGAACCCGAAAACCTGGGTAGCTGCGATCATGTTGCCCCCCAGCCGGTCAGCCCCATGAGGCCCGGCCGCTACCTCCCCAGCAGCATACAGTCCCGGTATTCCCGTCCCGGCATCCAGACCTATCACCAGCCCGCCATTGAACGCCTGCGCAAAGGGCGCCACCACCAGGCCCTGGCGAAGGTCGACGCCCAGGGAGGTTACCCACCTGACCCAGCTTGAGCTGTACCACCGGTCGTCCCGCAGAAGAGATTCCGGCAGTTGAAGCAGAACGCCGCCAGAAGGAAAACCTCGTCCCGCCGCCATCTCGGAGGCTACGGCGATATCGACCCACCGGCTAGGCAACCGCGACGAAAATGGGCCGTGGGTGCCCCTGACCCTTAACACCTCCTCGACCGTCGTGCCCTGCGGGAGATAATCGGCCAGGAATTCCCGCCCCCCAGCATTCAGCATTCGGGGCAGATGGGCGAACACCCTCTCGGACAGCAGGACCCTGGGAGTCGGCCTCGTGATGGCAAAGAGGATCTGGATGAATTCCATATTGGCCAGGGTTGCCCCCGCATTGAGGCCCAGGACGTAGCCGTCGCCGGTCGCCTCGCCCCCGCTCAGGCCCAACCAGTAAAGCTGCGTGGCGCCCCCGGAGGCCAAAACCACCGCCCGTGCCCTGATGCCTACCACGCCGTCCCGGCTCCAGGCTAGCGCACCCACACACCTTCCGGAGTGCTTAACCAGGGCGAACACGTGATAGCCTTCGCGCACCTGGCAACCGCTCCCCACCACGCGGCCGACCAAGGCGCGCCGGATGGAGTCCATGCCGATCGCGGCCATGGCCCGAGGCCGGCGGGAGAAACAGCCCACCATCTTAAGCGGTTCCCCCCCCCCGGCCCGGAGGGGGGGGGTTCCCTTTGGGGGGGGGGGGGGGGGTGCCCTCGTCCCGTCTTCATCGGCTCCTTGGGCGGGGGTCGTGGGGGCGGCCCGGGCCAGCACCGCGGGCCATTTGTCGCCGGCCTTCAACGCCTTGAGCAAGGCCCAGACGGCGTAAGCGACTGGCCGTGGAATGATGGGATTCGTCTTCCTCACAGCTTCCTTCGGCGCGATCCCCCTTTTTCAGCCTCTTCCTCGCCTCTTTCACGTCCCACCAGATGCCCTTCACCCACCCAGTGGGGGTGGTTTTCCACAGCATGTTCAACACAGCCGCCGCGTCTCTATCCACGACGTGGCCGCGGGGGCGGTGCAGTACGTGCCACTCACCCCCGTCCTCCAGCAAGGCGAAGTGGATTGGACACACCTTGCTGTTGCGATACGGCGAGACGTAAACTACTACTGAACCAGCCTCCCTCGCCTTTTCCTCTATTGTCTTAAGCAACTTCTTAAACGGCGTCTGCTTGACGCGATGCCTCAGTTCTCTTTTCTTCACCTTCTTCTTCTCGACGCCGATCATCTCTTCCTGCGGGTTTTTGCCGAGCTCCTCCGTTATAATCAAGGCAGGGCTTCTCGTCATTTCGCGGGCGACCTGCCTCACGCGCGTCTCCTTACGCCTCCTCTCCCTAAGCCTTTTCGCGAACTTCTTGTACTCTCTGGTGTCCGTCACGTTCTGCCTCCTCTCATCCTCGTCTCTCCCCGCGAAGGGGTATTTCCGCTTCAGCTCCTCCAGCTTTACGTTTCTGACGGCTTCATACCGCTTGGCAAGCCTGCCGAAGTCTGTCTTTATGGAGTAGACGGTGGGGTCTACATAACGCCAGTTCCACCTCGCCACGGCGTCTACTGTCGAGAGCAGACTCACGCGGGCAACAGCCACCGAGTTTTCGTTTACGTCGAAGGCAACAGCCTCCGCCGGAGGCTCCCTCTTAGGCGCCACGTCGAATACAAATACCGCGTACCATCTGCCTCTCCTCCGCTTCAGAATCAGCGTAGAGGCGAGCTCAGCCTCTTTACGCAAGGCTCTCCACCAGTAGAGCCAGAACCTCTTGTGGGGCTTTATCCAAATCTCTCTCCTTCCGCCGGGGAGAGACAGCGCCAGCCGGACGGGGGCTACAGAGCTGATGGCTTTCTTGTAGCTCCAGCTGTCTTTGGCGAATCTTATCGAGATCTGCCTCACCTCGGGGTGGGGGTTTGTAGACGCGGCCGTCTCTCTTCAGCTCCAGAAAAGACTTACCGGTCTCGACGCCTTGGTTTATGGCCTGCTGGATTAGCTGGGCGGGTAGGGGGTACTGCTTTCTGAAGCGGCGGTACAGCTCGCTGTATTTCTCCTTTTCCAGCCTCCCCCTTTCGGCGACATACACCGCGACCTCCTCCACGATCTTCCGATATGGCTCCTCTACGGCGTATAGCTCAGGCGGTGGGCGCTCAAGCTCTACAGCAACAGCCCTCCTCACACACTCCATGCACCCACCCCCTAAAAACTTTGACGAACCACGTCCCCGCCCTGAAGGACGGGGCTTTCATATGCTAGTAATACACAGGAAACTTTAATAAATGGGGAGCCCTTTCAGCCGGTGTTTGTTGTGAAGTGCGACTCCTGCGGCTTCGTGCTCTATAGCGGGGAAGACCCGAAAACCGTGGAGGCCGTGATAAAGATGTGGGGCGGGGTGTGCCCCCGCTGCCTATCTCCCCTTGAGAGAAGACCTATAAGAGTCGCCGTAGGATTGAGGAGGGGCAGGTAAAAAATATATTAGGGGCCGTTCCCCCCGTTATGGATAAAAAAGAAAGGTTATTGTTATTCGTCCCTCCTCTCCTTGCCGCCTTCGCCATAGCTCTCTACGCGAGGATGTACAGAGTCCTCCTCTGGGGCTGGTGGCTCGACGAGTTTGACCCATACGTGCGTTACTACCTCGCCAAGTACACGCTTGAACACGGGGCCAGCTGGTGGTGGAGCGGGGCGCACTTCACCCAGTTCTGGTACCCCTACGGCATTGACTGGGGCAAGGTGCTACTACCGGGCACCTCCTTCTACGGCCTCTTTGTGTACTTCCTCTTGAGACCGTTCGGCGTAGACCTCTGGCACGCCGTAATCGCGGCCCCAGCTATAATGAACGCCCTAGCCGTATTTTCCATGTTCTACCTCGGCTACAGAGTGGGGGAGGGGCTGGGTGTGCCGAACGGTGGGCTGAGGGTTGGGCTTTTGTCGGCTTTGTTCGCCGCCGTCATGCCCGCCTTTCTGGAGCGCGGCTTCGCCGCGTGGTTCGACGACGAGCCCATTAGCCTCTTCCTCATACCCCTCGGCCTCGCCCTGCTGTTGGAGGGCCTCAAGAGGCCTTGGGCCGGGGCGCTTGCAGGCGCCGCGTTGGGCTACGTGGCCTGGACGTGGGGGGCCCACTTCTACGTGTGGAACCTGGTGGGGCTCTACGCGCTCGTCTTGCCCGCCTACGCCTACTTAAGGCTCGCCTTTGGGGCCCGGGAGGAGGTCAAGACGCGGGGGAAGAAGACGCAGACGCCTAAGCCGCCTGAGCCTTTCTTCAATTCTAAGAACTTGTTTTTGGCTTATCTCCTCTTCTACTTAGTCTACGCGCTCTTCGTCGCGTTTATACCTAGATACGGGCCTCATACGTTGACAAGTGCCTTTAATATTCTCCCGACCTTCGGCCTCCTCGCCACTGCGTTTGCGTGGGTGCTTGAGGTTAAGCTGGGCGTTACGAAAACCGTAGAGCTTCTGAGGAGGTACGTATGGGCAATACTCGGCGTCGCCGCGCTGGGCGTGGCGGTCTTCGCCGCGGCGCTGGCCATGGGGCTCATAGGCGGGAAGTTCCTAGCCACCCTCCTGCCCGTCGGCAGATCCGCCATTGTCGCCAGCGTGGCGGAGCACAGCACCACCTCATTTATACAGATAGCCTCTAGATACGGCCCAGTGATCCCCTTCATAATCGCCGCCGTTCCGTCTCTCTTCACGCCCGGCGGCCTCCTAGTCCTCACTTACCTAACGACGGCGGGCTACGCCGCCGCCACCATGGTCCGCCTCCTAGTCCTCCTTGCGCCGGCCGCCGCGATAGCCGCTGCAGTGGGGATAGCCAAGCTCCTCGAAAACAGGAGGCTAGGGATGCTTGTGTTGCTGGCGTCAGTGGTAGCCTTGGTGATGCTGAGCACCTCAAGCTTCGCCGTGGCTAAGCAACCGACGCAGATAGTCACGTCAGCCGTGGGGTATCCAAGCGATGATTTTCTCGACGCTTTAATGTGGCTGAAGACGCGGCTTCCAGCGTATGAGCCGGTGGCGTCTTGGTGGGACTACGGCTACTGGATCTCGGTGATAGGCAACAAGACCAGCCTCGCCGACAACTCCACCATCAACGCCACGCAGATAGGCAAGATAGGCCTCGGCCTCATGGCTCCGCCCCAGGTAGGCGCCGCCGTATTCACGAAGGAACTCGGCACGAAATACATTCTGGCCATAATGCCCTACGCCGTATATTCCGTTAACATCGGCGGCCGACAGATACCACTCCTCGTACACGAAAACCCAGCCGGCGGCGACTTCCTCAAGTCCTACTGGATGACCCGCATAGCGATTGAGAACGTGCCCAACGCTAGGGAGGTGCTTGGCGCCGGCGGCATGAACGCGGAGGACTACATCTACACCAGAGTTATGTCGTATCCAGGCCCGCCGCCAAATCAGAACTACGCCTACTTCACCATAGGCAACAGTTACTACCCCGTGCCGCTTAACCTAAACAGAACTCTATACGCCATGCTGTTTTCGAAGGAGAGGCTACTCCCCATCTACGGCAACTTAAGTAGCTACCTGCCCTGGATGTTTGAAGGCGTATGGCAGGGCGACGCCTTCACGTCTTTTAGAAAACTTGGGCTAGTAGGCGGAAACGTCTACTTGCCAGTGGACATAACAAGTAGGCTTCAAGGCTTAGGAGTCTATGCAATCCAGGGCTGGACCACACGAGCTGTAGACGTGGTGGCTGATCCCTTGACGGGAGCGACCGAGAAGGTGCCGTCTATAACCACGCCTACGGGCCCCTTGAGGCTTGTATATGTGTCTAGGCCATACGGCTGGGTGGTCGTATACGAAATCTCCCAGTAGCTACTGCTGGGGCCCGTAGTCCTTCAGAATCTTTTCCTTGGTCTCCTCCCCTACGGGCAGGGCCCCGGTGAGGAGCTTCTGCAGGATGCGGTACCTCTGGTACTTATCTTCGGGGCTGAACTTAGGCGGGTGTGGCACCTTGACGGGGCCGCCGCAACGGGGGCACCTCTCCTTAGACAGGGTGTAGGCTCCGCAGTTGGTGCACCGCCGCAGGAGGGACCTCATTCCAGCCGCTGAACAGCCGCGATTACTTTATACTTCTTCTGAAGCGCCGGCAGGAGGTTCCCCACCTCCGTGAATGCGGCCTCCACCTGCTTCGGCGCCTGGCCGGTTAAGTCGATCCTGTACCTCGGGGGCCCCACCACGTATATCCGCATAGAGATGCCGGGGAACTTCTCCTGGATTGTCTTCGCCAGCTCCAAGAGGGCGGCCTTTATCTTCTCGGCGCCGTCGCCCTCCACGCTTACTGCCTTAAGTATGCCGGAGATCTTAGTGGGCGGAACCTCCACCTGTTGCCTCGCCAGCTCCACAATCAGCTCCTTCAACTGCTGATCCAGCTCAAGCTCGTCCACCACATGCGGCCCCGTCTTAACCACCTCCTCAAACACCTTGAAGGGGTCGCCGAACTGCTCCTCCAGATACCAAAGCGCCTTCAGCGCCTCCTCAGGAGGCCTACCTAGCTTTTTCATGGCGATCTCCAGCATCTTCAGCACCCTCACCCTGTGGCGGTACAGCAACAGCTTCTTCTCCTTCTCATCTACCCGCACGCGTTTAAGCGAAACCTCCACAACCCTCATCCTCGGGTTCACGCTGATCACCTTAAACACCGTCTTGTTCCCCTCCTTCACGTAATCCCTAATGGTGTGAAACCACGACTGGATGACCTCCTGCGTCGGGGCAAACGCCTCCAGGTCGTACTCGTCCAAGTAGACATACGCCCCGTGCTCCGCGATCTTCTTCACCGTCCCAATCACCAGCTCCCCCACGTCTGGAAACTCCTTCCTAACAAGTTTCATAGAGGGGGGATAAATGACGAGTTTAAAACCTAAACGGAGCTACTCCAGGGCTTTAACCACGTGCCCCGCCAGCCTTGCCTTTCCGCCCGTGGGCTGGGCCAAGACGCGGCCGCAGACTAGGCACCGCACCACCATGGCGGCGTGGGAGAAGGTGACCTGCTCGTTGCCGCAGTCGGGGCATCTGATCTTTACGAACCTGGAGCGGGGCTGGGGGATTAAGACCTTGCTGAGCCTGGGGGGCATGTTACACCAGCTCCACCTTCTTCATCCTCCCCAGGCTCTTAATCATCTTGTAGCCGCATTTGCTACACGTGAAGACCAGAGTGACCTTCTTGTTGATCTTGGCGAAGCGCTTCTGCTTGGGCTTGGGCGAGGAGCCGTAGCCCTTCAGCTTCCTCTCGTATCTCCTCTGGCCCTCCGCCAAGGTGCGTCTCTGCCCCGCGTGGTAGTTCGACACGCTGTGTTTCGTGTAGGCGTTGCAACGGGGGCAGTATATATTGACTGATTTGGGAAACTTCATAATTTCGCCGGAAAGGGGGTGCAAATAAACTTTACGCGCTTAAGAACCTCCTCACGATTCCCCTCTCCTCGAGGTCTTTCGCATCCCTCGCGGGTAGCTTCGCCAAGTCCCCCTTGGCGAAGGGGCCTATCTGGAGGAAGTCCTCAGTGACTATGGCAGGATGCGGGACCAGGAATTGGACCGCCACGTAGTCCTGTACCCGCCTCCTCTGGGGGCCGGCCTGCTGGATTTTGACGAGGGGCCGCACGAGCCTGTCTTCCTCCGCCGTCATCCTCCCCGGCAACCTGCCCTGGCTCAGCTCCCAGATGATTTTCCTCGTCCTGATCTCTATTACGGCGAGGAGCGTGGAGACGGTCTGCTCCTTCACCTTGTCAAGGAGGCTCTGGGGGAGCGGGCTTTTCTCGAGTTCTCTTATGAACTCCTCGGCGGCTTCGGCGTATGAGCTGAAGGGCGGGTCCGCCAAGAAGCGGGAGTTTATCTCGGCGGTGAGCCAGAGCCTCAGCTTCTCAATCATATATCTTCCCCACCTCCTGAAGTTCTAAATAGATTGCTAGATACGCCGGTAATACCTTCACATCGCCTCGCCGCGCTTCCACCTTCTCGAAAAGAGCCGCGCCCGCGAAGTCTTCCTCAAACTTGACCTTGAGGTTGCCTTTTCTAAACGCTATCGCCCTGTCTACGATGGTCTCCACCTCCTTTCCGAGGTCCTGGGTGGTGAGCGGAAGCGCCACGAGACCTGTCTTGCCGTTGAGGGAGCCGGGCGTCCTGATTAGGCGGTGCACATCCTGGGTCACGACTTCGTCTATCTCCACCTTGAGGGCGCGGGGATCCTCCACCCCCTGCCTAAGCCTGAGGAGGTTGCCCGCCACCTCTTCCTCATACACAACTACGCGCCTCCTCCCGAGCTTCGCCTCGAAGCGGGTGGGGTCGAACCCAGCGGCTTTTAAATAGTTCACCAGCTCCCTCCGCTCCTTGGCTCCAAGGGCCAGCGCCTCCTCGTCGCTTACGTGGACGTGGAAGCCGCGGTTCCCCGAGAACACCACGCGCCTCGGCTTCAGCCCGAGCTCCCTCTCCAACACGTCGATGAGCTTGTTGGCCTCCTCCTTGGCGTCCTCCAAGCACCTAAGCGACACCAGCTTGCTCTCTCTACAGGCCTCGGTGTCTAGGTGGTCTCCGTCTATGTCAAATATGAGGTCTGCGCCCAGCCAGCCCTTGCGCTCCATATCCTCCTCGCCCGGCCTCTCGTAATACGCCGCGGAGTGGTATATATGCCTCGGCGCTTTTTCTGTAACGAACCTCCTCAGCTCCTCCAAGGTTTTAAACGCCTTGTGTCTCACCATGCCGCCGCCGAAGGGCTGGAAGGCGAACTCCCGCCTCTCCACCGCGTCTACGTCGAACTTGGCGTAGTTCCGGTAGAAGTTGCGGAAAAACACCTCAACGATCACTCCACCCTGGGCGCCAGGAAGTACGATATCTTGCCCCCCGCCGGGATGTCGAAGGTCAGCAGGAGGGGCTTCGCCGTGGCGAATTCTATGGTGACGATGTCGCTTATCCTGGAGGTCCTCCCCACTATGTCGAGGAGGTACTCGAGGGAGTATCTGGCGGAGGCGGGCTCCTTCACGTCGAATTCATACACCAACTCGCTGTTTCTGTCAAGGCGCACCTCCACCTCCCCCTTGTCGCTGGAGGCGCCTATCACCAACGCCTCCTCGTTGGCTTCGAACTTCACCTCGTCTGCGACGGCGTCTGCGTCTTTTACGGCTGTGGCGAGGATGTCGCTTGCGGTCTTCACCATAGCTGTGTACACCACCTTGGGCGTCGGCAACTCCTCGCCGACCACCTCTACAGACGGCAGAGTGACTGACCTAACCGATTTGCCCACGAGCTTGATCCGGACCCTCCCCTCCTCGACCTCCATGGAGATCTTGTCCCCCTTCTTGATCCGCCTCAGGATCTTCTTCAGGTCTTTGAAGTTCATGCCTATCTTAAGCTCTTGCTCCACCTCGGGGAACTCCTCAAAAGCCTCCTTCGGGAGCGAGAGGTCCACCATGGCGGTTCTAGACGAGTCAAGCGCCCTGAGGAAGAGGCCGTCGCTTCTGACGACGAAGCTCGCCTCCTCCACAAGCACCGAGATGGAGTCTACTATGTAGGCGAATTCCTTAGCGTCGAGGTAAGTAAGTATGTATTTGGCCATGACATATACAACTCCCCGGTTTTTAAGAGCTGAAGAGGGTTGGGCCGGTATTACAACTATCTGAAAGCCTCGCCCTTTAGGGCGGGGATGAAAGTTTAAAAAGGTAGACGTCCCTACTGCCAGGCCACCTGCTGGGGGCGGATGACCCTCGGTGCTGGCCCGGGTAGCTCCATGACCCCCACCTGAGGGGCTGTTGAGGGTGGGGCGAGGGCGCCTAAGAACCGCCTAAGGGGAATCCTTTAGGGCGGGGAGGAGGTCAGTCGTACTCGCGCCAGGTGTGGCCGCAGTTGGTGCAGCGGTAGAAGCGGGTGGGGGGCTCGTCGGCAGCCCGAGTCTGCTGAACCCATACATACGCCTCGTCGTGTCCGCACTTGGGGCATCCCCTCGTCTTGACCTTCGGCAGGTTCACCGTGTTTTCCGCAACCACGATGATGGGGTTCTTGTTCTCAACGGCGGATTTGCTCTGGTAGATGTTCTTCACGTTTTGCGACACCTCCTCCTCGTAGCCGCATTTGGGACAGCGCAGTACCGTCTTGTTGCCCTTCTTCACGGGCACCAGCAGACTCCTGTCGTTTGGGCAGAACTTCATAACGCCTACGGCTGGCGGCTGGTATATAAACTCTTCTCCTTATCTGGAGGCGGAAAATCTTATAAATGGGGGGTATAGCACTGGCGTGACTTCGGTTAAGGACGTACCTGCAGACGTGTTGATCGCAGAGCTTGCCAAGTACATACGGGAGAACGTGCCGCAGGTGAAGCCACCCGTGTGGGTGCCTTTTGTGAAAACCGGCGCAAACAAGGAGAGACCCCCCATGACGCTTGACTGGTGGTACGTGAGGGCCGCCTCGTTGATGAGGAAGCTGTATCTCAACGGCCCCGTGGGGCTGGGGAGCTTGAGGACAGCTTACGGCTACCGGGCCAAGATAGGCGACAAGACGCGGCCAGAGAGGACAAGAAAGGCAGGAGGCGCCGTGATTAGGAAGATACTGCAACAGCTGGAGCAAGCTGGTTTTGTAGCCAAGACAAAACAGGGGCGGGTTTTGACCCCGGAGGGCAGGTCCCTTGTAGACAGAACCGCCGCCAAAATAGCTAAGGAACTTGTGAAGACGCGGCCGGAGCTGGCTAAGTACCTGGCCCCGCCTAAGGAGTAATGGCGGAGGAGCGGTTCGAGCAACCGCGCGACGAGGAGCTGGAGGAGCTCCGCCGGAGGAAGCTGGAGGAGTTGCAGAAGAGGGCTGAGCTGGAGCGGCAGGCTCAGATAGCCGCCGCCCAGAGGCGGGCAGCCTTGAAGAAGATACTGACGCCCGGAGCCCTCGCGAGGCTCGACAACATCAGAATAGTGCGGCCGGAGCTGGCGGAGGCGCTTGAGCAACAACTCATCGCCCTCGCCTCCTCGGGCCGGGTTAAGATACCCATAGACGAAGACACCCTAAAGGAAATACTGGAGGCCATCTACAGCCAGACGCGTAAAGAGTACAAGTTCCGTCTCTAGAGAGAAGGTTTTTAAAGTCGTGTTTTAGGCGTAGGCCATGGCCCGCAACAAGCCTCTTGGCAAGAAGCTCAGGCTCGCCGCCGCGCTGAACTCCAACAGGAACCCGCCGGTTTGGGTAATAGCCAAGACCAAGAGGAGGGTGACCAGGTCCCCAGCTAGGAGACACTGGCGGAGGGTTAAGCTAAAGGCCTGATTTTATCGCCTTCACTATCTCGCCGAGTTTTTCCGGGCGCTCCTCCGCCAGGGTCCCCGTCACTATTACGTTGGGTTTTTCTCTCGCCACCGCGGAGGCCGCCTCGCCGCTTCTGATGCCGCCGCCGACTATTAGGATTCTCGGAAACGCCTTCCTCACGGCCCTAACCATCTCGGGCGGCGCCGGCTGAGGCGCGCCGCTCCCCGCCTCCAGATACACCGCCTTGAAGCCTATGTAGCTAGCCGCGAGGGCATACGCCGCCGCTATGTCTGGCCTCGTATACGGTATAGGCTTAGTCATCGCCACGAAGCCGGCGGCGCCGCCGTCTCCCACCAGTATATACGCGGTCGAGATCGCCTCAAGGTGGGGGAAGTGCTTAGCCAAGAGGACGGCTCCCTGGACCTGCGCCCCTACGATGAAGTAGGGGTCCAGCGAGTTCAACACGCTGAGGAACAAGACGCCGTCTGCCTCCTCGGTGAGCTGGGTGAGCGAGCCGGGGAACAGAACCACGGGCACGTGCGCGATCGTCTTTATGTCGCGGACCACCTGCACCATTTGGCTCTCCCTGATGCCAAGCGAGCCACCCACCAGAATCCCGTCGGTTCCTGCGTCTAGGGCGAGCTTCGCGATTCTGAGGTAGTCCACCGACTTGTCGGGGTCTATCAAGGTGAAGTGCTTAACGCCCTCTACCAGATACTCATACAGCTTCATCGCCTCCCCTCTCCTCCTCCCCCTCGGCGGTCTGCGGCGCGCCCTGCCGTTGCGGCGGAGCCACCTTGCCCTCTAGGTAGAGGTCCACAAAGGCATTGTAGTAATCCACCGGCATCCAGCCCGGTCTCTCCTCAAACTCGTGTTTAATGCCGCAACTGCCGCATATGACCAAGTAGCCGTTTTCCACCTTCTTAACGGTGACCAGCTGGGCCCCGCAGTGTGGACATGTAAAGATTTTCGGCAACGTCCTCCTCGGCCTTAGGATTACCTTCCTCTTCCTCTTCCGCCTGCCCATGGCACCCCGTGCTGGACGTTTTATAAATATGAAGTCAGCCTTAGCGCCTCCGGTCACCACTCACCGTAACCCTGACGGCATCACCGCTCTGTATTTGCTGAATGTTTTTAAACTTGATGCGGCTTGGGGACTATGCGGTATCTTTCAGGCCTAAACCCCATCCCTAGGGTTGTTGAAGTTCTTCCAATGGTGAGGAGGGTGGAGGAGGTGGAGAAGGTCGCGGTGTGGGACGCCGCGGGCCGCGTGGTCGCGAGAGACGTGGTGGCGCCTCACGACTATCCTCCCTTTCCCCGCGCCGCATACGACGGCTACGCCGTCAGCTCCGACGCAACCCCGGGCAGGTTCAGGGTAGTCGGCACGGTCCTCGTGGGGCAGTACAAGAGGGATCTGTCGCTGAGGCCCGGCGAGGCGGTCTACGTCACCGTGGGGGCCTTCCTCCCCGAGGGGACCGACGCCGTCGTGCCCGAGGAGGCGGCCAAGAGGGAGGGGGAACACGTCGTGGTAGATCGGAGGTTTGAGAAATACGCAAACGTGGACCCGCCCGGCTCGTACGTGCGTAAAGGCACAGTCATGTTGAGACAAGGCTTCGTGGCAACGCCGTTTGACGTGGTCGGCTTATTAGACGTCGGCATCACGACGCTCTACGCCTACAGGAAGGTGAAGGTGAGCATAGTGGCCACCGGCGACGAGCTGGTGGTGCCGCCGGTGGACCCCGAGGTCGCCGCGGAGCTCGTGATGCGGGGGAGGGTGATCGAATCCACGGCGTCTCTCGTGGCTTGGTACATACAGACCTTTATGCCGTATGTCGAAATCCGCGAGAAGGTCGTGACCAGCGACGTCCATGAGGAGGTCAGAGCCGTCGTCGACAGGCATCTGGCTCAGTACGACGCAGTGATAATCACCGGCGGCGCCGGCCCCAGCGAGATAGACCACTTCTACAAGCTGGGGTACGAGGGATTACGGGGCTTCCGCATGAAGCCCGGAAGGCCGACAAGCGTGGCCGTTGTCGACGGGAAGCCCATCTTCGGCCTCTCTGGATACCCCATAAGCGCGCTCCACGGCGTTGTCAGAATAGTGGAGCCTGTGCTCCGCCACATGGCCAACGCGGCGAGAGCCCCAAGCCACGACTGGCACTACGCCACAGTCACACAAGACGTGCCGGGCGAGATGGCGCAGATCGTTAGGGTGAAGCTGGAGGCGGCAGAGGGCGGCCTCTACGCCACGCCCCTCAAGGCGAGGCACCACAGCTTTACAGAACCCGAGGCCGGCGGAGTGGCCTTAATCCCCCCGGGCGGGGTGAAAAAAGGAGATGTGGTCCTCGTGCTTGCGTACCGCGACGTGAGGAAGCTCTAGTCAGATCTGCACTTCCTCACATTAACCAGACCCCTCTTGTTGAGCATATCGAGGGCGTAGAGTATGTACCCGAACCTCTTCTCCACATACTCGTTGCCGTACCAGTCGAGGTGCGCCAGAAGCAACTCGTCTAGACACCACTCCGTTTTCCCCGTCTCCCTCACGATCTTCATTATGAAGCCGGCGGCGTCCTCCACGGCGTTCCACTGGTAGGCGAACCAAACCCACTCCTTCACCTCGATGGCGTAGTAATCCGGCACGACCTTAGCCACGCTTGTAATCACCTGCAACGCGGCGGTCTTCACCTCCCTAGGTCTGCAACACTCCTCGATGCTCCTCTTGGCCAGCTCAACGCTGTCCCCCGTATCCACTATGTCGTCGACAATCAGCACCCTCTTGCCGCTCAGATCAGCGTTAACTGGATACTTCACGTAGGCCTTCTCCGCCACCTGCGCCGCCGAGGGCCAGTGGACGACTTGTATGCTCACGAGGTCGCCGACGCCGAGCCAGTCGCAGAGAAGACGCGCGGGGACGTACCCACCGCGGGCGATGGCGACGATCACGTCTGGCTGCCAGCCGCTCTCCTTGATCTTGTCGGCGAGCCTCCTGCTCCACTCGACTATTTCGTCGAACGTCACGACCTTCACGGGGATCTTCGGCACAGAGCCCCTCCTCTGCACTATTTATATATGTTGATACACTAACCACAGGGCTCCACTGAGAAAAACGCCGTACCGAAGTCGCGGCATTTAACCAAACCCTTAAACTCAAAATCCGTCGTCTTCACCACGCCGCATTCCATCTCGACGCAGTAGTTAAACAACAGGTTTCCCACGGTGCATCTATCGCCGTCGCAGGAGGCGTATCTAGCCCTCTTCCGCCCCCCATCCACCATCATGTTGAAGTTGCCGGCAGCTACGTACAGACCTGCCGAGTTAAACGCCACAAGCCACCTCCCCATTACCCGCGCCACCACGTAAGGCGAGGCCCTCAGCAGGCCCAGATCCACGGCGATGCCGCCGGGCACCGCCACCGGATCAAGCGCTGCGTATACCCCAAACAGGAGAAGCCAACTGTCGGGTCCAGGCGGCAACCTCCACCTCAAGGCGCTGTATATCCCGTACCTCATCGCCACGGCGAAGCCGAACCAGCTCCTCTCCACAAGCTCCAGCGCCTCCCCAAACCTCAACAGGCCGAGCAGGGCGGAGGTCCTCACGTCTAGTCTCGGCGGCGTGTAGAGACGGCGCTCCCTCAGCCCCCTCGCCCTCAACACCTCCAGCAACTCCCTGCACCTACGCGGCACACCGGGCTCCCTCCTGCGGTATATATCCCACAGAAAGGGGGAGCCCCTTATCACCGAGAATAAATACTCAGCAAGGCAGTCACCGCCGTTCAGCCTATCCGTGGCATACAGCTCAGAGACCCTCAGCAAATCGCCGAAATCTGGCATAAACACGTCGAGGTAGAAGAACCTAGGCACCTCCGGAGGGTCGCTACACAGATAAAGCCCGCCCACCCTCACAGGGCATTTCAACGCGCGCCTAAACGTCACAAGCCTCCCATCAACATACACGCCATCCCC
>Ga0080004_1127327_pt1 | contig 20388 bp, 25 predicted proteins | sample WasSprMetagenome_FD_69207 | JGI IMG/M metagenome (GOLD analysis project Ga0080004, IMG submission 69207) | Sulfidic aquatic microbial communities from Washburn Spring, Yellowstone National Park, USA - WS (SPADES assembly) (version 2) | ecosystem: Environmental > Aquatic > Thermal springs > Hot...
TGGGCGGGCGGGGAAACGGCGGAGGTCCGGGAGGGAGCACGCCTAACCCGCAGCCGGCGCGTTCGCCGGGGCGCCGGGGGGAGGGACGCCCGGGCGGGCGCCGCCCGGGGTTGCCGTCGGTCCCGGGTCGCCGCCGCTTTAGAGCGCTCGTATAATCTTGTCGAGACCTTATCTGCGGGGAGCTACATCGTCAACTAGAGCTGAGGAGGCGGCCGCGGGTCACAGTATGGGCGGCACGGTGGCTCTGCTCCTCGCGGCGAAGAACCCCGGCTCTGTGAAGTGCGTGGTGGCTGTGGCCGCGCCGGTGGACCGGAGGCTCCAGCTACAGTACCTCCTCCAGTCCGACGACCCCTATCTCAAGAGGTTGGCTAATCACCTCGCCTCTCTAGGGAGCAGGCTGGAGCTTACGTCTCCCTCCCGCTTCATAGGTAGCGGGATGCCGCCTGTGCTTTACATAAGGGGGTCCCTATCCCCCGCCGAGGCCGGCACGGGGGCGTGGGCGTTAGTGCGGAACCGGATAACCCCGTTGGGGAAATGAGGATTGCCATTCGGACGGTTCATTACATTTAATTGGTCACAGCACTTCATGAATAAGTTTGAAAAGATTCTAGAGAGATACAAAATCTACCTAGGTGTGAGGGATGTTGCTGTAGAAATAAGGCCGTACAAGACTAGGTCTGCCTTCACGAATTTGGCAAGTTCGCCGCCTACCATCTACCTCAACAAAGCTTCTGCGGGAAGCGCAGTAGCAGGCGAAGGAGAAGCTGACAGCGCTCTACATAGCCATTGAAGAGGGCAAATACAAGATGGAGGGCAACAAGCTGTACGCGCCAGATGGATGGATATATGTGAACAGAACCATGCGTATTCCTATTAACGGCGTAACGGCTAAAACGCGTTTTCCCGACGTGTTGAAGCTTCCACACGAGAGGCTTGAGCTACTCCAGCTGGGCTGGAGAGCAAGCGACGAAGGCGAGAACGGCCGACCCCTCATGGACACCACACAGCCTTGGCAAGTATTCGCCTGGACGGCTGTGAGATATAGGGCGCTTTATATACGCGTTGCCTCGGTTAACCTGACGCGTGAGGGGGTTAGCGTATTGGTACGTCTTGGAGCAAATAGCTGGAAGCAGAGGTGGGACAAAGACGAGGCTATTGACCTCGTCGCGAGCCACCTAAGGCGCGGCGAGTGGACGCACCTACTAACTATGTGGCTTGGTGACGGGGAGGCTGATCGGAAGAAGGTACTGTACAGCAAGTATCAGCTTGTTATTGTGGCTAAGGAACCTTGGAGGCTGACCAATAGTGTAGGTACGAGAAGGGCCTTTGTTGCCAGAGGCAGAGAAGCGTTTGAGAGACTTAGGGAGTCTGCTGGTGCATATGGCGAACTGTTGGATCTGCTGAAGGCGCATAAGTGGATCTACATAAAGCTGGCCACAGACGACGGTTTTAGAGCCGCCTACAAGCTGAAGACGAGAAAGAGGAGTATAGACAGGGTTAGGGAGGCGTATAGGCAAAACAACGGCGAAATACCTACGCAGCAGTTTTCACATGCTGAGGAGCCGAGGATAGGTGCCGTAGTAGTGGTGGACGTCTTGATGTATCTACGTCTCGTCAGCGGTACTGGCGGTTCGCTCCTCGCTGATCACTACACCAGCGATGTCGGGAAGGCGCTCGCCATCGCCAAAAGGCTTGAGTTGGCTGGGCTTAGACCAAACATTGTGAGATCCAATTCCAAGTACGTGGTGTACATTGCCACAGCCGACCTCCTAAAGCTGGCAGAAAAAGACGACATGGTCAGAAGGGCTGTAGCGCTTTACCTCACCGAAGAGGCAAAGAACGGCACACCGAAGCAGAGAGACATCGCCGAAAAAATCCTAAAAAGGCACCCCTCTTTTTTATCTATTTGTTCGTCGCGCCGCTTTCTCGAAGCTGGCTTCGCTGTGCATTAGCCGATATTGAGCTGGGGCGCCGAGCCTAGCCGATGTACGTGGACGTAGTCTACGTATCTGAAAGCTATGTCGATTCTATGCTCAATCACGAGGAATGTAATCTCTTGTTGGTTTTTGTTCTACAGGGCCGGGCGTTAGATTAGACGTGTCGCGCCTCTAAGCTCCTCGATAGATACGCCCATCGCCTCAAGTATCTGTTCAAGAGACGTGCTGACGTATTCTAGATATTTCTTCTCGTCTATTTCATCTATCCTCGCAAGCTGGATTGGCTTGACCCCCGCGGAGTCCTTGGTTTTTATTATGATTATTGCGTCGCCCTTGCCCACATTGATGCCGTATTTCATGAGTTGCTCGGCGGCTTTCACGTGTTGAGGCTTGTTTTTGGTGTATTCTTCTATGTTTTTGCTTAGGACCATTTTTATGCCGAGTTTGTCTAACGTGATCTTCTTCTCTTTTATCTTGGTCTCGGTATCTTTCACCATTGCTATTATTATGTCTCTTGTTTTTACTATATCATCTCTCGAATTTATATTTTTCAAGTTGTTTATAATATCTTCCACTAATTCTTTTACAAAGGGTGGCGCGTTGCGTTTCTTAGCCACTATGCCCTTGACAATGATTCCGCCGTCTTTGGTTACGCCTAGGTAGTTCTTCTTCCGTCCGCTAAACATCACAAATTTATATATTTTATCTAGCTCTATATCTATACCAATATTCTCTGTGTATTCAATAAGTTTTTTAATTTTATCCTCTGTAACATTCCATAGAAACAGCGAGTCCGTATCGCCATATACAGGTATCAACCCCAGCTCCGTCGCTTTCAGAACTGTGCTGGTCATGATGTATCTGGCCAGCGCCGTGGTGAGCTCCGCCACAGGTGGACAATACAGCGGGAAAGTCTCTGCGCCAAAGACGCCGTATGAAGCGTTTATAAAAACCTTCATGGCGCTTTGCACCACGTCGTAGAGCTGTCTCTCGGCAGGAGTCGGCGCTTTTTTAGCTAGCTTCTTGTAGACGTGCACTCTAAGATCTCTCAAAATGCCGACAAGCGAGCTTGTGAGGCCGGGCTTGTCGCGGCACACGGTGTGTGGGAGCTCGGGTAAAGGCCTCTCGGCGTCGGGCTTACAGTTGACGGTTTCGTAGGACAGGTTCCACTTGCTTATTATTGTGGGGTATAGAGAGGCGAAGTCTAGCACATACACGTCGAAAAATATGCCCAGCGGCGGGTCCAACACGACGGCACCGGCGTATTTCTTGCCCTTTATGATGGCCTTGGTGTGCACAGACCCCTTTTCCTTCAAGATATCCTCCTTGTTGGGTATGAGCCAGCCCCTCCTTCTGTGTTCGTAGTATAGCATGTTCCGAATCCACGCAGAGACCTGCGACCTGGTGATGTCTTCAATAGGCATCTTGGCGATTCTCGAGAGGAGCAAGATGAGCTTCATGACCATCTCGCCGTTGTACAGGGTGAAGTAGAGCGTTATCAACGCGTCTCTGTAGTTATACTCGGCAAGCTCCCAGTAGCCCATCCTAGAGACGTTTTTCTGCCTCTCAAGCTTGCCCACGCCTAGGATAGCATACGCAATGCCGTCAAGTCCCCTCTCCCCCCTGTAGACCCCGCCGAACGCATACGCCTCTATCGCCTTAATCGCGAAAAACTTGTACATGTCTATGTGGACGCCGGGCGCCACGCTGACGTAGTCTCTCTTAGCCGCTATAGGTATCTCCTCCTTGGATATTCCCAAGGCTAGAGCCCTGTTGTAGATGTAGGGCAGGTCGAAGTTGTCGCCGTTGAATGTCACAACTACGGGGTATTGTGTAATCGTCTTCAACACTTCTCTAATCAGCTCGTATTCGCTATCGAAAAATATTACCTCGTAGTCCGGTCTGTATCTCAATTCTGCGTCGTTGCCCGGCCTGCGTAGCATTAATACGCGTCTAAGCCCGTCGCTGCCTACAAGCGCCACCGAGATGACCTCATACTCCGCCTCCCGCGGATCGGGTATCTTGTTCTCCTGAGGCGTGTATACCTCGACGTCTATGGCCACTCTCCGGATGTGGGGCACCGGCGCTTGGAACAGCGGGATCCACTCCTCGGCGATTTTGCCGTATTCTGGCTGGAACACGTTGCCGAGTGTCGACTTGATCTCTGGCGGGATGGAGATCTCCACGGGGGTCAGCCCATTGCCGTTTGACCGGTACCACATTCCTGGGATGATGTTGCGGTCGAAGAGGTAGCTGTGGTGGTACTTTATCCTAGACTCCCAAGTCTCTCTCAATATGTCTCTCAACGAGTTCTTACCGCCGCCGACGGAGAGCGGGTCTTTGGCATATACCTTCGTAACTAGGATTTTTTTGTCGTGTAAAGCGTCGTATTTCTCCTCCACGTCGAAGTGGCTGAAGCCCGGGCGGCGTAGCACCTCGGGCATCTTTTCCGCTATCTCTTCAGGCGTCTTGTTGGTGATGAGGTAAGGCCGGTGTCCCGTGTTGTCGTACCAGTAATACACAGTATCGCCGACTGGGTCATAGAGCTTCACGAGGGCCTTCCCCTCAGCTCCGTCGTAGACAATGGATAAAACAACAGATGGGGGTATGGCGTTAGAGATGACGCCTTTAATCCGGCTTTCCTCGATCGCCTCGCCCTCGTATTCCTTAACCTCTTCCTCAAATTCTTCAAACTCCTCATCGAACTCGCCCACGTCTATTAGTGGGTGAGGGTTAAAAACGAAATTAGCGGTAATATCGCCGGCGTTAAAGCTTATAAAGTATTCCTACATGGATGTTCGTGGTAATTTACGTTTCGCCACATAGAACTGACAACAAGACCTCGGCGGCCACAGACCTCAAGCGAATTATCGTAACTGAGATCATAAACGAGGCTATACAAGGCGTGACGATTCTCGACGAGCGAGGCGTGCCCCTCATACATCACCTCCCCAGCACATTAACCGCGAAGACGCTGAGACAAGTCACCAACCTAATCGAAATAATTAACATCATCAGGCAGAACCAAGATGAGAACCTCGGCGACTTCCACTACGTCACCGTGAAATACGCCAACTACAAAGTCGGCATATTTGAGTTACCCAACAAGAAGGGCTGGCTCATAGTATTTGTCAATCCGCTGTGGCACATAGAAAACCTGTTGCCGAAAATTCGTCAGTTCGCCCACAGGATAAGCCAAAGCGTCACTTAGCCCTCCCCAGCCTCTGGTGAGCCGAAGCCAGCTCGTTTCTTGCCAGCGCGATTAACAGGTTCAGCTCGCCGGCGAGCACGGCCGCGGCCACTATTTCCGCGAATTTCAAAGCGTTGGTCCCCGGCGGATCGCCGGGGCCCGCAATGCCGAGAAGCGCCAACGCCTCCCTCTGGGTGGGCAGGCCGGTGCCTCCGCCTACCGTGCCGACCTCCAAGCTCGGCAGGAAGACCGAGATGTAGAGCCCGTCTTCCCTGGGCTCGGTGGAGGTTATGCCCATGCTGGACTCCACCACCTGGGCCGCGTCTTGTCCCGTCGCTATGAATACGGCGGCTACTATGTTGGCGAAGTGGGCGTTGAAGCCGTATGAATGGGCTAAGGCGGAGCCTATGAGGTTCTTCCTCACGTTTACGTTGTGGACGTCCTCCGCAGTTATGCCGAGCCTCTCCAAAACCTCTTTCTTTATTACGGCCTCCGCCACAACTGTCTTCCCCCGGCCCAACAAGAAGTTTACGGCGTTGGCCTTCTTATCTACGCACATATTGCCGCTGAGCGCGACGAGTCTCGCCTTTGGGAAATGCTCATGGATGTACCTCGCCACGGCCTCAGATGCTATAGTCGCCATGTTCATGCCCATGGCGTCCCCCGTGAAGTACACCAGCCTCAGCCACACGTAGTTGCCCACGACGAAGGGTTGCGCCTCCTTAAGCCTCCCGTGTCTAGTCGTAGACTCCGCGGCTTTTTTCAACTCGTCGAAGTGTTGATGTACCCACTCCACGAACTCCACCGCGTCTATAAGCGAAGGTAGCCTAAACAGCGGGGCCCTCGCCATTCCGTCCTTCAGCACCTTGACCCTTGCGCCGCCTGATTCCGTGACGAACTTGGCCCCCCTGTTTACCGAAGCCACCAGAGCCCCCTCGGTGGTGGCCAGCGGGACGTAGTAGTGGCCGTTGGCGTAGTCGCCCCTTACAAGCAGAGGCCCCGCAACGCCGACGGGGATCTGCACGGCGCCGATTACGTTCTCTATGTTTCTGCCCACCACAGTGTTTAGGTCTATTATGGTCTTGCCGATGTTCTCCAGCCTCGCGCCGGTCGCCTTCTCTAGGTACTGGCGCCGCGCCTCAGCCGCCTTGTTGGCATCTACATATATCTTCTCGAACTCGTGAAGCTTAGGTTCCATTAGAAACATTTTAATAAGTTGGCTTTATAACCTTTAGATGAAAGACGTATTCCTAGCCGGGGCCGCACTTTATCAAGCAGGCAGGCACTACGGAAAAAACATCGACGACATAGCCGCCGAGGTCCTCGACAAGGCTCTTTCAGACGCCAAGGCCGACATAGACGCGTTGTTCGTCGCCTCCTCAACCACCGAGCTCGCCAACAAGCAACAAATCTTGGGGGCCTACGTGTTGGAGTCCCTGGGCCTAGACAAAATCCCGGTGTACAGGGTGGAAAACGGGGACGGGTCCGGAGGCGCCGCCGTGGCTCTTGCCTACCACGCGCTGAGGTCCGAGGAGCATAACTGCGTCGCCGTGGTGGGCGTCGACAAGCCCAACGACGTCTTAAGTAACCAGCAACAGGACATATACGCCGCCACCCTCGACACGTATTTCGAGCGGTACTTCGGCATAACGCCTCTGTCCTACGCAGCGCTCATGGCAAAGATGTACCTCAAGAAGTATGAATACAAATACGAAGACCTAGCCCAGTGGGCTGTTTTGATGCACAGCCACGGCGCGGGGAACCCCTACGCATACTTCAGGAGGCAGATAAAGCTGGAGGACGCGGTCAACAGTGAAGTAGTAAGCGAGCCTCTGAGGCTTTACGACATAGGCCCCCTCGCAGACGGCGCTGCGGCTGCGGTGCTCTGCAACAGCAGGAAAGAGGGGCCGCGTATACTGTCTGTCGCCACCTCTACAAACACGGCGGCTTTTAACCTAAGGCCGGACTACGACACGCTTTATAGCCTAAACGAGGCGGCGAGGCGCGCCTTCGAGAAGGCCAAAATCACCCCAAGAGACGTGGCGACAGCCGAGGTACACGACTCCTTTTCCATCTTCGGGGTTCTTGCGGTGGAGTCGCTGGGCTTGGTGAGGAGGGGCGGTGCCCTCGCCGCGATGAAAGACGGCGACCTGCCCGTGAACCTAAGCGGCGGCTTTAAATCTAGGGGAAACATGCTGGGGGCCGCAGGGGTTTACCAGCTCGTGGAGGTGGCTTGGCAACTGATAGGCAGGGAGTTTAGGCGCGTAGACGGGAGCTACGGGGTGGTGCACAGCATGGGCGGCGTCGACAAAGTTTCGACAGTTGTCGTTGTAGGAGTATGACAAAGCATAAAAACTCGTTTTAGGGTAGTAACATGAGACACGAGTCGGTGCCGATCTACTGGAGGAACATCCCCCATTATTACCGTCTGGTCGCCAGGCGGTGCAAGAGGTGCGGGGCTGTGTACTTCCCGCCCGTGGTGAAGTGTAGGTGCGGCTCCACGGAGCTTGAAAACGTCGAGCTCTCCCGCGAGGGCAGGTTGGTGGAGTATACCGTGTTGCACCAAGTCGGGACTGACTTCTTGAAGCAGAAGCCTCTGATTTTGGGGCTTGTGGAGCTCTCCAACGGCGTAAGAGTGGCGGGGCAGATAGTCGACGCCCAGCCGGATAAACTCGCGCCGGGGGCCAAGATGGAGGTGGTGTTTCGGAGGGTGATCGCCGACGGGAAACACGGCTTGGTTATGTACGGGTACAAGTTCAGGCCGGTGGGTGGGATATGAGCCGCGTAGGCGTAGTCAGCTGGGGCGCCTACATCCCTAAGTACCGCATAAGAACCGAGGAGGTGGCCAGGATATGGGGCGACGACCCCCTCCGCATAGTAGATGTGTACCTAGTGGACGAGAAAAGCGTCGAGGGCTTAGACGAAGACGCCGTGACAATCGCGGTGGAGGCCGCCAGGCGGGCCATCAGGAGGGCTGGGATCGACCCGAGGCGTATAGGGGCTGTCTACGCAGGCACTGAGTCTAAGCCGTACGTGGTTAAGTCCATCTCCTCCATACTTGTCGACGCGCTGGGGCTCAGCAACAACGTGTTTGCCGTAGACATGGAGTTCGCATGCAAGGCCGGTAGCGAGGGTCTCGTGGCAGCCATAGGACTTGTGGACTCCGGGAGGGCGGAATACGGAATGACCGTCGGCACGGACACGTCGCAGGGAGAGCCCGGTGAACACCTAGAGTACTCAGCCAGTAGCGGCGGTGCGGCCCTCATAGTGGGGAAAGACGGCGTAGCCGCGGAGCTTGAGGCCATGTATTCCTTCGTCTCAGACACGCCCGACTTCTGGCGCAGAGAGGGGTCGCCGTATCCCATGCACGGCGAGGGCTTCACAGGAGAGCCTGCCTATTTTAGACACATAGTGGGGGCGGCCAAGGGGCTTATTGAGAAATACGGCTACAAGCCGAGCGACTTCACCTATGTGGTGTTTCACCAGCCAAACGGCAGGTTCCCCGTCCGCGCCGCCTCCATGCTAAACATCCCGATGGAAAAGATCAAGCCGGGCATAGTCGTTACGCACATCGGAAACACATACAACGCCTCCGCGCTTATGGGCTTCGCGAGGGTGCTGGACACGGCCAAGCCAGGCGACAAGATCCTGCTGGTGCCGTTTGGAAGCGGCGCAGGCTCCAACGCCTTTGTGTTCACGGTAACCGACCTAATAGCTGAGAGGCAGAAAACAGGGGTGCCCACGGTTGAGGAGATGCTACGCGACAAGATATACGTCGACTACGCGCAGTATCTCAAAATGCGTAAAATGATAAAACTATTCGAATAATACGGCCCCTTTAAACACCAGCAAAAAAAGTCGTGTCTCTTCCTATACATGCCGAAAAGGCAGACAGACAAAGTTTTTGAGCGTAAAGAACAGGTCATAGAGTACCTCAAGACATATGGAGAGCTCACCACCAGCCGGCTTATACAGATGACGGGGCTTAGCCACTCGCAGATATTCTACATCCTCAAGCTCTTGGAGAAGGAGAACCTCGTCAAAGAGGTGAAGAGGGGGAAGATAGCCTACTGGAAACTAGTGGAGGCAAAAGAGGCCTAACTTTTTAAAAACAGGCAACCATAACAGTGGTGATTTCTGAGCTGTACAAAGCCGGAAAAGCCAAACAAGAGACGTTGGGCGTCTTAGCCAAGACGGTGATATGTGCAAAAACTGGATGCCTCGCGTCAGGCCCGGAGGTCGTCGTCGGCAACGTGACGTTGCAACTAACAGACGCCGTAGCCCCGGCCCCCAGGCCGAAGCCCGCCAAAGAGACTAGGCAAGAAAAGTTGCCGTTCCGCCAGCCGCAACCGAAACCCGAAAAGCCCCCCAGCCCCCAGCTCCCGAAGCCGCAGGTGCCGCCGGAGACCACCCCCTTGAAGGAGCCGCAGAGGGAAACTAAGGAGGTCGGAGAGGCGAGAAAAGAGGAAGCCAGCTGGGATAGGCTGGTGTCTCTACTTGCCGAGGAGACAAAAATCGAGAGGACGAAGGCCGAGTCCATCCTAAACACCATATTTAACTACTTGGCGACCTACCCCAGCGCCGGGGTGCTGAGATTCATCGACGACGTTGCGAGGATGTCTAAAGCCGACCAGAGGACGGTGAGGACGGCGCTTGAGATCCTGAGGTCGTCAGATGTTGTGGAGATGAGAGAAGAAGGGGTGGTTAATTTAAAGCGCGCAGTTAGGCGTGAGGGCTTGCCTCTTTAACCCCTCTTAGCAGGTACATATATCTCAGTCCTGTGCCCCTTGGCGACCAGCACCAAGTCCCCCCTGTCGCGTAGATTCCTCAACACCTTAAAGGCCACAGACATTTTTATGCCGTATTTAGACGCGACTTCATAGGGGGTGACGGCCTTCATGCCCTGCACCTCCTTGGCAATGGTCTGAAACACCTTCTCGTCGAGGGTCTGGATAGTCCTCTTAGCTGGAGCCTCCTCCTTCTTCGCCTCCTTCTTACCTTTCTGGGGTTGCTGAGCCTTTTCCTTCTCGGCTTTTTTAGCAAGCTGACTCAGCGTGGGACGCTTCTTCCCTCCCATAGGGACATGGGTGTGTGGTGTTTAAAAGATTTCTCCGGCCCGGAGTCTTGGTTTACGTATCAGAGTATTTCGCATCAGGCATATTTAAATACAGGTTTATAAACTGTCATATGTCTTCCAGTGGACCCGCATATCGCATTGAGAACATCGTGGCCACGGTGAATCTGGGGGTTGAGCTCGACTTGGAGAGGCTCGCCGAGAGGCTGACTATGGCCGAGTACAACCCCGACCAGTTCCCCGGCTTAATACTCCGCCTCACTAAGCCCAGAATCTCCGCGTTGATCTTCCGCACGGGCAAGATGGTGGCGACTGGGGCCAAGAACGAGGAGGATCTCAAAAACGCCGTGAGGGCCTTGGTAAAGTTGCTCAGAGACCACGGGGCCGAGGTCCCCTTCGACCCCGAGGTGCAGATACAGAACATAGTGGCCAGCGGCAACCTCCACGCCGAGGTAGACCTAGAACAGGCGGTGCTAATGCTTGAAAACGCGATGTACGAGCCTGAGCAGTTCCCCGGCTTGATATACAGGATGTCCTCCCCACGTGTTGTTATCCTGATATTCGGCTCAGGCAAGATAGTATGCACAGGCGCCAAGTCGGAGAAAGACGTGGCCTCCGCTGTTCAGAAGCTGTATAACCAGCTCAAGGAACTCGGCGTGTTATACGTCGAGGAAGGCGGCGAAGAGGAACTGGGAGAAGAGTTCGAAGAGGAGTTGTGATCCTCCTATATGGCGAAAAATTCACAGACGTGGACCTCCCCCAGGTTATACCTACATGTGAAAGCTTCGACGCCAGGGTGATCCCCCTCGTCGGCGAGGACCTCCAGTGTCTTCACAGCGCCCTGCGGAAAGCCAGCCGCGGAGTCGTGCTGAAGACCAGGAGCAGGCTGTGGATATCCCTCGCCAGAGAACTTAGGGCTGACCTCACAATCTACGTCTGGGGCTTGCCCATAAGGAGAAGGGGCGTAATACCGATCTACCCAGCCGCCGACTACCGGGGTCCGGCGGTTTACTACGTGAAAAACCGGCACGACCTCCGCGCGCTGGTGGGCAAGACCGTCGACGGCTTCCTCCTCGACGCGAGGGGCTTCGACCCCCGGGCGGTGGAGCTCGCCGTAAAGGGCGAGCTGAGATGCGACTGCATGCGGTGCGACGTAGCCGAGAGACTGTTGTGTAACTGGTACAGGGAGGTGGAGGTGCTATGAGCGTGAAACGCAAGGGCTCGGCAAAGGAGAGAGAACTGGCCAACTTCTTCTGGGAGAGGGGATGCGCCGTTTTGAGAGGTTGCTCGTCGGGCGGCGGAGTCAAGAAGAGATACGTCCCTGACGTAGTCGCCATATGCAGAGGGCGGGTCCTGGTGTTTGAGGTGAAATACAGGTCTAGATACGCCCCCATAAAAATCGAGACGGATAAGCTGGAGAAGCTCATCGCCTTTGCGGAGAGGGCGGGGGGGAGGGCATATATCCTCGTGAAATACGGCAGAGAGCCTTGGAAGGTGCTAGACGCGGCCGAGCGGGTGGGCAGGGAGGAGTACGAGAAGGCCGTGGAGCTCAGGGCCTTCATGGAGTCCCTCCTCTCGGCAAAGATAGACCAGTATTTTTAAATTGACAATTTACCGCGTCTGTGGAGCTTGGAAAAATCGCCGAGATGGCGAAGAAGCTGGGCGCCGGATCTGTGAAATATGTCAAGTACAGCTACACGCCAGCCACAGACACCTACCACGTGAAGATATATCTCGTGAAGCCCATTGAGTGGAGGGCGTTGGCGGAGCTGGTGAAAGAACTGGAGAGGAGCTTTTCAGTGAAGATATACGCGCCGCACGCCCGCGCGTTACGGCTCGACCTCAAGAGGAAGTAGGCGGAAATGTTATAACCACCAAATCACTACGGCATATGCAGATCAGATGGTACGGACATGCGGCGTTTATGGTGGAGACGGGAGGCGCGAAGTTGCTGATAGATCCCTGGATCTCCAACCCCCTCTCCCCGGCGGCTCCTCAAGACGTCATAAACACAAAGCCCACACACATACTAATCACACATGACCACTTCGACCACCTAGGCGAATCTGTAGACATCGCAAAGGCCACGGGGGCCCCCATAGTCGGCACCTTTGAGCTGACGCTGGAGGTGGCGGAGAAGGGCATCCCGGAGGCCCAGACGATGCCCATGAACATAGGCGGCACGATCAAGCTGGGAGACGGCGTCGAGATCTACATGACGCCTGCGCTTCACACAGCCAACAGAGGCGCGCCCTCCGGCTTCGTCATAGCGACCCCCGAGGGCACCGTGTACCACGCGGGCGACACCGCGTTGTTTAGAGACATGGAGCTCATCGCGGAGCTATACGACATAGACGTAGCCCTCCTCCCCATCGGTAGCGTCTTCACCATGGGTCCGCGCGAGGCAGCCATAGCCACGCAGTTCTTGAGGCCGCGGAGGGTGGTGCCGATACATTACAACACCTTCCCGCTGATTAAACAGGATCCGGAGGATTTCAAGGCACGCGTCGAGGCGGTTTCGAGGTCTAAGGTGTACATAATGAAGCCGGGCGACGTCTTAAAGATCTAACATTTTTTAATGGACATTTCCGAGGTTTTTCATGTCTGAAAGATTCGACGTAGTGGTGGCAGGTGCCGGCACCGCCGGCGCGTATGCCTCTTACCTCTTAGCTAAGGCGGGGTTCAAGGTGGCGCTCCTCGAGTCCAAGAGCGGGGGCGAAATAGGCGTCAAGACCTGCGGCGACGGCTTGGGCTTGCATCACGTCGAAAGGATGTCCCGCTACATCACGCCGAACCCCAAGGTGTTTCAGAACAGTATCGAAGGCGTGGAGCTGATAAGCCCAGACGAAAGAACAAGGTTGTTGATCCGGGGGGAGGGCTACGTGCTCGACAGGTTCGGGTGGGGCAAGTGGCTAGTGGAGGAGGCGGTGAGGGCTGGCGCGGTGCTCTACGAGGGCCACACCGCCACAAGCCCGATAGTGGAAAACGGCTCGGTGGTCGGCGTAAAGGCCGTGGAGAGGCGGACCGGCGCCGCCAAGGAGTTCAGGGCCAAGGTGGTGATCGACTCGTCGGGTTCGGCCGCGGTTCTAAGGACGAAGTTGCTGGGGTGGCTCATCTCGGAGCCGTTGCATCCGGAGGACGTCTCCCACGCCTATAGGGAGATCTTATACGTGGAGGAGCCGCTGGAGAACCCCCAATACATCAAGATATATCTCGACATGACGGTGGCGCCCGGTGGCTACTGGTGGATCTTCCCCCGCAACGCCACCATGCTAAACGTTGGACTCGGCATATGGGGCGTGCTGAAGCAGAACCCCCGTACAAACTACGACCAGTACATCCTACCAAGGTTCAGGGTCAAGAGCAAGTACCACATAGGCGGCGGCTTCATACCGACGAGGAGGCCGCTTAAGTCGCTTGTGGGCAACGGCATAGTCGCGCTTGGAGATGCGGCCGCCGCCGTGAACCCCATCCACGGTGGCGGGATAGGACAGGCCTTGCTTTCGGCCGAGCTCTCCTCCAAGGTCATCACAAAGGCGTTTGAGGTCGGGGACTTCTCCGAAAAGACGCTATGGGAGTACAACCTGCTCTACATGAAGGAGTGGGGCTACAGACAGGCGCAGCTAGATGTCATTAGGCTGATGCTCCAGACGCTGGACAACGACGACCTAAACTTCGGCTTGTCTCGTAAAATCCTTACGGAAGACGAAATCTACCACCTGGCGGCTAAGGGCACAAACATATCGCTCACAGACAAGTTCAAGGTGATGATGCAGTTCATCGGCAGGCCTGGCCTGCTTAGGAAGCTCAGCACGTCGATTCAATACGCCAAGGAGATAGGCGATTTATACCTCGCCTACCCCTCAGACAGGTCCGGGCTGGAGCGGTGGCATGCCCAGGTCGTTGCTAAGTACAACGAATACAGAGAGAAAATCGGGCTGGGCCCCCTGCCGGCGGCTTAAACCGGCATGTCCACAGAGGCGGAGTTTCTCAAATACGTCCACCTACTGTACCACAGGAGCCACCTCACCCTGCTCTCCGGCAACGTCTCGATGCGCGTCGGCGACGAGATCTTAATCACACCTACCAGCCGCCCCAAGCCCTTTCTCACGCCGGAGGAGCTGGTGTGGATAGACCTAGAGGGCAGGGTGCTACGCGGCTTTTTGAAGCCCACGAGCGAGTGGCGCATGCACGTGGCGATCTACAAGAGGAGGCCTGACGTGGGCGCCGTGGTGCACACACACGACGTGTTGCCCACGGTGCTGGCCGATGGGATTGACCCCTCTGTTCTTTCGGAGGCGGAGGCGTATCTGGGCTCCGGCATCGCCGTAGTGCCGTATATACAGCCGGGCACGGCCGAGCTCGCCGAGGCTGTCGCGTCGGCTCTTGAGAGGAGCAACGTCGCCGTCCTCAAGCGGCATGGCCTCGTCGCTGTGGGAAGAGACCTGGCGGAGGCTGTGAACCGGATAGAGGTCGCCGCAGATCTGGCGAATGCGACTTTCTACGCCGCTGTCCTATCAGCTATAAAAAGGGGTTGAATCAGCTGTGTGGAGTGCGTTGATCGCAGGCTGGTGGGGGACCTCCTAGCCTTGTCTAGAGTGGAGGGGCTTCCGGTCGCCGAGGCCGCGGGCAGGTTGTGCATGACGCGGCAGGGGCTTTACAAAATACTGCGGTCTCTAAGAGAGAGGGGATACGTGGAGGAGGGCCCCGTGGTTAAGCTGAGCCAGAGGGGGAGGGACATCCTCAGCGCGGCGCTTAGGGAACTGCTGAGCTACTTCAACATAGCCTCCATCAGGTTGGTGGGCGTCGTGGTCAGCGGCCTAGGCGAGGGCGCATTTTACATATCGCTTGAGGGGTACTGGAGGGTTATGGAGGAGTTGCTTGGGTTTGTGCCTTATCCAGGCACACTAAACGTCAAGCTCGATCCGCAGTCTCTGCCGTATAGGAGGTATCTGGAAAGTCTCCCTGGCATATTGATACCTGGCTTCACCAACGGCATGAGGACCTACGGAGCCGTGAAGGCCTTCAGAGCCAGGGTAAGAGGTGTTGAAGGCGCCGTGGTGATGCCTGAACGCACGCATCACCCCACAGACGTGATAGAGATGGTGGCGCCCGTCAAGCTACGGGACGTCCTAGGCCTAAGAGACGGCGACAAGGTGGAGATAGAGATTTATCTCTAAAGGGTTTAGACGTCTATGGCCGAGCTCGGCATCGTGGTGAGCGGCGCTACCATAGGCTCTATACCTGTCCAGATCTACCGTTCGGCGGAGCGCCACGCCGTGGAGGAGCAGCTAGTCGGCGTTGTAGATAGGGAGAATCCGGGCGAGGTGGTGGTGGGTTTTCTCCGCAGGATAACGAAGCTGGAGCCCGTGATGAGAGATAGGGTGAGGACCCCGTATGTGGACAGGCCCGAGATGGTGGACTACGGCATACTTCTGCCGTATACCTCGGCAATCGTGAAGCCCTACGTAGCGATTAGGGAGGGGAGGATAGGCGAGGTCACAAATGTGGTTACGCCCGGCTCCAAGGTGTATCTGCTTGACGCCTCTGCGTTGGAGAACGCCTTCCGAGGCGACTACATATACGTAGGCGTCCACAAGTACTCCGGCTGGGCCCTCCCCCTCGATGTAAGATACGTCACCCACCACGTGGGGGTCTTCGGGGCCACGGGCATGGGCAAGTCGAGGCTCGTGAAGGCGCTTATCAACGAGCTCGCGGCTAAGGGGTTTAGGGTGGTGGTGTTTGACCACACGGGCGTGGACTACGCGCCGTATTACAACACGGTGGTGAAGTCGACGGAGGTGAAGATTCCGCCGAACATCCTGGCATCGGTGATCGCAAGGGTGGCGCAACTACAGTGGCAGACCCACGGAGAATACCTAGAGATAGCAACGATGACCTACGAGGGGAGGTGGACCAAGGAGGGCTTTATAGCCCATTTAAGGCGGGTTATGAAGAGGCTCAACGCCCGCGACTCCACCATAGAGAAGGTGGAGCTCTACCTGAAACAGCTTGTAAACAGCTCCTTCTTCGAGGAGCTCAACAACCGCGTAAAATCGCCGGAGGACATACTCTCCATAGAGGCAACGCCGGTGGTCGTAGACCTCAGCTTCGACACGGACCTCTCAGTCAAGCAGGCCATCGTGGCGTCGGTGATAGAGGCGGCTTGGGCACAGGTTAAGCGCGAGAAAACCCAAGCTAAGATCGTCTTCGTCGTGGACGAGGCGCAGAACTACGCCCCCCAGACCTGGACCATCTCCAAAGACGCCATAGAGACCACAGTGAGAGAAGGCCGCAAATGGGGTCTCTCGATGATTCTAGCAAGTCAACGCATCGTAGGCGACATAGACCCCTCCATAAGGGCGAATCTAGGTACCATATTCTTCTCCCGGCTGACCGCCCCCACCGACATCAGGGAGATATCCACATACCTAGACCTGGCGGATATAAACGAAAGCGTCCTTGCGCAGTTGCAACCAAGGGAGTTCTTCGTCGCAGGTCTCATGAACCCCCTCAGGCGGCCCATCTTGATCAAGACGAAGGAGGTTCCTTAAATAGGGAATCTCTTATAGCTGCGTGGAGACGTTAGACTACTGGCTTGAGCCCGACTTGGTGGTTGCCGTAAGGCATGAGGTTGAGCGGCACGCGGAGAAGATAATGCGGCTCCGCAGGGTGGTGGAGGAGCTCGCGTCGTTGAGGGAGAAGGTGGAGATCAGACGGATAGGCGCATCTAGAAGCTTCAACGTCTATGCGGTCGACTCCTCCTACGGCTCCCCGCCGCTTGAGCTCATCGGTGGGGTCTTCACGGTGGTGGCTTACGGCTACGTGGGGCTGAGCGACGGGTTGCAGGACAAGTTCGTGACTGGCGCCCTCTTCTTCAGCGACACCAGGGAGGCGGACGTGTCGCTCTTCTCGGCGCTGTTGGAGAAGCGCATGGCCACGAGGCTTCTCGAGGCCAGGCTGAGGGGGGAGAAGAAGATGGACCTCCTCGTTCTAGACGGCGAAATAGCGTTGCATCCTTTGCCCTTCAATTTGGCAGTGAGGGGCGGGAAGTACGAGGAGGTGAACAAGGCGGTCAACAACATGCTGAGGGCCGCCTCGGCAGGCAGGACGAGCATAGTCGGCGTCGCCAAGAGGGTGAGGTCTAGGTACATCTCGGTGCTCGCCGGCAGGTGTCTGCCCGTCAACGACAAGATCGCGGCGTCTACCTTCCTGAGGACCGGGGAGTACTTCAGCCTCGGCAAGCTGAGGGATCTCCTGCCCAGATACGTCGCTATACATTACGCAGACTGCGAAGGCAGCTCCGAGAGGGAGTCCATCCTGCGTTGCTACAGAGGCGAGCCAGCGAAGCTAAGCGCAAGGGGCGAGAGGCTGTGTAGACGGCTTAGGGAGTTCGACATAAACTTCAAGAGGGTGCTGGAGTCCTCCCAGCATCCCTACCTCCGTCTCCTAGGCGATGTCGAGGTGGTTTTCTACAGGCCATATGGACACAAGGTGGCAGTGAGGGTGGAGGTGCTGGACTTGGGGAACCTTGGCGTGGACGAGATAGTGTCCTACCTAGCCTCCACGACGTCGTCGGTGACGGGCTACCCGCAGGTGCTGGACGCCGTGGATCAATACGTGAGGGTCAGCCCCGACTTCGTCGAGGCGGTGCTGACGGCGCTTCTCTCGAGAACTCCCGCGGCCCTCACCCACCTCCTCTGGCCTACAAACATGCAGAAGAGACTAGCGGGCAGGTTCTGAAACCGGCATGCGCGTGGCTTGTTCAAGAAATATCTTGTCGATTGGCTTAAGCCGCTTATTTATGCGGATCTTCAAACCTTCTACTACAGACATCTCCACCGACTTATAGCCACGCGTCTCTAGATACTCCTCTACGTCGCGGACGTCCACCTTAAGTTTTTTGACATCGCCGCAGGTCCCCAGCCACATAATGCACATGCCTGGCCGTGCGCAACTACGTTGGCTGCGCAGAAAGCCGGCAGAACCTCTAACCCCATCTGCCTAGCGACGGCGGCGAACTTCTCCTTAGGATATCTAATAGGTGTCTGCCGTCTTACATGCAACTCACGTACGTAGGGGGCTACGTCTACTCCGAAGGCCCTCAGCCGCGCGGCTATGCCCTTCGTCACGCGTAAGTTCCGAGCACGACCCTCCTGTAGCCCAACTCAGCCGCCAGCGCCAAAAGCCGCGTCAAGTTCCGGTCGGTGATTGAGACAATACTTCTGGCTTCGTCAGCGCAGTTCAGCTAAACGATGATCGATTCCACATGTTGGTTGCCATCGATTCTATAGTTTCGCATATCGCCTAAGCCTGGCGTTTCAGCTCAACGCCAGCTAACGCATGACGGTGTCAAGAAGACGACAAGGCGATTGATAGAAAAAAGGGGGTGTCTTTTTAGGATCTTTTCAGCGATTTCTCTTTGCCTCGGTGTGCCGTTTTTGGCCTTTTCGGCGAGGTACAGCGCTATGGCCCTTCTTATTTCGTCGTCTTGCTCTGCAAGCTTTAGGAGGTCTGACATGGGGATATACACCACGTTTTCGGAATTGGATTTCACGATGTTTGGTCTAAGCCCAGACAACTCAAGCCTTTCAGCGACGGCGAACGCCTTTCCTAGGTCGGTGGTGAAGCACTTAGCGACAACAGAGCCACCTTTGCCGCTCATCAAATCGAGATACATCACGATGCCTGCCACTGCCTCTCCTCGGCCCCTCGGCATGTGAGAACTGTTTTGTAGGCATCTCGCCGCTGTTGCGCCCATACGCCTCTCAAAGGACGTCTATACTCCTCTTCTTCGCCTTTTGCTTGTAAGTTGCTCTGAGGGCGTCGTCTGTAGCAAGCTTTACGTTGACCCACTTGTGCGTCCTCAGCAGATGCAGCAACACGCCGTATACGCCCGCCGATTCTTTAAGCCTTACAAACGCCTCTTTACCTCTGGCGGCTAGGGCCTTTCTCATGCTTATGCTTTTACCTAGCTTCCAAGGTTCCTTAGCCACAATTACAAGCTTGTAATCGCCACGCAATATATCTCTTCGGTTGGCTTCACCATCTCCTAACCACGTAGTTAGCAAAGGTGTCCACTCTCCGCGCCTTAGGTGATTCACGACGAGGTCGATAGCTTCGTCTTTGCTCCACTTTTGCCTCCAGCTTCTTGCGATGATACGTATCTCCACGCTCACACCCTCACGCGTCAAGTGGACCGAGATGATGTCTATGCGGAACTCTCCATATCTCACGGTTGCCCATGCGAACACTTGCCAAGGCTGGGTCGTGCCCATGCGCGGTTTATCATGATGATTAGCCTCATCACTCGCCCTCCAGCCCAGCTGAAGCAGTTCAAGCCTCTCCAGCGGAAGCTTCAGCAGGTCGGGGAAATACGCCGAGACGCTTATGCCGTGGATCGGGATGTAAGGCGCGGTTCTCTCATTCACGTAAATCCACGTCCCGTCTGGCGCGTACAGCTTGTTGCCCTCCAACCTGTACGTGCCCTCGGCGACGGCTTTATACAGCGCCGCCAGCTTCTCTTTCGCATGAGCCCACGCCTCCCGCAGAAGCCGCGTCAACGCGTCTCTGAAGTGGAACAATTGCTTCTTCTCCTCCGATAACGGAAAGGTCTTCATGATCTCCTGCGTTACATATTCGACGTACAGTATCCACGCCGGGAATACCCAATCCACAAGCCCCCGCAAGACGCCGCGTCTAGAAACTTGCTCAAGCACCTCCTCCAGCTTTGGCTTCTTGGCAGGCCTCAGCGCGAGTTCTAGGCGTTCATTTCTTTCTATGTTTCTATCCATAACGCGTTAAACGCTGAGGCGCATGTTGAACTGTCCTATCCATATCTCTTCTTTTTGCTTCGCTATATAAGCCTTCTCTCCACAGGTAAAGACTGACAGATACAGACCCACAGGGATAGTTATACCTGCCGTGATATGCCCCGTGGAGTTGGTAGCAGAAGTCGTCCTGCTGTGCGGCGAAAAAGTCTGAAGACCCAACACTTGCAGGTACTTCCCCACAGGGATTTCCTTACAGGAGTAATTAGTCCTGTGAACAAATTCCTGCAAGGAAAAACCTGCAAGCGCCGGCTCTGCAGGTACTTCCCCACAGGTACAGACTTACAGGGATAATTATCCCTGTAAGGAAAGTCCTGTGAAGAAAAACCTGCAGGCGGATAAGTCTCTTTTTCCTCT
>Ga0080004_1113618_pt1 | contig 20360 bp, 17 predicted proteins | sample WasSprMetagenome_FD_69207 | JGI IMG/M metagenome (GOLD analysis project Ga0080004, IMG submission 69207) | Sulfidic aquatic microbial communities from Washburn Spring, Yellowstone National Park, USA - WS (SPADES assembly) (version 2) | ecosystem: Environmental > Aquatic > Thermal springs > Hot...
GTTAATGATAAATTGGCAATTATAAGTCCACTTTTTTCAAAAGAAGAAGAAAAGATCATCCAAGATGTTCTAAATGTTGAAACAATAAAATTAACAATAGCAACTCATCTTACCCCCGGAGCTAATATGATTTTAACAAATAAGGGGGCTTTAGTAAACCCAAATTTAAAAGAGGAAGAAGAGGAAAAATTAAAAGAAATTGGAATACCTTTTTTTGGCGGAACATTAAATTATGGCACACCTTATGTTGGAATTTGTGGGGTTGCAAATAAAAATGGTTATTGTACCGGAATCTCCTCAACAGGAATCGAACTTAACAGAATTGAGTTAATTTTTACAGAAGTATAATTCTACGCCCCCTATTTTTGGATTTTTAAGTAATATTTTTAAACGATAAATATCAAAATTTATTAAGATGTCAAGGAATTATGTAAATAGTAAACCAAAACTTCAATCAGCAATAGAATATCTAATAACCTATGGTTGGGGTATACTTATTGTAATAATTGCTTTAGCAGCTCTTTATTCCTTTATTATTTCTCCTTCTTCTCTTGTTCCAGATTTTTGTAACTTTAAATACGGACCAACTTGCAATAATGCTTTTCTACTTACTAGCAATACTGCAACAAACTTCGCAATAATTGCAACAAATTCTTTAAGTTTTCCAATAAAAAATCCAAGTATAACAGTTCAAGTTACTGACATCGGTGCTACCGGAACAAGAAACATAACTTTATATTGCAATCCAAAATATGTTCAACCGGGTTCCGTATTTATTTGCACACAAAACATCTCCGGTTCACCAACACCAACTTTGAATTCTTTTTATTCTTTTCCGATCTGGATTACGCTATATGATTGCGGAACTGCACCCGCTTGGTTTTCAGCAAGAAGTTGCGATGGTGCATTAAAAGAAACTTATACAGGAGTAATGCAAGCACACGCAAGAAGTGGAGCAATTTCTTCACAAGCAGTTTCAATAACCTTAACAGCTTCTCCAACTTCTGTTCCGGCTAACAACCTAAACTACTCAAAGCTTGTTGTAAACCTTAAGTTTGCTGGACAAAGTGTAAAAGGAGCAACTATAAACTTTACTTCAAACTCTTCTTCAGTAACGATATTTCCAAACTTTCAAGTAACAGATTCAAACGGCAATGCAATCGCTTATGTAAAAACTTCAACCCCACAAACAATTTGGGTACAAGCATATTTTATAGGAATTGCAAGCAACAAGCAAATAATAACATTTACTCCTTAACAACCACGACTACAATTCCAATTACTTTTTCTACGACAACTTCTACTTCAACAAGCACTTCAACTTCTACAACTTCAACATCTACGACAAGCACTTCAACTTCTACAACAAGTATTTACCCAACAGCATTGAGTATTAGAGTATATGATCAGGCTTCGGGAAGAGCTGATCAAATATATAGCGGACGACCTTTTGTGATAGATGGATATCTAACTAGTAATGGAAATGGAATTAGCGGTAAAACAATTGAGATTTACTTAGGTACAAATCCGAGTTGGAGTGCACCTGTCGCCACCGTAACAACAGGCAATGGAGGTTACTACTCTTACACCACCTCCATAACAGTTTCATCAGATACAATCTACTATACCCAAACGCACTTTGCAGGAGACTCCTCTTATGCGGGTTCATGGAGCATCATACTATCATTTACAATACACTCGACTTCTGTATCTACTACTATTTAAAGTGTTATCACATTAAAGGAAAAATTTTTCACTCACTTTAATCTTTATTTTTTTACTTTTGTTTTGAACTTTTTAATCTACAAAAATTATGTTAAAATTAAAAACAACAAACATGAAAAAAATAAAATGAAAATTGCGATATTCTCGGATACTCATTTTGGATTCAGCTTTGGAGGTTTTACTAAAGAAGATTCTTTTTTGCAAGCAAACCAAGTAGTAGAAAAAATTCTTGAAAGAAAAGATATCGATGCAGTGATTATTGCGGGTGATATTTTTGATGTAGATAATCCGGATTCTTCAACACTTACAAAATCTTTTAGAGTTTTTCAAAAGCTCACAATTAAAGATTATGCTGCAAAGGTTGAAGAAGTTGAATTTAGAAATAAAAAAGATTTTTCAGCTTTTCCTAGTTTGCCAGTTGTTGCTATTCCAGCTACCCACGAAAGAAAAGCTTTTGGAGAAGAAGACATTGTTGAAGCTTTACAAATAGCAAACTTTCTTATAAACGCCAACAACAAATGGATAAAAATTTCTAAAGGAAACGAAAAAGTAAGCATTCTTGGCTTAGGTGGAATGGACGATTCAGAATTTAAAAAATTCTTAGAAAAGGAAAGAGAAAAAATAGAAGAAGAAGTAAAAAGCAAAGAAGGGTTTAAAATTCTTCTCTTTCATCAAAGCTTGAAAGAACTGATGCCTTTTGCTAATGATTTCGCAAGTTTAAATGATCTTCCAAAAGGCTTTGACCTTTATGTTTGTGGGCACATTCACAACAAGATTGAAGCAAGAGTACATGGAAAAATGTTTTTAATTCCTGGAAGTACTGTTCTTACTCAACAAAAGAAAGAGGAGCAAGCAAAGAAAGGTTTTTTGATTTTTGATACAAAAAATTATTCCTATGAATTTATCGAAATAAACTCAAGACCTTTCTTTTACATCGAGCTTAACTTTGAATCAGCAACACCAAATGAAATAATTGAAAAAGTAAAGCAAAAGATTGAAGAGTTTGAAAAGAAAGAAGAGAAACCAATAATAAAAATAAAAGTTTCAGGAACATTAAAAGAAGGCTTCAAACCAAAAGATGTCCAACTTTCTCAGCTTGAAAAAAACGAAAATGCTTTGATTAGTATAGATAAGCTTTTGGTGAGCAAAGATACAGAAGTAGAGATTGAAAAAGTAAGGGAGCTTGTTAAGAAAGGTAACGTAAAAGACCTCGGCTCGCAAATGCTTGTAGAAGAGCTCAAAAAGTTAGGTTTTAAACTAGATGGCTCAACATTGTTTGAGATACTTTCAAGAAAGGACGAAAGAAAAAGCAAAGAAAAAGCAAAAGAAGAAAATATAGAAGAGGCTTTAAAGCTTATAAAAGAAATAGAAAAGAAAGAAATAGAAAACAAAAAAGGCTAATTTTATTCTTCTTCACTTGGTTTGCTTTCTTCTTTGCTTGGTGTTTTTGCTTTTGCACTTATCATATCATCTATTCTTAGGATCATTTCTGCAGCTTCGCTTGCGCTTGCAATTGCTGTTCTAACAGTCTTAAGTGGTTCAATAACTCCAAGCTTTTCCATGTCATCGATTTTGTTTTCATATAGGTTTATTCCGTAAGTTTCTCCCTTATCCTTTTGGTGCTTTGTTCTTAGCTGGACTAGAATGTCAATAGGATCCATTCCGGCGGTTTCTGCTAAAGTCTTTGGAACGATTTCAAGAGCATCAGCAAATGCCTGAATTGCTAATTGTTCTTTTCCTCCTACTTGCTCAGCGTACCTTCTTAGCTCTTTTGCTAGTTCTATTTCAATAGCTCCACCACCGATTACGTAGCCTTTTTCTTGTAGTGTTGCTGTTACTGAGCCAATAGCATCTACTACTGACCTTTCAGCTTCTTCAGCTACGTGTTCTGTTGAACCCCTAACAAAGATTGTTACACTTTTTGGATTCTTGCAATTTTCTACAAATACCATTTGCTCTCCAGCAATTTTTCTTTCTTCTACTAGCCCAGCAAATCCAAGGTCTTTTTCAGAAAGGTCATCTAAGCTTGTTACTATTCTTGCTCCGGTTGCCTTTGCAAGCTTTTCCATATCGCTCTTCTTTACTCTTCTTACCGCTGCGATTCCATATTTTGCTAAATAGTGCTGTGCAACATCATCTATCCCTTTCTGGCAGAATACAACGTTTGCTCCACTGGCTTTAATCTTTTCTACCATTTCTTTTAGCATTTTTTCTTCTTGCTTTAAGAATGCTTCCATTTGTTCTGGAGAAGTTATTTCTATTCTTGCATCAGTTTCTGTTTTCTCAATTTCAAGAGAAGCATCTAGCAAAGCAATCTTTGCATTTTCTATTCTCTTTGGCATACCTGGATGAGCAAGTTCTTTATCGATTAAAACCCCTTTAATTAGCTTGGTTTCTACAACAGGCGCACCCATTTTCTTTTCTATTTTTATATCGTCCTTGTCTATTCTATAGCCTTCCGGAGTTTCTTCAGCAACTTGTAAAACGGCATCCACAGCCAACTTAGCAATCTTTGCTCTTTCTTCTTCTCCGCCAATGTTCTTAGAAGCCATTGAAATTTGAGCTATTCTTTCTAAGGTTTTTCTATCCTTTATGTCAACTTTTCTTGCTTTTGTTTTTAGTACTTCTTGGACTTTTTGTGCAGCCATTCTATAACCTTTTATTACAATCGTTGGATGTATTCCTTGGTCTATCAAATCCCCAGCATTTTTTAGAAGTTCACCAGCCAATATTACTGAAGTTGTTGTTCCATCACCAACTTCTTTATCTTGTGTTTTCGCAACTTCTACTATAATTTTTGCAACCGGATGCTCTACATTAAGTTCATCGAGTATTGTTGCTCCATCGTTTGTTATTGTTACATCTCCTAGATCACTAACAAGAAGCTTATCCATCCCTTTTGGTCCTAGTGTTGTTCTTACAATGCTTGCTACTGCATAACCAACCGCTATATTTGTGTGTTGCGCATCCCTACCGAGTAATCTACTGGCTCCTTCTGGTAAAACCATTATTTGTTGACCACCGAGTCTAGATTCTTCAGCCATTTTTTTCACCCCCAGAGAAATAAGTATTTACATTATAAATTTAACATACTCCTTTTTTATACTTTTCGAAAATTTTTTATTCTTTAAATTCTATTACTCACTTATGATTCCCGAGAAACTTCTAAGTTTGATGAAAAAGCAGGGTTATCACATAGTCGGAAAGCATTCTGCGGTTAAGATATGTAAGTATACTCACGATACCTTAGTGAATAAAACACCATGTTATAAAAACGAGTTTTATGGAATAAGAAGTTGGAGATGTCTGCAGGCAACGCCATCAATCGCTTGTAATCTCGCCTGCAGATTTTGTTGGAGAATTATTCCCGAAGAGATTGGTTTAAGTTGGAATGAGCTTAGATGGACCAGAAAATATGACGAACCAAAAGAGATCGTTGAAGGTATGATAAAAGCTCAAAGAGAAATAGTTTCTGGTTTTAAAGGAAACCCAAAAGTAAACATGCAAAGATGGAAAGAAGCAAATGATCCTGCGCATGCAACCATGAGTTTAACTGGAGAACCTTTGTTTTATCCTTATATGAGTGAGCTTCTTGATGAATTTCACAAAAGAAAAATGAGCACATTTGTTGTAACCAATGGAACTCTTCCAAAGAAGCTCGAAGCTCTAAAAACTCTTCCAACGCAACTTTATATTTCCCTTCAAGCTCCAAATGAAGAAGTTTACTTAAAAACAACAAGACCAAAAGTTAAAAATGCTTTTAAGAATTTTATTCATTCTCTTGAAATTTTTTCAACACTTAAAACCAGAAGAGTATTGAGAATGACATTAGTGAAAGGATTAAACTTTACAGACCCAGAAGGTTATGCAAAGTTAATTTCTATTGGTAATCCGGATTATGTAGAAGTAAAAGCCTTTGTTTTTGTTGGTGGAGCACGTAATCCTTCAAGAGGTTTAAAGCTCGAAGATATGCCAACAATGCAGGAAATAAGAGAATTTGCGAACAAACTCGCAGAACTCACTGGTTACGTCCCAAGCGGAGAGCATCTTCCAAGTAGGATAGTCCTTCTTTCAAGAGATAAAAAAACAGCAGAAAGAAGCAAAATAAAGTTTGAGAAATAAAAATCAAAGAAGTTTTTTAAGTTCTTCCATGCTAATGTTTCCACCGCTTATTATTATGCAAATTCTTCTATTTTTTATTTTTAGTTTTTTGAATTCTTTTGAAAGCAAAAACGCTACTCCGGCTGCACCAGCGCCTTCAACAACAAGCTTTGAACGTTGAAGCAGCAAGAAGATCGCTTTCTTAAAGTATTTTTCATCTATTGCATAAACTCCATCCACATACTCTTTACAAATTTCAAAAGGTATTTTTCCAATTTGTGGTACAGCTATTCCATCAGCTATAATCTTCCTTGGTTTTACTTTTACTATTTTTCCCTTTTTTAAAGACAAAGCCATTGAAGCATAAGGTTTGCATTCTATGCCGATTACTTTTGTATCGGTTTGTTCTTTTAAAGCAACAGCCACACCACTTATTAATCCTCCACCACCAACAGGAACAAAAACATAATCAAAGCTTTTATCAGCAAGTTCAAGCCCGATAGTACCTTGACCAGCGATTACAAGTTCGTCATCATAAGGATGAATAAATTCAATGTTTTTTTGCTTTGAGATTTCTAATGCTTTTTCAAGTGCTTCACCGAAGTTTTTTCCATAAAGAATAACTTTACCACCATAGCCTTTTGTTGCTAAAATCTTTTCTTTTGTTGCATTTTTCGGCATTACTATTGTAGCTTTCATTCCAAGAATTTTTGCACTAAAAGCAACACCTTGAGCATGATTTCCTGCGCTTGCAGCTATTACTTCTTTTTTTCCTTTTTGTTTTAGAACCTTAAGCTTATTTGCAGCACCCCTCACCTTAAACGAGCCTGTTCTCTGAAGATTTTCTAATTTGAAGTAAATGTCATTTCCACTTATTTTGCTAAAATAGTGGGAATGAATTACTGGAGTTTGAATAACTATGCCTTTTATTCTTTTTGCAGCCTTCTCAATTTCCTCTATATCAAGCATGAAATTATTTCTCAAAAAGTTCTATAAATCCTTTTCATTTCTACTTGCGCAACAAAATTCAGAAGAGAAGAGCAAAAATATTTAAAAGTATCATTCTATAAAATAATTGGTGCGAACATGAAATATGTAAACGCTAAACAGCTGGAGGGAAAGAAAGTAATAGTTTCTGATGGAAGCTCTTTAGGAAAACTAATAGACATAGATGTTGATGAGGTAACTGGAAAGATTCTGCACTTATTTGTTGAGCCGGACCCAGATAGCCAATTAGCAACAAAACTAGAGAAGGAGGAAGGACTTCTGAAAATACCATACTCTGCTGTTGACGCCGTTGGAGACTATATTATAGTAAATAGGAAAAACTTAGGTTAGAATTTTTAATCTCTTTTTCTAAATTTTTTTATGATAGTTGCGGGTATAGATGAAGCAGGTAGAGGATGTGTTATTGGTCCTTTAGTGATTGCCGCGGTGAGTATAAAAGATACTGGAGTAAATAAATTGAAAGAAATAGGAGTTAGAAACTCAAAGCTTCTTACTAAGAAAAGAAGAGAAAGTCTTTACGAAGAAATCTTACAAAACTGCGAAGAAGTTGAAATTGTTAAAATTCCACCAAAAATAATAAACAAAACAATGGAAGATAAGATTTCTTTAAATAAGCTTGAACTTAAGTATTTTGTAAAATTGATAAAAAAGCTTGAGAAAGTTAATGTTGTATACATAGATTGCCCTGACGTAAACGAAGAAAGGTTAGAAAAAGAAATCCTTAAAAGAATAGACAAAAAGATAAAAGTTGTGAGCATGCATAAGGCAGATGCAAGAATACCAATAGTTTCAGCAGCATCAATAATTGCAAAAGTAGTTAGAGATAGAGAAATCGAAAAGATCAAGAAAAAGTTAAAGTATGATTTTGGTAGTGGGTATCCGAGTGATAAAAAAACTAGGGAATTCTTAAGAAAAATGATGCTTCTTCCGGAGGTAAAAAAATATGTAAGAACAAAATGGAAAACTTTAGAAAAACTTAAGCAAAGAAGAATAACAGAATTTTTATATTCTTAGCTCTATTTCTCTAATTAGTTGTTGTATTATGTTTTCAAGGCTTTCCTTCTCATTTTTCTCTTTCCAATAAAGACCAGAAGAATACTTATGTCCACCACCACTTCCATTTAATCTTTTTGCATAAATAGTTGCTATTTTGCTTAAATCGATGTTTTTTCCAACTTTTGCTCTAAGCGAAATTCTATTGTTTTCTTTTCCTTTTGCTCCAACAATAACAAAATCACAACCATTAGCTATTAGAAGGTTTGCTACATAAGAAACACTAATATAATTTCCAACTATCCCATAACCAAACAAATTTCCCCTCGCTACTTTATACTCAATCTTATTCTTTATTTCTTGAAGTATCTCGGCCCTAGAAACCGGTGAAATCGAAGCTTCTATCGTTTCTTTTGCATAATCAAAGCTTATGTTTGCTTTTTCTAGAAGTTTTGAAATCTGATAAAAAGTTCTTGGGGAAGCGGTTCTTAGCTCCGGAGAATCGCTTATTATTCCTAAAAGAAGAAGAAAGGCAACTTCTTTTGAGTATTGAAAATTTATGTTTTCAAAAATATCAAAGATTATGCTTGTCGTAGAAGGATAATCTTTGTTTACAAAATTTATTCCTTTTATTTGGTCAGATTCCTCTTCGTGATGGTCTATAACAATTTTTGGTTTTTCTACTTCTTTTAATATTTCACCTAAAGAAGAGACAGCATAAGAACTCATATCAACAAAAACAATGAAATCCGCTTCATTTATGATGCTAACTTCTGGCTTGTTAAAAATGTTTATGCTTGAAAAAATTCCTAGATTCTGAAAAATTTTAATCGATTTGAAAGAAGGACTATCTGGAGCAAGAATTGTTGAAGAAGGAAGAAAAACATGCATCGCATAAGCTGAACCACATGCATCAATATCACCATGAGAGTGAAAAGTAATTATGCATTTCTTTTCTCTATTCTTCAAAAGAAAGTCTATAACTTCTTTCATACAAACACTTTCAAATTTTTGATTTTTATTTTTTGCAAAATTTTTTATTTAAGATTTTTTAAAATTAAAATATGGGCTCATAGCTCAATGGTAGAGCGCCTCCTTTGCGAGGAGGAGGCTGCGGGTTCGAATCCCGCTGAGTCCATTTCTACTTGCTTATAACGTTTTTCTATTATCTCTCTTATTTGTTTCTCTATTTTCTCTGGGTTTTCTTTTGTTAAGTAGCCGAGATCTTGAGAAAGTTGAGTTACATATTTTAGTAATGTTTTCTTTTTTGATTCTGCTTCACGAGCATAACTTCTCTTGTGTAGGAATACTTGCAGCTTTCTTGCAACGTCCATCAAAGCAAGCTTTATCTCATCTATTATCTCTTCTTCTTCACTTACCGCTTGTTTACCTGTACTTTGATAAGGAACAAAAACGCTTGAAAGATTTACAAAAACTACTAGTGGAGAATTTTCAAAATCTTTTATTCCGTATCTTTGCCATGCAACGCTTCTAATTGCTTGCGTTATTGCACATACAGAACCATCAAATAATAATGGAACCCTATTTGCAAATCTTAAAATCTCGGCTTTTACTAGGTCACCCTCTTTCCTTCCTGCTCCACCACCATATGCTATTCCGGCTTCTACCATAAATGGGATTCCTCCTCTGAAAACCTTCGGTTTTCTTTCTTCAGCAACGACAAATTCTGGAGCATAAATATTCTTTAGAGACCTTTCTATCTGTTCTTTTCCAATTCCAATTACAGAATCAAGCTCTGGAGCGATAAATTTCATTTGCTTAAAAGCTTTAACAATTTTTTCAGCTTCTTCCCATGTTAACTCTTTCGGATCTTTGTCTAAGCTGAAATCTACTTTTGTTTGCAATTCATTTACTTTTTCATTACTCATTCTTGAAAGAGAATTTACTAGAAAAGACCTTAATTTTCTTTGATCGCTTCTTCTAGCCATATCAAGAAGGTCGTGCACTTCTATTCCAAGAGGATGTGGTTTTATCTCCTTTGGTCTCTTTGGAATCTCATTTATTATTCTTGGCCAAAATATTTTGTTTCCTTCTGGAGTTGTAAGCTCGATTTCAGCATGAGGATTTGCAAGTGCGGTTCTCTTTAAATATTCTTCTGGTCCATGAGAACTTTTTTCATATTTGAGGTCTCCAAACTCACCCTCAACTCTTAAACCACGAAAGTTTATATCTAAATTTTTTTTATTAAGTATTATTGGTTGGTTAGATTTGAGATCGATTGTAAGTTCGCATTCATAAACCCCTTTTTCTGTTCCGGAAGTAACTTTTATTGGTTTACCAGTTGTAAGAAGAGCATAAAGAGTGCATCCGCTTGCTCCAATTCCTTGCTGTCCACGCTGTTGCATATAACGATTGAACTTTGTACCACTTAGCATATGTGCTAAAGCTCTTCCAACAAACTCTTCTGGTATCCCTGGTCCATTGTCTTCTACACTTATTTTATAGCGTTTTTCTCCAACTTCCTTTATCTCAACTTTTATACTTGGCAAAATCCCTGCTTCCTCACAAGCATCTAAGCTATTTGTGACGTATTCATGCACAATAGTTGTAAGACTTCTTACTTGTCCAGAGTAACCTAGCATCTGTCTATTCTTTTTAAAGAATTCTGCTATAGAATGATCTTTAAATTTTTTAAAGATTTCTTCGCTAGTGGTCGCCATAAAATTTTTAAGTAAATTGATTAAAAAAACTTTTCCTTGCTAAAGAGGTTGAGAAATTCTACTTTTTCTCTAGTTATTTTACCCACAAATCCTACTTTGGCTGGAGGAAGTTTTACAATTATAGTGTTATTTATTTTATCTACTCCATAAAGCTCATGAACATGCCCGCATACAAGCATGTATGGATTTTTCTTTTCTATGATTTCTCTTAAAACCTTACTTCCAATATGCTCGCCACCAACTTCATCAAAAATACCAAAAGGCGGAGTATGAGAAAGAAGTATTGTTTTTGAATCGACCAATTCAAAGATTGAATAAAAATCTTCCTCTTTTCTTTCATTTGGAGTAGAAAAAGGGGTCTTTAAGCTTCCACCAAATCCAACAACATTTAACCCTTTTCCAGCAATTTCTTTTCTTTTTTTGTCAACATTTATTCCAAGTTGTTCTAACTTCTCACCAACAAATGCTCTATCGACATTTCCCGGTATTGCAAATACTTGGTTATTTTTAGAAAGAACTTCAAGAAAAGCAAATATCTCATCACTTAATTTTGTTGAATCAACAATGTCACCAGCGAATAAGAAAATTTTCTCTTTTTCTTTTCCAAATTCTTTTTTGAAATATTCCAAAAATTCTTTTGAAGAGTGAATATCCGAAACGGCGATTATAGAAAAATCTTCCGCATTCATTTTATCAACTTACAATTATAGTTAAAATTTATAAACTCGAATTTATTTAAATTTTTATGCCTTATCAACCACAGCAATATGCGGGAGTTTTAAGCTTTTATGATGTTGATACAAAAGGGCCAAAAATAGATCCAAAGCTTTTAATCATAGCTAGCTTTGTTTTTGCATTGATCATTTTTATTCTTTCAAAGTTGGTGTAGCTGTGAAAATTCTTTACTTTTCGCAGCCTTTTTATCCTTTCCAATATGGGGGAAGCGAAAAAATTTTGTTTTTGTTAACTAAAGAACTTTCAAAAAAGCACAAATGCCTAGTTATAGCTCAAAGAATAAAAGGATTAAAAGACAAAGAAATTGTGGAAGGAATAGAAATAAGGAGAGTAGGATTACCTGTTGAAAGTTATCTTTCAACTTTTTCAAACTCACTTCTTATAGACCTTTCTTACTTTTTTGAGGCTTTTTTTGTTGGAATTAAAGAAGGAAAAGATTTTGATATAATACACTCAAACCCCTTTATTGGAAGTCTTGCTGCAAAATTTGTAAGTTTCTTTTTGAGAAAAAAGCATTTGGTAATGATACATGATGTTTTTCTTCAAAAAGGATACTATAAAAACATTCCAATTTGGAAACAAAAAATAGGAAAATTTGTTGAAAAATTTCTTTTAAATTCTGAATTTATACTTACCCCAAGCGAAACAACAAAGAAGGATATTCTTGAAGTAACAAAAACAAAATCAAAGATCTTTGTAGTCCCAAATGGAATAGACACGAGCAAGTACAAATGTAAGAAAAAAGAAAATATCGCGGTTTATGTTGGTAGACTTGTTTTCTACAAAAATGTAGATTTTCTTATAAAGGCGATTAGGTTTGTTGTAAAAAGGGAGAAAAACTTTAAGTTGATAATAATAGGTTCTGGTCCAGAACTTGAAAACTTAAAAAAACTTTCAAAGAATTACGGAGTGGAAAAAAACGTAATTTTCAAAGGAAACATAAGCGAAGAAGAGAAGTTACAAATTCTTTCCAAAGCAAAGTTGTTTCTTTTCCCAAGCTCTTTAGAAGGTTTTGGTATTTCTGTTATAGAAGCGATGGCTTGCGGTGATGTGGTAATAGTGAATGATGTAGAACCATTGAACAAAATAGTTAAAGATTCTAAGAATGGGTTTGTTTTACCGTTAGATGAGAAAAAATGGGCTATTCAAATTCTTAAGGTTTTAAGGAATGAAAAGATAAGAAAAAAGATAGAGAGAAACGCTATAAAAGAGGCAAAAAAATATGATATTAAAAAAACTTCAAAAAAGGTGGAAGAAGTATATAAAAATATTTTACACACGGGTTATTCTTCTTAGTTCTCCAAGTTTGCCAAAATAAAGTTCTTCCGCATATACATGGAAAGAATCTATATCTACTTTTTTTAGGAATGGTGAAAGAAGCTCTTCTTGTGGTATTATGTTTAGCTCCTCTCCACTAGCAAAAAAGTTTATCGCGGGTAACACTATAACTTTTTTGTTTTTATACTTTCCAAAAAGAAAGCATTTTAGTTTTTCTTTTACACCTAAATCGCTATAAATCGCAATCGCAGGATGTTCATGAGCAGTTATTAAAAATTCTGCTTTTTCTGAATTTTCTGATGGAAGTTCTTCTCCATGAAAGAAGAAAAAATTTTGAAGTAAAAGTTCTTGTTTGAATATTTTTATTCCCAATGCTTTTACAGAATCCACAAAATTATCATGGTTTCCTTTTATCAAAAAAAGCTGTAACTCTTTCTGTTTGCAGTATTTTACAAAGTCATTTAATTCCATAAACTCTTCTACGGCAACTTTATCAAACTCATTTTTTATATCCCCGTTTACTATCAACATTTTCGGCTTTGTTTTTGAAATTGCTGAATCCAATTCTTGTATTATATGCTTGTAGTTCATTTTTGGAAGAAATATGCCATTTTCAGCCATCACACCTTCGTAACCAAAATGAGTATCAGCAATCACAAGAGCTTCCAAGCTTCTTATATAAAGAACTTCCCCAAAAATTTCAAAATCTTCAAAACCTTTTAAATTAACTTTCACAATTTCTTTTCTTTTTTTATCTTTTTATTTTTTTGAAATTTCTTCAATTATTTTCTTATGCAATTCCATTATTCTTTTTCTTCTGTCCTTCATCAAAACTATATCAGCTTCTCCAAATGTTAGCAATATGTGCGAGAAAGGACTTGGATACTTGGTTGTTATAATCTTAAACGTAATGCTTTTGTTTCTTATTCCGTTGATTATGTACTTTGCTTTTTCTATATCCATCAAATCATATAGAATTTCCCTATAAGTTTCTTCGATTACTGGAAAGTTTGGTATTTCTTCGCAAGCTCTTATTAAATGTTGCGAACTGAGCTGTTGCTTTTTTACACTTATTTTATGACCTTTATAGTTTCTTAACACTAAAAAACTTCTTGTTGCAACATGTCTAAACTTTCTTTTCATAAGTTCTGTTCTTCTTATGTTTTCGCGAAGAAGCTTTTCTATATCCGCTACAACTGCATATTCCATTGCAACTTTTATATCGTTATCGCTTACTTCAAAAGGAGTTATTAGAGCAAAGCCATTATCGCTTACCATCACTCCTATATCTTCTTCTATTACTTGTCCAAGAAGGATTGCAAAAACTCTCGAAAGAGTATCGTTTACTCTTCTTCCATAAAGTGAATGGAACACAATAAAGTTCTTTTTATTGAAACTTGTTTTTTCTATCAAAATGAATTTATCGTTTGGTATCTCTGCGTAGAGGTATTGCTCAATAAAGTATTGAAGTATTGCTTTTTTTGCATCCTCAGTTATCGGCAGGTCTAATAATTTCTTTATTTCTTCGTTTTCCAAAAGTTTTTCAATCTCTTTTATACTTTTTACTCTTGCTTTTGTTAAAGCAATGCTCATTTTTCTTCTAAATTCTCCTATTTTCAGAGCAAGCTCAAAGCTTAATGGCAACTGTTCAGAGAACCAAGGAGGAATTGTTGGAAGTTCTGAGAAAGCAGGAGTTACATAAGCATTCATTCCTCTACTGTATTCAAACCTATAAACCTTTCCACCCAAGACAAACAAATCTCCGGGCTTTAATCTAAACAGAAATTCTTCTTCTATACTTCCGATCCATTTTCCATTTAAGTCAAAAACTTCTATTGCAACTTCATCAGGAATCGCACCTAGATTTAGGAAATAGATAAGTCTTGTATATTTTCCCCTTTTTCCAAAAGTTTCATCTTCTTTATCAAACCAGATTTTTCCATATACTCTTCTACTTTCCAAACCAACATAGCTTCCAGAAAGATATTCCAAAAGGTTGATGAAAGTTTCTTTGCTTAATTCATGATAAGGATAAGAGTTTCTTATTAAGCTTAAAGCTTCATCTACACTCCACTTTTTTTCTAAAGCCATTCCAACTACATGTTGAGCTAATATATCAAGAGCATTTTTCGGCACACTAAAACTATCAAGAGCTCTGTTTCTTGCTTCATTTAGCATTATTGAACATTCTACAAGGTCATCTCTGTTGAGAACTATTATTCTTCCTTTTGCGACATCTTTAAAACTGTGACCACTTCTTCCTATTCTTTGTATGGCTCTTGTTATACTTTTAGGCGAACCAAGTTGAACTACAACATCTATGCTTCCTATATCCATTCCAAGTTCTAAGCTCGTTGATGAGACAGCACATTTTAATTGACCTTTTTTAAGAAGGTCTTCAACTCCTAGTCTTAACTCTCTTGAAAGTGAACCATGATGAGCAGCGATCTCAGAATCTTTATACTTAAACATTCTTTTGAGGTTAAAAACTACTCTTTCAGTACCGCTTCTTGTATTTGTAAAAACAAGAGTAGTTCTATGCTTTTTAATTATAGAATCCAAAAGGGAATAAACATTCCTCTCTATTTCTTCATCAGGTGTATAAATTAAATCTTTTGTAGGTGTCTCAACAAGCAAATCAAAAGGTTTTTCCCAAGAAGCATCTACTATTATGCAATCTCTTTCTTTTTCACCGTCATAACCAACTAAGAATCTTGCAGCCTCTTCTAAAGGATAAAGGGTTGCACCCATTCCTATTCTTTGAAATTTTGCAATTCTCGAAAGCCTTTCAAGAGAAAGAGAAAGTAGCAAACCTCTTTTGTTGTTTGCCAATTCATGAATTTCATCAACTATAACATATTTCACACTCTTTAGTTTTTGAGAAAATCTGGGGGAATTAAGTAATATAGCTAAACTTTCAGGAGTTGTAACTAATATGTGTGGTGGCTTTTTAAGTTGTTTTTGTTTTTGATCTGGAGTTACATCTCCTGTTCTTACAGCTACTCTTATCTCTATTTCTTTTCCTTCAATTTTACTTTGTTTCTTTATAGCTTCTAACGGTTCAAGAAGATTTTTATAAATATCATTATTCAATGCTTTGAGAGGAGAAACATAAATACAATAAACTTCATCGTTTAGTTTATCTGAGTAAGCAAGCTCAACAAGTTTGCTTATAATTACTAAAAAAGCTGAAAAAGTTTTTCCACTTCCTGTTGGTGCTGTTATCAATACATTTTCTCCTTGGGTTATTAATTTAAAAGAATACTTTTGTGGAGGGGTAAGCTCTTTAAACTTTTTTGTAAACCATTCTCTAACTAAAGGATGTAAGCATGCTAAGCTTTCCTCATCACTGAACGGTTTAGAAATTTTGGAAATCATCCTTTAATTTTCTCAAAATCAGAATTTATTTTTTATTAATTCAAAAGCATTACCAAATATACTTGGGTGTGCTTCGCAAGGTGTCCAACAATTTGGACATTCTCCCTTTTTGATTTTTTCTTTTACTTTTTTTGTTTCTTCTTTTCCTAGTATTTCTTTTAAAGATTCTTTTCTTATGTTTCCAAGCTTTTTTGCCCATATCGTGCATGGATAAACATTTCCATAAGGATCAATAAAAATCTGCGAAACAAGTGCTTTGCATCGTATTGGTGTTCTTGATGTTTTTATGTAATCGATGCACTTTGTTAAATAAAAATTTTCAACTTCATTTATAACTCCAAAACCAATTTTTTTCCTTAGTTGAATAACTCTTTTTATCTCTTCTATGTACTTTTCTTTATGAAGCATTAATTCCTTATTTGAATAGAAATGGGCAGAGATATGAGCAATATTAACATGGAAATCCTCTATTTTTATTTGTGGGATTTCTTTTTTTACTTCATTGAACGTTTTTTCAAAAGCACCAAGGTTAAAATCAGAAATTGTATAACCAAACATTACAATTAAATTTTTTCTTTTCTTTTGAAGCTCTTTTAATTTTTTGAAAAGAGAAATTGCTTTATCGTAGTTTCCTTTAATCCCTCTAATATAATCATGAAGCTCTCTATAGCCGTCTAGGCTTATGGTTATTGCTAATCTAAAGTTTAGCTTTGAGATTTCTTCTATTCTTTTGTAAGCGATATCTCCAAGCAAAGAGTTTGTTGGAATGCTTACAAAATATGGTTTTGAATATTTTTCAAAAGCTTTAGCTATCTCTACTATATCGCTTCTTAAAAAAGGCTCACCACCAGTAAAACGAATCCAGGAAAATCTATTTTCTTTTGTAAATTTTTCGATTTCTTCTAAAGTAAGCTCATTTTTACTTTTCTTTTTCCAAATGTTACATGTTAAACATCTTGAATTACAATGGTATGTAACAGCAAAATTAAGCATAAATGGTTTAGATAAATCAAAATTTGAAAGAGCAACATCTTTTGCAAGATTTAATATTCTAAGCATCTTCTCACAAATGGGCCCGCAGGGAATCGAACCCTGAATCTCCACCGTGTCAGAGTGGCGTCTTAACCATTCGACTACGGGCCCACAAAATAATTTAGAAAGTTTATTTTTTAACCTTTACTAATTTTAAGTTTAAATCCAAAATAAAATTATGCATCGTTACTCAAAAGGTGCAAGAGCAGAAAGAGAGCTTGTTGAGATTTTAAAAAGAAAAGGATATGTTGTTGTAAGAGCAGCAGGTTCTGGAGTAAATTCTATTTCACCAGATTTGATTGCGGTTAAAAATGGTAAAGTATATGCTTTCGAATGTAAATTTTGGAATAGGAGTAACCTTAGCTTAGAAAAAGAAAAAATCAAATACCTTAAAGAAATTCAAAAGCAAGGAATAATTAGCTACATTGCTTGGAAAATTCCTAGGCTTGGTTGGTTTTTAATTGAGCCGAGAGAGCTTGAAGAACAAGAAAAGAATTATTCAATTTCAAAAAAGAAAGCATTAGAAATAAATAGAAACCTTGACTTATTCTAAAGCTTTTTTTAAGATTTCTTTAACATCTCTTATTCCTATAGCAACAACAAGTTTTCCAAATCTTGGTCCGGAACTCTTTCCTATTATTGCATTGTAGAGAACAGCAAATAGTTCATCAGCGGAAATTTGATTTTCTTTTGAAATTTTATAAACAAGTTCATGAACTTCTACATCGCTCATATTTTCGTTAAGCTTTTCCAAAAATTCTTTTACAATTTTTTTGTAGCTTTCATCTTTTATTTTAGTCGGATTTATCGAAAAAGTGTAGCGTTCTGGAGCATAGCCTTGTTTTATCCATTCTTCTATATATGGAGCAAGATAAGCTACACCTTCTTTATCATTTACTAATTCCCCAACCTTTCTCCAATCTTTATAAATTTGATACCTTAACAAAATTTCAGTAAATTTTGCTTTCCAATTTAATTTTTTCACAGCAAGCCTAAAAGCCATAAGTTTCTTTTTTTCAGCCCTATTTGCTGGTTGCTGTAATCTACTTATTTTTTCTAATTCGTTATAAATGTAAATAAGCTTATCACCAGCAGGATCAAAATCTTTGTTTTCTTGAAGGTCTGGCTCAACGAGTACATATTTTACAACTTCTGGCGGTACAAGCTTAAGCAATTGTTTTGCAGTTATTCCTATGCCTTTTGATTTTGAGAATTTTTTACCTTTAAACAAGAAGAACCCATACTTATAACCAACTGGTGGTTCTTCGTTAAAAATTTGTTTATGGATCTCAACTGCAGTATCCCAACTTCCACCACGGGTAAAGTGGTCTACACCACCACCTTCTGCAGAAGTATGAAAATAATTTTGCCAAGAAGGCCAGTGAATTCTCCATTGTAGCTTGTAGTTATGCTGAGAAATTTTTCCAAAACCATGATAGCCACAACCTTTTGTATAACCTACGTCTCTATCACATACGTATTCATAATTTTCATTATCATGCCATATCACTCTTGTTGTTGCAATTTTGCCACAATTTTCACAAATTGGCATGATTGGGCTCCAATCTTTTAAAGATTCGATACCTCTTCCAGAAGTTGAAGCTATTATTTCCTTTACTTTTTCTTCATTTTCTAAGAAGATCTTTGCATACTTATCAAAACCCCCACTTTTGTAAAGTTCGTTTACTTTTTTTATTTCAACTTTTGTTTGAAGCTTCTCCATTACTTCTTCAACTTCGCTCAGATAATGTTCTGCAAAAGAAGCATGGCATCCGTAAGGATCAGTTACGTTCGATAAAGGTTTTCCAAGTTGCGGAGCCAATTCTTTTTCAAATTTTTTAACCTCAAAAGGAATGCTATCAAACGCATCGAGAATATCTGCTATGAATATTACTTTTGCATCGTAACCCATTTCAATCAAAGCTTCTTTTATTGTATAGGGGTAAAAAAATTCACAAATAGTTCCAACATGCGCTGGACCGCTTGTTGTCATTCCGGCAGTTATAACAAAAGGTGGTTTTTTTGTTTCAACTATCTTTTTTGCAATTATTTCTGCCCAATGTAAATTTTCTAACTCTTCTTTTGTCTTTTTTTCCTCCATGATATTCTTTAAAAATAGTAAAGAATAAATTTTTTTCTATTATGCGATTGCCGGGATTTGAACCCGGGCTTCAGCCTTGGCAAGGCTGCGTCCTACCAGGCTAGACTACAATCGCACTATTTATTTTTATTATTTTTTCTATTTCCATTTTTTATTTTTTATTCTTATTTTCAAAAATTTTTGCGACGCTTATTGCTATAAACTTTGCTGCTAAATAGCTGTATTGCTTTATTGTTGGAGAAAATTCGCAAAAATCAATACCAACTACTTCTTTTTTTCTTGAGACCAGCTCTATGGCTTTTATTGCTTCTTCAAAATTAAAACCAAAAGGCTCTGGGTTGGCTACTGATGGAAGAAAAACAGGATCTAAGAAATCCAAATCAAACGAAATATAAATTTTTTCGCTTTTTATTTTATCTATAGTCTCATTAATTTTTTCTTCAAAATTTTCCTTCAGCTCTTTTGCAAAAACTATGCTTTCCCTTTCTTTTAACTCCTCTTTTGATAAACTCCTTACCCCAATTACAAAAATCTCCTTAGAAATCTCTTTTATTCTTTTACTTGTGCAAGCATGAGAAAATTTACTACCTTCAAATTCCTCTCTAAAATCTGCATGTGCATCAAAAACTATTGGAAAAGCTTTTTCATTTTTATAAGCAGCTTTAAACGATGCGATTGCTATAGAGTGTTCGCCACCGATTACAACTGGAAACTTCTTTTTTAAGAATATCTCATCAACAATTGCATAGATTATTTCTTGCATTTTCTTTGGTTCAACCACTTGTTCAATAAAATCTAACGTATAAAATTTCGGAATTTTTAGTTCTGTATCAAAATTTTCAATTTGAGTGCTTGCTTCGATTATCTCTTTTGCTCCTTCCTTAGAGCTTAAAAAAGAAGATGTTGAAGAATAAAGCACAGGCACCACTACAGCATCTGCTTCTTCAAAACTAATTTCCTCACCTAAAAAATTGTATTTGATCGAGTTAAGTATTTCCATTATAATTTTTGGAGATTTAAAAATATAAATATGAAGCCAAGCTAAAAATTTATAAAGAGGAAAAATTAAAAATAAATAGTAGTGCGATTTAGCTTTATGCTAAATTAAGATGAGGACGAGACAGCTTCACCAAGCCACCCAGTGGATGGCTTGGCTCTGGCAGGGAAGAAGGGCGTGGCAAGCTGCGAAAAGCCTGGGGGAGGTGCAAGCTAACCTTCGAACCCAGGATGCCCGAATTGTAACCCATGATAAGTGGGTTACCCATACCCCGGGAATTGAAATATCTTAGTACCGGGAGGAAAAGAAATCAATTTGAGATGCGGTGAGA
>Ga0080004_1147933_pt1 | contig 20348 bp, 23 predicted proteins | sample WasSprMetagenome_FD_69207 | JGI IMG/M metagenome (GOLD analysis project Ga0080004, IMG submission 69207) | Sulfidic aquatic microbial communities from Washburn Spring, Yellowstone National Park, USA - WS (SPADES assembly) (version 2) | ecosystem: Environmental > Aquatic > Thermal springs > Hot...
ACTTGTGGCGAAAATAGCCACCCGATGGCCTCGCTTTACCAGTTCCCAGCCGAGGTCATAATGGCGTGTCCCTCCGGGAAGATCCGGCGGGTGGGCATACTGGTTGAAAATCCAGATGTTCATAGTATCAGCTTCTCCTCACAACCCATGCTCTTCATCATTAACTGCAAAAGAAGTTTCGCATTTAAAATCAGATCGAATTCCGCCTCTACTTTAGCCCTGCCAAACTGTGCCAACTTTGCTCGTATATTTTCATTTTGTATCAATTCAGTCATTGCATCAGCAAGCGCTTGGGATGAACCTTGTGGCACGAGAACACCTGCACCTCCCCCCAGAAGCTCAGGAATCCCTCCTGTTTGTGTTGAGATCACGGGGATTCCATAAGCCATAGCTTCCATTAGTGCTACGGGAATCCCCTCTTTCTCGCCCTCTTCAGTCACTATACTCGGAAGGACCACTACGTCAACTTCGCCCTGCTCATACATTTGTATCAATTTTTCATGAGGGAGTCGCCCCATGAACTTAACCACCTCTTCCAGTTCTAGTTCTCTGACTTGCTGGCGAAGTTCTGCTTCCAAACGACCGTCTCCGATGATGAGGCACTTAAAGTTGCGTATTCCTCTCTTCCGGAGCAATGCACAAGCTTCTATCAAGAACCGATGGCCCTTCTTAGGCACGAGATTAGCTGGACAGGCAATTACAAATACTTGCCGAGTCAGACATGATTTTTCAGGCAGAGAATCAGGGAGCCTTACGCCCATATGCAACACTTTCACCTTGTGTTGATATTGTTCGCCCACAATCCGAAGCACCTCGCGCCGCCCGTCCTCGGAAATGCACCGCACAAAGGCTGAACGTTCTACTTTAAGTTTAAGCATATTGTTTTCCGCAATATCCCAACGGTGAAGGGTCATACTCCACGGAATACCCGTGAGTTCTGAGGCTATCCAGGCCATTGTGGCGGTGGTGGAACCCCAATGGGCGTGGATGTGCTGCACTTTTGCTTCGCGGAACAAGTCGGCTATAAATACAGCTTTGGGAACAACGGCAAGGTTCTTGACCAGGATCCTGGGTGTTCGCGAGTGGCGAAATATATCTGCCAACACTATCCAAAAACGACGTTTCAGAACTGCCGCTTTCAAGAAGGCAAGCAAAATCCGCCCACTGAACAAGGGTAGCCATACCGTTCGGTCCAAAAGTTGCCGAGCGAGGTCGTGGAAAACCTCCTTTGGCGGATTACGGGGCACGATGAGGAGTTCAACACCAAGATCAGCCAAAGCCAACATCTCCTCAAGAACAAATGTCTCTCCCTTTCCGAACGGTGTATGTGCAGTTATGTAAGCGATTTTCATCGGACAATCACCGCCTCTCCCGGCTCACGCAGTTTCTGAATTACCTTAACACCGAGCGCTCTAATTCGATTTTTCCAACTTTGTTGGTACCTAATCCAACGATCCCGAAACTCAACAATGAGAGAATCATTGTCTAACAAGGCAAGAGCAGTGAGTTGGTGAATGTGCAAGTCATGGTAGAAGGGGCTCGCAAGGTGACCTCGCACATCGTAATAAGACCAGTAGCCCGCCTCATACTTATGGAGATGGCCCTTCATAGTATCCAACGAAAGCCTGAAGAGATCGCGAGCATTTTCATCCTTGAACGCCAGCCAGAAATCGTAAAGTCCAAAGAGAGCAAAAATCCAACCATTCAGTATAGAAAAACGGGGAATAGTCGGCAGTTCCTCTAAAAATAAATACTTTCCCTCGATAATCGCTGGTCCTCCATTTTCTAAAGGTCTGCACATAAGATCCATTGCCCGCCTTGCCCCTTCGGCGAATGCTTCGTCACCAGTCAATTTCCACGCTCGCACGAAAACCGATATACACTCACCTTGTGTCATCGCCGAATACGGAGAAGCAAGGGACAGTCCCAGTTCAGACCAGACTGGCCAGCCTCCATTATTATCTTGCCAAACCAGAAGCCAACGACAAAGCCTTAGAAATTCTTCCCTATCCTTATCGTTGCGAGTTAGAAGCCATTTATCCCAGTGACCAAGAGCTTTTTGCACAATTGTTGTGGTGAAATAAATCCTGCGCCCATCAGCCAGTATGTTAACTGGAATTCCCTCCTCATCGGTGTGCCCGGTCCAATGCGTCTTTGCTGTGAGGTCGTTGAAGTAGCCGGCCAATTCCTCCGGACGGAAACCCTTCCCCAGGCGCTGAGGTTGGTGGTAGTAACTCTGTCCTATCAGCACCTTAGCCCATCGCAGGAGGAGGCGAGGCCATCTTGCAAGCCGCCTCATATCCGCCCACATCCTTTTAAAAGCTTCAAATATAACGCTTCATATTCTCTGGCTGTTCGGGAGATGTCAAAGCGCTCAAGAGCGCGCTCCCGAGCCGCTTTGCCCATACGCTGGCGGAGATCAGCATCTTTGGCCAGGCGCAGGATTCCCTTTGCCAGCGCTTCGGGATTGCGAGGAGGTACTAGAACCCCAGTCACTCCATCCTCTACCAATTCCGGAACTCCTCCCACCGCAGTGGCAACTACAGGCTTTCCAGCTGCCATGGCTTCCAAGACAGATAATGGTACCCCTTCACAGTCTGAAGACAATACAAATAGATCAGTGGCCGCCAAAAGCCTGGGCACATCATCCCGTACACCAAGGAATAAAACTTTTCTTTCCAACCCCATTTCCACGATAATCTTTTCCACTGCAGGCTTCAGAGGCCCATCTCCGACCAGCCAAAGCTTCATCGCTGGGTATTCCTTAACAGCCAGTGCGAACGCTTCTACAAGGAGGAGATGGTTCTTTTGAGGTGCAAATCGGCCTACATTAAGCAACACCACATCCTTTTCTTCTTTAGTGAAGTCTTGCGATGCGCTTGAGACAAAACGAGTAATAGGGATCCCGTTGTAGATCACTGGTGTATAGATATCCTGCCCATATACAGCCCAGACGGTATTCGCTATCTCCTTTGAGATACTGACCGGCACAACCTTTCCCAGCCGAAAAGAAATCCAGTGGACCAATTTCCCAATCTGGTCCGTCTCTTTTTGAGCCACAGTGTGCACTGTGTGGACCCGAACGGGGATGCGACAAAGAAGTGTAGGCAGTAATGTATAGCGCAGCACATAACAGTGAGTGTGTATAACATCTGGGCAGAAGGTGCGAAGTACGCGATAAAGCTGGGGTATCATCCGCAAATCCAGCCCGCGGTGTTTATTTAAAAAATAGACCTTAAGCCCTTTTTTCTTAATCTCTCTTTCCAATATCGTCCCGCTTTCGGGATAGAGGCTCACCGCCGCCACCTCAAACCGTTCCTTATCAGTGGCTTCCAGTAGATCCACCACCAATCGCTCTGCCCCACCTGGGCCAGCATTAGGGAAAATATGAAGAATTCTAACTTTGGCTGGCCTTGTTACAATCATTTCTTCGGCGATCTGTTAGTGTTAAGAGAGCGCGGAACCAACAAAGTCAACATGATTACAATAGAAGTAGGCAAAATAAGGTACAAACCATCTCTAAACACATTTACTGGATCCGCATAAATCAATCCCACTGTTGCCATAAAGACGATCCATGCAATTCTTAATGTATAGATTACACTATTCCTGCCGGCACGGAATGCCAGATCCATCCACCCTATCAATAGACCATAAAACACGGCAGTAATTATGACTCCCATTACACCAGCATTGAAATATCCAAGTGTCACAAGATCTACAGGAATCTCGCCTTGTCCTATAGTCCCTATAATACTTACTGTATTAACTTTTGCCACTGACAAGGGCAAATCTTGGGGTGGAATACCTGCAAACACTCTATATAAAGGCACGCCAACCATATAGATAATGGGAAGAAGAATATCCAAAAACAATCTATAACTTGTCAACGAACTGATAGTATTGATCAACGAGAGGTAAGGAAAACCTGCTTCTGCGGCCATCAAGGTGAGGAACTCCCCTAAATTCGCGGGCATGTTCCAATTTTGTGCTATGCCTAACAAATATTTACCTGCTATGGGAATCACAGAGATAGCCGTTATTCCGATAATAATCCCAAAAAATCTTGATAATGACGACTTATTTTGGAAAACAATGACTGCTATAACAATTCCAAAATTCATGAGGTGAAGGCGACCAGCCCGCATTAACAAGGTCGCTAAACTCAGAGCTGATGAGAAAAACAAAATCATAACATATATCCCGGATTTCTTAGTACGTCTAGCTAATCCAAGCAAGATAAATGTAGCAGTTATTCCTTGCATAGAATATGTAAGAAAAGTAAAAGAGGCTTCGCTGACTCCAGGCACAGGCTGGTAAATACGCAGGGCTCCCGCGTACTGTATTAAAGTTAAAATATCTGCTTCTCGCCGCGCGGAATAAAGAAATAAGCTAAGTATAGCAACGAAAAGGAGGATTATAGCAAATAATAACCACAAGCTATCGCTTACTCTTTTAAGATTTTCTCCTACATTTTGAGCAAATGCTAATATAAAACGTGCTCCGCGACTGATGATCCACCCCAGGCGAATGCTTATATATGCAATTATAGCAATTAATAAAGCGGGAACGCTAAGCCAAGGGTCGTTATAGGGGATCAAACGCATCCAAAAAAATCGAGGGCTGCTTGGGAGCCCCAAAGTATGTATAATAAGAGGCGCGATGCCATATATGATGAGAAAACTAATACTCGCAGCCCTGAGAAAATCTACATATAAAACTTTTTTTATGCGTTTCAATTCGGAGAATAATATTAGCAAGCAAATTAAAATAGCAAGAACAACACTCATAACATCTCCTTTATCAGCCTCGCAAACTCTAAATGACGCCTTGCAAATGGTTGAAGGCCATACATGTCTTCAAAAACTTCAAGATTGAGTTTACCCGCTTCTTCTAAATCCATCTTGAGTAAAAGTTCGTTTATTGCCATCATGAGACTCTCGGCATTTTGGTTATTAACAAAAAATATTCCCGGTGAGTTCAAACAACGGCTCCCTCCTACTGGGGTGGTAAGGACAGGCTTTCCCAAGGACATTGCCTCAAGAATAATCAAATCAAAGTAACAAAACCTATTTGGCACTATCACCAAATCAACAGCAGCGATAGCATTGGCCAGTTCTTCTGTTGTAAGATGCCCCAAGTCTAAGAAGTTCGGCAAATGTAGGGAAGGGGATATAGGCCCAGAACCCGCGGACACAAAAACTATATCTATCTTGTGTCGGTATGCCACTTCAGCGGCTTGACAAAATAGGTCGTACCCTTTATGAGGATGTCTTCTGCCAAAAAATCCCACAACTTTTTTAGAACCCACACCCCATGAAGTACGTACTTCGTAGGAACTCCTGGTGGCTTTCAGAGGACGTACGCCTGATGGAAGTTCATAGAAGGGTAAGTGGAACAGAGAAATCCTTTCAGGCATACTTGTGAAATATCCTTCCAAAGATTCGCGACATGGTACGAGAAGATAATTACTAGATAACAAAGTTTTTAGCTCAATTTTTGCCATATAACTATAAATTATATTCCAAATGAATGAGTTTCCAAGGTATAGCCTCAAATTCTCAATCATCTCTGCAGACAAATCCGTAGGTGCATGCGGCATTATAATGATTTTCTGATTTGATGGTCTGTTTGAATTTAAAAGATAGGTGCTTGCCAAACGATAATCGTGAAATACCACCACATCTGAAATTGTAATTTCATCAATTTGCTCCTCAGTGAAGCCAAAATAACGAAACGCGTCTTGTAAAATCATCAAAGTTCGAACAAAAACCAAAAAACCAGATAAACAGGTGGGCAAACTCTTTAAAAGATCGAATTTTCTGGAGACTTTTGAAGTTCTTCTTGTATTTGTGTTAGGGTAAAGAACTTTTAGCGATTCTTTAGAATCCAAAAGGGTTAATGCTTGCAATAAATTGAAACAATATCCCGCTGGTCCACCCCCCGGTCGACACCCGGGAAAGACATGAACAACCTTAGGAGCGATTTCTCTTAGGTTAGATTTACCCATATTCCTCCTCCTATTAATCCATCCCGTATTGAATCTGCGATTCCTTGAAATTTCCATCGAGCATATCGCCCCACCTGGTAAATACTATGCGCCTCAAGCGTTCTCAAGGCCTTAGTTTGCCATCGCGATCCAGGCCATGACCAGGTGTATGCCACGTCTATCCATGTGGGGTCTATCACCTCCACGTCTTCAATCCAGCCCCACTCCTGAAGCTCTTCCATAATAGCCAAGCAGACATCGTTTATTTCTCGCCTGGATAATTTTGTGTCTTCACGGTATGCTTTTTCCACGTAAAGACTCACCCGATTGTGCTGGCCACGGGCAGAAGCCGGAAGGAAGGTAGAGTCTACATTGCTATAAAATCCAACACGGTGGAAACCTGATCGGCTTTGAGGAATATAAACCCAATGCTCTTCAGGACAACGACGTCCTTTCTTGGCACCAATATTCACTACTAATACAGATGTAGCAGGATCAGGGGGTTCATCTACTTCGTGTACCAGTCCTGCTACAGCGACCATGCGATTAAGCGGAAGCGTGGAGACGATCGCCTCATAGCGCTCAGCAGTGCCATCCTCAAAATAGACCATTCGTTCCGATACATCAATATGAACAACCTGCTTACTGTGGCGAATTTTACACCGCTCAGCCATCTTCTGAACCACCATGTTCAACCCTGCCTCGGGATAGAGAAAGGTTGCGTTATAGCCCACCTGAGGAACCTCCCCCAGCGCCCCTTGAATTACCAAAGAAAGATCTACGGGTGTTTTATATGCATCTTGTGGAGCAATTTCCTTGAAGAGTCCTCCTGTGTAGCGCTCATGAAAAGGATAGAAGAAAATTTCACAGAGAGATGGACCGAAATTTGCCAGAAGCCAGTCGGCCATTGTGACAATCTCATGTCGGATCCGATGGGCTTCTACAATCTCATTTAGAACTTGGGCTGCCATCTTCGGGCCCAAATATCGCAAATTGTTCTGAATTGGGTAAGGGACAAATAAATCTTTGTCTGGAAAGTAAACGGACGAGCGGCGCGTATATGACTTTACAGGCGCGAGGGAGCGAATGAAGCGGATAACTAAGGGATCCCCGCCAAAAATCCAGTGTCCACCCCCGATTTCAAACCGATAAGCCTCCTGGTCTGACGGTGGTTCGCGGAGACGCCGAAGGTCTCCAGGGCGAACATAATATGACGCACATATACCACCAGGATACTCTGCTTGCTCATATATCGGCAAACCAGAAACATACCCTGCAGCCAGACCAGTTACTCCTGCTCCCAGAATGAAAAGGCGCGCGTCTGAAGGCATAATCTATCTCCTCAATGCGAAAGTTATCCCAAAATGGCGTAAGGTAATTAGCATAGAAGCGGTCACAAAAGATTCACTGATAAGCACAGCGAGCGCCATTCCTGATGCCTGCCATAAAGGAGCAAAAACCAGAGCCAGAATGATATTTAATAGCCCAGCACTAAATAATATTAGGGTAAAAACCCGATCTTTACCAAGGGGTAACATCATTTGAATGCCTAAGACATTGCTCAGGGCAATAAGAAAAGGCAACCCTGCAAGGATACGCATTACGTTCACTGAACGCTCATATTGAGAGCCCAGCATAACCTGGACGATAAAAGGGGCACCAACGGAGATCGCTAACGAGATGACGAAACCTGCACCTCCCATAAATAGCAACATCCGCCGTCCCCAAAGAACTGCAGACTCCTTGTTCTCTGAAGCCAGTTTGCTGAACCTCGGATAGGTAGCCTGTGAAACTGGACTCACCAATCCCAGTAAACTCTTCACTAATTTTTCCGCTGCACTATAATAGCCTACTGCCGTGTGATTGGTCAACATCCCTAGGATGAAGGCATTTCCAACTGTATACAAGCTCACCGATGCCTTAGATAGAAATAGGAGCCATCCTTCCTTCAGCATTTCCCAAACTCCGTGTATTGAGATTTTACCGAATTTCAGATGAAACATGTGAAAAGCTACAGTCGCTCCAGCAATTCCAGCCAGGGTTGTCCCAAGACTCAAAAGGCTTGCATATACCAGATAATGCTGTGGCTCCCGAACAAAGGTGAAGATACCCAACATCACGATTAACTTCATTCCTAAATTAATAAGAGAAATAGCTACCATACGTTCCATCCCCTGGAATAACCACGTTGGAAAGAGCACATTCCCGAGAACAAGCCCATAGAGGATTAACAGTAATATGGCTTCCTCCTTCAACTTTGGGACCGCACTCACCAAGATCAGGAGCATCCCCAGACAAATAAGCGCCAGTAATCCTTTGGCTGCCCATACATGTAACGCGATTCTATTGACCTCAATGAGTTCATCGCGCTTCACAGAGATCCTGCGCGTGGCGGATAAATCAAACCCATATTCTACGAACAGCAGGAGGTAATTCATAAATCCCTGGCCGAAGGCTACTGCACCGTAGCCCGATGGTCCCAACACTCGTACCAGATAAGGAATTGTTATCAGGGGAAGGATATAATTGGCAAACTGAATAATGTAAAGAGAGAAAACGTTTTGGATGAGTGTACTGCGAGAGAGCCTCCTCCTCAAAACCATTAAGCGCATTTGTGTGCTGTTTAATACTTCCATTCCTTCGCTCCGGATGTGCTACCCAGGTTCGTCTTGAGCCTCTGAATCAGGCATTTGTCACATTATTGTTTGATTCCCTTTACCCAGCCGGATAACCCGCCGGTTTCCTCCCTCTTCCAAAACCCGCCTCCCATCCACTACCACCGGCACGTCCAGTTCGGCCGGGTTCAGATGCCGGTATTCGTCGTGGGCAACCATCAGGACGGCCGCGTCGCAGCCCCGGAGGCGCTCCCGCAGGTCCCCCTGGTAGGGGGGAACATAGGGGTCGTGGATAACCACTTCCGCGCCCAGTTCCCGCAGTTTCCGCACCAGCACTTCGCTGGGGCTGTTGCGGGTGTCATCGGAGTTCTCCAGATAAGCATACCCCAGGACCGCGATCCGGCTTCCCTGCACCTCTTTCCCCACCCGCCGCAACCCCTTCACGACCAGGTCGGCCACGTGGAGGGGCATCCCGTCGTTGACCGCCCGGGCCGCCGGGATGAGGCGGGCCTGAAAACCCTCCGGCGCATTAGCGATCAGCAGCCACGGGTCTTTGGGCAGACAGTGGCCGCCCACCCCCGCACCGGGCAGGTGCATGTCCCGCTGGGGACACTTGTTCACCAGTTCCCGCACTTTCCACACATCCGCCCCCAAACTCTCACAGAGCATGGCAATCTCGTTGGCGAAGGCAATCTGCACATCCCGATACGCGTTCTCCGTTGTCTTCACAATCTCGGCCGTCAGGGAGTCCGTGACGTCCAGGTCAGCCCGGACGATGTGTCGGTAGAGTTCCAGGGCCAGTTGGCCCGCCTCGGGAGTCATGCCTCCGATCACCCGGGGCATGTGCTCCAGGTTGTAGAGCAACCTTCCGGGCCGGACCCGCTCCGGGCAGTGGGCCAGGTAAAAGTCCTCCCCCGCCCTCAGGCCCGAGGTCTCCTCCAAGATCGGCCGGACCACCCGCTCCATCGTGAGGGGAGCAATGGTAGATTCCACAATGACCAGCGTTCCCCGCGAGAGGTGATTCCCCAGGGAGACCAGTGCCGTGCGGAGGGCTTCATACTTCGGCCTACGGGTTTCCTCATCCACCGGGGTCTCCACGGCGATGATGACCACCCCGGCGTCCCGGCACTCCTCGTAGCGTGTGGTGGCGCTTAACCGGCCATCCCGCACAACCTGGGCCACCAGTTCCGCCAGACCTGGCTCCTTCCCGCCGATGGGGCAGAGCCCCTGGCGAATTTGGTGCACCTTCTCCTCCACCCGCTCTATTCCCACAACCTGAAAACCGGCCCGGGCGAATATGCACGCCACCGGGAGGCCCACGTATCCCAGCCCGATTACGGCAATTTTAACCCGTTTGTCCCGGATCGCAGCAAGACGTTCCTCAAACACGCGCTCCCTCCCCAGGACGATTGTTCACCACAACCACCGCTCCGGTGCGCCCGGATTCCACCAGTTTCTGCGCCAGGATCACCGCCCGCAGGCCGTCCTCCCCGCTGACCGGGGGAGGCGCATTCTGGACAATGGCTTCTACGAAGGCCCTCAACTCTGCCCGCAGGGGCTCTTCCTTCTCCACCCTTAACCGCACCACGTTCCCTTCCCCCACGCCTTTGAAAATTCCCAGCGCCTCCCAGCCACTGGAAGCATAGTGGTTTTCGTAGAAGTACAGGTCCTGGGTCAGGTAATTGACCACAAACATCCCCCGCTCACCGGTGACCGCCAACTCCCGGATTTTGGTGGGGGTCAGACGGTTGACGTCCAGCACGCCGATAACGCCGTTCCGGAACCGCAATAGGCCAGTGAGGAGGTCTTCGTACCGGGTGTGGATTTGCCGCATCGTCTCGGCGTAAACCCGCTCCACCTCCACTCCCAGGAGGTAATACATCACATCCAGGTCATGGCTGGCCAGGTCAATGACCACGCCCATATCCTGAATCCGTTCGGGGAAAGGCCCCAGGCGACGGGCGTGAAGGAGGAATACTCTGCCCAGTTCTCCGGCATCCAGCCGTCTCTTCAACTCTCTCACCGCCGGATTGAACCGTTCTATATGCCCTACAGTCAGTTTAACGCCCTTCTCGTCAGCCGCCCGGATGATTTCCAATGCCTCTTCCGGGGTGGAAGCGAGGGGTTTCTCTATCAGGAGATGGACTCCCTCGGCAATCACATCCAGTGCGATGGGGCAATGCAAATGGGTGGGAGCGGCGATGGAAACGGCGTCCGGCCTTTCGCGCCGGAGCATTTCCCGGTAATCGGCATAGGCCTTTACTTTATAGCGATGGACAATCTCCGCCGTCCTGCCCTCATCAGGGTCAGCGACGGCCACCAGTTCCACGCCGGGGATTTCGGTATACACCCTGGCGTGCTGTTTTCCCATTGTCCCTACGCCGATCACCGCGACCCGGAGCATCCGATTTCCTTCTCCAGAGAGGCAACCGCCTCTACAATGGCTTCCAGGTCCTCCGGTCTCAAGGCCGGATGGACGGGAAGGGAAAGCACCTCCCGACTGGCCCGTTCCGCTTCGGGAAGGACATCCTTGTAACCCAGGTCCCGGTATACTGGCTGCTGATGCACGGGGAGCGGGTAATAAATTCCCACCCCAATTCCTTTAGCCTTCAACCGCTCAACGGCTCTATCCCGGTCGCCTTTGATCCGGATAGTGTACTGGTGGAACACGTGGACGCACCCTTTCTTTACGACCGGAGAGACCACAAAAGGCAGATGACGCAGGCGCTCCGTCAGATAGGCGGCATTTCGGATTCTTTGCTCGTTCCACTGAGGGAGTTTCTTCAACTGGGCCAGCCCAATGGCGGCCTGGATGTCCGTCATGCGGAAGTTAAATCCCAAAATCTCGTGATAATATCGTTTCCTCATCCCGTGTTCCCGGATCATCCGGGCCCTTTCGGCGACCTTTTCGTCATCGGTGAGGATGATGCCCCCCTCTCCGGTCGTAATGTTCTTGGTAGGGTAAAAGGAGAAGCATCCTGTCCCGAAAGTTCCGACTTTTTTGCCGTTCACCGAAGCCCCGTGGGCCTGACAGGCGTCCTCTATCACCAGCAGGTCATACCTGCGGGCAATCTCCATAATGGCTTCTATATCGCACGGGTGGCCGAAGAGATGCACCGGCAGGATGGCCTTCAGCCGGGCGCCCTTCTTTTTCCGCTCCCGCACCGCTTCTTCCACCCGGTTTGGATCAATGTTGAAGGTCTCGGGCTCAATATCCACAAAGACGGGCCGGGCACCGGTGAAGAGGATGGCATTGGCAGAGGCGATAAAGGTAAACGGCGTGGTGATGACCTCATCGCCGGGGCCGATGTCATGGGCGAGCAGAGCGGTGTGGAGGGCAGTGGTGCCGGAGGAGGTCGCCACGGCATAGCGGGCACCGCAGAAGGCGGCGAACTCCCGCTCAAACTCGGCCACCTTTTCGCCCTGGGCCAGTTGGCCACTTTCCAAAACGGCGAGGACGGCCTGTTTTTCCTCTTCGCTGATGATGGGGCGGGCGATAGGAATCATTGCTCCTCCTGAGGGAATTCGTATTCTTCATTGCAGACGTCGCACACCATAAGCATCTTCTGGCCTCTCACTCCTTGCGGGCGGAGTCGGCGGCCGCATCGGCACACATACCCGACCAGCCGGGCCGGGTTCCCTACCACCAGGCCGTGGTCGGGCACGTCCCGGGTCACCACCGCCCCGGCCCCCACCATCGCGAAGCGGCCGATGGTCACGTTGGGAAGGATCACGGCACCAGCCCCGATAGAGGCACCGTATTTCACCAGGATTCTCCCCACTTCCCAATCCTGGCTGCCCTTCAATTCGCCCGCAGGAGTAATCGCGCGGGGGATTTTGTCATTGGTCAGACAGGCATGAGGGCCGATGAAAACCCCGTCCTCAATGGTTGCCCCGTGGTACACGGAAGCGTTGTTCTGGATCTTCACATTGTCTCCAATGGTCACATCAAAGTCTATATACACGTTCTTGCCGATGATGCAATTTCGGCCGATTTTGGCCCCCTCCCGGACCTGAGCGTGATGCCAGATCCGGGTCCCTTCACCGATTTGAGCTTTGGGAGATACCTCCGCAGTGGGATGAATCATCCGATGGCCTCCTGGGTCAGAATCTCAACGATTCTTCGACTGGCGTTGCCGTCTCCAAACAGCGGGAGCCGCTCGCCGGCTGGTTGGAAATTCCGCACTGCCTCCACAATCCGCTCCCGGTTTGCCCCAACCAGGATATTCCAGCCGGCCTCCACCGTCTCCACCCACTCTGTCTCCTCCCGCAGGGTCACGCAAGGAACCCCCAGGATGTAGGCTTCCTTCTGCACCCCGCCGGAATCGGTGAGGATCATCCGGGCATTCTTCTCCAGCATCAGCATATCCAGATAACTGACCGGCTCTATGAGCCGGACGTTGGAATTCGGGTGGAGCCCCCACTGCTTCAAGGCCTTCTGGGTTCTGGGGTGGGCCGGGAAAATGACCGTCTCGGCAACGTCGTTCAGGGCCGAAACGATGGCGCTCAAATTGCGGGGATCATCGGTGTTGCCGGGACGGTGGATGGTCACCAGGAGGTAATTGCCTGGGTCTACTCCAAGGGTTTCCAGAATGGTGGATTTCCGCTCGGCGATATCCAGGCCCCAGAGGGCCACGTCGTACATCACATCCCCAACTTTGTGAACGCCCTGGTTGATTCCTTCTCGGGCCAGGTTCCTCACTGCTGTATCGGTGGGGCAAAACAGCAGGCTGGAAAGGTGGTCGGTCAGAACCCGATTGATTTCCTCGGGCAGCTGCCGGTTGAAACTGCGAAGGCCTGCTTCTACATGGGCCACCGGTATGTGGAGCTTGGCCGCAGCGAGAGCGCCAGCAAGCGTAGTGTTGGTGTCACCATAAACCATCACTAAGTCAGGCTTTTCTTTTATGAGCACTTCCTCAATGCGTTTAAGCATCTCACCAGTTTGATGGCCGTGGGTGCCTGAACCTACGCCAAGATGATAGTCTGGGGACTTAAGGTCCAGCTCATCGAAAAAGACTTGGGACATCTCATAATCGTAGTGCTGACCAGTGTGGACCAAGACCTCAATTACGGACGAATTGCAATGCATTTTGTTGTAGCGGGCCACTGCCTGAAGTATTGGGGCAACTTTGATAAATTGAGGTCTGCAGCCGACAATGTCAACGAGCTTCATAATCTCCTCGTTTAGCCCTTGTGGAACTCCTATCCGCAATCGTGCTTTCCAAATCCAATATTATCTCCCCAAGCCTCTTGACTTCATCTACGGAATGAGCATCAACCCCTACCACCGCTTTGGATGAAGGGATAAACGAAATAAATGGTTCAGGTGGGAGGTTATAACGAAGATTAATCTCTACATACAATTCGTGTTCTAGAGCAAGTCGCATGGCCTCTTGGAAGAACTGGGGCGACATGGGTTGCCACTGTAACAGCCTTAGGCCCGGATGTACCCAGACGCGAGCAAACTCTGCGCTCCGATATGACTCGAACGCTCGGCCCAAGGCATGAACTAACATGCTAACATCTCCTTGGAAACTGTGCTCCGCGATCCCTAACACTTGAATATCGGATAAGATTGCCTCGGATATGTCGAGGGAACCGTCGGGAAGGATCTTTGCCTCGGCTCCTACAAGGATATTCATTGCATGAGCCGATCTCTGCTCTTCAACCATTCGCAGGAAAGCTCGAAAGTCATAAGTACATTCCCTCCTTACATGTTCCAGCAGGATTATGCTTTGAAAACCGATCTCCTTTGCTGCTATGCAATAATCAGCCAAGGTGCTCTTTCCATCCGTCCAGTCCGTGTGGATATGGAACAAGTAACGTCCTCTCTGTATAACTCGCTCAAATTGGCCCGGCTGTCTTCCCGTCGCCATAAACCGCAAGACCTCCCCAATAACGTAGGAGACGCATACCGTCAACGCTTCGAGCAGGTTTATTTGGAATAACTTCATCTCCAAGCGCTTCTTTGACTGCCCACCAAATTACATTACAGCCTGCAAACACCGCAGTAACCATCGTCCCCTGTACCCGAGGATTGCATTCCAAAAGTTTAGGGGTACCTTCCTCAGAAAGCTTGAATTGAAATCCAAATGCGTATCGGAGGTCAAGCTCCTCTGCGAGCTGTAAAGAAAACCGTTCAAGATCAGCTCGGAGCTCTACCCTGGCTTGGAACGTAATACCGCTCCGGATTTCTTCTCTTAAACGGGGGATAGCAATAGCACCATAGCGACCACGGAACACATCTACCGTGTACTCTGCTCCAGGAAGAAATTCCTGCACAATAAGCTCTGGCCAACGCCCATTTCGCAGGATAGCTAACAACTCGTCAAGGCGAATTTCAAGGGATCCAGGCTTCTCCTTCAGGAAACGCGTCACATCCCACAGCTCCTCTGAAAGAATTCGCAGCCCCCGAAGCCCGTTTGATAACCGTGGTTTCACCACAACTTTTCTAACAGGATAACCAAGGGCTTTGACCGCTTGCACTAATTCAATTTCAGAGCAAGTCAATATTCCTTCTGGATAAGGGACCCCACATGCTTTCGCTGCTTCTAAAACCGCCCACTTGTCATTAGCTCGCTCAATTGACGCCCTTTGAGCAACAGCTACCGCTATGCCGTGAGCATTAAATCTCGGAAGATTCTTGGCCAAAGGAAGCAGCTCCTGATTGACCTGTGGCAGAATTACATCTACATTCCTACGGCTTGCAATTTCTAAAAGTGCCTCGATAAAATCCGGACTCTCACCAGAAGGTACAACGTAAAATTCGTCAGCAAGATATTTCCCAATGACTTCATCACGCATATCACACGTAATCACCCTAACTCGGACCCTATCAGGATTATTGCGCAACGCGTACAGCGTTCCTGCAATGCCAGGGGCACCGCCGCCAGTCACAAGCACTGTAACGGGTTTCTTCCGCATTTTACATTTCCCCCTCTTGCAACAATTTACCAATGGGACCTTCAATGTTCTCTGCCAGATACTGCTTAAAACAATCCAGCCGGTTCCCGAGTAGACGGCGCAACCTATGGTTTAGCAGTTCCGTTTCCGAGGCTCCCCACCATATAGGATGCACCAACATTTGCACAGCGGGATGTAAACCTTGGCTTAATACTTGGCAAGGACATCCCTCTCTCCAAATCCCTCGACTGTCTGAAATGTACTTTACTTCTTTGAAAAAGTAGCGCGAATAAGTGCTTATAAAAGAATTAAAATCATGTCCTAAAACCGTAGCACTAGGGCGATGAAATGAAATTACAGGAACGAGAGGGACTCGCGATCCGTAGAATCTAATTAGTTGGAGCACGTCGCCGTCCGCATGAGAGATGTCAAAACTTGAGAGAAGCCCAAGATCAATGTGTAACCCTATCCAATGTCCTTTGGCTTGTATATGATGCACAAACTCTAGACTATCCTGAGAGAGCGGGTTGTAGAGAGGGGAGTTTACCAAGATAAAATACGTGGCACGCACTCCCAGCTCTGACTCCCGATCAGCCATATCAATAGCCTCCTCAAGGCAAACGTCGAGATCATGACGTAAGTACACCACTCGGCGCGCATATAATGAGACTGGCTGATGAAAGCCTTGAAATGCATAACCAGCTCTCAAGGCACTTTCCAGAATCTCACAATAGTGTTCCAGTGTAAAGGCGCAGCCCATTCCGCCTTTCCCTCATATGAACCAGGATTTCCCTATAGTGGAGGCGCAGCCACCGGCTCACCGGGGCCGCCTTAATGAACTGAGGACGGGCACCAACGATTGTCGCGATCTTCAAGGCTGATTTCCTTCCAGCGCCCGGATTTTCGCTTCTATCCCCTCATCCCCCGGCTTCCACTCCAGGGCCTGGCGGTAGGCCGCCAGGGCACCATCTTTATCGCCTGCCTCAGCCAGCCAATCGCCTAACTGCACTGCCCACTGCCAGGGCTGGCCCGGGTAGAGGCCGATGGCGGTCCGCAGCCAGGGAACGGCTTCTTCATGCTTCTCCCAGTGAAACAAATTGTTAAGCAAGGAACATCCTCATCGGTTCTAAGGTGCGTTTGAAGGGGTTGAAGACAAGGCCAAGGATTTCCAAGGTCACTACACCCAAAAGGGCCTCGTCATCTTCCTCGCCCAGAATCACCGGGGTGTGGCCTTCACCTTGGGGAAGGATGATGTAGCACTCGGAAACCTTCCGGGTTATGGTCCGGCCATCGGCCAAGATGAAGGTATGCTCACGCTTGGGGACAAGGCCTATCTTCTTCCAGACGGGTTCGGGAAGAAGGGAATAGGTAGCCCCGCTATCAATGAGGAACCGAACCCGCTCTTCACCCTGTGGCCCATGCACTAAGCCTTCAATGTAGGTTATGCCCACCTCAACCTCTATCGCAGGGGCTTTTGGGGATTACCAATGCTCCGCCTTTTTGTTCACTTGCCTTGAAGTGAACAACCCTTCAGATTTAGCTCTTTGCAGGTAATTATAGCAGCCTCATGGCTATTGTCAAATTCACAGGATGGTTCGTCAGCGTTCATGCTCGCCACTTAGAATCTCCTTCAAGCATTCGGTTACAGATGGTAGCGGGTCCCCAAAGAGCCATCCCACGTCCAACCAGAAGCCAGGCAGGGAGATGCTCCTTACCTTTCCCTCTTTGACGCGCTCCGCCCTATATCTTGCCCCCTCCAACCGATGGATAATGAGCTCTTTGTGCTCCGGATCAACTGCCCAATACTCCGGAATTCCTGCCAAGGCGTAATCCTCTGCCTTCTCCACAAGGTCAATAGTCCGAGTAGAAGGACTCATAACCTCAATCACCAAAGCGGGACGAACCAAAAGTGGTACACCTTTTGCCTTCGGCACCTCCTCCGGGGGAAGCACAAAAAGGTCGGGCTCACGCACTACATCCGGGGAAAGCTGGATTGCTGCCGGAGCAATTAAGACTTTCCCATACCTTTTTGCTTCACAGTAGCCAGCTAAGAGCCTGTAAAGGAAACCAACTAAATCCTGGTGCTCAGCGGTAGCTGGGGAATACATTATCACCTCCCCCCGCACGAACTCTGAAAAGAGATTCTCAGGCGCTTCCTCAAGATACTTCTCAAGAGTCCAGCCACTAAGGCGCACCACATAAGGCTCCTTTAGGAGCTCCTTCCGCTCATCCACTACCATTATCTTCAAGCTCACAGCTTCCTCCTTTTACCATGGTTAGGTGTCATTGCGAGGGAGCGAAGCAATTTCCAATACTGCAAGTGTTAGGGGTCACCATCGCATCCACCAAACATGTCCCCTTTTTCCCCCAGCAGGTCTTTCGGGGCTTTGCGCCCTCTTTCTGTCCGGTCAAAGTCGCTATCAAAGCTGACAATCGTGAGGTTATAGCGCTCTGCTAAGGCATACTGGTACGCATCGTCAAAGTCAAGGTTGAATTGCTGCGCAACACGAATAACCTCTTCCATCTCCGGAGCTGAAAGCCCAATAATCATGTAACCTGCTCCGAGAATCATGTCCTTTAAGAATTGCCGAAATACCTCGTGTTTTCCCCTGCGAAAGAGCAAAAGCCCTATGGAGTGAAAAGAATAATCGGAGAGGAAAAATTCATGCTCCTCAACCTTTGACAGAAGAGCCCGAGCCTCTTCAGACCTTTCTTGCCCTAAGATTACTTCCAAGAAGATGTTAGTGTCGAGCAGAAGCCTCATTCTCCACCGATCCTCCACTCCGCGATTTTATGCTGGAGCTCTACAGAGCTATAGCGCTCGCCCAGATCTTTGAGAACCCCTGCCCAATCAAACTTAGGCTTCCGCTTTGGCTTCCTTGCCCGCTTCTCCAACAGAAATTCAACAAAGTCTTGCACTTCTTCTTGAAGCTCAGGGGGTAGCTGCTCAATCAGTTCCTTTAAAGTTTGCATACCTCATCCTCCTTTCTTACATAAACCCAAGTCGGGGAGAGCCTCTTCGGTCAATCGCCTCGCCATTCCAAGGCTTTTTCCTGAAGCTCAAGAGAAGTATATTGATCACGGTAATCCCTTAGAGCACCTGCCCAATCCTGACGCAACTTCCTTCCCCGTCTGCGTGCTTTCCTCTCGAGAAGAAATTCTACAAAATCCCGCACTTCTTCCTGGAACTCAGGAGGCAATTGGTCAATCAACTCTTTCAACTCTTTTGCCGTCCGCATATCACTTCTCCAGTGCCTTTATCTTCGCCGCTATCCCCTCATCCCCCGGCTTCCACTCCAAGGCCTGGCGATAGGTGGCCAAGGCACCATCTTTATCGCCCGCTTCAGCTAGCCAATCGCCCAATTGTATTGCCCACTGCCAGGGCTGGCCACGGTAGAGGACGATGGCCTGCCGCAGCCAGGAAACGGCTTCGCCCCGCCGGCCTTGTTTGTAGAAGCTCCAGGCCAGGTAATAAGCGCTCCAGGCATGCTGAGGGTTCAGTTCCAGAGCCCGCTCTAACCGCTTCTGCGCCTCCACATATTCCTCCCGTATGTAGTGGGCGTAGCCCAGCCAATACTGTGGTTCGTAACGGTTCGGCGCTACTGCCTCGGCCTTCCGATACCACTCTAACATCCCGTTGTAGTCCTTCTGGACCCGCCGCATGTGGCCCACGCTAAGGTAAGGCCAGGGGATATCCGACCGGGCCTTCACCGCCTTCCGGTAGGCTCCCTCCGCGCGCTCCCACTCCTTCAGCCGTTCATAGTTTGCCCCTTGGCGCATCCAGTAATCGTAGGGCTTGGGAGCCAATTCGGCCCCATGGCCGTAAGCTCTTGCAGCCTCCTCCCAATCCTCCCGCAGCTCCGCCGCCCGGCCCAGAGCCCACCAGTGCTCCGGGTCAGTTTCCGGCAAGGATTCAGCCAGCTCCTCCCAGCAAGCGATGGCTTCGCCCTTGCGCTCCAGTTTCAAATAGACCGATTCCAGGCGGTTAGCCGTTGAGACATCGGGAACCAGGGAGAAGGATTTCTCATACCACTCCAGTGCCTCTTCCCACTTTTCAGCACTCCGAGCCCTATCGCCCTGGAAGTCAAAGTAGCTCGCGAGACCTTCGGCCACGGCAGGCTCAGGATGCAAGTCCTTCGGCCCGCTGAGGAGGTAGAGGAGCCAGGCAATCCGGTTCTGGGGGGCCAGCACCACGGCCCGCCGCCAGGCCTCCCTGGCTTCTGAGCACTTCCCCGCCAGCCAGGCATTTCGGCCATTGAGGAGCCAGGTAGAAGCACTCTCCGGCCTCAGGCGCAGTGCGGTTTCAATCAAGGCATCTACCGCCGGGTCATTAACCCTGAGCTGGCACACAAGAAGCGAGGAAGGGTCCACCAGCGCCTCCTGCCAGGGAGCCAGCAGCCTCAGGACAGCAACATTTTGCAAAGCCGCACTTACTATCTCATGGCCGTTCAGCAGGAACAGAGCCACCGCCATCAGTGTAGCCATTATGCGGGTCATCAGGCGCAACGCCTTGCCCATCATCCGATCAGAATCTCCTCCGGTTCCTGGTCCGCAGGGGCTATCCATCGCCTCCGGACGAGTGTAGCGGTTCTAGTCACAGCCTTCAGTTCCTTCGCCAAATGGCTACCAATGAACCCGCTTGCCCTGCGGGCAAACACCCTGTTCATCTCGCCACGGATTCGCTCTGCCAATTCCAGGTACAGAGCGTTCATAGCTCTATTCCATAGCGCTCAATCGCCCGACGCAGGGACTCCCCTGCCGTCTCTATCTCAATCAAGTCCACCAAGCGATCACCAATAATCTCCTCTGCCAACCTCCAAGCTCGCCAATAGTCATCGCTT
>Ga0080004_1096058_pt1 | contig 20344 bp, 22 predicted proteins | sample WasSprMetagenome_FD_69207 | JGI IMG/M metagenome (GOLD analysis project Ga0080004, IMG submission 69207) | Sulfidic aquatic microbial communities from Washburn Spring, Yellowstone National Park, USA - WS (SPADES assembly) (version 2) | ecosystem: Environmental > Aquatic > Thermal springs > Hot...
CTAAGGGGAAAAAAGCCACAAATACTACGCATCCCCGGACACTACTGGCACGGCTTCAAGGCAATAGGCCAAGAGCCAGTCTACCTAATATACTTCGTAAACAAGCTATACGACTACCAAAACCCAGACGAAGAAAGACGCCCATGGAATGACCCACAAATAGTTCCCCTGACAATCAACGGCAAAAAAGACGACCCACGAACAGGCAAGCCATGGGACTGGTTCCACCCACCACACAAATAAAAAACACCCAACAAAACCACGCCACCACAACAAAAATATTCACTAAGCCCTTGAAGCATCCACCACGTAAAAGCAGAACCAACAACCGGCAGAAAAACTTCGCCAACAATGAAAGATGCATAGGCACGCCTACAAAAACATAAATAACCGGGCGAAAAAGGCATAAAATTTATATATTTTTCCTCAATTACCCACACGTATGTCGCCCTCTACCTCTGCGCCTGTGCCTCCAAAGCCTTCTATAACACAAATATCTCCACAGCTCGTTTCCGCCGCCTACAAGCGCTCGCTACGCTACGGAGCCTACTGGAGGCTCAGGCCGGAGGAGAGGGCAATCCTCCTTTTAGCCAGGAGGCTTAAAGCGATTAAAAGCCCCACTCTGAGGGAAGCTATCCTCAGGATCCTCGAAAAAGTCTGGCCCTCCAAGGCAACAATGATAAAGGCCTACGAGGAGGGCCTAAAACTACTAGCCAAAAAGATACAGCTAGCCCTAGCAATAGGCGCAACACACGTAGCCGAGGCACTCAAAAAAGCCAGCCTAGAAACAATCAAAACCCTAGGAATACAGTACCTAAACACACCACTATTCTACAGAGGCTAATGCGATGAGTGGACAAGACTTTCGCGCCGCAGGCAGGTACGAGCTGGGAGCAGTCCACGTGGAGGCGGAGAACTTAACGTATGAGTAGGAGGCTGAGAATACTCTATGACCCCGAGGCAGACGTGCTGGTCGTGAAGCTCAGGGAGGGCGCCGTGGCGGACGAGGAGCTACTCGACAACGACGTCGTAGTAGGCTATGACCGGGAAGGGAGGGTGGTGTACGTGGAAGTGCTCGACGCCTCGAAGAAGGGCCTGGTCAGCGCGCTCGCGGAGCTGGCGAAAGCGGGCGCGGCGCCAAGAAGCGCCTCGAAAGCCTCGGAATAAGCGTCTACGAAACGGGGTAACCACACACGCGCTCAACCATTAGAAGCAGACCCACCAAGAAAAAGCAACCCCTAGCACAATGAATACAATACATAAGAGGCTAGGAGATGAACGGGCAAGAGCCAGAAACGCCACTCATATCTCATTTGAGAAGCGAGGAGAAGAGAGCAGAAGCCATAGCAAGATCGGCTCCAAGCGCTAACCGCGCGAGAAAGCATTGGAGAATTTTTTCCAACTCGAGGTTCCTCCTCGAACTAAACTCATAACTGAAGGCACGCCGGGGGAAGCTGATGGCTACTAAGGCTGAGAAGCTCGCCAGGGGCTTCGAGCCCCTTATCGAGTTACTCAAGCTCTTCAGCCGGATCCTGAGGGATGCGGCAGACTTCGAGGAGAGCGAAGGAAAGAGGCTGGATGAAGCGCTTAACGAGATGCTGGCGCCGGAGCGGATGATCGAGCTATCGGCGAAACTGCCACCCGAAGTCTTCGGAACCTTCATTGCGGCAACCATGAAGTTCGTTGCAGTTGCAGGCAAGCTCCAGAACTTTGGACAACTCCCCCCCAGCGAGAAGAGGAAGCTCGCAGAGGAGGTGGAGCAGATCGCGGCCAGCTGGGAAAAATTCATCCGCGAGCTCGAGGAAGCAGAAGAGAAAGGAAGCCGTGAAGCGAGCTCTCGCATTCCCGAAAAGGTTAAAAAAGAGTAAGTGATATGGAACCCAAGATGCTAGGTGAGAGCATCAAAGTAAGTAACGTGCTAGACGTGGTGGCCCACCCGCTGAGAGAATACGCGAAAACCCTCAGCTCGATTCTCACCGCAGAGAGGGAGCGCGGGTTCGAAGCAGGCTCGCCTAAGCACGTGATGGACGCGGCTCTAACAGCGATGCTCTTAGCTAGCACCTTCTTCCTAGCCCTGACGGAGAAGCTAAAGGCACGCATCAAACAGGAGTGCGAGGAACTCGCAGGTTCGCAATGCAAAATATCCACTCGCTACGACCCCGATTGGGGCTACGTATACGAGGTCAAGGTGGACACGGGCGCCAGAAAAGCTCTCGAGGCGAACCTCAAGCTCCAGGAGAAGTTCCCCGGGATTCCCATCGTCGTAGAGTGGGCGGGCCAGAAGGACATGACAGATGAAGAGCTGGTCGACTACCTAGTCAAGATCGCAATCAAGGGAGGCTTCAGGGTGGAAGCCCCACCAGGCTTCAACGCCGTCAAAGCGGTTAGGGAGCTACGGGAAGGTTGATGGCCTACTTAGACACAAATGTCATTGTGAGCTTCTGCTTCAAGGATGAAAACTACGCGAAAGCCACGAAAATAATCGAGGATCTCAGGAGGGGGCGCAAGCAACTGTACATCTCACCCCTCACATTGACCGAGCTTTTTGCAGTTGCTTCCACAAAGGGAAGCGAATTCAAACTGCCTCCCCACTTTAAATTGTTTGATAAGAAGACTAAGGTCAAACTCTTGGTCAAGTACACGCTCGAAATCTTGAATCCCGCCATAGCGCCCGACGACACCATCACCGAAAAGTTCGACAAAACAAGCATCTTCCATATATACAAGAAGGCCATTGAGCTCTCCTCCACCCTCGAGCTCCCAACACTCGACCTCCTCCACGCAGTTTACGCTCTTCACCTCGCAAGCAAAGGCCTCGTGGACACGCTCGTATCCTTAGACAACAAAGTGCTAGCCAGAAAAAAGCGCCTCGAAAGCCTCGGAATAAGCGTCTACGAAACGGGGTAACCACACACGCGCTCAACCATTAGAAGCAGACCCACTGAAAAAAGTAATCATACATTAAGTATAGAGCCAGGTAATGGGCATAAGAGTTCTACCAAATTTAAGCCTCAGGATGCTAATAGAGAGGCTGGAGGAGGTTCACGGCGTAAAATTACCCGAAAGCTTCGTAGATGCCCTTGTTAACTGGGAGCAAGACCTCCTCTTCGTGAGGTTCAAGAAGCCAAGTAGTCCCTAGGTGGGAGAGCCCTTGCCCACCAAAGCCCCAACCCACCGCGCACCGCGATGAGAAGAGTTAAGCTCCGATTCGCCGGTCTAGAGGTCGAGTTCACGGACAGGGAGAGGGCTTTACTGCAGGTGCCAGAATGGGGCGAAAAAGGCACGTGGCACCCCGTCGTCGTCTTCGGCCCCGAGGGTTGCGGCAAGACCGCCTTGCTCAGGCAGGCGGCTGAGGTTCTGCGCGAGGAAGGATACGAGGTCCTCTACCTGCACCCCCTGGACAAGCTGGTTTACGCGGAGGTCTCGATGCCGAGCGTCAGGGAGGCTTTCCTCGAGCTCGCGCGGAAAGCTTTCGCGGAGGAAGCCCCAGGCCGCATCGCCTGGGCAGTCTTCGACTTTGTGAGGGATCTCCTGAAGGCGAGGAGGGCGAAGGTGGCGATCGTGGCGGACGACGTCTTCCAAGCCATCGGGTTGAGCCAGGCAGCAGCATACGTCAAAGGCCTGCTCAACATGGTCGAGCACCCCCTCCACGACTACGAGAAGATGGTCGTGCTCGTCGCAACCAGCGAGGGGGTGTCCAGGAGGGAGATCGGCCGGCACAGGTGGGCCGATCTCGTGCCGATGTGGAACATGCTCAGGGAGGGCTTCGAGGAGCTCTACGAGCAGGTGCCAGGGCCGAAGCCGGACATCGAGGAGGCGTGGAGGATCACGGGAGGGAACCCCGGCGCGCTCGCGAGACTCTACGAGGCGAAGTGGGACGCGGGCAGAGTCGCCACCAAGCTCGCCAGCTCAAAGGAGTTGACAGCAAGCTTCGTGGAGAAGTGGAGGAGGTGGCTCGAGGAAACCGTCGAAGACCCCGACACGCTGTGGAGAGCAGATGCGCCCGAAGAGCTGGTGGGGGAGCTCGTGGCGAGGAACCTCATCGTATACAACGTGTACGATAGGGAACCCTGGCTCTGGGTCGACCAGCCGCCGCCCGAGAAAGACCTGGAGCTCGGCATCGGGAGACACGTAGCCTGGCAGACACCCCTGCACAGGGAAGCCGTGAGGAGAGCACTAGAAAACCACGCATGAGCGGGAAAAAGCATTCGAGAAGATTTTCCAACTCGTGCACCCCCTCAACCCAAACTCGTAACTAAAATCTCGCCTGAGGGAACTCAATGGCTACTAAGGCCGAGAAGCTCGCCAGAGACGCGCGAAACAAAATCGTCAGGAAAAGATCCCCGCACGTCATTGCCAGAGAGTCCTAAAGAGAGACTTAGGCGAATCGAAGGGTCAGCGATAAGAATATAGGTGTAGTCAAAGTTCAATATCGAAGCCATAAGCAAGACTGTTTCCATTAGTGTCCCAGAAGACATCTGGATTCTCATCTCAAAAGACGAGCTACTTAGAAAAGCCATGGAGCGTATCGCTGTCGAAGAATTCAAAAAACTTCTACTAAAGTACTTTGTATCAGAAGAGATCACCGGAGTCGTGGATGAAAACGAAATAGCCAGAATAGATGAAGAACTGAAGGAAAAAATCTGGAAAGAATTGAAACAAAAATGGAAGTTGTAATTGACAGCAACAAAGTCATATCAGCAGTAATAAGCAAAGGTAACGTTAGAAGGTTCGTCGTATTAGCGCGCGCGTAGTCGAGGAGCGGGTGAGGCAGGTTCTCCCTCTAGGCTACTACCAGACCCTGGAATGGCTAAAAGACATCTTGTATGCGCTTTGGGTGGGGCTCTCTCTCCTAAACACGCCAAAAGCATACTGGCCCGAGATCACGTGAACACGAGGCAGAAGCTTTTGATTCTCCAAACGTCTCAGCTCGAGACGGCACGGAAAGAGTGACAGAAAACCGTCGAAACCTATAACTTGCTACATTCCCGGTGGAGCTGGTGGCGGCTGAGGCTGAGAGACTCGCCAAGGGCTTCACACCACTCATCGAGATGTTGAAGCTCCTAGGCCGGGTTTTGAGGGAGGTGGCGGACTTCGAGGAGAGCGAAAAGGAGAGGCTGGACCAGGCGCTCAACGAGATGCTAGCGCCGGAACGGCTCGCAGAGCTCTCGGAGAAGCTGCCGCCTGAGGTCTTCGGAACCTTCATCGCGGCGACCATGAAGTTCGCCACCGTAGCCGGCAAGTTCCAGGGCTTCTGGCAACTCCCGCCCAGCGAGAAGAGGAAGCTGGCGGAAGAAGTGGAGCAAATCGCAGCCAGCTGGGAGAAGCTTATAAGCACGCTCAAAGAAATGGAAAAGGTTGGGTGAAAGCTCCATGAGAGACAACCATGCCATCAACCCCGACACCATCGCTATCACGCTTCAAGAAGCGTACAACGCACTCCTCTCCCCGCTAGCGGAGCGCGCACAGGAGGCAGCCGTGCTAGCGGCCGAGCAGACCAGAGGTCGGATTAGCGGTGGGCTACCGATGCTCCATCTTCTCCCTCCCCAAGCGCACACGCTACACCTGCTCGCCAGGCTGCCTGCCTCCAGAGTCCGAAGCGTAACCTTCTCGAAGGACCCGTACCTAGGTCCCTACATCCTAGTGGAAGCCGAGATGAGCGCGAGCGAAGCGCTCGAGCTGTGGGAGAAGCTCGTCGAGGAGCACTACCAGCAGCTGAAGACGCCCATATTCGTCGCGTGGAGCGGGGGCCTGGACATCAGCCCGGCTGAGCTGGGCCGAAGGCTCGGCAGGCTCCTCGCTAAGATGCGCGTCTCCCCGCTCACGCTGAGCCACCCAGTGGACGCGGTCGAAGAGCTGAAAAGGGAGTGGTAGCAACCTGCTACGTTGACTCGAGCATCATACTTTCAGCGCTGATCACCACCGACGCTAAGCACCAGGTTGCGGTGGAAACCCTCGAGAAGCTCCGAGAGCAGGAGTGGGAGCTCATCACGTCAACCTACGCCTTCACAGAGGTCGCGAACACCACGTGCAGAAGGGCCATGAAAGGCGAATGGCAATTCGCGGCCCCCTCGCTAAGCTCGTAAACCAGCTGAAAGCAACGAGACCGCAAGCCCTCTGCGAGGCGCTAGCCCCAACGCTGTTCTCCTTCCTCGAGGAGCTGCACGGCGTGAAAGTTATCGAGGATCCAGAGCTCTACTCGATCGAGAGCGTCGGCACAGCGAGAATCGCAAGGATCTTCCGTGAAGCCATAAACCTCGCGTGGGTCGACATCAGGACGAAAGAAGTACTCCACATTGCGGCGGCATCCCTCATGAAAAAGCACGGCGTGAACCGCATCCTGACAGCCGACGTGGAAGACTTCGAAAAAATAAAGGACAAGTTAGAAAGAGAGCTCGGCCTAAAAGTAGAAATCCTAACCACACTATAATCATAAAAAATACCTGCATGGGGCCTCAAGGCAACCAGCAAGATACTTGTAAAATGGTCAATTAAGTAAAATATGAGTAGCGAGGAGCCAGACGTAACATTCATCTTTCCCTCAAAAAACGAGGAAAAAACAATCACAGAAGTCATACAAAAAGCCCAAAAAGCCGCCCAACAACTCGGCCTAACATACGAAATCATAGTCCCAGACAACTACACAGACGCCACACCCCAAATAGCCAGAAGCCTCGGAGCAAAAGTAGTCACGCCAAGTCTACTGATGCGAGATGAATAAGCTAGCCAGGCATGCGTTAACGTATTTTGCTACAGCAGGGATAGCTTCTCTTATAATTGGCGGGCTCTTACTCTTCACACTCATAGACAAATATAATGACACGAGAACAATTGATGTGGCACATGCCTCAGCGACTCTCCTCGCTCTAGCTCTAGGACAGACGCTCCTAAATACTGGAATAGTAGCCTACGTATCTACACGGCGCAGCTACATGCCTCCACCCCTACCACCAATACCACAAGCCAAAACAGTCGTCCTCATACCAGCCTACAACGAAGAACAAAACATAGCCCCAGTCGTCAAAGAAGCCAAGAACCACGTAGACCTAGTCATAGTCGTAGACGACGGCTCTACAGACACCACATCAGAAAAAGCAGAACAAGCAGGAGCACTAGTCATCAAACACCCCCACAACATGGGCTACGGCGCCGCAGTCCTCACACTAATGCACGCCGCCCTAGCCGCCAACGCCGACTACGCAGTCCTACTAGACGCCGACGGACAACACGACCCAAGAGACATACCCAAGTTCATACAAGCCCTCCAAAACGGAGCAGACATAGCCATAGGAAACAGGTTCACCCAAAGCAACGTGCCAGCCTACAGAAAGCTAGGCATAAACATAATAAGGCAACTCCTAAGGCTCCTCGGCGTAAAGACCAACGACCCCGAAAACGGCTACAGGGCCTTCACTAGAAAAGCACTAGAAACACTCACCAGAGAACTACAAGAAACATGGATGGGAATATCCTCCCAGACAGTCTACATAGCCTCCCACAAAAAAATGAAAATCACAGAAGTCCCCACCCGTATAGAATACGGCCCCAACACCTCCTCCGAAAACCCATTCTCGCATGGATTATCAATACTATGGACCATCGCATGGACATGGCTCACAGAAAAACCCGCACGCACCCTAGCAATAGGCATAGCCTTCCTAGCACTCTCAGTCACCCTACTAAGCTATGTATCCATACTCTTCAACACAGCAAGATACATCAGACTAACCTACACCACACTAGCCATACTCTCCGAAATAACCGCCACCATCCTCATCTCCATATCACTAGCAAGCACAATCAAAACCTAGCCATAGAAACCAAAAATGAAAATATCCATAATTCTCGGAACAAGACCCGAAATCATAAAACTAGCACCAATAATAAAGGAGCTCGAAAAAAGAAACATAGAATTCTTCATCCTACACACCGGCCAGCACTACTCCTACAACATGGACCGCATATTCTTCCAACAACTACAGCTACCAGACCCCAAATACAACCTAGAAGCCGGCTCCGGCACCCATGCACAACAAACAGCAAAAATGCTCACCGGCATCGAGCAAGTCCTCCTCAAAGAAAAACCAGACATCGTCCTTGTACAAGGAGACACAAACACAACCCTAGCAGGAGCCCTCGCAGCAGCCAAGCTACAAATACCAGTAGCACACGTAGAAGCCGGCCTAAGAAGCTTCGACATGTCAATGCCAGAAGAAATCAACAGGGTACTCGTAGACCACATCTCAACCCTCCTCTTTGCCCCCACAGAAATATCAAGAAAAAACCTAGAAAGAGAAGCAATAACCGAAGGAGTATACGTCACAGGAAACACCATTGTCGACGCAATAAACCGCTACCTACCACTCACAGAAAAAGCTACACTACCCATTAATCCTCCAAACGAATACGCGCTCCTAACACTACACAGACAAGAAAACGTAGACAACCCACAAAGGCTGGCAAACGCCATAAAAGGCGTAGGAATGGCGGCCGAACAAATCGGCATACCAGTTATATTCCCAGTCCACCCAAGAACACGCAACCGGATAAGCCAATACGGCATAACTATCCCCCCATCAATCAAAATAATTGAGCCACTCGGCTACTTCGAGTTCCTCAAACTACTAAAAAACGCAAAAATAGTCTACACAGACTCCGGCGGAGTCCAAGAAGAAGCCTGCATCCTCAAAGTCCCCTGCATAACCCTCAGATACAACACAGAGAGACCAGAAACGGTTCACGTAGGAGCCAATGTAGTAGTAGGTTTCTCTCCTCAAAGAATAATAGAACAAACACAGAAAATGCTGGAAAACCCAAGGAACTGGAATAACCCTCTAGGAGATGGAAAAACCTCAGAGAAAATCATAAATATAATTCAAGAAGAAGCAGACTGATGGCGAAAATACTCGTAACAGGTGGCGCAGGCTTCATCGGTAGCCACCTTGTAAGTGAGCTGAGATCCAGAGGTCACGACGTCTGGTTCTGCGACATAACTCACTCTCCGTATCCCAAGTCCATACGTTGCGACGTGAGGGAATACAGGCAAATCGAAAGAGTATTCGAAACAGCTGGAGACTTCGACTACGTATATCACCTGGCCGCAGAATATGGAAGATGGAACGGCGAACACTACTACGAGAACCTCTGGATGACAAACGCTGTCGGAACAAAACACATCATCCGATTACAAGAAAAGAAAAAATTCAAAATGATCTTCTTCAGTAGCGCCGAGGTCTATGGAGACTACGAGGGAGTAATGCGGGAAGACATCCCCGAAAAAATACACATACACCTCCTGAACGACTACGCCATGACAAAATGGGTAGCAGAAATGATGATCAAAAACTCAGCCATGCAGTACGGAACAGAGACAGTAATAATTAGACCATTTAACGTGTATGGTCCCGGCGAGCACTACCACCCATACAGGGGCTTCGTGCCAAAATTCATCTACCACGCCCTACACAACATACCCTACACAGTCTACATCGGACACAAGAGAACACTCGAATACGTAGAAGACTTCGTCAAAGCCGTAGCCAACATAGTCGACAACTTTAAGCCAGGCGAAATATACAACATCGGGGGAGACGAAACCTACGAAGTCAAATACATCTCAGACCTCGTACTCAAATATGTTGGCCGAGACGACTCAATTGTAACCTACAAAGAGGCAGAACCCTTCACCACAAAAGTAAAAGTCCCAGACTCGACCAAGGCAAAGAGAGATCTAGGATGGAAACAAACAGTCAAGCCAGAACAAGGCATATATAAGACAGTCGAGTGGTTCAAAAAAATATACGGGGATAAAAAATGACAACTAAACAGGTTTCACCATATTTCGGCATAAGCGAAGAACTACTCCAACACTACCACAACAAAAGAATCCTAGTAACAGGAGGCTCAGGAGCCATTGGAAGCAACCTTGTAAGAGCTCTCCTAGCTTCTGAACCAGAACGCGTAATAGTCATAGACGACCTATCCTCAGGCTTCAAGTGGCTCCTACCCGACGACCCAAGACTAGTATTCGTACAAGGAAGCATCCTAGACGAGGAAAAGCTCAGGTACGCCTTCAGCTTCAAGCCACACATAGTCTTCCACCTTGCAGCACACTTCGCAAACCAAAACAGTGTCGAACACCCAGAGACAGACCTATTGGTCAACGGCCTAGGAACACTTCGGATTCTACAATACTCACACATGGCGGGAGTACAACGACTTGTCTTCGCCTCTTCGGGGTGCTCCGTTTATGGAAGCGAGGCGCCCTTACCCTTCGAAGAATCGTTGCCCCCCTCTCTACACCTCGATACTCCTTATCAGATACACAAGCTTCTGGGCGAGCTTTACTGCAACTATTTCCATGACTACTACAAGCTACCCGTAGCAATAGCAAGATACTTCAATGTCTATGGTCCAGGAGAAGTCCCAGGAAGATACAGAAACGTAATACCAAACTTCATGTGGTGGGCAATCCACGGCCAGCCACTCCCAATAACCGGCACAGGCGAAGAAACAAGAGACTTCACTTACGTAGGAGACATAATTGACGGCACACTAAGACTAGGAGCACTAGAGGAAGCAGTAGGAGAAACTTTCAACCTAGCCTCAAGCACAGAGACAAAAATAATAGACCTAGCAAAAATGATAAACGAGATAACAGGCAACACCGCCGGAATAGTCTTCAAGCCCAAAAGAAGCTGGGACCGCTCAACAAGAAGAAAAGCATCAATAGACAAAGCCAGAAAAATCCTAGGCTACCAGCCAAAAACAGATATCAAAACCGGCCTACAGCACGTCTATAGCTGGTTCAAAGAAAACTGGGACAACATAAAAGCCTCAGCAAGATTCCAGTGAAACAACAAAAACAACCAAGAGTACTAGTAATAGCCCAATACTACCCGCCCGACATGGGCGGAGGAGCAACCAGAGCCTACAACGCAGTAAAAGGAATGATCCTCAACGGAGCAAAAGTCACAGTCATAGCCGCCTTCCCACACTACCCCCACGGAAACATACCAAAACAATACAGGTGGAAGCCACTCAAAATCGAGTGGCAAGAAGGAATAAAAATCATAAGAACATTTGTCCCACCACTACCCTCGAAAGGCCTAGCCTACAGACTAGTCCTATTCCTCTCGTTCGCAATATCATCCCTCTTCGCCCTCCCAGCAGTGGCAAAAATAGACGTAGTATGGGCGGCAAACCCCAACATAATATCCTTCTACCCAGCCCAAATCTACGCCTGGATAAAGAGAGTCCCAGTAGCCCTAAACGTCGACGACCTATGGCCAGAAGACATGTACAGCCTCAACCTCCTCAAGCCAAACACACTACCAGCAAAAATAGCCGAAACCCTCGCTAGAATCGCCTACCACAAATCAAAAGCAATAACACCCATAAGCCCTTACTACAATCTCGTCATCTGCGGCAGGTACCTGGCCGACCCCTCCAAAGTAAAGCCTGTGAGAGCCGGCGTCGACACGAGCAAGTTCAAACCCTGCCCACCCCGCCAGCGCGGCAATAAGTTCACCGTGCTCTACAGCGGAGCCTTCTCAGTAGCCTACGACTTCGAGCAAGTGTTGCAAGTCGCCAAGCTCCTCCAGAGCGAGAATGTTGAATTCGTGCTCCAAGGCGGCGGCGAGGTGACACCCCTCGTGAAGAAGAGAGTCAAAGAGCTCGGTCTCACCAACGTGAAAGTGATAGATAGGATACTCCCCAGAGAGGAGGTCGCCAAGCTCCTCTGCCAAGCCGACGCCCTTCTGCTGCCGCTAAGAGACTTCGGCAGACCCTACCTCGGAATCTCCTCTAAGCTATACGAGTACCAGGTCGCGGGGAAGCCGATACTCTGCGCGGCGAGAGGCGTGCCCGCCTTGCATGTGATAAAAACCAGCTCTGGGCTTGTTTCCGAACCTGGGAACTTAATCTTATTAGCGGAAAATATAATTAGTCTAATTCGCGATGCTTTAAAAGCTGAAGAAATGGGAGCTAATGGCAGAAAATTTATTGAAAAAGAAGCTAATATTGTAAAAATAGGCTTGGAGCTTCTTACTATATTCGATGCTATTTCTGAGAAGAGATGAACAATATGAAAGAAAATAGGGTTGAAATAAAAAATGGAATGTGCGAAAAAGCCCCTGTAACTGTGATAATTATCACGTTAAATGAGGAGAGGAATATCGGAGATTGTTTGAAGAGCATTTATAATTGGACAGATGATATAATAATTGTTGATTCATATAGTGAAGATGCGACAGTTGAAATAGCTAAAAAGTATACTTCGAAAATTTATTTTGTTGAAAGAGGCCACTGGGCCCGCATCAGAAATTGGGCTTTGAAAAATCTCCCTATTAAATACGATTGGGTTTTATTTTTAGATGCTGATGAGCGTTTAACAGATGAACTGAAAAATGAAATAAAAGAATTACTTTGTTCAGATAAGGAAATTGAAGAGGTCGGATTATATATAAAACGGAGATTCATATTTCTAGGGAAATGGCTTAAGCATGGTGGGCTGTATACTCCAGTCTTAAGATTATTTAAAAAGGATAAAGTCCATTATCTTGAAATGGGCGATAGCGAGTACGCAGTAGTAGAAGGTAAGGTTGGGGTACTAAAGAACGATATGATTCATGAAGACAAGAAAGGTATAGATGAGTGGGTCAAAAAACACCTTAAAATCGCAGATTTAGAAGCAAATAGATATTTAAATTTAAAAGAAACTGTAAAACAGATTATTGGCAAAGAAAGAGAGAGCAAGAGAATAGAAGGAGGTTTGAGAACATTCATAAAATATAAAATTTTTGATAAAATTCCATTATTCTTCAAACCTTTTATACTATTTATCTATACTTACTTTTTAAAACTTGGATTTCTCGATGGCAAAGAAGGTCTCATTTATCATTTATTATGGGCATTTTGGTATAGATTAATAATATATGTAAAAGTAAAAGAAAAAATAATCTATAGGGCGACTTCAAGGAGAAATCATCTAAAGGGAAGCTAACTTGAATGTACGCTCCTTTAAGTTTATTACTATCACGATGTTAAGGGGTGCACTAGAATGAAAATCCTACATATAGTATCTACTTTCCCTCCGGCTTATGCTTTCGGGGGTCCTCCTCAGGCGTCCTTCTTAGTTTGCAAAGAACTAGCAAAGAGAGGTCATTATGTAGAGGTTTATACAACGAATGCTTATGATCAGAAGAGAAATTTTAAACAATCAAATAAACAGGTAATCATACACAACATTAAGGTTACTTATTTTAGTAATTTTATACGGATAAACAACCTCTATATTGCTCCTGAAATGGTTATCAAATTGTGGAAAACAGCGAAGCAGTTTGATATAGTACATGTCCATTTTGGAAGACAACTTCATGATGCTTTCTTCGGTTTGGGAAAGAATGATTTTTATCCTCCTTATGTTCTGCAAGCGCGTGGTGCTCTTCCTTATATCGGAAGAATGAGAAGCATTAAGTTAATCTATGATAGGCTTTTTGGAGAAAGAGTTTTAAAAAATGCATCTAAGGTTATCGCCCTTACTCGATTTGAGGCTGAGCAATATAAGTATATGGGTGTTCCTGAGAATAAGATTGTAATTATACCTAATGGGATAGATCTTACGTCATTTTCTAATATGCCACCTAAGGGTAGTTTTAAGGAAAAATATGGTATCCCAGAAGGTAAAAAAATCATACTTTATATTGGCAGGATTCATTGGATTAAAGGCGTCGATATTCTCGTCAAAGCTTACGCCCAGCTAGTGAGACAACAAATCTTCAGAGATGCAATTCTGGTGGTCGTAGGTTCAGACGATGGTTACCTGAGCAAGGTTAGGTCTCTAGTTCAAGAACTCGGGATTTCTGACTTAGTAGTATTCACGGGCCCCCTCTATGGGAGGGACAAGCTCTGCGCTTACGTGGATGCCGAGTTCGTCGTGCTCCCCTCGCGCTACGAAACCTTTCCAAATGTCTTGCTGGAAGCCTACGCGTGCGCGAAACCCGTGATAGCTTCAAACGTCGAAGCAATGCCCGACCTAGTCCTGCACGGGGAAACGGGCCTTCTTTTTCGGGCAGGTGACGAAAATGATCTGGCAGGCAAACTTGCGTACCTGCTCGAAAACCCAAAAGAAGCTGAGAAGATGGGGCGTAACGCCCGCAGGCTTGCCGAAGAAAAGTACTCGATAGACAAGGTCGCCGCCGAACTCGAAAAAGTATACGAAGAAGTAATTCATTGAAATAGAAAATATGAATAAAGTAAGAGTTGCTCTAATCCACAATACAATTGCCCCCTACCGACATCCCCTATTCGAAGAATTGGCTGAAAGAGTCAAATTAACCGTGTACTACTGCACTGTGAAACATGCGTCGCGTGCCTGGGATCTCTGGCCCCGAAACTACAATTATGAATACAAGATTCTTCAGAGAATACCTATCAAGCTATTAACCGAAGAAGCGAGCTTGAATTTTTCATCATAAAAGCGCGCGCTAATGAAAGCCGATGTTCGGAAAATTGTTGAAAAGAACTTTAGCGTAAAAGCCTACTTAATCAGCATGAGGAAAAATAAATGATGAGAATTACTATATTTGCAGGAGGCCTGTACACAACCTTGTCAGCAAGAACGTTACCCTTAGCTGAATTCTTACAAAAAAGATATAACATTACAACTGAAATCATCACGCCTATACCTTGGAACTTTATCGCGAAAGGAAAAATAGGAAATATCCTCTCTGTTATCTTAACTTACAGAATCCAAGAGTATATTAAAGTTGCAACAAAAAGTTCTGATATTGTAATGATAAGAAGAACGGCTAATACCCAAACATACATTTTTCAAAAAACCCTCAAAGAACGAGGCTTAAGAGTTCTTTTCGATATAGATGATGCGTTATTTTTGCCATCTTCGAATATATTCGGTATAAGGATTAGACCTGGTACATTCTTTTTAGAAAAGATATTGCGAAATTCAGATTATGTCCTTACCAATGGGCATTTCTTATTAAATTACGTTAGGGAATTTAATAAAAATTCGTGTATAATCCATGACCCTATCGATACAGAGTTATTTTCGCCAGAAAAGAAAATTAGAAACGCAAAAAAGATAGTTATAGGTTGGCAAGGTAACGCTAGAATCCATCGTCGAAATCTAGCAATGTTAATTAATCCTCTTAAGAGGATAGGCAAAGAGTATAGAAATATCAAATTCAAAATCGTTTCATATCTAGGAGATGAAAGCATTACGAGGATGTTTAGTCCACTGGAAAAATACATGGAAATAGATTATGGAACAAAAAATTGGGTACCTCTAAGATCTTTTGCTAAAATGATATATGACTTTGACATCCTTGTTGCACCGCTCGAGGATACTCCATGGAATCGAGGAAAGAGCGCCCTGAGAGTTGGGATAGGAATGGCGCTAGGAATCCCCGTCGTTGCGAGCCCTGTTGGCGAGCAGAAGTACGTTGTAAGGCATGGGGTTAACGGATTTCTGGCTAGAAATGAAGAGGAATGGTATACTTATCTTAAGATGCTTATCGAAGATGAACATTTAAGGAAGAAAATGGGTAAAGAGGGACGAAAAATAGCTGAAAACGAGCTCTCTTTAGAAGTTAATGGGAAAAAGCTATACGAAATTATTAAGCGTGCACTTGAAATGAAATAGTTACCAACGTGCATTAATCTGACAAAATTGCCAATATCTGGTAATAAAGCTTTTGTTGATAAGCGTGAAGTTAACAAATAGAACATCCTTTGTATTTACATTAAATACGCGATTGATATTTTTATTATTTGCTATTCAAGTTATATTAAGCATAGTTCAGCCCTTTATACCAATTTGGATAGCTGCTGTAAATTCTTTGGTAATATTTTACCTCATACCCGGAATAATTCTAACAACCTTTTTTGTATCATATAGGATATCCATTATAGAATTGTTATCATTCTCAATAATTGCATCATCATTAGCGATACCTGTAATAACTGTGATTATAGGTTGTTTCTATCATTCACTTCGATACTGGCATTATGCCTCTGGAATATTAGCTTTTAGTCTTGTTATTGTACTAGCAAGAATAAAATTGAGGACGAAGACGGCTGACATAATACTTGAGAGAGAACATATTGTTTGGCTCATTCTAGTCTTAGCGAGCACTATAGGGGCATCAGGATTCTTATTTTTTATGCCACCACATACTGTTACCCCTGATGAAAACTTCCACTTAAATGCCGCTTATGCTTTCTTAGAACGGGGGAAGATTTTTCCGATAGGATATGATATTCTTTCCAGTACGCTTTCTACTATGTTAACATCTAGGGCCATTGCAACCATACAGTTTGCCTCTTTTATAGCCTCTTTACCTACATGGTCTGTTACAACTGTAAATTTGAGTAGTCTCTTCTTCTTGTTCGGTCTTCTCATAGTTTCTTCTCACTTAATGTATGAGGTATTTGGGAAAGACAGTAAATTGCTTATGGCAGTACCGCTTGTCATAGCATCGAATCCTTTGCTTTTGATGCTTTCGAGTTATGCGTTAACTGATCTAGCATTGGCATTCTATTCTTGTGCTTTTTCATTATTTTTTGTTAGATCACTTGAGTCTAGCAATGATGGGATACACCTAAACTATTTGGAGTTTTTTAGAGTATTAGCAGTTGCTTTTATTATAATCTTGTTAAAGCTTAATTTAGCATTGATTATTCCAGCTATTATCATATATCTTTACTTTGCATTCAAGTTTAAATGGTACAAGATAAGATTTTTTAAAATATTGTTAATGCTCTTCTTCATAATCATTTCTTTTTCTATTTTCCTTGACTTATATAGGTACACGCTTATATTTTTCTTAGGTATGGACAAAGCAAGCATACCTGTAAGACTAACATATAATATTTTACCTTTTTCGTTTCTTGATATGATGTCCAATGTAGGAAAAGGGTTTTCTTCACTAAGAACCGCAGATTATTTATGGATTTTATATGTTATTCTCTCCCCTCAGAATCTTTCATTAATAGGGCTTTCTTGTCTTATACTTTCTGCCATAAATTTGCTTACGAAAAATACAAAATTTAGGCTTAAATTATTTTCTGTTCTTTTCTGGGGAACTGTTGCAGTAAGTTATGTTCATGCACTTACTATTGGGTATGATTCGTGGATAGTCGTACGATACTATGCTTTTCTAATCCCTCTCGCTGTAGTACTCATATTGGGTTACATTGATAGGATCACTTCTCATTCTAATATATTGCAAGTAACGGTGGTTTCGATTATAATTCTTCTTGGAACTATATTCTTAACGGAATCATATGGACGCTTACCTTATTCATACCTGGTAATTTCCAATAAAGTTGTGAATTTTTCAATAACCATGTTTCATACGCTACTCCTTTGCATCTTTCTGCTAGTTGCTCTGTTCGCTCAATACCATACATCATTACGAATTACTTTCTTTGACAGAGTTATTATTAGTTTAAAAATTACTGGTAAACGCTTTATACAGGCTGTCTGCATACTTCTCTTGATTGTAAGTAATATGAGCTTTGCAGTGTCAGCTTTTAGGTATTCGCCCAGTTTTCAATATCCGGAACTAAGTTATTTGTCATCTATCATATCCGCTGGAGACTTTGTAATTTCGAACTATTACGGTATAGGTAGTTACATAAGAAATAACTACCTTAGTGCTATATGGATTATGCCACCGCCTGAGGAGGAGTTTGAAAGTCTCATTACTGGTATTCCCGAAGGCTCTAAGTTATTTATCTTCAAGAAAGGAGGGTTTTCTATTAGGACAGATAACTACATCGGTGATTATTTTACGAACAAAGTTTTCTTTAAGCTTTATAATTTTAACGTTAATGTTTTTCATTTTCAGAAATCTATCGGGGGTCTTTATGAAATATATCAGATAAAATCTAAAAAAACTGTTAGCAATTATGTTAAGAGCAATTATACTAAACTACCTACTGTCAGTTACTCTTGGCATGTTGATACAGTAAATGCGACAAGCGTTGATGAGGCATACGTGATTTTGAATATAACACTAGAATCCGAGCATGAAGAGTTCGTCACGATCATAGTAAGTACCGAAACTTTCTCTAGAGTTTATAGCTTCTTGGCCACTGCCGGTAATAATAGTGTTATCTTAAGATTTAAAAATTCATTTAATGGGTTGCAATATGGCTCTATCATATCTAGAATGTCTAGGCTAATAGTTCTGGATGATGAAGGACGAATTTTACTAGATGATGTAGTTGGAATTCACGTATTCTCTCTTTCGGATATTTTATGTTATTGCTTACTTATTTCAATTGCCCTTTTAATACTTTTGATAGATTTTAGTATTCTATTCGCGAAAAACAGAAGGTTGGAAGAGACAAAAATCATTTTGAATGGATAAAAATTTAAACAATATCCGCTACTTACGTCTAGCGCGCGGCGCGCAAAGATGGTTAGGGACGTTATTAGGGAGGTTACTGGGGGTGCTTTGGAGCCTAGGATAGAGGTTGTTGACCAGCGCACGGGGAGATTTGGTTCTCCTGTCGTTCGGAGGGCTCTCAGGTATAAAGGAGGAGTCGGGGGTCATAAATGCCAGCATGTGAAGAATTACATTTTATCCTTGGAACCCAGTAGCCGGGTCAAATTGGGTCTACGACACAACGCTTATGTCTGTGACTCAGTCATACTCCTTCCTTTCGGATCCGTATAGTGGTTTGCCTTTATCAGAGAGTGCGCGCTCGTTTGTGGACGTAGATTTGATATTTATTTGCCTTGGAGGTTTAAAGTTTTTACCTCGAAATTTATGCTAGTAAACGTTGTGAGAGATGAGAAGAGACATATTCGTAATACCAGCGCGCGCAGAAGATATTTGGAAATATAAGGATGGGAATAGTTCTTGGCGAAGGAATGCCTGAGAAAAGCACCCGCGCTCTAGCAAAGCACGCGCTCAAAGCGCATGGTAAATTTTTTATTGACGTTGTTTCTCTATTTGTGTTAAAAAGGGGCATTGGAAATGAATGAAAAACTTGCGATTGTGGGTGGAAGTGGCTATGTTGGTGGTGCTGTTGCGCGGGAGCTTTCTCGGGATTTCAGCGTGAGGGTTGTGGATGTTGTGGAGCCTTCGTGGGACTATAAGGATTACAATATAGAGTTTGTGAAGTGTGATATTAGGGATTTTGGTCGTGTTGTTGGGTGTCTTGGGGACGTGGATCTCGTGGTGCATAGTGCTATTGTTCAGATTCCGCGTATTAATGAGGAGCGCAGGCTGGGTTACGAGGTGAATGTTCTTGGTTTGCAGAATGTTTGTGAGGCTGTCTATCGTAGTCCTAGGGCGAGGGGGCTTTTGTTGACTAGTACTTGGCATGTTTATGGGGAGAATGGGCTTAGTGGTGTGGTGGATGAGGGGTTTGGTTATCGTCCTGACAGGGTTGAGGAGAGGGCTAGGCTTTACGCTTTGTCGAAGGTGTTGCAGGAGGGGATTGTGAGGTTTTATGACGAGATGGGTGGGAAGGTTTTTGGGGCTTTGAGGCTTGGTACTGTTCTTGGCGAGGGGATGCCGAAGGGTACGGCGGCGAACATTTTTATTGAGAGGGGGTTGAGGGGCGAGTCTTTGACGCCTTTTAGGCATAGTATGTATAGGCCTATGCTGTATGTGGATGTTAGGGATGTCGCGCGGGCTTTTAGGGCCTATGCGGAGAGGATTCTCGACGGAAAGGTTGAAAAGGAGGGTGGTAGCCTTAGGAGGGTTTTGAACCTCTTTTATCCTGAGCCGTATACTGTGCTGGAGATAGCGGAGATAGTTCGGGACGTTATTAGGGAGGTTACTGGGGGTGCTTTGGAGCCTAGGATCGAGGTTGTTGACCAGGGCTTGCCTTCGCTGTTTGGGCCGGAGGATAAGTATAGGTTTAGGGTGGATGTTTCGAGGACGCTGGGGTTCCTGGGGCTAGAGAGGCTGATTAGTCCGAGGGAGTCTATCGAGTATATTGTGAGGAGGAGGCTCGGGAAAGAGACTGGCTAGGCTTTTCCTGGACTGCTAATAGCTTCTTCTTTTTCCTTCTTCAGGTCTTGGCTGTGTTTCCTCGTTTTATCTAGGTTTGGGTTAAGGTTCGAGGTGTGGGGTTAGCTATGCTTGTGTCATGCACTTTGGGCGGGTTGCATGGAATTTTTGGTAGAATGTGAAGGAAAGAGGATGGTTTTGTGAAGGACTTTTAGGGAGAATTGGCTCTTTTTATGGTTTGTTTCTTGATTTGATGTTTTCGCTTATTTTTCTTAGGTTTGATTGGATTTTATGAGAGTAATAAATATTGAGGGTGTTTATTTTGGCTAGTGAAGGTCTTATTGTTCTTTTAA
>Ga0080004_1114775_pt1 | contig 20342 bp, 21 predicted proteins | sample WasSprMetagenome_FD_69207 | JGI IMG/M metagenome (GOLD analysis project Ga0080004, IMG submission 69207) | Sulfidic aquatic microbial communities from Washburn Spring, Yellowstone National Park, USA - WS (SPADES assembly) (version 2) | ecosystem: Environmental > Aquatic > Thermal springs > Hot...
CACACTACAATAAAGGTTTAACGCCCATTATATGAATTTATCTTTCTGCATGTGCATTTGTTTTCTCTTCCGCTTCGCTTTTTGTCTCAGCTTCAATTTCCTCTATTGGTTTTGGGGGCGGTGTTGTCGCCATTGTCCAGCCTATCCATGCGCCGATGGCTATTACGGCTATGAAGGCTATGAAAACGGGAATGGCTACAGTCCAGAACTGAACTGTTGCGGAACTGGCGTTCACGCCTAGAATTGAAAGCCAATGGGGATAAAACAGCGTCGCCGCATAAATTACAGCTACAAGGACACAGACAATAAATATCGCTCCACCTATTGCTTGATCCTTACCAGCCATGCCATCACCACATACAGACCAATTTCCCACGTTTTCCTTTAAAAAGTTTTGCCATGCCTTTGGCAAGCGAGCGTGGAAAAACCATCACTATTTAAAATTCCTAAAAACTCAATTCAACTTTCCATTTAAGGCTTTATGCTTGCTTATTTCTGGCAGCATGTTTTTGACGTCGCCTTTCCACCCCACATCTATTGCAGGGTTCTTCTTCTGTATCGTGTGATCCCGACTATTATTACTGAGTTTTTGATTTCGTTTTCATTAACCGAAGTTAAGAAGTTTTTAAGCTTTTCATTTATTCCTTTTGGGGTGAAGTTGTATGGTAATCTGATGATTATTGCTCCTGGATGTTTTGGGTGCCTAAGGGTGCTTCCAAAACCAACATTTCTCGTCACTATTATTCTGTTGGTTTTTAGGGCGTATTTGATTATTTCTTCATCTTTTGCACCTCTCAGTCCTATATCTCTCACGTCTTCAACGTCGTAGCCTAAACTCCTTATCAGCTTGGCACTTGATCTTGGCATATCTGCGTCAAGAAGGAACTTTAAGCTAGGCATACTCTTCTATTTCTTCCATCGATATGAGTTTAGCCGCGTACTCTATTGCGGCTAAGACGTCGTCCCTTGTTATTCCATATTCGTCAGCGACTTCCTCAACGGACATTCCGCCAGCTAGGGATCCTAATATGACGTCCACGGAGACCCTGGTGCCTTTAATCACGGGTTTGCCGTGTCTAACCTTAGGATCTACAACGATTCTACCCATCAACATTCTCTCCGACCATTAATCTTGGCGTGCGCCCCTTATAGTTTTGGCAGCGCGCGCATAACTTGATAAACAATCATAATTAAAAACTTTGTCGCGCGCCACCCGTAACCAAAGCCTTCCCTATGGGAAAATTAATGACGTTCGATTAGTCGACAATCTTTTAGCATGAAGTCTCTGTTGGCTGGCAGCCTCTCGTAAAGGTCTGTTGTTGTCAGGATTATCGTCACCTTTCTTTCCCTGTTTATTTTGGTGAGCAGCTCCATTAGCAGTTGGGAGTTTTCGTCGTCTATGCTTGATGTTGGCTCGTCTGCAAGGATTATTTTTGGACTGTTGGCTAGCGCGCGTATTATGGCTATGCGTTGCCTCTCCCCTCCGCTTAATGTTTCGGGGAACCTTTCCGCAAGTCCTGTTAAGCCGAAGTACTCCAGGAGTTGGTGCGCTCTTCTCCTCCTTTCCTGCCTATTTATTCCGGCTAGGGCCAGAGGCAGCTCTACGTTCTCCAGCACGGTTAAGGATGGGATGAGGTTGAAGAACTGGAATATGAAACCTATGTTTTGCAGTCTCAAATTTGACCTTTCACTGTCGTTAAGCATGTTGGCTTTTCTTCCGAAAAGCCTTACTTCACCGTCGTCCGGCGTTTCCAGTAAGCCTATAATCTTCAGAAGCGTTGTCTTTCCAACGCCTGATTTGCCCCTTATCGATATGAATTCGCCCTCCTTAGCTGTGAGGTTCACGTCTTTCAAAACCTCCGTTGCTCCATACCGTTTTGAAACATTGAACAGCTCTATCAAGCTCATCCACCGAAAATTTTTACGGAGCCATCTGAGTATAGCAGGTTAAGGCCATATAGCTTTTCTGTCCAGTTTTGCGGCAAGTCGACGCTGTAGCCCTCATACAGCACGTATCCGTTCCTCAACATTTGCCCGTATATCCAGAGGAGTTGTTGTTGAAGATCTCCCCTCCCTGCCAAGTATTTGAGCCCCTGAAAAACGTCTACCTCCACGTTGAAGTAGCCCTTTAACAGATAAGAAGCCTTCACGTCTCCAGCAATTGTCAGGTTTCTGCTTGCTGCAGTCGCAACCCACGATCCAGCCTCATATTCAGGGGATGTGTAGAGCCAGAAGTACCCCATGTAGCGTTCCCCCAAGGAAACAGCCGCGTAAACGTTGAAGATGTTTAGCAGGGCTATTGCTGCAACGGCCGCGACTGTCGCCGTCTTAGCCAGCCCCGCAACAGGTCTCCAACCATGCAACCCCTTGGATGTCAAGTATAACCGTTGAAGCCCCACTGCAGAGAGCAGTGCCAGTGGAGCCCATAAGAAGTTCACTGTCCTGTAGGCCAAGCCTAACCCCAAGTCTGGGCATCCGAAGATGGCGTAGCCTTCAAGCCCGAGAACGGCTGCAAGCCAGAAAAGCGTAGCTGACGCTGAGCCGCTGCCACTGCTCTTCACCTCCCCGTAGCCTAAAACAATCAAGGGTGAAGCTATGACGAGTGGGGCCGCGTAGACCAGGTAACGGCTTGGAAGCACAGGGGCGCCGGGCGTAATGGAAGTCTTGGCTGCGAGAAGGGCGATCGCGAGTGGGACTGCTGTGGCCATAGAGCACGCGAGCATGGTATGCATTCCGGAATGTTTTGACTTTTTGAAGGCGAAAAGCGCGGCTAAGGCGAATGCTACCGTTTGAAACGAGGCTGCTGAAAGCCAGTCGCTGAGGGTTAGCTGTATGTTGAAGCCCGCCCCTGCATACACGAGATAATAAAAGACGGTGGCCGACGCTAGGATCCCTACAAGGAAAAAGCTAAACCTGCTCCGTACTGACCCCTTTCTGAATTCGCTGACGAAGCAGGCTAAAGCCATAGAAAAAAGGATGGCCACGGTCACAGCGGGAGTGAAGTGGTGGGTTAATACAAGGGCCGCTGCGGTTAAGGCAAAGAGGAAAGCCGCTCTAACCCTTCCCTTTGGCTTGAGAAAAAGGAGGATGAGCAGAAGGTATAAAGGGTTACCGTATGTTTCCTTAGTCACTCCAGCCGTGAATATGGCGTGGGTGAAGGCTGTTGCGAATATTGTGGAGGCAATCAGGGAGGTCGAAGCGTCGAAGACGCCCTCAACAAGCGTGTAAAAGATGAGGACGGCTACTGCGCCGATCACTGGGAAGACTATGGCCATCGCATTTTTCGGCTCAACGCATACCACCTGTGAGAGAACAGCGCCAAAAATGCTGTTTGCTGGCCAATAATTGTTATAGCCGTCGAATATGCCTCCATTTCCAAGGTCTATGGGTGTATGCTCAACGAGAAGCTCGGTGTTTCTGATGGGGGGCCAACTGTCCGTGGAAAACGGCATGCCGCTTATGAGGGTTGGATAAAGCCTCAGGAGTGAGGCGGCGGTGAGGACTAAGAGAACGTAGAGGGCTCTCCTCATCGAAGTTCACTTTTGAGGATTGTTAGGGCGGAAAGCAGAATGATGAAGCCGAGGTTTAGGGCTATGGCGAGCAGGTCAGGCTGAACTGGCACAGTGTGCGATAAGACCCTCAGGTAGCCGCAGCTCTGTATCACGGTTAAGGTTGCCAAGGCCATGGCTGTTCCAGTGAAGGAGGCTAATATGGACCATGGTAAAAGTTTAGCTAGCAGATCAACCTTCATAAACCTTTTCGACGCTCCCAAACACCTTAAAACATCCACCTCTCCCCTATGCTGTGCTATGATGACTTTGTAGCCTAAAGCTATGCTTACGCTTGAGAAGAAGAAAACAGCGAGGGAAAGTGTCATAAGGGATTCCCTTGTCACACCATACCTGTCCATGTAGCTTCTCATGAAGCTCGCGGCTTCCTCAACCCCTATGTCCTCAGCCCTGAATCGTATTACAATTCTCGGTATGATGGGCTCTTCGGTAGGCTCCTCTTCCTCCCTGCCTGGGGGCGGTTGTCCCGAAGCTTCTTCTTCAACAACCCTTAAAACGTCGGATCGGCTTACCGTTTTTGCGTCGATTTTGACTCTTATAATCGTGGCGTGAGCGTAATCCGCCCCCCTCAACCACTGTCCAACGTAGATGGGCGCCACAATTTCGTCGTCAATGGGTGAGTGCGAAACGAAAACCCCTTTAACCTGCAAATCTAAGTATCTGCCTGTCAGGACGCTTGAGACGAGCACTTTATCGTTGAGGTTTAAGCCCAGCCTTTCAGCGACGTTTCTCCCCACAACCATAAAGTTTAAGTCTTCAAGCCTGATCATTTCGCCTTCCATCATTGTCAGCTTGTTCAGCTTTGAAAAATCCTCTGGGACAATTCCCCTTAGAAAGACAGATTCACCCTTTAAAGTGCAGGGTGCAATCGCTTCCGCGCTGCTTGCGAGGACGCCGCTCACGGCTCTTATCCTATCTGCAAGGTAGACTGGAACAAGCCCGGTATAGGGGGTTCTGCTGTTCCTATCGTAGATGACCATGATGTCTTCGCCCTCGCCAAGGTAGGCGCTGAAGCCCCTATAGAACCCCAGAAGGCTGAAGGCTGTCATCGAGAAAAGCATGGAAGGGAACGCGGTAATCACAACTAGGGCGGCAACGCGTTGACGCCTCAGATAACGGAATCCTGTAAGCCTCATAACGGTTGCTCCACGCACCTTGCATGGGTGAACCTTAGCGCTGGATATGTGCATCCCAGAATTGACGAGGCAACCGTCAGCGTTATCGTCTGAAACGCTTGCCATAATTCAATGAAGGGCGCTAAATCGACGCTTGGCAAAAACCACCTAAGCATTGTTGACGCTGTTTGGGATCCAGCTGTGCCCAGAGCCACCCCCAGAACCGAGCCTATAAGGGAAACTGTTAGCGTGTATGCCAAGACCAGCGTGAGGGTGAGGCGTTTTTCAGCTCCTAAGGCTCTTAGCATTGAGAACTCGTAGCTTGACTCTGTTAGAAGCCTTGTTGAGATAATGTAGGATGCGGCTGCAACCACGGCGTAGACTACAAAGGACCAAACGTTTAGGAAGGCAAGCGTCTGCATGTTCATCTGCTGCGTAAACTCTTTCAGCTGTTGGGTTTGTACGAGCCTAACGTTTTCCGGTAGCAGCTGCGCGATTTGGCTGAGGGCTTCCCGGCTGTCCACACCCTGCTGGAGGACGATTTCAACGAGGGAAACCGTTCCATTTTCTCCTGTGAGCATGTAGGCTATCTCCATTGAAGCCAGGAGTTCGGCGTCGCTGTTCGTTTGGCTTCTGAACACGCCTACTATTTTGAGTTTAACGTGTTTTCCGCCGACGCCCAGTTCCAACTCGTCTCCGCGGTTTACGTTGTACGCTCGTGCAAGAACCTCTCCCACATCCGCTTCAACCCAGCTTTCAGGAGTTGTCCCGTTTATATAGGATCCCATCCGTTCAAGGAAGCCTCGGACATCATCCAGACACCTGATGTTGATTGTGCGGCTGCCAGCGCTGGTTTCAAGCTCCGCCTCGATGACTCTCTGGGGGACAGCCCACCTGACACAACTGAGTCCTGAAAGTTTGGAGGCTAAACCTGCATCGACTCGGCTGTCCGTTATTGATGTTGAGTTTCCGCTAAGTATCAAGTAGGGTCCGCCCGCGTAAACTAGTTTTTCGAGCATTTCAGTCTGGAAATTGATGTGGTTGGTTATCGATTGGGCTGATGAAAGGATGGCGACTAAAAGAGCTATCGCTACGATGGATGAAGCTGTCCCACCAGTTCGAAGAAGCGACTTCAAAGCTAGGGAGTACATAAGCCGGTCCCTTCCACTAGGGTGGCGCCGTAACGTTCACCCATATTTGACACCACCTTTCATGGTATTGAACTTGCCTTGTGGTTTCGTTGTACATCCAAAGCTCGAAGATTATCCTCTGATTTAAACCAGGCTTCGTCAGCGTTATGTCCACAGGCGAAGTCGAGTTCTCATCATGCAACATCACCCTCTCAAGCTTCACTACGGGCTCGACGGGAGCAGGGTTGACAGCGGTCTCGTTGTCTCCAATCTTAATCATAACGGTGTAATACATGGGTTTACCCATGTGGTTTCCTATGTAAGCGTAGAGCCTAACAGCCTCGCCGGCGACGGTCTCTTTAGGGTAGTCTGCAAGCTTCATGCCCGGCCCTAAAACTCCGAGCTCAGAGAAGGCTTCAGATATTCTCCCGCCCACAAAGAACTGGTATGCGCCGACAGCCGCGATAATGAGCATTAAGGCCAGAACGGCTGCGCATGCATGTTCCATCGTGAAGCATGAGGTTTCAGTCTTCCTTGCGGAGCCTTTCACCTTAACCCTGTAGTTCCTCCTAAGCCAAACCCATAGCCTCCAAAGGATGTCTGGACCGAAAAAGTAAACTAGCCCTCCTGCAACCACAAGGCCGGCTATTGAGGCCACCGTGACTATGGTGGCAGTCTGCCTACGCATCAACCCCTCATCTCTTACGTTTGGGGCTTCACCAAGGACTTCTTGAGCAAGCCTTCCGGCTTCAGAAGCCAGCCTTTCAGCTTCCTCAGGATTTTTGCCAACCTCCATTTCAGCTTGGGATATGAGGCTTAGAGCTTCGTTGAGCGTAGCTTCGAGTTCACTCACGTTCCCTCCAGCATTGTATGTCTCCAAAAGCGCTTCAAAGGCTTTCTGCGCCTCTTCTCTAGCATCTTTGATAGCCTGAGCTTCGCTGTCAGATGCCCCCACACGGTTTATTGGAACAGCCAGGGACAGCGCCAACAACAGGATTACTGCGGTTTTAAACATTGACTGGGTTTTCAATGATCCTCACGTTCCCTGCGGCATGTTGTGGGATGCCTTTTTTAACGGTTTTGATGCGGCCTCGACACGTATGGTGTTGTAGCCTCTTTTCCTCATGTTCTCCAGCGTTACGGAAAGGGCCTCTGCATCGTGGTTCAACAGCGAAACCACTATTATTGTTGCTGGAGGAGACGTGCCCTTCGCCTCCTTTTCAAGCGCTTTGCTCACGGGATGGCGCCTCGCATTGTCCTGTAGGGCTTCATGTTCAAATTTTAGGATTTCAGAAAGCCTTCGGGCCGGCTCGCCCTCCAACCGCTGGAGCTGCTCTATGCTCCTGAGGAGGCTTCTTACGTTGGGAGGCTCTAAAACCCTTTTAGGATGCTTCATCACCACGATGCCCTTCGTAAGCTTTAACGCCTTTTTAAGGGCTTCCCTCGGGTTGATCGGTGGAACCGCTTCTATGACCTCCCGTTCGTTGTAGGCGGCCAACGCTGTTGGCAAACCTTCCTCAGCAAGCGTCAAGGCCGACGTTATAAACGTATATGCAAGTTCGTCCGCCTCCTCCGGGCTGCTGGCGGTCAGGTTAGCGGCCACTATGGCTGGCTGCTCATGGGCTCCAGCATACTCCTTCACGATGAGCTCGTGGAGTTTAAGCGTACGCTTCCAATCAACATCCCTAAGCCTATCGCCAGGCTGGTATGGGCGGCTTCCATAGTATTCCAAGCCAAGCCTCGCCGCCCTAATCGTTCTGGAAGGTGGAACTTCAGCTGCCACACCTCCACCCGGCGCCGTCTGCTCCAAGAACCTCTTAGCCAGCCACTCAGCGTACTTGGCCCTCGGGATTATGTGCAGCTCTAAAGGCTCAAGCGTTTGTCCCGTCTGCGTCAACCCCCACACGTCAACGGCCAACGCTTGAACTTGAACTTTCGACGGACCGGCAAGCGGCGGCTTAACGGCTATGTTTATGTCCGCTTCGCCTTCGCCTGCCAACGTAAACTGCGAGGGCTGGAGGTGAACCCAACCGCATTGAGCCTTCAGCAAAACATGTAGCGGAACAGCGGCTTTCCCCCTTATGGTTATAGATGTTTTGGCGGTTTCGCCGACCACAACCCTGCACCAGGTTTTAGACTCATCCAGCGGCCTTTTCAGAACTTTAGCGAGGACATATAACGAGATGGCGGCGAGATATATCGTTAAAAGGCTACATGTCAACGTCAATGTCTGATTCGACAGAACAACCGATGAAATAAGCATAATGAACAGGGTGATTGCAAGGGTCTTCGTAGTGGTTGTGGCCTTTCTTCCATCCTTAAAGCGGCTGAGGCGTTGTTCCATGGCGTTCTCCCTTAGGCTTTTGTCTAATAGGGGTATGGCTGGAACCGTCAAGAGGGGTGAGAACAGTTTTCCGGCCGAGGGCTCTAGGCTCAACGGCACCAGGATAAGGGTTGAGAAAGTTAAGGCTAAGCTTAACCCCGGCTTCAGAGGCTTATATACTGAGTATATTTGAAGAGCCAGCAAGATCAACGCAACAATTGAGTGTGGCGGCGGGGAAAGCAGCGTCCCCGCAAATAAAATAAGAATCAAATACGCTTTAGGAACTGTTTCGGTTGCTGAGAGGCCCATCACCCGTCCCCTATTGCGTGCACGCTACTCTATCTTGGGCACGGGGATCTCCTTCAGAGCCCTTTCAATTATGGCTTTTGGAGCTACATCCTCCATCTCAGCCTCAGGCTTCACGCGTATCCTGTGTTCAAAGGCTTGGATGGCTAGTTTCTTCACGTCGTCGGGTACAACGTAATCTCTTCGTTGCAGAAATGCTAGAGCTCTGGACCCCTTGTATAGGGCTATGCTTGCTCTTGGACTTGGACCTATAAGGACATCTGGGTCTCGGCGAACACGGTCAACAAGCTCGACTATGTACCTCCTAATCTTCTCAGACACGTGAACTTTCTTTACTACCCTCTGAAGACTTAGCACATCCTCAAGCCCTGCAACAACGTTTACGTCAGGCTCCTCAATGTAGTCTATCTTCCCTATCACCTCGTCCTCCTCATCTTTAGCGGGGTATCCGCTCCAAGCCCTGAACATGAACCTGTCAACCTGAACCTCCGCTAGAGGATATGTACCAGCGGTTCCATAAGGCATTTGGCTTGCTATAACCATGAAGGGCTTCGGCAAAGGATGCGTTTTCCCCTCAATGGTCACCTGCTTCTCTTGCATGGCTTCAAGGAGTGACGCTTGAGTCCGCGGGGTTGCGCGGTTCAGCTCGTCGGTTAACAGTATGTTTGCAAAAACAGGTCCAGGAACGAACCTTGATTTTCCATCTGGCGTGTACATGTAGAACCCGGTCACATCCGCTGGCAGCATGTCCGGGGTAAACTGGATTCTCTTGAACTCGCCGCCAATAACTTGGGCGAAGGTCCTTGCAAGGAGGGTTTTAGCAGTCCCGCTTAACCCCTCAATCAGGACGTGACCCTCGCTTAGCAGGGCTACAAGAAGTGTCTCCTTCACATCTTCCTTACCCACAACAACCTTAGAAACCTCATCCAAGATCCTCCGGGGGACATCTACGATTTTAGGATGCTCACTCAACCTTTTGCTTCCTCCACCATAATGGAATTAACGTTAATGTCAACGTCAGCGTTATTAAGCTTAACGTTCCCATTTGAGAAGAAGCCAAAGCGTAAACAGCTGCGATTGTTCCCTTCGCTTCGTCTAAAGGCTCCCTTGGAAGGTGGGATTGGTCAATCATCACCTTAGGGTTTTTTCCCTGAACCTCAACGATGTTTTTGATGAAAGCCGCGTTATCGTCTAAAACCATCATGCTGTTAATCATTATGCTTGGATCCGCCACTACAACGACGTAACCCTCCTCAACCTTCGTGTAGGCGGCTACTGGAAAGGGACCCGCCGGCTCATCAGGATCCCATGCGGAATCGCCGTCAAGGTCTAGAAAGCTGAAGCTTGAAGACCACGCCAAGGCTTCGGTTTCCGAAACGTTGTACAAGGCTGTCGCGTGGTTTAGAACTATGCTTTTAACGCCGCTCGTTATAGGCGACTGCGAAAAGTCCGTAATCCTTGGAAGCCACTTGTTCCTGTAATTGAAAAGCGGGTCCAGCAGCGGCTTCCCAGCAAACCTCATTTCCAATTTAAGGTGGCTGAGAATTTGGTTTCCATAGCCGTAATCATCCATGATTATTAGGGTTCCACCAGCTGAAACATAGCTCTTAAGCTCTTCAAGTTCCTGTTCAGACAGCTGCGTGTAAGGTACCAGGATAAGCGCTGTTGCTTTAGGGGTTAAAGGCAGATCGCTTAGAGATTCTGTTGTTGACGCTTTAAATTGTACGGTAAACGTTGTGAGGCCGTTCCAGAAAGGGTTGCCAGCTCTAAAGTCTCCAGTCGCAGGATAAAACCAGATGAGAGCCGCCAATAAAAGCACGATGATCAATACTAAAATGGGAAGAAGCTTACGCGGCGCCACCGCCTAACACCCTATCTATGGTGAGGGCAAGTTCTTCAGCCTTCAAAGACTCAGACACACCCGGCACATGCGGAGAGTATAAGGTTCTCTCCGCTAGGACAGTTAGATCTGCGAAGGCGTCTGCCACTCCATTAAGCTTAGGTTTAGCCTCCCACAGGAACTCGCGGAGTGTCATGTGGGGCTTCATAGAAATGCCCGTTCTGGTCTCAATAGTTCTCATTGCTTTGAAGTAGGCTTCGAGGACTTTACCCATAACGCCTTCAAACCTCACTTCAGGCTTTAATGTGGAAGCAAACATCGCCTCCCTTAACGTTGGCGTGACCTCCGGAACTTGTTTCCTTCTAGGCTTGGCCTTCGCAAGCTTAGTGTATATTACGGCTCCGAGGCTGATGAACGCTGCGGAGGCGACCCCTATGTTGGCTGGATTTACGATGAAAACTCTAATTCTGGCTTGAACTGGAGCGTGCCAGGGTTCAGCAGGCTCAACACCGACCTTAAGCTCCTGAAAACCTGCAAGAAGAAGGTTTAACGGCATCTCCATGGTTACATTAAACCTTCCGTCCTGTGACGTCTTCACGAAGGCTGAAGATCCAGCCAACTCCAACGTCACCGTAGCTTCTTCTAGGGGGCCTAGACTTGAGCGTACCTCTCCTTCAACATGCATCCCAGCTGGAAGGATGAGGAACGAGGGGGCGCGAATGTTTATTTCAGGCGTTATTTTCAAAACGTTTAAAATCTTATCTTGGGAGGCCCCCGCGTAAACCCCATGGGGCTCAACCATGACTGTTAGGGTGTGCTGTCCAGCCTGAACCATGGGGCTAAGCGTTACCTCGGTTTCAAAAACACCTTGAACGTTCGTTTCAGCCTCTGCTAGAAAGGCGCCGTCTAAAAGCATTTTAACCTGTCTTCCGCCTAAAGGTGTTCCATCTTCCGATGTTGCCTTGCCTCCAACAGTTATCGGCAAGCCTGGATGAGCCACGTCTGGTGCTACTGCTTCAAGCCTACTTTCGTAGAACATAATGGAGATTGATGCTGGGGGGCTTTCAGAGGCTAGGTATACACCTCGGTCATCACCCACAGGCGTATATAGGGCTTTTACAGTCATCGTGTGAACATATTTGTAGGGCAGTTTTATGACGGCGTGGTATGAACCGTCTAAGCCCGTTGTAGCCGCGAGAACGGGTTCTCTGTCCAAAAGCAACGTTACCGACCTGTTCGGAAGGTCTTCCCCGTTCGATTTGAGGTTTCCTGAGGCTTCAATGGATCCTCCAACTGTGACTTTTGTGGTGTTCAGCGTTAGGGTTACTTCGGTTGGCTTAAGCCCTTCCTCTTCAATGTTAGACGCTGTTTCCTTTATGCTTTTTAAAAGTTTCAAATACTCGTTTTCAAGCTCTCTTAGCTTTTGGAGAACGCTTTGAATCCTTTCGTATGCCTCCCTTACCTTGCTTTCAGCTGGCGCGGCGAAAACGCCTATGCGGTTGCTTATGGCGACTGTAGCCTCTTCAATGTCGCCGAGCAGGATTTCAGCTTTACCTAAGAGTATGCTGGCTTCGCTGAGCTTTTCATGGGCTTCTTGAAGCCTATACTGGTATATTAGCGTGGATGCGCTGCTGAGAAGCTTGTCGAGTCTTTCCAGAGTCTCTGCCAATTCCGAGGTTAGATTGTTGTATCGATGTATGATGTATTTCAGGTCTTCTGGTATGTAAACGAATCTCAGCTGTTCGATGAGCTTATTTGCATCTGCATAATCTTTTGTGGATATTAATGTTAAGATGCTTGTATAATGTGTTAGGAAGAAGTAGGCGTCCATCTCCTCGCTGGCCACAGCAGGGTCCTCATGTGGAGGGTAAATAAGTTCAGCTATTGCTTGCGTTTGGGGAAGTATCGCCGCAACGAGGATGACGACTGCTAAAAAAGTCTTAAAGCGGTTCATAGTAGCCTCAAGCCTAAGAGTATTTCAAGAACCTTCAAAGCCACGATGATCATGAAGACCGCGAAAAGCCCGTAGCCAAAAACGTTGAGGACCCTTTGCGTCCGAGGGTTAAGAGGCGAATGTAGAAGCGTTATTACGAAATATTCCAGGATGTAAACCGATATGTAAAGGTCTAAGCGGCTTTCACCTAAGGCTGAAAGAGCCGATGTGGTCAGCATGTAAACAATGGCTAAAGAGACCAAGCATCTTTCAGGAATGCTCACAACTCTTGCCTCAAAACCTTCAATTCGATTATGCTTTTGCCCTTTTCATACCATTCATTGTCTATTATGACGGGTTCGCCTAAGGCTTCAGCAGTCGCTGAGGCCACTATGGAGGCTAGGGGGCTTCCGAGGCACTTGTAGACCCATATGTCCCTCTGCTCTAAGCGGGGGTTAGAGACCTCAACAACTATTCTTTCACCGCTCACTGTAACCTTGACGGAATCAGCTAGATCCATTGTCCCGGTAACAACTGATGAGAGGGCTGACTCAATATCTGCAGGTGACGAGCCGGGTTTCGATCCCAACATGCTCATTACGGTTGATCCAGGCGTTGTTATTAGCAGGCCTAAATCCTCAGGGTTTGGACCATACTTCACCACAAGCCTTTTTGGAAGAGGAGTTTTAGGGTTCGGCGGGTTTGGGTTTAGATGAAGCGGTATGAGCGCTTGGGGCTGCCCGCTGGTCATGGACGATGGCAGGTAAACCGCTTTCGATTTTAATCCTAACTCCTCTATGATTGCTGAGACGTTTTCCAAGCTGGATTCCAGAAGGATCGCTGTGGCTTCAGGCGAGATTTTCGGTTGACTTCTTCCTAAAGCCAAAGAAACCACTCCAAGTATTAGTGTGGAGATTCCTAGAGCCGTTAAGGGAGTGGACCGTAAGATGAAATGGGAGGAATAAGAAAGCATGGCTCCTGCAAACGTTAATCCAGAGCCAAGCAGGGTGTATGAAGTTTTATCCTTCATGTTCGCTATACCATCAGCAATTCTATGGGTTTTAACCTCTTAGACACGGGGTCTATTTGATAGCCTAGAGATTCTAAGGCTGTGGCCCCGAGAACGGGAATGTCTTCGGGTTCTCCAAAAACTATTGGAACGACGGCGCGTCGTTCCCCATATTCCACAACTGTTCCTCCAACATCACGCTCAACGGTTCCCCCGCCATAAACTCTAAGCCTCTGCCGGGTAACAGGCTTAAGCCCCAGCCTTTCAAGGGTAGTGCGCGGTATTGAGGTAAATAGCGTTCCGCGTTCCACTAAAACCTCGACCTCTTCTTGCATGGCTAGATCGACACTGTAAACTCGAACCTTTATGTAAGTAAATCCCATGTTTTCACTCACTTTAGTCAAATCGTTTCGAGATTAATTAACCCTGTCTTATGTTACAGCTAACCTCTTGCCTATTTCAAGCTTAGCCTATAGTAATGATACTTTCTCGCGAGGGCTATGACGGCCATAGTCTCTGTAAAGGCCGCTAGGGATATTACTATAGGCGTCAGCCTTATCCCCCACGGCGTATAGTTTAGGAATAAGCCTACTAGCGGAACCACGGCGAGGCTTAACCCTATGGATAGAGCGAGCCTTTCCAAGCTTTCAAGGTCTTCTCTTCTCGGGTATAGGGCTTCTATGAGCATTGAGCCCGGCAGGTATAGGACGAAGATTAAGCCTAAAACGTATCGCATGTAGATCAGAAGAGGAGCAACCACATAGAACACGATGAAGGTGGTTAACGTGACTAATGCTGTTAGAGCCCAGAACCATAGGCTTCGCAGGCTTAAGGCGTATCCTATGAGGTTTGAGGGAGGTTTAGGCTCAGAAAGCTCTAGGGCTCCATGCTTCCACAAAACGTAAACAGTTCTAGCCGCTTCCCTATACTTTAGCCTTTCATCCTTGACGAGTTTCTCCACCAATTTGGGAAGATTCTGGTTGCTAATGGACTCTGATATGTCTTTAACCAGTTTCTCTTTCACTTCTTCACTCAAACTTCTTCACACTTTTATTTACACATTCATGTTGTATAGGTAATTAACTATCTTTTACATACATCAAATTTACTCGCACGGAGTGAACATGGTTCTTTAAATGCGTAATTTAAATTACTGCTCAATTTTTACTTTCTTTTTAGCTCGGAGTAAGATTGTTCTCGAATTCTCTGGATCGTCCCTGATTTGGTGGATTTTTTCGTAGATTCCGAGCAGCATCCAAATTTTTTCAAGCCAAGCCCAAGGAAGGGGAATGAAGAACCAAAATAAAGGAATTTGCCCTTTTAACATTTCTACCTCAAAATATTCGTTGACAAGTTCTAAAAGCTCTTTAACGCTTAGTTCGTTTTTATGGAAGGGATTTTTTCTGTAAAAGGGCACAATTTTTCCATTTGGTGCTGAAAGGAAGAGTTGACCTTCTGGTTTTAATGCTTCATGTATCTTCTTTATTAGTTCCTTCTGTTTCTCTGCCTCGATATGTTCAATGAACTCAAATAATGCAATAACGTCAAACTTTGTTGAGTTTTTCTGAAGGTAGGTTAAGGCATCTTCTCTAATGAAATTTAGATTCAATACATTACGGTAGTTACTTCTTGCTTTTCCAATGGCTTCATCGTTTATGTCTACTCCAATTACACTTTTTGCTTTCTTGCTGAATAGGAAAGCCGAATAGCCGTATCCGCAACCAAGCTCCAAGACTTTCTTATTTGCAACAAAAGGCAAGTAGGTTTGGTCTCTTGTCCAATGAACTCCTCTTCTTATAGGATCTGGAAGCTCGAGTGGGTCTGCATTCTCTTTGTGGAGGTTCTTCCAAATCTCATTAATTTTATGGTGAATATAATTGGATAAGTCCATTTTCATAAACTTTGTTGTTTTGCAATAAGCTTTCGTCAAGTTTAGCCCATTTAGGGTCATCCGGAGAAACTTTCTGATACTCCCAATATTGTAATTTAGCTTTAATTGAATTAACGAAAAGATTTGGAGAGCGGAAAGGGTTATGGAATCTATCCATTATACCATAGAATGCGCTCCACATTTCCTCTTCTTCAAGTCCATATGCTTCAGGACCGGTGATTATGTGGCTCTCCGGTGCATAAAATGTAGCAAACTGAAGTACAGGAGAATAACTATATAGATTAACACCATTCCCTCTTTCATAGATGGAGTTAATGAACATTCCAGTCTGGAGTTCACGAGAATAAATATGGACGGCACAAAATGTATCCATGTTAGTAAGGAAAGTAGGGAGTGAGAAAATAAGCAAACTAGCGAAAATAAAAGTAAAAGCATACTTTTTCACTTTGATTCTGGAAAAAAACATTATAAGAGTTGGGACGAGGAAAAAAGGAGCTACCCAGAGATACCTGGCGATGCCACCATGGATTGCTCCTCTCGTTCCCATCACCCCTACGAGAACTGTCAGCAATACGCCGAGGAAAGCACCAAGCTGTACTCCTTCTGAGTGTTCGCATTTCCTAAAATTGAGCAATTTCCAGAGGATAAGAAAAGTTCCGAATCCAAATATGAAGGACCACCAAAAGAGCCTGGTAGCATTTCCCCACCAGGGGTATGCTAATCCTACATTCGCGGTTAAAGTTTGACTTGTAGCGATGAAAAATCGTCCTCCTAAGAGATCTTCCAATATCTTTGGCCATAGGGAAACAATTGTATTAAAAGACCTGACAGTTTGATAGATTTCCCAGGAAATAATAAAAATCGCAGGTACAACCAATGTGAATGAATTTACAGGCGCTTTTTCCCTTCTAAAGTAGTAAAGAGCATAAATACCGAGGATAATAAAGAAAAAGAGGAATGGTGTAAACAGATATTCAATAGTAGCTGCAGCAAAGAGGATAACCAAAATCAAGTTTTCCCGCCAACTTTGGATAAGCTTATCCTTTATCCTACTCAACATAAGAGAAAAGAAGGACAAGAAAGTTATGGCCAAAACCATTGGATGGAAATAGTTTATTCGTCCAAGGCCAGCTGTACTTCCCACAATCATCAAGATGACTCCAAGTGATGCATAAAAAGGGCTTTTCAAAATGTTTAAGAAATTAGTAAACACGAGAAGTGCAAAGATAGCGACATTCATTAGTAGGAACGCTGTTTGAATGGCGAAGATTTGCATGTCACACACGTTTGCTAGGCATAGGGCGAGAAGTTGAAGGCCTGGAAAATCAAAGTAGCCAAAGTTAGGATGACCGCTTAATGGTATATTGCCTTCCTGAGAGAGATAGTGGACATGAGCCATTTGCCAGATTGCGTCACCGGTGCCGCCCCAAGGGCTAATAAAAGCCCAAAACTCAACAAACACGATTGCAAAGACTAGGGAAATTGCGAGTTTTTCCATCATGTTTTCCCTTCTAGAAAAGAGAAGTGTCAAAAGAAGAAGCATCCAAGCATAAAATAACACTAAAAATAAGGCGAAATTCGAAAAAATATAGATAGATTGGACTGGTAAAGGATAATTAGGAGAAATGGAAACAGGATAAAGCAAAATGGTAGCAGTTAGGCCTAAAAGTAAAATCCAGAATGTTTTTCTTAATTTATAATCCTCTAAAAGGGATATCATCTGTTTGCCTCATTTAGAGCTTTTCCGTGTGCAACGTCATAGGCAAATATAACGTGATACACTTCATCCTGCAACAAAAACTTTTTAGCGAACATTTCCATTGAAATTTCCTCCGTAGGCTTTATGCGCGTGTTTTTCAAGTAGCGTTGTGCACACCCTAAAATAATCTCAATTGCTTCATTTAATAGTGGCCGCGGTACATTTAGCATCGCATGCATTAAACGACGTGGAATAGCCCATTTAATCTTATACCCAAGATTAGTAAGCGTTTCAAAGAAAGCCCATACCAAATCATCATCTGCAACAGGATGCAATTCAATAATCAATAGTCTCGGTCTAAATTTCAGAAAGGTACGGACCATACCATTTATAACCTTAAACTCACCCCCTTCAATATCCATTCTAATAACGTCAATCTTTGACTCATCTAAAACGAGTTCGTCTAAGGGTATGACGTCAATTATTCTTGTTACACTTTCTTTGAGCATTGAAAAGCCTACAGTACTCAAATTCCACATACTCGATAAAAATAGTGTTTTCTTTCCTCTTTTAGCACTAATGGCAACAGGTATAATCTCAACATTTTGGGCGTAACCATTTTTAACAACATTCACTCTAAGCATTTTGCGCGAACGGGGATCTGGCTCGATTGCAATAATCCTTCCTTTTCCTTTAATTAAAGAACATTCAAGTAATGTATAATAGCCGATGTTAGCTCCGGCTTCGATGATGACATCTCCTTCTTTGATCTCATTTAAAATCAATAGGGTTAAGAAGGGCTCATGTATTCCATAAATGAAGAGTTCTTGCGATAAACCCTTGTCTTCCAAACTAATATACATTGTGTGACCGAGAATTTTTTGCGTCACTATTGCGTGCGCATTTTTACCTTTCAGAAAATTGTAAGCAATATGCCTTGAAAGTTTGATTAGCAATGTTGTTACCATGTTTATTGTTTTTTTTAATCCTGCATCTTTAAGCAATCGTAAAATGACCTTAAAATAGTTCTTTGGAGTGCCATGAGGAACAATCAAGATAAATAATACCCTCCAGCATCTAATTCAATAAAAAGATATCTTATCCAGTAGAGCGTTATGAACGCCTTCGGACCAGCTCAGGGCTTAGTTTAATTTTGAATGGTAGCTTCATCGAGTATCTTCTTCAGTTTTTCATTTCTTTTTTTGAGGGAGAACTTGCCATACTCTATTTCCCATCTTGCTGCCTCCCCCATCTTCCTTCTCAGCTCTTGATTTTCTATTAAGATACTCAACTTTTCCACAAGCCCCTCTACTATTTCAGGATCTGGAGTCCTTATTTCTTTTCCAAATCCTGGAGTCTCAAAATAAGGAAGAAGAAAATCATCAAATATTGTGAAAACCCTTTTTTTAGAACTTTTAACAAGAAATCCCATTTTACCATCTTCCATTATCTCTGAGTTTGCCCAAGCATCTATAGTAACTACTGGTAGTCCATAGCTCATCGCATCCAACATTGCGAGCCATGGTGTATTATATGCCGGGAGAAGAAAAATGTCGGCAGTTTTGAATTCATACTCTAACCGCCCCCAAGGAATCACTTTCTCGATTAACCTAATATTGCTGAAACGTTGACATTTTTTTCTTATTTCTTGAGGCACATCTGATCTGATAACTAGTTCAAGGTTGCCATATCTTTTATTAAGGTTAGCAAAAGCTTCTATTACATTAGCACCACCTTTAGTGTAAAACTCCCCTAATATATTAGCTGAGCCAACAAAGAGCAATTTGATCTTTTCATCATTAAACTGCTTGCTGAAGTTCCTCTTCTGGCTACCGTAGGGAAGCAAAACTTCTATTTTATGTTCAAATCCAGTACAGTCCAAATTGGATAACAATGTTTTCTTTCCAACTTCATACCAGCAAATGACCTTTTTGCAATTTCTGCTTGAAAAAACGTATTCTAAAACTTTTTTATACTTCTTAAGATGTTTACCCTGTCCTAAAGGAACGGAGATATACTCTAAGTCGGTCACCCATGGCTCATCTCTGAGTATAAGGTGATTAGAGGAATAAATTAAATCTATTCCGTGGGGAATCCTCCTAAATTTCCTCAAATAGGAGATGAGGAGGTTTAAGGGTAATATTTCATTAAGTCGATAGTATAAGGAGTAGAAAGAATGAAATTTAGCTAAAACCTTGTAACTCCTTGTTGTAATAGTCTCTGGTGCGATGAATTGATAACCATCTGGAGGATTTGAGATTAAGCTGTTATAAAGGGAATGGTATTTATACAGCGGCTCTAAGTATATCTTCTTTGTCATAACTTTTCCGGCAGATCCGAGTGCACACACTATCATCCCCTATTTTATACCAACACTTCCTATTGTGTTACTTTCACCTTTTGTTGCGAATAATCTAAACTAGAATCTACTTTTCCAATACCCTCTTCTAAGGATGTCTTAGGTTGCCAGTAGTTTAAGATGTAAGGATCTGGCTCATTTTGCTTACCCCTTTGTATTTCATCTGTCCCCTTGCCAGGTATAATTTTTGTACCCGGATAAAATTTTGCCGCTATTTCGGCAATCTCTCTAATGGCGTGCCACTTGAAGCTCGTGATATGTAATTCTTTATCACGAGGTATCTGGTTATACTTTTCAGCAAGTATTAAGAGGCATTCACAGCAATCATCGACGTAAAGAAATTGCCTCTTCTCCGTTCCGTCTGTAAGCATATCAATGACTCTATTTTTTCGAGCTTTCAAGATAAAATCCGTAATTACGTGTGCTTTCTCAAAATTACGCTCCGGTCCATATACATTCCAAAATTTCACAACTATTCCATTTAAGCTCTTTGTATAATATTCACCAAGCAATTTAAGAACCCCATAGGGAGAATAGCTCATGTTAGACATCTGACTAGAAGCGAAGATAAATGGTTTTTTCATTTCTTTGAGACATCTAAAAGTATTCTCTATTATCCTTACATTATTTGAAAGAAAATCAAAGGTATGTTGGTAAGCTCTTAAGTATCGTGAACCACCAACATCAAAAGCTAGGAAAAAGCAAAAGTCCGCCAATTTCATCCGCTCCTTTAAGAGGGGATTGTTTGGAATTCTAAGATCTTCTTCAGGCGAGTTTACAATATCAAATTCTATGGCTTCATCTCCCCTTTTCCAAATATGCTTTGTAAGCGCAGAGCCGATGAGACCCATTGAACCTAAAACTAGGTATTTCATAGTTTACTTATGATGTGAATTATTCCTCGCTGGATAGAGGCATCCACTAGCACGTATTGAAGATAGAATGAAGTGTCATACGTACTCGCTTTTGATGCTTTAGTAGTCATATTCGATGCCTTTTCTGCATTAGATACTTTTACCTTCTCGCTTTTTTATCTGTTCCTCTATCCATCTATATGTTATCTCTAATCCCTTTTCCAGTGGTACTTCAGGCTTCCACCCCAAAACCTTTGTAACTTTGGTGTTGTCGGAGTTCCTTCCCCGCCCCCCCTGTGGCTTGTCGAGGTCAA
>Ga0080004_1130863_pt1 | contig 20335 bp, 18 predicted proteins | sample WasSprMetagenome_FD_69207 | JGI IMG/M metagenome (GOLD analysis project Ga0080004, IMG submission 69207) | Sulfidic aquatic microbial communities from Washburn Spring, Yellowstone National Park, USA - WS (SPADES assembly) (version 2) | ecosystem: Environmental > Aquatic > Thermal springs > Hot...
AGGTCTATGTTTTCGGATCCGTCGTTAGGGGAGAGGCTACCGCGATGAGTGATATAGACATCCTTGTAGTCACTAAGATGATCGAAAGGAAGTATGAAATGATGGTCAAAGTGTATAAGGCAGTAGAAGAACCTGTAGAGCTTCACATCGTTACGGAAGATCTATTGGAGAGATGGTATAAGAGGTTCATACCAGTGGAGGAGCTCATCGAAGTATAATCGACAAATTTTCGACTATTTGCATACTAGGCTCCTAAAATTAATGCTGAAGGACTGAATTCACTCGATCAGAAATGAATCCATTTTTGAATTATTAAATATTTCAAGATTTGACAATCAGTTTCATGATGCTAAAATTAAATATATTATTTGTTATTCTTCGAATTAAAATATCTAAAAATTAATGATCAATTAAGTCCCTATTTAACCTTCTTTCAGAGGGATAGGAGCGATGTGGAGCGATTCTTCGCATAGCTGAAAAGCTTCAGAGAGCCATTAAGAGGAAGAGGCTTGCATCAACATACTTAGGCTTCATACAAGTAGCATGCATCATATACCTAAGGGTTTTGCAATGAATTCAAAGAAAAAGAAAGTTTTGAACGATCTTACAAAGTATATTTAAACCCCAATTTAATCAAACTTGATAAAATAGGTACTTACAGCACCATTTTAGAAGGGGATCTTGAAAGGATGTCGAACCGACTCGATGGGCTCCCCTACAATTTGAATTTTTCCAAGGTCACAGGTTCCTAAGCCCCGTTCCTGGGCTCGTTTCAGGTAGGGAACCCGCTCGGGTTGCAGGCCCATGATTGCCGCTCCTACGGCGTCCACGGCTACCACATCGATGCCGGCCACCGTAACATCCATTCTTATGGGTCCGGCATCGGGTGGCCCCCTCCCCTCCTGACCAATGGAGCCATCGATGACTGAAAGCTTGGGCTTGATTAGGGAGCATAGGTCGCAGATTTTCTCCTCAAATTGGTCGTGCATAAATCCCTTAGGGGGTGTGAGGATGCCCATAAGGTTCTTCATGCATAGGGATACGAGGCACAGGCTGTGAGTCCTCAAAACCGCGACGCTTATACGAAAGTCCCTCTCTGCAGCAGTCTTGGCAATTTTCACGCTCCTTAAAACCTTTCCATCAGGTATGGAGACATCCACCCCCTCCTCAGCGTCGAGGTCCACGAGCCTCAACCCCAAATCCCTACAAAGCGCCGTGTATCCACAATCCTCAAACCCGGCGCTTACTTTTTCGCCCGCGGCAGGCCCCTCCCCGACAACGATGTCCCCCATTCCATGATCCTTCAGGAAGTCAACAATGGCATAGACTGCTCTTGGATCCACGCCCGTCCATCTTTCATGGAACAGGAAGTAGGGGGCTAGGTTAAACTTAACTAAAACGCGGGCCTGGGCCGGAAGATCCAAGTCATCAAGCATTTCCAGAGCCTTCATTGTCCTGATATAGGGATCTTCACCCTTAACTATAGAGACTATGGGCATGGCCCGACCCGTCCCATTTGGGATGGAATTAAGTTAAGTACCTTTAAAAGCTTTAGATAAAGAGGTTTTAGAGGCCCGGAGCCCTTAGGCATCCTTGGACTTATAGTATGAGGCTCTAAGCTAAAAGCCTCCTGGATTTGGGCTCCAAGGCTGTCCATATCCAGGCTTCTTTTCCATCTAGATTACGGACCCCTCATCAACGGCTCTGAAGCTAGGCACTGCATAGGTGCTTCTCAACGCATTCTGCGAGCCCCTTCATATAACCGATCGCGAAGATCTTGCTCAGATTCCCTGTGGGGTCGCCTTCTACGGCGGGACCATGATCAGGCCTCATAGGTCCCTCGAAGCCCACCTCATAGTAAGCTTTCATCGCTTCTAGCATGTCAGTCTTCCCATCGTCGTGGAAGGCTTCTTGGAATTTGGGCACGGAGCCTACTACGTCTCTGAAGTGGGCGAAGAAGATCTTCCGCTTCTTACCGAAGTGGCGTATCGCAGCCGGAACATCGACTCCCATCTCGGCGAAGCATCCTTGGCAGAAAAGTAGTCCGATGTTATCGCTGGGGTATATCTCTAGCATCCTGTCGAAGGCATCGATGCTTCGGAGTATCCGAGCGAAGCCCTGTATCGGTGAGATCGGAGGGTCATCCGGATGCAAGGCGATCTTCACACCCGCCTGTTCCGCGGTAGGCAAGACTCCCTTCAGGAAGTAGGTTAGCCCCTCCCACATTTTCTCCTCAGATACCACGCCGTACTGGGTCAAGGGAGCATTCTTAACGAGCTCGTAGTCGAAGGCCCTCGATGTGGCGCCGCCCCTTGTGGGCATTGATGCTGATGTTGTGGCGACGTTACCCCAGCCGGGCGGCATATGTTGCGGCTTTATCACGCGTATGCCCGCGGCTCCCAGGTTCTCCGGCGACTTACAGAAAATGTTCCAGTTGCTCCTCACGGCCCGGCAGTCCAAGCATTATCTTCTCTATCGGGGGGCCGTCCTCAAGCACGTCTAATCTGAGGGCGAAGTCCTCTACGCGTCTTTTCATTCTAACCAGTTCGCCGAAGTCCCAAACCTCTGAGCTGGGTGCAATGCGAGGGCCGTACCCGATAACATCTGTACAGCCAAGCTGCTTCGCGAGCTGCATATGTTCAAACGAGTACACATCGCCTACATCCAACGCAATTCTCATTCTCAACCTGGCCATAATTATCGATAAGCCTAACTCGATCTTCTATAAATAAAGCTTTGTGGCCCAATTGGGCTTCCCTGCCGATACAGGCCTTCCTGAGGAAAAAGCCTCAAGAAACGGTAACAGCTCCGATGGAAACGGATGTAGTGAAATAATTATGGGAGAGGAGAGCAGATGAGAGGAATCTTTCTGCTTCAGCGTGAAGAAGCGTCAAAGGAACATGTCTGGAATTGTCTGTTTAACAGTCCTTCTTAAGAATCTCCAGTAAGCCTTGAAGTTGGATGAAGACCTTAGAAAGATGCTGTTAAGGTATTCCTCATAGTGTTCCAAACCGTATTCCATAAGTTGCCTAGCTTTAACCGCCTCCATTTCGAGCACATATTTATTGTGGATGGCTCTTGCAATCCAGTTATTCCATAGCAGGCCTCTATCCACTTTACAAATTGGGCAACCGCATTCCATGAGTAGATGCCTGTCTCTAGAAGAAAATTTACTAATGCCGAACTTAGCGTCTCCTCGCCCCACATATCGTTCACCTGTCCCAAGCAACACTATTTTTCCATAGGCTGCCTTCCTTCTATAGCCCGTGGTATCTGTACTATCTACACCCATATAATATGCAAGATGCAGTGTTAGAGGAGACGATCCGAAGCCCATGAGGTGGATCTTGAAACTAGTGTAAGAGCTAACCATTTTGACGGCAAGTGACAGTAGTTTTATGAGCGTGAGACTAGGCTGTCTATCGTTGAAATGTCCGCTATAAGAGGTGAAGGTGGGGAGGGCTACGACTCCTAACGCTACGTAACTCGCATTTGCGTGTCTGTAAACCCATAGAACGTTCTCTCTAAGAGATTCATAGTTCCACGCATGGATTACTGGAACTATCTCTTTCAATCTCATGGTTTCCTGCCATTCGAGAATGTTAGTCTTGGTCTTCTCCTAAAGTTTAGCCATGATGCTGACGCTCGGACCTGGTTGAAGGGGATAACCTAGTGGCACGGCCATATCTGGGTTGAGCTTCTCCTGTACCTCGTATCGATGCAAGGCTTTGGGCTTTTGGAGAGATGATAAGCCTCCTATACTCATCCTGGTCAAGGGTGAAGGATCGGAGCGCTATGTTCCCTTTGTAGGAGTTGTAAAGAAATAGCAATCACACAGATGGCAGTAAGTTGGTAATACTCGGCTCATGCAAAGTGGGGATGGAGAAATCCCCGCAAAAATCCCTATTTTTTCTTTTTCTTTTTTTTCTCTTTTTCTCTTTTTTGCCCCTTGCTTTTGATTTTTTGGGAAAACGCCAAAATTTTCCATGGCATCGAGAAGCATAGGAAGCCCATGGCTTCCATCCGAGGATCCAGGGCTTTCCCCTGGCTTTTTACGGAGGCGCCAAAAAGATCCATGGAAAGCTTAAAAGCCTCCAAAAAGGACCTGGGTGCAAAAATCCCTAAAAATAGGGCTATTATTAGCCTTATTTTTATCCTTATTTTCTCCTGTTTTTAGCTCTATCTATAGGGCTTTTTAAGGCTCTATTTTTGCCTACCCCCCTCCCCCTCCTCCCCTTTTTTGAGTTTTGGGGCTTTCTCTTCTATGTTCCTAGGGAGCTCCCAGATCCTTATAACAACGGGAAGGATGGGCTTCTTGCCGCATCCCATCTTATCCTAAACCTAGCTCTGGAGGGGGCGAGTTTAGCCAAACAGGAGGTTCTTTTTCAAAACACGCCCCTTCTGTAAAATCCATTATCCTATTGGCTGTAGCCGCAGCCCCATGTATAAGCCCATATATGGCCGACTTCTTCATGAAGCCTATGTAAGGGCATGTTAGCTTTCACCGATCCATGCGCTTAGATTTTTGGTAGACGAAGCCAGCCGCCCCATCGCCTACTACGAACTCGCAAGAATCCTACAAGGTACCCTCATGTACATCTACGAGGATGCGAAGAGGCTAAAGTGGCTCCTTCCGAGAAAAGGACTTTCTTCATACTCTTTTTCCTTGTGGGAAGGTTGGGAATCCGTCGATCCAAGAACGATACTCGGCTACGACATTAAGTGTAAGTTCTACGCTGCCGATGACTTTAGCGCTCCTCCTCTACACCCGACATATCCTAATCGGAAGGCATCGTATGGCATCGATTCGATGTTTAGGCTTAGGCTTTTACCATGGCCACCTTGGGGCTTGAAATTCTCCTTCCTAATCCCTCCGAATCCCTAGATTGTCCAGGAGGGCTTGGATCCTCTTCCTTCTCGCCTCCCTCATCTCTGCAACCTTTCTGAAGGCCTTAGGCATCGTCGCCAGAAAGGACGATGCCCGCTCAGCAGCATCGGAATAGAACCGGACCGCCGCCTCCTCGAGTTTCAAAGCCTTCTTCAAAGCCTCAACATAGCCCTTCGCTCTCATATCTTTCTCGGCCTGGTAGTAAGTCAGGTCTAGCCCTTCGAAGGAAAAGCCCGTTTCCATCGCATCGCTCACCGTCTCCTGGTACGTCCTCGATATCAGCGCCCAGCCCTTCTGGGCTTCCTTGGCGAAGGCTAGGAAGGCCTCCCTGCCCTGCGGGTAAGCCTCTGCCATCTCCTCGTAGAACCTGCGGGTATCCTCCTCCAGCTCCTTGGAGAAGCTGATGATGGCGGAGGCTGTTAAGCGCCCTTGGCCCATGCTAGAACCACCTTTGGATGACAACCTTGCTCTCGGTGAAGAAGCGTATGGCCTCCTGCCCCTGGCCATGAAGGGTTCCGAAGAAGGATTCCTTCATCCCACTGAAGGGGAAGAATGCCATAGGAGCAGGAATCCCGATGTTGATGCCAACGTTGCCGCACTGGACCCTGTACTGGAACTCCCGAGCCCATTTTCCCCTCGATGTGAAGATGGCGGCCGCATTGCCGTAAGGGTTTCCATGGATCATCTCCAAAGCCTCTTCCAAGCTCCTAGCCTTCATGATTCCGGCTACCGGCCCGAAGATCTCTTCCTTTCCAATGACCATGTCGGGCTCCACATCCTCGAAGACCGTGGGGTTGAGGAAGCAGGTATGAGGCCAGTCTCCTACCAGCCTTACATTCCTCCCATCAAGCCTTAGGGTGGCACCTTCCTCCAAACCCTTCTCGATGAATCCCAAAACCCTCTCCTTCCTTCCCTTGTTCTGAAGGGGTCCCATCTGAACGGATTCATCGAGCCCATAGCCTACCCTAATCTTGGAGGCTGAATCGACAAAGGCGTCTACAAACTTCCTGTAGAAGGCTTTATACTCAGAATCAGCCTGGCCCTCGCCTACGACCACAAGGTTGGCTCCTGACAGGCATCGTTGTCCCGTGTTGCCGAAGAAGGATGTCAGGCAGGAGGCTATGGTCCTTTCCAGATCGGCATCGGGCATGACGAGGAGGAAGTTCTTGGCCCCGCATTGGGCTATAACCCTCTTACCCCTTTCACCACAACGCCTGTAGATTTCTTTCCCTACGGGCGTTGAGCCGACGAAGCATATGCCCTTTATACCGGGATGGTCGAGCATGTAGGAGGCTATGGTCCCGTCGCCATGAACAACGTTCCATACACCCCTCGGGAATCCTGCCTCCTCCACGAGCTCCGCAAGCTTCACTTGGCTTATGGGACAGTGGGGTGAAGGCTTTATGACGACACAGTTGCCCGTGGCTACGGCGTAGGGCGCAAACCAGAGGGGCACCATGAAGGGGAAGTTGAAGGGGGCAATGATTCCGAAGACCCCTAAAGGCTGGCGAATAACATACTCGTCGATGCCCGATGCAACATCCTCCAGGTTATATCCCATCATCAGGGAAGGTATGCCTGTCGCCACTTCAACGTTTTCGATCCCGCGCCTCGTCTCCCCCCTGGATTCGTCTATGGTTTTTCCATGCTCCATCGTCTGGATCCTGCTCAGCTCCTCGAAGCGGGCCTCCATCAATTCCTTCAGCCTGAAGAGGCATCGTGCCCTGGCAAGGGGAGGGGTCCTCCTCCAATCTGGAAAGGCTTCATTAGCAGCCTCCACGGCCGCCTTCAACTCCTCCTCCGTTGATAAGGGAACCTTCGCTATGACCTTACAGGTGGCAGGGTTAACGACTTCCAGGAGCTTTCCCTGCGAATCCCTCCATTCCCCATCGATGTAGTTCCTTAGGGTTAAGACCTCCCTGATCGGTTCCTCCAGAAGCTTCATGGCGGTTCCCTTCCCTCCAGCCCCACCAGCCCAGCCTCTAGCCTACGCCCCTATGAGTTGGAGGCTTGGCAGCTCCAGGCTGCATGGGCACATGCCTTTGAAGAAGCTCCACATGGACTCCATCGGGATCTAGGAATACGGCATGGCTCACCTGACCAGGTACGATCTCCAGTGGAGGCTCGATGAACTCTATGCCCCTCGCCTTCAGCTTTTCGTAGGCTAACTGGAGGTCTTCTACCAGGAGGCATATCTGCCTGAGCCCGAAGTAGTTCCTAGGAGGCCTGGCATACCCTCCCTTTTCATGGGGTTCCAAAAGCTCGATCAGGAAGCCCCCGGCATCGAGGAAGACGACATGGAGGTTCAGGACCTTCACTTCCACATCCCGTACCACGGGGAAGCCCAGCAAGCCATTGTAGAATTCAAGGGACCTCTTCATGTCGCTTACATAGATGCCTACGTGCTCAACTCCCTTGAAGAGCCTTCTGCTCATACATGACGCACCTTTCCGAATGCTAGGTTTTGTCATGCCTGGATAGGATTATCGCAACGCTGAAAGCTGCTTTTCTAAGAGAGGCCTGAAGGCCTTTATCAAGCAATCATCCCTCCTAGCGATGGCTTCTTCAATCCCTTCCTTCGTCCAGTTATAGAAGCCCCTTCCCGTCTTAATGCCGAGCTCCCCCCTTTCCACCTTATCCCTTAGTATGCGGGCCGGCTCGGTAGAGTTATAGAGGTACCTGTAAAGGTAGCTATGAACGTTCAGTATCAGGTCGACACCGTTCATGTCGGCCGTGAGGAAGGGTCCCATAAAAGGGAGCCTCGCGCCGAAGGTGAGCATAACAGCCTTGTCGATGTCCTCGACGCTTGCCACGCCCTGGTCGAGGAGGGATATGGCTTCACGCCACATCGCAACCTGGATCCTGTTGCCTATTCCTCCCGGTATGTCCTTCAAGACCCTGGCAGGCACCTTCCCAACCTTCTCCATAAGCTGGCAGGCGAAGTTGAGGACATTCCATGATGTGTAATCCCCCTTCGTCACCTCGACAAGGGGCATGAGGTGGGCTGGGTTCCAGAAATGGGTACCAACAACCCTTTCAGGCCTCTTCGTAGCCAGGCTGATCTCCGTTATGCTCAGGGAGGATGTATTCGTAGCCAGAACCACTTGTTCCGGGCATAAGGCATCGAGGGCTTGGAAGACCTCCCTCTTCGTATCGAGAACCTCAGGGACAGCTTCCAAGACGAAGTCTGCATCGGAGACCGCCTCCTTCAGGTTTGTAGAGGTCCTAATCCTTGAAAGGATGATGTCCGCAGCGTTCTCCTTTACAAGCTTGTTTTTGACGAAAAGGTTGACGTTAGACCTTATCTGTTCAAGGGCTCGCCTTAGGGTTTCCTCCCTTCTAGCCGTGAGGAAGACCCTGTATCCAGCCTGGACGAAGACCTGGGCGATCCCATGCCCCATAATGCCGGCCCCTACGACGCTCACATTTCTGATGTCTTCCACATCCATTATCTTGACCAAATTCCGACAGCCCCCTATTAAGTTATAATAATATAATAGGTTCAAAAAAATAAATAGATGCCTTTCAATAATCTTCCTAAACCTCTTAAGGCTTACGCTCGTATCTATTCTATTCTCTAAAAGGCTTTTAGTGGCTTAGTAGTGAGGACTGAGGGTCCGAGCCCTCAAGAGGGATAGGGCTCCCCTAAGGCTTAAGTTCACAATGCCAAGGGAATAGGCTAAAATCCTTAATTTCAGAGCGATAGTTTTATAAGAAAGAATGACGTCTCACATTTTGAGCCAAAATGTGGAAAACACAATTAACCTTTTGGAAATCCAAGAACTTGATAACCGGAATTTTGGTGCTGCTGCTATTGCTACCAGCCATACATACCCTTACTATTCCAATGACAGCTGCTGAAGAAGTTTACCCGCGCGAAGACACGCTAATGATCCAAGGTCGACTCTGGTCCGATCCTGAAAACTTCAACCCCTACACTCCACCCGGTTGGACGGAGGCCAAGGGTGAAAGGTCGTTCCTTCAAGAGTTCCTCTTCGTTTACAACCTACTCAATGATACGATCGTTCCCGAGCTTGCGACAGGTTGGGAATATGGACCGGGCTATGATACGATCAAGATATTCCTTAGAAAAGGTGTGACGTGGAATGATGGCGTGCCATTCACATCCAAGGATGTAGTGTTTACCTTCAACATGCTCAAGGAGCATCCAATGCTCATCGGGTCCGCATGGGCGCAGAAGTGGATAAAGGATGCTGTAGCCATAGATGACTACACCGTTATGATCTGGCTCACAGAGCCCAATGCACGGTTCCACTGGGAGCTTACTTCGATCATATGCTTCGCCAATTTCTGGCCAGCTCCTGAGCATATATACTCGAAGGTAGACCCGGAGAAGTTCAAGAACTGGCCTAACCCTGTGTTCACAGGACCATACAAGGTCATCAAAGCAACGAGCGATACGGTCATACTGGAGCGCGACCCTAACTATTGGGGGACAAAGGTCTTGGGGGTTGTGCCCCAACCAAGGTATGTGATATACAAGTATGTGGGACCAGCGGAGAAGGTCGCCATGGCCTTGGAGATGAATGAACTAGATGCCGGAGGGATGGACTATTTTGTTTGGCGAGACGCTGTGAAGAGGAACCCTCACCTAATCTTCTGGAGCTACCCAGGTCCTTGTCCCTTCAACCTCGACATCAACATTCACAAGTATCCTCTGAGCCTTCGAGAAGTAAGATGGGCCATTTCCTATGCGATCAACAGGTCGAGAATCGTAGAACTTCAAGGCGGGCCTGCTTTACGTAAGCCTGCCGAGAGCTGGTTCCCGGACTATGCCGCCGTTCAGAGGTTCGTTTACCGTGATGTTCTAGAGCAATATGATACCACCCTCTACGATCCGGCGAAGTCCATAGCAATACTCGAGGGACTTGGGTTTAAGCGCGGAGCGGATGGGATATTCGTTACACCGAATGGAACCCGCCTATCCTTCGAGCTTCTTGGAGGCACTCCAGTAAGTCCGGTACTTTTGGCCATTGCGGAGGACCTTAAAGCCATAGGAATAGAGATCATACAGAAACCTATGGAGTGGGCACCACGTTGGGCCGCAATGGGTAAGCTGGAGTTCGACATAGCATCATCCTGGTCGCAGATCCCCGGAACGGTGACTCCCTACACTTGGTACGACCACTTCTCCAGCAAATACATCTTGCCCATAGGAGTGGACGCTCCTGAGGGCTACAACAGGGATCGCTACAGCAACCCTGAGTTCGACCGCATACTTGCGGAGCTTGGAACGATGACGGACGAAGACCCAAGGGCAGGGCCGCTGTATAAGAAGCTATTGACGATCCTCCTGCGAGATCTTCCTCGCATTCCAATCACGAAAGGCGTGGAATATGTTATCCTCAACGACTACTATTGGACGAACTGGCCAAGTTCTTGGGGCGGCCCCAACCCCTATGCCCAGCCTCAATGGTGGTGGGATAAGATGAAATGGGTTACCTTCAAGCTAAGGTCAAGGACTCTGCCACCAGTACTGCCGCCAAAGGCCTTCGAGTACGTAACCGTATGGTTCTTGGTGGATACTCCAGCAAAGACCTACGCTGATGGGAAGACCTATGGTCCCTTCGCCTATGGCGATATAGCCTCCCTCCCGAAGGAGGATGTGGAAACTCTCCTTGCGCAAGGAAAGGTCTCTTATAGTCCACCTCCGCCGAAGGCGTGGGGTGAGACGTTGGCATCCGTTGACGCGCGCCTCCGTGCTCTTGAGGGTACAGTGGCCACCCTGTCAACAAGTGTTGCCGAAGCCTCATCGAAGGTGGATACTGTATCGCAAACCGCTTCTGGTATCTCGGGCGCCATCGCTGGCCTAACCACAGCAGTCTATGCCGCCGTCATCCTCAGTCTCATCGCAGCTATAGCAGCCATCGCAGCATTCATCCGAGCAAAGCCAAAAGGATAGCAAGATGGCTATATCCTTTCCCTCTTCTTTTTTTAACTTGAATAAAATGAAGGGCGAAAGATAATGTTGCATTAAGATCAATGGGAAGAAGAGGCTCCAAGAGATCCTTGTGGAACTTGCTAGCGTAGAAAAACGATCTTACCTGTCTTTGATGTGTCGAACAGTCTGAAAGCTTCTGGGGCTGATTCCAGCGGGAATCTGTGCGTGACCATCTTCTCCAGAGACAAACGATGGTCAACCAGGAATCTAGCCAACTCATCATAGGTATCTATGGAAAAGATCCAACATCCTGTCAATGTCAATCCTCTCCCTATGATATACTGGGGCACAGATGTTTCAGGGTCGCCGTTTCCTATCCAGCCAATCCTGCCCCTCGGACGCACACAGTCGATAGCCGCCTTCCGCCCTGCGGAGCTTCCGGAGAAGTCGACCGACGCGTCGGCTCCACGCCCCCCCGTCAGCATCCTCACTGTCTCCACGGCGTTCTCCTGTACCGGGTCTACGAGATGATCGCACCCCAGCATACGAGCGATCTCCCGCCTCTCGCGAACTGGATCGCAGCCTATAACCATCGAGCCAAGAGCCTTTGCGATCATGACGGCACTCAGCCCTAGGGGGCCGAGACCAAAGACTGCCAATGCATCCCTTCCGGATACCTGAAGGTTCTTCAGGATCTGATAAGCTGTTCCGCCTGCGCAGGACATGATTGCACCATCTACGAAGCTCAGCTTATCAGGTAGCTTGAGGCAACCTATAGACCTAGCGAGGATAAGATCGGCATCACCTCCATTAACATTGCTTCCCAAAAGCCATGGTCCCTTCACGCAATAAACGTGGAATCCGCTTAGACATTGATAGCACCTACCACAACCCATCGCATGATATACAATGACCCTGTCTCCCTCCTTCACGTTCTCAACATGATGCCCTACCCTATCGACCACTCCGCTTGTCTCATGTCCGGCTATGACATCTGGATGTCCCTTTGCGCTCCGGTAGACGTGCAAATCACTACCGCAGATCCCCGCCGCCTCCACCCTCACAATCACCTCATCAGGGCCTGGCTCGGGGTCTGGAAAATCCCTTATTTCAACCTCTCTGTTGCCTAATAGAACAACCCCTCTCATCACGCTTCACCCTTATCCTGCCGAACTCTCTTTTATTCTTGTGGTCAAGCAAAAAACTATTTAAATTTAAATCTTACAATAGGAATGAAGCTTTTAAGCTCATTGTAAGGATACAGCACCGGAAGGAGGCGTAAGTGGATGCCTATGCTCGGAGTAACCTATCCTGGCAACAACAGGATTCTCATCAAGGAGTTCCCTATCCCTGAGCCAGGTTTTCAGCAGGTGAGGATCAAGGTGAAGGCTTCAGGCATCTGCGGTAGTGACCTTCACCATATAAAAATGCCTGGTTACCCTGGAGCGGAGAATAGGATACAGGGTCACGAGCCTTGCGGATTTATAGATAAGCTCGGGCCAGGTTGCGGCTTTGACCTAGAAGTCGGAAACCGTGTGCTGATAGCTCATGCGGTAGGTTGTGGAAAATGCTACTGGTGCCGGCAAGGGCATTTTGAGCTATGCGAGGCCCCTTGGTCACAACGCAAGGGATGGCTCAGCTACTCCGGCTTTGCCGATTACACGCTGATGCCTGATAGGAACCTCCTTCCACTACCAGACTGGATGAGCTATGAGGTGGGAGCGTACCTCGCCTGCGGAGCTGGAACCGCCTATACATCGATAAAGAAGGTAGGTGCCTCGAACCGAGATACCGTCGTCTGCATAGGACTGGGTCCCGTCGGACTTGCAGCAGTCGCGTGGGCAAAGGCCTTTGGGGCAAGGGTAATCGGGGCAGACCTAATCGAATACAGGCTGGAGCTGGCAAAGAAGGTGGGAGCTGATGAAGTAATCAATGCCAAGGAGGAGAAGATCGTGGAAAGGGTGATGGAGCTTACTGACAATAAGGGTGCTACCATAGCATTGGATTATTCCGGCAGCGCCGAGGGTAGAACTGCTATGCTGGACTGTCTTGGTATGTTTGGAAAGGCATGCTACGTAGGAGAAACGGGTCGAGTGACTATAGAACCTAGCCGTCAAATCCTAGGAAAACAGCTCACGATCACAGGCTTCCGTATCTTTGGCATCCCTGAGCTGATGGAGATGACGAAGCTCATGGAGGAGAAGAAGGTTCACCTTGAGCTTGAGAAGCTCATCACACACCGCTTCCACATAACCGAGTTCAAGGAAGCCATCGAAACCTTCAGAAGCGGGCATAGCGGAAAAGTATGCATCATCTGGGATGATTAGATTGGGGTGCAGTCCTGCAAGACCTTAAATGCCTTTCTCAGGGATTGATGGGCTCATCCGCTGCAACAACCTGTTAGGATCAATAGAAGTCGGAGATCAGGAAATCTGATAGAAGTCTATGAGAATTCACAGATGCAGTGACAGGGCATCAGATAGGCTTCCTCCTCTTAAGGATGGGAAAGAATTCGCTTGACGAGTTCCTATAGGCTATCATCCTCCTAGCCTATACATTCCATCCTTGAGCGCATGAGAGTGCCCTATTCCCGTGGTTTAGTCTCAAAGGTTCTCGAAGATCCTGCCCAAGGGCATGGTAGGACACACGGGCTTAAGTTGATGAGACCCCAAGGATTAGTTATGACTACTACTTAGAATAGAGATGGCAAGAAACGAAGTGGTCCTTATCTATCTGGACGCTACTCGGTCTAGTGTTAGCGCAGATATCCAAAGCCTTGGGACATCTGCTGTAGAACTTACAACCGATACCTTCCCCCCTTCTTCGGGTTATCTCCTCAGCCTTGAGCATTGTCCTCGCTTTCCATCTCTTCTCAGGATCGGGCAGGGGAATGGAACTTACCAGAAGCTGGAGATAGGGATGGGCAGGTCTCCCTAGTACCTTCTTGATATCGCCGCTCTCCACATTAGATCCTCTATAGAGGACAATGATGTCATCGCTGAAATAGTCCGCGACGGAGAGGTCGTGCGTGATGAATATGAAAGAGATGCCGTAGGCTTTCTTAAGGTTGAGCATCGTGTTTAGGATGCCAGCCCTTAGAGAGGCGTCTACCATGGATACTGGCTCGTCAGCAACGATGAGCCTAGGACGCGTCAAGAGTGCCCTAGCAATCATAAGCCTCTGCCTTTGACCACCGCTCAGCTGGTGCGGGTATTTGCCAAGGACCTCCTCAGGTGTCAGGTTTACGGCATCGAGGGCCTCAACTATTAGCTTTCGTCCTTCTTCACCTGAAGAAGCTAACTTGAAGTTCTTGATGGGCAGTTCGAGAACTCGGTCTACCTTGTAGAAGGGGTTGTAAACCTCATAGGGATCTTGAAAGACAGCTTGCACCTCTTTTCTGTAGCCCATCCATCCTTTCTTATCCATCTTCCATATGTTCTTTCCCTTATAGATTATCTGCCCCGATGTCATCGGTATAATCCCCAGCACTAGCAGGCCCGTCGTTGTCTTACCACTCCCACTTTCCCCAACAAGGGCTGTGACATGCGCCTTATCTCCAGGAATTTCAAACGATAGATCGTCAACGGCTGTAAGCGACTTTCCTCTGGAGAGGCCTCCACCAGTGAATACCTTTACCAAATGCTTGACTTCAAGAAGCGGATTGTTGTATGCATGCCTATACATATTAATCAACCCTTTATCTATTTGTACCTCCAACAGGCGACAAAACGACTGGCTCCAACTTCATGAAAAGGTGGCTCCATGCGCTTGCACTCTTCGCTGGCAAAAGGGCACCGAGGATGGAACCTGCATCCTGGAGGTGGATTGATGAGACTCGGTGGGGTGCCTGGAATGCTCTCTAGAGCCTTCTTCTCGCCAAGGATTGGCGTCGACATCATCAGTCCGCTTGTATAAGGATGAAGGGGATCCTTGAATATATCGTGCACATTGCCTATCTCTACCATCTTTCCAGCGTACATTACGCCAAGCCTATCTACTATTTCTGCCTGAACTGCTATATCATGGGTTATGACGATGAGGGAAGCTCCAAGCTTTTCGCGTATTTCTAGAAGGAACTCAAGAACCCTTCTTTGCACCACGACATCCAAGGCCGTAGTTGGCTCGTCTGCCACGATGAGCTTTGGCTTCATCGCTGTGGCTATGGCGATGATGACCCTCTGTTTCATTCCTCCGCTGAGTTCATGGGGATACATTCCTGCCACCTCGGGAGGGAGCCCGACCATCTCAAGAAGTTCTTTAATCCTAGCCTGTCCCTCGCTTCTCCTCATGCCATGGGATTCCATCGCGTCGAGGAGCTGGTCCCTCACCCTTAGAACTGGGTTGAGGGCATTCATGGCGCTCTGCGGAATATAGGATAAGTGGGTTAACCTAAGCTCTCTAAGACGTCCCTCCGGTATCCTAAGAATGTCTTCACCGTCGAAAATGACCTCCCCGCTCTCTACAAAGCATGGAGGCTTGTTCAGCCTCAAGATGCCCACAGCCAAGGTGGTCTTGCCGCTGCCAGACTCCCCTACAATGCCGAAGACCTCGTTCTTCTTGACCGTGAAGCTGAGCCCGTCAACAGCCCTGACGGATGCTCCAGGTATCCTGTAGTAGACCCTCAGGTCTTTGACATTCAGAAGTTCCGGCATCGTGGATCATCTTCTGATCCTCGGATTGTAGACTTCGTCCAACCCGATGTTTAGGAGTTGGAGCCCTAGAAATAGGGCAACTAGGCAGATTATAGGAGGAGCTATCCACCACCACATCCGCCTGACCGTAGCACCGTAGAACATAGCCCAGTAGATGATCAGGCCTAAAGTGTTAGACTCGGATGGTCCCAGACCAATGAGCTCTAGGGCTACTTCAGAGACCATGGCTCCCGTCATTGAGCCCCCGAACATCATCACTATGTAGGGAAATATGTTTGGTGCAATTTCCTTAAAGATTATCCCAAGGTCGCCTTCGCCAGAAAGCTTCGCAAGCCTCACAAACCCCCTCTCCTTCAAACTAAGGACTTGGGACCGCATTCCACGCGCGGCCCCTGGCCAGCTGAAAGCTGCAAGGAGTAGGGCAAGCAGGGGGACCGTCAAGGCCTTGAGGTAGCCCGACAAAATAACCAATAAGGGCCAAGTAGGTATTACAAGGAAGGTATCTGTGGTACTCCTTAGGAGGTCATCTGTGAAACCTCCCTTATAGCCTGCAGTGAATCCGATTAATACCCCTAAGGCTATCCCAACCGTCCCGGCGATCAACCCTATGATTAGCGATTGCTGGAGGCCGTATATGAGGAGCGTGAAAATGTCTCTGCCTAAGCTGTCCGTTCCGAGTATATGTTCGAAAGATGGAGACAGATCCCGGGGATAGGCCGCCATAGACAATCCCCTCCTCGGAACTACAAGGGGTAAGATGAATCCGAGGAAGAGCAAGGGCAGGATAAGGCAAAGCCCAGCTATCAATGCCCTGCTCTTACGGGCCATGCTAAGACGGGCACTTATCTTTAACGCTCTGCTTAGAAAACCTTGAGGACTACCTTCCTTCATGGACTATCCTCCACGGCGTATTCTTGGATCCACTAGCGGGTATATCATAATATCGAGGAGGAAGCAGGCGCCTAGGACTCCTAATGTCGAAAGCAAGAATACCGCTTGCATGACATTATAGTCTCGGTAATTGAAGGCGTTAACGAATAGACTACCCATGCCGGGGTATGCGAAGATCTGCTCGGTTAGCAAGGCCCCGTTTACCAAGAACCCCAATGACAATACCAATCCAGTCACCTGAGGTAGCAATGCATTCCTAAATGCATACTTCATCATGATGACGTTTTTCTTTAGGCCCTTGGCTTCCGCAAATAAGAGATAGTCCTCCCCAAGAATGCTAACTATCAAGGATCTCATGCCAATCATCCATCCACCAACCGCGACCAGAACTATGGAGAGAGCGGGTAAGGTTGAATGCCTAATCACGCTCACAACGAACTTCGGGTCAAATCCTGGGCTCAACCTGAAGTCGTAGCCTCCACCTGTAGGAAATATTGGGAGAATGTAGGCAAAGGCAAACACAAGGATCAGACCTAAAAGATAATATGGAATCTGGTGGAGGCAAAGGCTGATGACGACAAGGGCTGAGTTAAGTTTTCGCTTTCCGCTCCAGCCTACGAAGGCGCCTAAGACGTTTCCCAAAGTCCAGGCGATGAGGGTTGTTGTTAAGAGAAGCCCTATGGTCCACGGCAAGGCCCTGGCGATCAACACCTCAACCTCAGTTGGATAGGCCATTATCGAGAGCCCAAGTTTTCCGGCAAAAAGTTGGCGAAGGTATGCAATGTATTGGGTAAGCAAGTCCTTGTCGAGCCCAAACTCTTTTTTGTAGGCTTCAGCGATCTTTTCTCCTTCCGGCGTTGACGCTCCGAGAAAAGACATTTGGGCTAGCATAGCATCTATAGGGTTCCCAGGCATGAAGCGGGGGAGCATGAAGTTTACGGTGATAGCAATAAAGGCTGTAATTGCGAAAGCAATCCCCCTCCTCACCACATGTCTCACAAATGCTGAGACCATGCAAATCTTCCTCCTTTTTTTAGACGCTCTTAATCAAGAAGTTTGATGGTGACTATTTAAGCCTTTACTTTTTTTAAAGCTCTGCAGGAACAAAAACTGTCTCTCCTCTTAAGAGGACCTTTTCTTTTCCTTATCTCCTCCACTCTTGATGAAATCGATGAGCCGTTGTTTAAAGCTGAGATAAGCATTTTGAAATTCACCCATAGTTTTAATCACAGGTCCATAGGATGACCAATCCTCCGGCCTAAGACCGCCATCTTCCGACGGGACCTCGATCCCGACCCGCCCCAGCCTTTGTACAAGCTCCGGCGTAAGCATATAGGCCTTCCGGAAGTCCTCGATCCTAAGCAGCCTCTTTAAGACCGCGGCATCAGGCTCGGCTACGATGGTGTTCACAAATCGAGAGAGTTCAAAGCCCTCTTGGCATGATAGCCCCCAAACCCTCAGTTGTTGGTCAGGAAACTCCGTGTTGGTCAGGTTCGTTATGCCCTTCCCACCTAGGACGAGATATGTATCTTCGGCCCTTCTCTTTGAAGATGGCAAGAGATCCACCTTATCCACGACTTCCCTTGCCTCTTCCTCGGTAACGCCAAACTCTTCCTGAAGGTACTTTACCCACTTTGCCCTGATTTCAGGCCTGAAAGCGATCTGAAAAACCCTTCGCGTGACAAAGACCCCGGCAAGCTTTATGTCGCTTTCCAATTGTACGAGAGCCTTCGCATCCTTTTCTCCAAGTGCTTCGATGAACCTCTCATCCGTCAATGCCTTCAAGTACCGTTTTGAGCAAAGGATTGCTATCTTTTCCTTCAGCGAACCCACCTTTTCCACAATATCGATGGCTCCAAGTCTCTCAGCAAGCTTTTTTATACGGGCTTCCTTGTCCCCTACTTTTTCGAGGGATGCCCACAGCAACCTTTCGGCTTCAGCCTCTCGGAGGTGGTCCTCCAGTCTCCCCTCCATGTTGGTTATATATACTTGCGTGATGGGAATTCCTGCCTTCAAGGCTCCGGCAAGCCCCCCCATGGCCGCCATGGTAAGGATCAATTCCTGGGCAACGGTGTACGTGACCGTATCGTTTGTTCCGATACCGAGCCTGTTTAGGGCTTCGGTAATCTCTACTGCCGCTGCGGTGCAACCCGCAACCTTAAAAACAATGTTTGGCCTGCCCCTTCCCTCCAAATCCGTATTCGGCATGAGATGAGCATCGTACTTCTCAAGGATCTCCTGGAGAATGCCGTATATCTTTAAAGCATCCTTCAGCGTCTCCTCCAGGCTCGTAGCCTTTAGGGGGTTAATTTGGTAGCTTACTAAGCCGTCATGAAAGTCTGAGAGGAGGGCCATCGGCCTGAAGTCCAAGAGGTTTGGGAGCAAAGATGTTATCGTCCCATACATAGCGATTTCATCGCCGAATTTTTCCGGATCTTCAAGCCATTCTGGATGAGCCTTGGATACTTCCCTAAACCTATGCCACAGGTCCGGGACTTCGTCGAAGGCCCTGGCGGCGATCACGGGATTGCTGGATACCTGAACGGCTCCAAGGTGTCTCACCCACCTCAAACCCGTGGCTGAGTCGTTGCCTAACTTGCTTATCCCCATGTCGACTATTCGATAGTAGATGTTTTCCCTTACGATTTTTTTGGCGGATAGGATGAAGCTTTCCATAAGGTTATCCTTCTCTAACCCTTTCTCGATTTCCTCCGCCATCCGTGCAACCATACTTCGACCCATGAGAACCCTCTTCGCATCCTGAAGGAGCTCCTCGATTACAATCCTTGCTACCCGCGCATCGCCTTCCTTCTTCTCTAGGCTCTCCCACCGCTTCAATGCCTCAATAACATCCTTTAGCGTATCCTCAGCTTCCTCCTCTGAAAACTCAGCCCTTTTCCTCTCGATTCCGATTAGGTTGAATGCAACCTCGATAAGGGCTTCGTAGCACCTCTTCCTACTCGCAGGGTCCCTTATGAATGCTAGGTTAAGCAGACGCACCGCATTGCCAACAACTTTGCAAAGCCTTCCTCGAAGCTCCTTATTAAGTATCGTGTCGGCGGCTAGCCGAGGATAACCGCTTATTGCAAGCCATGCCAGATGACCTGAGCGATCCAAGGTTTGAGGTGGCAAGATTTCAGGGCACACGTTCCAACCAACCATTCAATTCACCTTAAGGGAAGCTACAATAATCAGTTGCTCATAAGAATTGTGTTGAGAGGAGAACATATGCTCGCTCATAATTTTTTGTGAGTGGTCTTTTGGAATGGCTGATTGGGGCTGGAGCGGCCTCTTAGTATATCCTCGATCTTGAGGCATCTATGATGAACCTCCTAAACCCTTCGAAAAGGAGTTCTCCTATCGTTCCTGCATCGACAACGGTCGTAGAGCCCCTGGGAAGGCAGGATGCCTCAGGATCCACGCTTAGATAAGTTATGCCATGGCATACATGCGTATGGAGATCTATCAACCCAGGCGTAACGATCTGACCTGAGGCATCGAAAAGGTGCCTTCCCTCGGAGGCACTTATATGGGGCTCCAGAGCCGATACCTTTCCATCCGATATGGCTACATCCATTTTCTCCATTATTCCTTGATAGGGATCTATCAGAAGGCCTCCCTTTATGACCAGATCGTACATGTCCCTACACCTTAGAAAATCCTTCTTTGCCTTAAGAGGCATATTAGATTAGTTCGTCCTATAAGGGAGGTTGGGTTTAAGGCTATGGTAGAAGGGCTGAACCCTAGTTTTCGCCTTTGCCAATACCCTTCGCTTCGTTTCGTTTCGTTTCGTTTATTTTCTTTTCATTTCATTTTCAGTCAAAACCTTTAGGGAGGCATCCCCTTCTGCTGGAGGTGCCGGGCTGTAAGCCAGAAAAAGGCTCTAAAGCCTCTCTAAAGGGATGCTGAATTGTATGTGCTCTTCGTTGGAACAGCGGGCTCCGGAAAATCTAGCCTTACGGCTTCCTTCGCTGAATGGATGAAGAAAGCCATGGGCGCTAA